>JAAUYK010029116.1_pt1 | contig 11834 bp, 7 predicted proteins | sample 7278021 | NCBI WGS metagenome assembly JAAUYK01 (sample SAMN14350223, study PRJNA611818) | marine sediment metagenome | isolation source: surface marine sediment (1.8m) | place: French Polynesia: Moorea | collected 2018-08
AGCTCCTCCTCGAGGAAGTGTCGCACGCCGCGTGCGTAGGTCTCGGGAGCGACGATGGCGAAGCTCGCCGTTCCGAAGAAGTCCTGGGTGACCGAGCGCCAGAGGTCCCAGAGCGGCTTGACGGTGGTGTGCTTCTCGCGCTCGATGAAGGGCTCCGGATCCAGCTCGAGGAGCCTCCCCAGTGCGCGCAGGAAACGCGTGGTGCTGTGGAGCCCGATCGGTGCCTGCAGGTACGGGCGCTCCAGGGTCTCGCACAGCTTGCGCCCGAACTCGCGGTAGAGGCAGATGTTGACGTCGGCCTCCACCAGGCGCGGCACGTCGGTGAGGTGGCTGCCGAGCGGGAACACCAGGTTGACTTCGGCGCCGAGGCCCTCGACGAGGCGCCGGATCTCGGCCAGGTCGGAGGGCATGTTGAACATGCCGTAGGTCGGCCCGATGAGATTCACGCGGGGCTTCTGGCCCGGCTTGCGGGGCTTGGCCCCGGGAACGCGCTTGCGCCCGTACTCCGACCAGAGCCAGCACAGTGCGCGATCCGCGCTCTGCCACTGGTCCTCGTCGATGGTCCGGGGCAGGAAGCGCTGGATGTTCGTGCCTTCGGGCGTGACGCCGCCTCCGATCATCTCGGCGATGGAGCCCGTGACCACGACGCTGGGAAGGTCCGGATCGAGCGTGCGGTGAGCCCGCTTCATCGCTCCTTCCGTTCCGTGCTGCCCCAGCTCCTCCTCGGCGAGCCCCGTGACCACGATGGGAAGCTCGTGGGGCGGCAGGGCGTCGGTGTAGTGCAGGACGGAGGTGACCGGGAGGTTCTCGCAGCCCACGGGCCCGTCGATGATGACCTGGAGACCCTTCACCGCGGTGAAGACGTAGACCGAGCCCCAGTAGCCACCCGCGCGATCGTGGTCGAGGACCAGCATCAGGGCGTCCCCCCGGTGTCCATCGCGACGTCGGCACGAGCCGCTGCGGCGCTCCGGGCCTTGCGCGCCCTCTGGGCGTTCCGAGCCGTGAGGGCGCGGAACCCGGAGTGGTCCGCCGGGACGTCCTCCCACACGCCTGCGTTGTCACCCCGTCCGACGCCCTCGAAGAAGCCCTGCATGCGCTCGAAGCGCGGCCGGCTTCCGAGCGCCGCATTCACGACCGGGGCCAGCGCGGAGGCGCCGGCCGGGCCCAGCAGGGGCCGGGCCGAGATCAGGTTGGTGAAATAGAGCCCCGGGACCGCCCGCTCCTTGGCCTTCTGGACCACCGGCGTGGTGCCGATGGCGAGATCGGGCTCGAACTCCTGCATCGCGGCCAGGTCCTGCTCGAGCGAGGCGCGGAAGCGCACGTGGACACCGCGGTCCTCGAGCCACTCCCGGTCCGGGTCGGAATGGGGCGTGCGAGGCAGCGCGGTGCCCACGTAGCGCAGGTCAGCGCCCGCCTCGGCGAGGATCCGCGCCACGATCAGCTCCGATCCCTCGTAGCCCGACAGCGTGATGCGCCCCCGGATGGGAGCCCTCGAGACCGCTTCGCGGATGACCGGGAGAACGCCTGCCTTCACCTGATCCACCCGCGACGGGGCCAGGCCGAAGGCTTCGCCAACCGCGTCGAGCCAGACGGCCGTGCCCTCGCAGCCCACCGGCGCGGACGGAACGATCGTGCGCCCCGCCGTCTCGAAGACCCGACAGGCTGCCGTGTAGAAGGGATGGATGGCCGCCACGACCGGGCAGTCGAGCGCCCCGTAGAGCTCGCGCCACTCCCGCGTCGGCACCACCGGTCCGAGGGAGAGGCCCAGCGGCTCGAGCATCCCGCCGAGCCCCACCGGATCGACGGGGAACATCTCGCCCAGCAACGCCAGGCTCGGGCGCGCGTCGAGACCGCCCCGTGGCGCCGGAACCGGCCCGTCCTCCGCCTCGTTGCGCGCGTAGTCCAGCATGGCGGCCGCCAGCACGTCCTTGGCCTCGGCGTGGGTGGGAACCCCGAAGCCGGGAACGTCGATTCCGATGACGCGCACGCCGTCGATCTGCTTCGGCAGCAGCCGCAGCGGCACTCCGGACGCGGTCGGCACGCACAGGTTGACGACCACGATGGCGTCGTACTGCTCCGGGTCGGCCAGCCCGTGGACCGCCTCCCGGATGTCCTCGAAGAGCTTCCCGGTGACGAGGCTTTCCGAATCGAAGGGCACGTAGCCGACGGTCCGGCGCGCGCCGTAGAAGTGCGAGGTGAAGGTGAGGCCGTACACGCAGCAGGCCGAGCCCGAGAGGACGGTGGCGGTGCGACGCATGCGGAGCCCCACCCGCAGGGAGCCGAACGCGGGACACATGCTCTGCGGCTGGTCGTGGGGGCCCGTCGGATAGTCGGCCGCGTAGCGGTCCAGCGTGTCGCTCTTGCCCGCGGAGCGGGCCGCGCTGCGCAACACCTCCTTGCCCGCGTGACAGCCCATTCCCTCCGGCGAGGCGGCGGCGGCGTCCACGCCCCCCTGCGGCTCGCGGGGAACGGGGCGTGATCGGGACGGGGACGCAGACATGGGGACGGCCTCGAATCTGGGGTCAGGCGGTGTCGTAGACGACCTCGAGCGAGGGCTTCTCGAGCACGACTCCGCCACACATGTCCTCGAGCGTGGCCGGCTCCAGCACGACGTCGCGGCCGACCTCCTCTCCCTCGAACAGGTCGAGCAGACCGTCCTGATCGAGGGGTGCTGGCAGCACGGGCGGCGCGGCGGCGACCTGCTGGGCGAGCTCCTCGAAGAGCGGGCTCCAGCGGGTACCGCAGCGCCCGATGATCTCGTAGTTGGCGCTCTTGCGGCGGATGTCCTCGTGGGCCGGGATGGAAGCCAGCACGGGGATGCCGGCCGCCCGGGCGAATGCCTGGGCCTCCCCGGTGCCGTCGTCCTTGTTCACCACCAGACCCGCCACGCCCACGTTGCCGCCGAGCTTGCGGAAGTACTGCACCGCGGAGCACACGTTGTTGGCGACGTAGAGCGACTGGAGATCGTTCGAGCCGACGACGATGACCTTCTGACACATGTCCCGTGCGATCGGCAGCCCGAACCCACCGCAGACCACGTCGCCCAGGAAGTCGAGCAGGACGTAGTCGAAGCCCCAGTCGTGGAACCCCAGCTTCTCCAGCAGCTCGAAGCCGTGGATGATGCCGCGCCCGCCGCAGCCGCGGCCCACCTCGGGCCCGCCGAGCTCCATGGCGAAGACGCCGTCGCGCTTGAAGCAGACGTCGCCGACCTGGACCTCGTCTCCGGCGGCCTTCTTCCTTGCCGAGGTCTCGATGATGGTCGGACACGCGCGCCCGCCGAAGAGCAGGGAGGTGGTGTCGCTCTTCGGATCGCATCCGATCAGCAGCACCCGACGGCCCTGCTGGGCCATCATGTAGGACAGATTCGCGAGCGTGAAGCTCTTGCCGATTCCTCCCTTGCCGTAGATGGCGACGACCTGTGTCTCCCGCGCGGTCGGCGCCGCGGCGGTCTCCCCGGCATCGGAGTGCTGGGAGGTCGCCGGATCGGGCAGGCGTTCCTCACGAACCTGCAGGGGCAGGGAAGAGGCGTTGGCAGGCGCATTCACGAGCAGGTCCTCCAGTCGAGGATCATCTTGAGGCAGGTGGGATCCCCGAAGGCCGTGTGGTAGGCGGCGTCGGCATCCTTCGCCTGGTGGCGGTGGGTGATGAGCCCTTCGAGATCGAGGCGGCCCGCTCGGGCCAGCTCCGACACGGCGCGGAGGTCCGGCTCCGACCACTCGGCGGCGACGCGCAAACGCGCCTCCCGGAGAAAGGCCGGGGGGAACGCGAAGCGCAGGGGCTCGCGGTAGAAGCCGGCCAGCACCACGTGGCCGGCGGGCGCGAGCCGCGCGATCAGCCCGTCGAGGAGGGAGGCGTCACCGCTCACGTCGTAGATCGAGCGGTAGTCGCGCCGCTCGTCCGTGTCGGGGTCGAGGACGCGGTAGCCGCGTGCGCCCTGTCGTCGATCCGGGTCCCGCTCCCACACGACCGGCGCTACGTCGCCCATCTGTATCGCAAGGCGTGCCAGCAGGCGGCCCAGCACGCCGTGGCCCACGATCAGGTCGGGCTCGCGCGCGTCGGGTGCGGACAGCGCGTGATGGGCCGTGGCCGCCAGCGCCAGCAGCACGGCCTGCTCACCGAGATGCGGGCCGACGGGAACGGCTCGGCTCCCGGGTACCACGATGCGCGCCGCCGCGCCGCCGAACAGCCCGCGCACCTCCCCGAAGCAGCGGGCTCCGGGAACGAAGACGCGCTCGCCAACCTGTCTTCCGGAGCGCTCGCCGGCCGCGACGACGCGGCCCACCGACTCGTAGCCGGGCACCAGCGGATAGCCCATCCCGGGAAAGGCGGGCATCTGACCGGACCAGAGCAGCCGCTCGGTGCCGGTGCTGATGCCGCTCCACTCGAGCGCCACCAGCACGTCCGAGTCGTCGGGCGGAGCCAGCTCGAGGCGCCGGAGCGCGAGCCGCCGCGGCTCCTCGAGCACGACGGCGAGGGTGTCCAGCGGAAGGGACGGGAATCGCGCGGGTTCACGCAAGGCGAGGTCCACGGCGAGTGTCATTTTAGTCTGACGAGCGTAAGTGTCAAGCAATAATGACGCTCGTGGACACGGTCGCCGGACGCAGGTCCCAGGCCCCGTCCCCTGCGTGAACGGGGAACGGTGAACGGCGGCAGGGGCGGTGGAAAGGGAGAAAGGGAGAAAGGGATGTGGGGTTCGGCCCGCGCGCTCAGTCGCCCAGCGACCGGACCGCGAAGGCGCTGACGAGCATGCCGATCACGTAGAGCGACACCCCGGTGGCGTTGTACCAGGGAGCGCGCTCACGCGGGCTGCGGAGCAGGCGCACCATCAACAGGCCCTGGACGGCGAGCAGGGCGGCGACGACGGTCGCGTGGACGGGACGCGCCCAGGCGACGAGCGAGGCGATCACGACGAGCTGGGGCACGGCCATCGTGAGGCACGCGAGCCGCGCGGCCCGCTCCGGGCCCAGGCGCACCGGCAGGGAGCCGATTCCCAGGCGCCGGTCGCCCTCCAAGGACTTGAAGTCGTTCAGGGTCATGATCCCGTGGGCGCCCAGGCTGTAGAGGGCGGCGAGCCCGAGGATGGGCGGGGATGGCATGGCGCCGGCGATCATCACCGCAGCACCGGTGACCCACGCCAGCCCCTCGTAGCAGATCGCCACCGCGGCATTCCCCAGCCAGCCGTTCTGCTTGAGCCGCAGGGGAGGTGCGCTGTAGGCCCAGGCGAGCGCCAGCCCGAACACCGCCGCTCCGAACACCCAGCGACCGAGGGACAGGGCCACCACCAGGGAGAGGGCCGTCCATGCCACCGCGATGGCGAGGCCCCAGCGACCGGGCATCCTGCCCGAGGGAATCGGCCGCCCGGGCTCGTTGATGGCATCCACCTCGCGGTCGAACCAGTCGTTGACCGCCTGACTCGTCCCGCACACCAGGGGGCCGGCGAGCACCACGCCGGCGACGGCGACGAGCCAGCGCTCCTGGATCGGGATCCCGGACGACACCACCCCGCAGCCGAAGGCCCACATGGGTGGGAACCAGGTGATGGGCTTGAGCAGCTCGAGGACCGCACTCCACTCGGGGCGGGGGCGGTTGGGGCGGGGGCGGTCGGGGCGGTGGCGGTCGGGGCGGGGCCGAGCCGGTTGCGGCGCTTCAAACGAGGTCAATTACCCACACCCTTGCGTCGTTGTGTCAATTCTACTTTACGTCTTTAAAGATTGACACTGCCGCTGCCGCGGCTTACGGTGGGCCGCAGGGTGAGGCCCATGCAGACCCACCGTGATGCCGCCAACGTGCGCAATGACGAGACGCGACACTCGTCCCTGTATACCCCGGAGCAACGCCGCCGCCGCGATGCGTCCCGGTGGACACTCGTGCAGGGCATCCTGGCGCCGCTGCAGTTCGCCGTCTTCCTGGTGAGCCTCTGGCTCGTCCTCCGCTACCTCGCGACCGGCGAGGGCTTCGCGATCGCGACGGCCTCGATCGTCATCAAGACGCTCGTCCTCTACCTCATCATGGTCACGGGCTCGCTCTGGGAGCGGGACGTATTCGGCCGCTACCTCTTCGCTCGCGCCTTCTACTGGGAAGACGTGGTGAGCGTCGGCGTCCTCGCCCTGCACACGACGTACCTCGTCGCGCTCGCTTCCGGCGTCGTCGGCGCGCGCGCCCAGATGTGGATCGCGCTCGCAGCCTACCTCTCCTACGTCGTCAATGCGACGCAGTTCCTCCTCAAGCTGCGCGCGGCCCGTCTGGAACAGAGGACCACGCCGCACGCGAGCGCCCCGGCGCTGAGGCCGCTCTCGTGAGCGCCTCCGCCCACGCCCCGCTCGCGCGCGCCGGCGACGAGACGCTCCCGATCCTGCGGGAGCGGGGACAGCGAGAGGTCTTCTGCGGCCTCACCGGCATCGTGTGGCTTCACCGCAAGATCCAGGACGCCTTCTTCCTCGTGGTGGGCTCGCGCACCTGTGCCCACCTGCTGCAGTCCGCCGCCGGCGTCATGATCTTCGCCGAGCCGCGCTTCGCCACCGCGATCCTTCAGGACCGCGATCTGGCGGGCATGGCCGACTGCAACGAGGAGCTGGACCGCGTCGTCACCCAGTTGCTCGCCCGACGTCCCGACATCCGGATGCTGTTCCTGGTGGGTTCGTGTCCGTCCGAAGTGATCAAGCTGGACCTGGCCAAGGCCGCCGAGCGGCTCTCGATCGCACACCGCGGACGCGTCCGCGTGCTCAACTACTCGGGCAGCGGCATCGAGACCACCTTCACCGAGGGCGAGGACACGTGCCTCGAGGCGCTCGTCGCGGAGCTGCCGTGGCGGCCGGAGCCCGAACCCTCGCTGCTGGTCGTGGGCGCGCTGGCGGACGTGGTGGAGGACCAGTTCGCGCGGCTCTTCGCCTCGCTCGGACTCGGACCGCTGCACTTCCTGCCCTCGCGCCGCGCCGCGGAGCTGCCGCCGGTGGGCCCGGGCACCCGCTTCCTGCTCGCGCAGCCCTTCCTCGGACGCACGGCGCGCGCACTGATCGAGCGGGGGGCCCGTCACCTCGTGGCCCCGTATCCGTTCGGAGTCGAGGGGACCCTCGGCTGGCTCGCCGCGGCGGCCGAGGCCTGGGGCCTGCCCCCGGAGCGGGTCGCGGCCGCGACGCGGAGCGCGGTCTCGCGGGCCGAGCGCAGTCTCGCCCCCTACCGCGACAAGCTCGCGGGCAAGCGCATCGGCTTCCTGCCCGACTCCCAGCTCGAGATCCCTCTGGCGCGCTTCCTCCACCGGGAGTGCGGGATGGAGCTCGTCGAGGTGGGCGTCCCGTATCTCGACCGTCCGATGCTCCGCGCCGAGCTCGCGCTGCTGCCCGAGGGCGTGCTTCTCTCGGAGGGTCAGCACGTGGACCGCCAGCTCGACCGCTTCCGCGCCGACCGTCCCGACCTGACGGTGTGCGGCCTCGGCCTCGCGAACCCGCTGGAGGCGGAGGGAATGCGCACGAAGTGGAGCATCGAGCTCGTGTTCTCGCCCGTTCACGGCTTCGACCAGGCCGCCGACCTCGCCGAGCTCTTCGCGCGCCCCCTCGATCGCATCGAGCGACTCGCCGTCTGACCATGGAACTCACGCTGTGGACATACGAGGGCCCCCCGCACATCGGAGCCATGCGCATCGCGGCGTCGATGAAGGGCGTCCACTACGCGCTGCACGCACCCCAGGGCGACACCTACGCGGATCTGCTCTTCACGATGATCGAGCGGCGCGATGGGCGCCCGCCCGTCAGCTACACCACCTTCCAGGCCCGCGACCTCGGCGGCGACACGGCAGCGCTGGCCGTCGAGACGATCCGCGAGAGCGTCGAGCGCTTCCGGCCCGAGCTCCTGCTGGTGGGGGAGTCGTGCACGGCCGAGCTGATCCAGGATCAGCCGGGGGCGCTCGGGATGGGCATGGACCTGCCCGTGCCGGTGGTTCCGCTGGAGCTGCCTGCCTACTCGAAGAAGGAGAACTGGGGCGCCTGCGAGACCCTTTACCGGGTGGTTCGCAGCGTCCTCGGGCCCGTGGCGCCCGCGCCCGGCACGCCGCGCGCCCCGCGTCCGGGAACGGGACGCCCCGTCGCAAACCTCCTCGGGCCCACCTCCCTCGGCTTCCGCTGCCGGGACGACGTACAGGAGGTGGCGCGGCTGCTCGACTCGATCGGGGTGGCGGTCGGCGTCGTCGCGCCGCTCGGCGCGTCGCCCACGGACCTGCTCCGCATCCCGGAGGCGGACGTCAACGTCTGCCTCTACCCGGAGATCGCCCGCTCGACCTGCAGCTGGCTCGAGCGCGCCTTCGGACAGCCCACCGTGAAGACGGTTCCCATCGGTGTGGGGGCGACGCGCGACTTCCTGACCGAGGTCGCCGACTGCGTGGGCGTCGACGCGGGAGATGAGCTCACGGCGAATGCGTCGCGGCTGCCCTGGTACGCGCGATCGGTGGACTCGACCTACCTGACGGGCAAGCGGGTGTTCGTCTTCGGCGACGGCACCCACGCGCTGGCGGCGGCGCGGATCGTCGAGGAGGAGCTCGGCATGAGCGTCGTCGGGCTCGGCACCTACAGCCGCGAGCTCGCCCGGGAGGTGCGTGCCGCCGCGCAGGGCCGCGGGCTCGAGGCGCTCGTCAGCGACGACTACCTCGAGGTGGAGGCCCGGGTGATGGAGCTCCAGCCGGAGCTGGTCCTCGGGACCCAGATGGAGCGGCACGTCGCGAAGCGGCTGGGAATTCCGTGCGCGGTGATCTCGGCACCCGTGCACGTACAGGACTTCCCGGCACGCTACTCGCCCCAGATGGGTTTCGAAGGCGCCAACGTGATCTTCGACACCTGGGTCCACCCGCTGATGATGGGCCTCGAGGAGCACCTCCTCGGCATGTTCCGGGAGGACTTCGAGTTCCACGACCGCGCCGCGCCCTCGCATCTCGGTGCCGAGGCCGGCGCGCCCGCCGACCCCGCGGCCCGCGGCGATGCAGGCGCTTCCGCGGCGACGGTGGAGTGGACCCCGGAGGCGCTCTCCGAGCTCCAGAAGGTCCCCTTCTTCGTGCGCGGCAAGGCGCGGCGCAACACGGAGCGCTTCGCCACGGAGCTCTCCCTCGCCACCATCACCATCGAGACCCTGTATGAGGCAAAGGCACACTTTGGCCGCTGAACCCGCCACGCTTCGCTTCGTCATCGTGACGCTGGACGGACACCTGGCGAGCGCGGTGGAGCGCGCGCGCTCCGTTCTCGCGCGCGACCTGCCCGAGGTCTCGGTGAAGCTGCACGTGGCTGCCGAGTGGGAGGACGACCCCGAGGCCGTGGAGCGCTGCCGGGCGGACATCGAAGAGGGCGACATCGTCATCGCGCACATGCTCTTCCTCGAGGACCACATCCAGCACGTGCTCCCCTCGCTCACACGCCGCCGCGAGACGTGCGACGCCATGATCGGATGCATGTCCGCAGAGGCCGTGGTCAAGCTCACGCGGATGGGCCGTCTCAGCATGCAGGGAAGCGAGTCGAGCCTGCTGTCCCGGCTGAAGGGGCTGCGCTGGGGCAGGAAGAAGCGCTCCACGCCGGGGGCACGTCAGGCCGCCGTGCTGCGCCGCATCCCGCAGATCCTGCGCTTCATCCCTGGAGCGGCCCAGGACCTGCGCGCCTACTTCCTCACCATGCAGTACTGGCTCGCGGGCTCCGAGGCGAACGTGGTCCACATGGTCCAGTTCCTGGTGGATCGCTACGCCGACGGACCGCGCCGCCGGCTGCGAGGTCGGATCAAGCCGGCGCTTCCGGTCGAGTACCCGAGCGTGGGCGTCTATCACCCGCAGATCCGCGAGCGGATCGCCGACCGCGTCGACGCGCTCCCGGCTGCCACGGACACCCGGGGCGGCAGCGTGGGCCTGCTCTTGATGCGCTCCTACGTGCTGGCGGGCAAGACGGCCCACTACGACGGCGTGATCGCAGCCCTCGAGGCGCGGGGCCTGCGCGTGATCCCGGCCTTCGCGAGCGGCCTGGACGCGCGCCCCGCGGTGGAGCGCTTCTTCCTGCGTGACGGCCGTCCCGCCGTCGACGCGTTGGTGTCGCTCACCGGGTTCTCGCTGGTCGGCGGTCCCGCGTACAACGACGCCAGCGCCGCCGAGGAGACGCTGGCGCGCCTCGACGTCCCGTACCTCTCGGCGCTCGCCGTCGAGTTCCAGTCGCTCGAGCAGTGGCGGGCCTCGGACGGCGGACTGGCGCCCATCGAGGCCACCATGATGGTGGCGATCCCGGAGCTCGACGGGGCCACGGGGCCCCTCGTGTTCGGTGGGCGCTCGGCGGAGAGCCGCGACGGGGATCCGCGCGACATGTGCGTCGAGCCCGAGCGAGCGGCGATGCTGGCAGCGCGCGTGGAGCGGCTGATCGCCCTCCGGCGAACGCCGCCCTCGGAGCGCCGTGTGGCGATCGTCGTGTTCAACTTCCCGCCCAATGCCGGAAACACCGGCACGGCCATGCACCTCTCGGTGTTCGAGTCCCTCCTCCGCACGCTGGTCGCGATGCGCGAGGAGGGCTACGCAGTCGACGTGCCGGAGAGCGTGGATGCGCTTCGCGAGCGCATCACCGAGGGCAACGCCGCGCGCTACGGCGCTCACGCCAACGTGCATGCCCGCATCCCGGTCGACGACCACGTGCGTCGCGAGCGCTGGCTCGGCGAGATCGAGGCGGCCTGGGGCCCCGCGCCCGGGCGCCAGCAGAGCGACGGCGGCTCCCTGTTCGTGCTCGGCGAGCGCTTCGGAAACGTCTTCGTCGGAGTCCAGCCTGCCTTCGTCTACGAGGGCGATCCGATGCGGCTGCTCTTCGAGAAGGGCTTCGCGCCGACCCATGCCTTCTCGGCCTTCTACCGCTTCCTCCGCGAGGACTTCGGCGCACACGCGCTGCTGCACTTCGGCACCCACGGCGCCCTCGAGTTCATGCCGGGCAAGCAGCTGGGGCTCTCCGACGCGTGCTGGCCCGACCGGCTGCTCGGCGACGCGCCGAACTTCTACCTCTACGCTGCCGACAATCCCTCCGAGGGCGCGATCGCCAAGCGCCGCGCCGCCGCCACGCTGGTGAGTCACCTGACTCCGCCGATCGCCCACGCGGGTCTGTACCGCGGGCTGCTCGACCTGAAGACGTCGCTCGAGCGTTGGCGCGCACTGCCGCCGGACGCCGGCGCCGAACGCGAGGACCTGACGGCCCTGATCCAGACGCAGGCTGCGGAGCTGGCCCTCGCCTCCGAGGAGCCGCCCTGGGTCGGGGACGCCGGCGCGCGGATCGCGAAGCTCGGCGAGGACCTCTACGAGCTGGAGCAGACCCTCATCCCCTACGGGCTCCACGTGCTCGGACGCCCGCCGTCCCCGGACGAGCTCGGCGAGCTGCTGTGCGCCGCCGCCCGGGTCTCGGGCGTCCCGGGCGACTCGCAGCCGGAACGCCGGGCCGTGGAGGCGCTGGCGCGAGGCCGCGCGCCGCGCGCCGCCCTCGCCGAAGGCGGTCTCGCGCCGGACGCGGAGCGCCTCGCGCGCTTCGAGGCCCTGGCGGAGACCGCCCGCCGGCTCGCCGAGAACCAGGAGATCCCGGCGCTGCTGCGCGCCCTCGACGGGAGGTTCATCCGTCCGAGCCCGGGCGGAGACCTGCTCCGCACCCCGGCGATCCTGCCGACGGGGCGCAATATCCACGGCTTCGATCCGTTCCGCATTCCCAGCGCCTTCGCGCTCGAAGACGGGGCGCGACAGGCCGAGCGACTGCTCGAGCGCCATCTCGCCGACGGTCACGCGCTGCCCGAGTCCGTGGCACTCGTCCTGTGGGGCAGCGAGAACCTGAAGACCGAGGGCGCGGCCATCGCCCAGG
>JAAUYK010029689.1_pt1 | contig 11830 bp, 11 predicted proteins | sample 7278021 | NCBI WGS metagenome assembly JAAUYK01 (sample SAMN14350223, study PRJNA611818) | marine sediment metagenome | isolation source: surface marine sediment (1.8m) | place: French Polynesia: Moorea | collected 2018-08
GAATGCAGCATTTCCTCACCCGTGGCATCAATATGATTTATTGATTCGGCATCGATGATGATATAACGCGTCTCGGGATGGGAGGCAACATGTTCAAGAGTGGTCTCTTCGAAATAACCTGTATTAGCAAAGTACAAAGACATATCAAAGCGGAGCACAGAGATATGAGGACAAAATTTTAAATCATGTACCTTGGCATCACGTAAGGTGCCATCTTTATGACGGGACAACATGGCGATACGTGGGCGCATGGTACGATGCAGAAAAAGCCCCAGGGACAATAAAACACCAACAATAATGCCATTTTCCAGGTGAGGTGCCAGCAAAAGTGTTAATACAAACGTGACCACGGAAACAATGCCATCATGTTTCTGCACCTTCCAGGCGTACAAAAAGGGTTGAATCCTGATCAGGTTAGCGACAGCCATGACAATGACACAAGCCAACGTGGCCTGAGGCAGATGGTAAAGCAGTGGCGTCAGCCATAATAACGTGATGCCTACCACCAGGCCGGTGACAATTGACGAAAAGCCAGTTTGTGCACCTGCATTAATATTAACGGCAGAACGAGAAAAGGAGCCGGAGACAGCATAACCCTGAAAAAGGCCAGACGTAAGATTACTTAAACCCTGACCTATCAACTCTTGATTGGGGTCCAGTTTTTGCTGTGACCTTGCTGCCATAGCTTTTGCTATAGAGATAGCCTCCATAAAACCAATCAACCCAATCGCTATTGCAGTGCCAATGAGCCCAGAGACTTCTGACCATTTGGCACTGGGTATTTGAATACCGGGCAAGCCCACGGGAATACTGCCGACCACTGCGCCGCCACTATCCCTGAAATCAGTTAACCAGGCGATAACTGTTGAAATGGCAACTGCAATCAGTACGTTAGGCCACTTGGGTAAATATCTCTTTACAAGAATTAATATGGCCAGTGATAAAATAGCCATACCCAGGGTAGGTAGATGTGTATGTTCGACGGTCGCCTGCAATACCCGCCAAACCGTTTCATAATGATAGGGTGCTTTATCCACCGTCACACCAAACAGCTTACCAATCTGTGAAGTTGCTATAATGAAAGCAGCTGCATTGGTAAAACCGATGACGACCGGATGCGATAAAAAATTTACCAACACGCCGAGCTTAAAAAGACCCAAGAGTATCTGGAAAATACCTACAAAAAGGGCCAAAATGATGGCGAAAGCTAAATATGCTTCAGGATCCGAACCGGCAATAGGTTCCAAAGCAGATGCTGTTAACAATGACACCACTGCTACAGGGCCCGTGGCTAATTGACGTGATGATCCAAAAATGGCAGCAACCATTCCTGGCAGAAAAGAGGCATATAATCCATAGTAAACTGGCAATCCCGCTAATTGGGCATAAGCCATGGACTGAGGGATAAGCACTAGAGCCACTGTGGCCCCTGCAATGGCATCCGCCTTTAAAACAGCAGGATCTCTCAGCTCCCCGATCCAGTTACGAAAAGGAATAAGCGTAGTGGTTAGACTTGAAAAAATAATCGAAATGACATGTGAGAACTTCATTCCGTTTCTAACTTGCTGATGATCATTTTCATGTGCTCCATGATCAGATCATAATCATTTCGCAGATTGATGGTTTCTACCTCTTTGCGTAAAGCATCAATTTGATGTCTTATTACTCCAATTTGTAAACTGGTATCAGGTAAAGCTGTTTTTTCTGCCTTGGTCAACTCATCACTGGCGCTTTGAAGATGTGATAGCACCTCATTATCGAGCCAGGACTTGCTGGTAGCATTCATTGAATCCTGCAATGAAGTCACTTGGGTGACCAATTTTGCAACCTCGGGACGAACGTCTTCTACTGCTTCTTGTTCCGCTAACGCCAGGTCTGCCAACACCTGATTGAGTTCACCATACGCATCACGAGCATCGTGACTTACAAAAAGGTCATGTTCGGCAATAAAAAGGTGCATCTTCGCGTCTAAAAGATGCTTAAAGGTTTTTTCGTTTTGCGATAACTCAACGTATTGATTCACCAATTGTTCTGCTTCGCGGCGAATAAAAGAGGTAGCCCTGCGCCAAAATCGGGCGATACTATTTTCTCTGGTCGTTTCACCATCCGCAATTTTTTGCTGGAAAGCATCAATCTCATCGACCAGTTTTTTTGCTTCTGTCCTGACGGTTTGCGAGGCACTGTTAAGTACCGAGCGATCCAGTAATGCCCGGGATTGGTTCAAATGTTCACGGGTTGCTGTGAAATTTTCTTCACGAAAACTCGAAAAAGCCTTTTCCAATTGGTCTCGAGCTGCGCTCAATGATTCATTTGCCTGGTTATTGGTATTTGATTGAGGGGGGTTGTTCTGGTTTTCCGCCCGCGCTTGTTCAGACCATAGCTGAAACAGGCTTATGGCTAAAGTAAAAACCAAGGCTGAAAGTGCTTTCGTTTTCACAAGCGGGAAATTTCCTTAATTCGTTTTGTATTTTTTTAATTATCAGTGTTCGACGTAACGATCAGTCTAAAAAAGACCGCCATCCATTATTAGTTTAAACCGGTAAATCAAAAAAATCAGGATTTTTACAAAACCCCTGCAGGGCCATCAGGGCTCTGATAGTGAGTAGCGATCATTGTCAGCACCAGATTGAGTTGAATTAAGCTGTCAATAAATCCAGGTTCCTGGTGCTTCATTATACCTTTACGACGATTAGAAAATGGCGCCTGAGTCCATGCCAAAACGTGTCATAGCACTTAGAACACGAGATTCATCATGATCATCATGACCACAAGAAATAGTATCGTCATGATACCCCCGGCTTTCAAAAAGTCGGGCACCCGGTATCCGGCCGGCCCCATGATCAAGGCATTGACCTGGTGAGTGGGAATCAGAAATGAATTAGATGTCGCTATGGCCACTGTTAATGCGTAAACCGCAGGATTTGCATCGACACCAATAGCAATATTGACTGCCAGGGGAACCAGCAAGACTGTTGCACCCACATTGGACATTACCAACGTGAAAAAGGTTGCCAACACTGCCACCGCGGACTGTATGACCCAGCCTGGAGCACCGCCAACCACCATCAATAATTGCTCTGCGATCCATTTAGCCGTTCCGCTGGTTTCTACGGCTAATCCCAGTGGGATTAATGAGGCCAGCAGAAATACCGTCTTCCAGCTGACCGCTTCATAGGCTTCATCAATCTTCAAAACTCCGGAGAGGATCATACCAATAGCGCCGGTTAACAAGGCAATGGAAAGACGTAAATCTGAAAATAGAACCAATCCCAAGGCCAAGGCAAAGAACAGGCCGGCCCATTTAAGTTTTTCAGGACGTAATTTTTCTGCCTGGGGATATTCTGTCGTTACTACGACGAAATTACGATCATTGGAAATCCGCTCCAGTGCCAACCAGGGGGTATGCACTACCAAGGTGTCGCCGGCCTTGAATGGCATGTTTCGAATATCATCACCTTCACGAAAAGTCTCTTCATTACGATGTAGACTGACTAAAGCCATGCCATAAGTTTTACGCATCCAGACGTCACGTGCGGATTTGCCAATTAAATTGGAGCCTGGTGGTATAACGACCTCGGCCATACCGGCAGTATTGCGTGACAACGCATCCATAAATGTTCTCAGCGAGTCCCGCTTGATCAATCCATATTTTTTAACAAAATGCTCCAGGTGACCCGGTGCTGCCACAATTCCCAAAACCATGTTGGATTGAAATTCGGTATCTCGCGCAAGCGTACCTGGTCCTACTTGACCCGACTGACCCGCTAACTTGTTGGCAATAATTCGTACTCGATATCGAGTTTCAACATCATCAAGTTTCTTACCGATCAGTTCACTGTCTTCCGGAACCACGATTTCATATAAGGCATAATCCAGGTTATATATTTCCTTGAAATACTGCATGGGATCGGATGATTTAATTTCGGTTTTTTTCGCCGGTAATACAAATCGCCCCGCGAGTACAAAATAAATGATACCCGTGGCAATCAGGGCCAAACCCACAGGGGTGACTGAAAACAGGCCCCAGGTTTCCATTTGTTGCTCAGCCGGTAAAGCTTTGTTTGATGTCAGGATCAGGTCGTTTAACAGAATAAGCGGACTGGACCCCACCATGGTGACCGTGCCGCCTAAAATCGCGGTGAATCCCATGGGCATGAGCAGACGAGACATGGGTAGACCAGGACGCGATGAAATTCGACTGACCACAGGAAGAAAAAGCGCTGCCGCACCTACATTTTGCATAAATGATGAAATAATGCCGACAGTTCCGGAAATAATAGGAATGATCCGACTCTCGGTAGTGCCACCAATTTTTAAGATGAAGGAGGCCACCTTACTCATCAACCCGGTTTTATCCAAACCGGCCCCTATTATCATTACCGCGATTATGGACATCACCGCATTCGAGGCAAATCCATCAAATAAATGGCTCGTATCCACCAGGCCTTGCTGAATACCCATGAAAGGCGCGAGTAATGAGGTTAACCCCAATAGCACCATGACAAATACTGCAGCGACATCAACGTCCACGACTTCGAATGCAAACAGGTAAATGGTCAGCATTAAAATGGCCGTGACCCAGGCAATTTCCGTCGTGGGCACCAGCAAAGCCAGATAAACAGCAACACCTGCAAATATAAATGCAGCAATAATCTGCTTGACTGAAAAGCCCGCCAGGAAAAAACGATCTTCCTCTTCCATGGAAGAATCCGTCAAGGGAGGTGTCGCATTCATGAGTTAGCCTCACACAAAAAAAGTAATAGACCCTGTAGGATGGGCCACAGGGTACGGATATAAATAATGGCTTTACATTCCAGATTAGGAATGTATTGAGGTGACGAGCCGATATTAACGTCACATACAAACCTTACATATTAGGCCTTAAGATAAAAGTATTCAAATGATTTGGAATACTTTAATATTCCGATATGGAATATAAAAATTTACCGGATATGAAAGGTTTAGCCACGCTACGCGCTATCGTAGAGCTGGGTGGAGTGGAACAAGCGGGCAAAAGTCTCAACATTGGTCAACCCGCGGTGACCAAGCGCTTACGTTCACTTGAAGAGTGCTATGGTTTCACGTTAATGCAACGCAAAGGACGCAAATTGGAACTGACACCCGCTGGAGAGCGGGTATATGCCTATGCACGTTTGTCACTGGATTATCAGGAATCCCTGGCTGAAGATTTGAAAAATCTGAATGCTGGTCTCAATAGCCTCAGCCTGGAAGTCACGCCTTCTATCGGTGAACACTTATTACCGGAAATATTGTTGAATTTTAATGAACGCTATCCAGAGTTTCGCATTAAAAGTCGAATGGGTTACTCAAGGCGGATACAAACCCGGATTGCGACGGGGTTGTCGGATGTAGCATTATTGGAAAAAGCGCCTGATCATCCAGACATCCTGGTACAGAAATGGCTTGAAGACGAATTGATCCTGGTTTGCGCTCCGATGCATGACTGGAGCGATAAAACAACGATTTCTCTGGAACAATTGAAGCAGATCACCTTTGTATTACGCGAGCCTCAATCCTCGAGCAGAATCCTGCTAGATCAAAAATTAAAAGAGGCGGGTATTGAAAATTTACCTCACAACCTCGAAGTAGGATCCAATGACACGATCATCGAAATGTTAAACCGTGGAAGACACATGAGTTTTTTACCTCGGTTTACTGTTGCCAACGCACTTAATAAAGGTTTTTTGCGCCACATCAGGGTGAATTCGTTAAAAATTAAATCCACCTTGTGGATTGCACGCAACAGTTCGAGTATCAACAATCCCGTAGCCGAAGTTTTTATCCAATTACTCAGAACCCAATCCATTTAGCTACTTAATCATCCCCTTACTGTTGAGGATTACTGCTTTTTTCTGAAGAGAAGATCCCACACTCCATGACCCAGTTTTTGTCCCCGTTGTTCGAACTTGGTCATAGGACGATAGTCGGGCTTTTGCGAGTAACCATGGTCACTGGCCAGGTTTTCAAAGCGTTGATCTCCACTTAAATCATCAAGCATATGCTCAGCATAATCTTGCCAATCCGTGGCCATGTGTAAAACGGCTCCTGGTTTCATGACCTTGATTAAGAGATCTCGAAAATGCAGGTTCACAATGCGGCGCTTATGGTGCTTTTTTTTATGCCATGGGTCGGGGAAAAACAAAAAAACGCGATCTAAACAATCGGGCGGTAACATATATTCCATTACATCAATGGCATCATGTCTGAACAATTTAAGATTATTGATATCCCGGTCATGAATCAATTTTAAACAATGGCCCACTCCAGGCTCGTGTACCTCGACGCCCAAATAAGCACACGCTGGATCCTGACTGGCCATGGTGACCAAGGATTCACCGTTACCAAAACCGATCTCCAATTTTACACATGGATATGAAGGGAATAGCTTTGCCAGATCTACAGCTTGGTCAGCATTAAAGTCGATACCATGAATACACCAATAGTGATCCAGTGCATGCTGTTGCCCAGTTGTGATGCGTCCAGTACGTTTGACAAAACTGCGGATCGATCTTTTGAAAACTGTCGGCGCGGCCTCATTGGGCTTTTCTGACATCAGGTAATTAAACCCTCTATGGGTGAGGAAGCGGAAGCATACCTTTTCTTTGGCATTCGACCCGCAAGAAAAGCCTCACGTCCCGCTTGAATACCTTTCTTCATCGCCGAAGCCATCAATACAGGATCTTGTGCTGCGGCTATGGCCGTATTCATGAGTACACCATCACATCCAAGCTCCATGGCGATTGCCGCATCAGATGCCGTACCAACACCCGCATCGACGATAATCGGGACTGTGGCATTCTCAATGATTTCCAGAATGTTATAGGGATTACGGATACCTAGACCAGAACCAATCGGCGCTGCAAGTGGCATCACCGCGACGCAACCCATATCTTCGAGTTGCTTGGCAATGATTGGATCATCATTGGTATACACCATGATGTCAAAACCATCGGCGACCAGGGTCTCAGTTGCCTTGAGTGTCTCTAGAATATGCGGGAACAAGGTTTTTTGGTCTGCCAGTACTTCAAGTTTGACCAGATTATGTCCATCCAGTAATTCCCGCGCCAACTGACAAGTGCGAACCGCATCCTTTGCATTAAAACAACCCGCCGTATTCGGCAGAATCGTATATTTTTCCGGGGGCACTACATCCAACAGATTGGGCTCATTAGCATTCTGTCCAATATTGGTGCGACGAATAGCGACCGTGATAATTTCCGCTTCACTGGCTTCAGTCGCGAGCCGGGTTTCTTCAAGATCCTTGTATTTGCCAGAACCCACCAGTAAACGTGACTGATAGGTTTTACCCGCAATGACTAATTCATCTTTATTTGACATCACTAACCACCCCCGATGGCATGAATAATTTCTATCTTGTCGCCTTCCGAAACTCGGGTTTCTGCATGCTGGCTTTTCGGTACTATGGCCTCATTCACTTCAACAGCAACGCGTTTACCCGCCAGGCCAGACTGTTGCAGTAACGCGGAAATAGTCATGTCGTTATCAAACTGATGGCTTTCGCCATTAATCAACACCTGCATTATTGAACTCCTATAAAGCGGTGTGCGATTTTACACCAAAAGCATTATCATGTGATTGTTGAATTCCATCTTTTCCCTGTTGTCTCTAAATGAACTCTGTAATCATCGTGGGTGGCGGCATCATCGGCCTGCTATCGGCATACGAATTGGATAAGTCAGGTGTAAAAGTCACGCTGATTGATCGCCAACAATTTGGGCAGGAATCATCCTGGGCCGGAGGCGGCATCATTTCACCGCTGTATCCCTGGCGCTACCCCGACGCAGTGACGCGCCTTGCCAAACTCAGCCAGGAGTTGTATCCCGCATTGATCCAACACATGCAACAAGCCACTGGACTGGATGCAGAATACCTCCCCAGTGGCATGCTCGTATTGGGCGATTACCCAAATGAAAATCCACAAGCTTGGGCAGCAAAATATGATATCCAGATGCAAACCGTCGATGCGGTTGAGATACAACAACTGGAGCCTCAAATTAATGACCAATACCAACAGGGTTTCTGGTTTCCGCTGGTTCACCAGGTGCGCAATCCCCGCCTGGTAGCGCTAGCTAAAGCCTTCGTTCAAAACACTAACATAACACTGATCGAAAACCAGGCAGTCACTGACATCATTAGTGAAGCCGGCAAGGTCACTGAAATACGGACCCACGAATCAAGCTATCAGGCCGATGCTTATGTCGTATCTTGCGGGGCGTGGACATCATCCCTCTTGAAACAGACTGGCGTCGACACCGGTATCAAACCCATCAAGGGTCAGATGCTGCTACTCAAAGGACCACCAGGACTGGTGAAACATATTACCTTGTCCGAAGATCGCTATATCATTCCGCGCAAAGATGGGCGGATATTAATAGGCAGTACTAACGAGGATTGTGGATTCGAAAAAGATACCGATCCAGGGGTCAAAAAAGAGCTACTCGATTACGCGATTCGCACCATCCCTGCACTGAACACCTTGAAAATTGAACATCATTGGGCTGGTTTAAGACCCGGCTCTCCCGAGGGAATTCCTTGTATCGGTGAACACCCTGAACTCGGGAACCTTTTCATCAACAGCGGGCACTATCGTAATGGCTTGGTGATGGCCCCTGCTTCCGCTCGCTTATTGAGTGAAATCATGTTAAAAAAGCCTCGCTCTCTCGCGGAAAAGGACTATGCTCTATGTGATGGTAATCACAATAAAAACTAAGCCGATACCGTTTATCCCTACAAAAAAGAACTCTATCTACAGACGGATGCATTTCCTATTCATATCACTAGGATTCATAGTATGAAATTGAATCAACAACATGGCCTTACATTAATTGAACTCATGTTCACCGTTACCATTGCTGGAATTGTGATGGCAATTGCTGTGCCTAACCTAAATCAATTCATAAAGAATGAACGTTTGACCTCTTACACGAATACTTTACTGACCGATTTAATGCTGGCTCGAGCCGAATCGGTCAAACGCAATCAATCATCAATCCTATGTGCCAGTAATAATGAAACCAGTTGTACTGGCGGAGCACTGGAAGATGGATGGATTGTCGGTTCGGATGCAAATAACGATGGCGACTTAGAAGCCGCTGAATTGATAAAAGTCCAAACCGCCATCGAGGGCGACATTGAATTTACCAGCACCATCGCCAATAACACTGTAATTTTTGATAGTCGTGGATTTAATCCTGATACCGATGGAACATTTACTATTCAAGATGACCGTGGAGCGGCCCATCAGAAAACCCTGTCAATTAACAAAACGGGGAGGGTAAGCCGATGAATAGCTCCACAGTACTGGTATTTAAGCATTCACCAAAACAGCAATCCGGTATGGGCATGATTGAGTCCCTGATTGCTCTTGTCGTCATCTCCGTAGGTCTGCTTGGAATTGCCGCTCTGCAAATTACCAGCATGCAACAAACCGCCAGCTCACATTGGCACAGTCAAGCCGTATGGTACAGCTACGAAATTTCCGATCGTATATCGGCCAATGGTGCGGCTAACTTCAACCTTTATGATGGTATCGATACGGACAACGATTACAGCATGGATTGCCAAGGTGGTCCTTGCACTGCCGCACAAATGGTAACCGCTGATGCTCAAGACTGGGGCGAAATGATCGATACACTACCGGGTGGCAGAGGTGTCATTACTGCCACTGGCACTAATCTGCAAATATCCGTGATGTGGGAAGATAATTCAGCTGAAAGTAACTGTACCAATGGTGAACCTGCCACTGCATCTCAATCCTGCTATACGGTGACGATAACGCCATGAATATTTCTACGCAAAAACAATCCGGACTTACGCTAGTTGAAATTCTGGTGGCACTTGTTATCAGTTTGTTCCTCATGGGTGGAATCGTCCAAGTGTACCTCGGTAACAAGGCAACCTATCGATTTTCCGATGCCTCTTCCAGAATTCAGGAAAATGGTCGGTTTGCATTAGACCAAATCACGACTGATGTTCGTATGGCTGGTTTTTTTGGCTGTGTGGATATGACACAAAATGCTGACCTGGTGCAAAATCATCTCAACACGGCCTCGGCCAACTGGAACGCTGGACGGCATGATTTCATCAATCAGCCCCCTATTCAGGTTACGGCCAATGCGGGCCTGAATGCCTCCGATGATTTAACCGTGCGTGGAAGCAAACCGGGCCAAGCCAATGTTTCGGCCACCCTGCCCATGCCTGGCAATGGTGCGCTGCAAGTCACCGGGAACACCGTTTTTAATAACAACGATATTATCCTGATCACCAACTGCTGGACCTCGGATATCTTTGAAGCGAATACCGCGACTTTAGCCGCGGGTGTGACCACTTTAACTCACACGACAGCCGACCCGGCGGATACCCCTGGCAATATGAACCTGGGTGCTTGTGCCAGTGGGCATTGCTTAAACACGGATCTCGCGAATAACCTTGATAATGCCTATACCGCCAATAATTCCTCGGTTTATTCGCTCCAAAATGTAACCTACTCGATCCAGGCTGCAGAGAGTGGTAACGGCGAACCCGCGTTATGGCGCTCTGAAAATAATGATAACCAGGAATTAATCGAAGGCGTTGAACAAATGATCATTCTCTACGGAGTAGATAATGATGGCGATGGAGCGCCTAACCAATATCTCGACAGCGGCGCCGCTGTGAATCTTAACCAGGTGACGGCGATCCGTATATTTCTGGTCGTCCGTTCTGATCGTGATTTCGTCCTGGATGAAAACCAGACTTACACCTTAAATGGGGCGGATATCAATGCGCCAGACCAGCGTCTACGCCAGGTCTTTACTGTCACTGTCGATTTACGAAACAGGTAATAACATGTTGAATAAAGGCATAACATCTCAGTCCGGTGCAGCATTAGTCGTAAGCCTAATCATATTGGTCGCCATGACCATGTTGGGTATCACCTCGATGAAAGGATCCGTAACCGAATTGGCCATGGCCGGTAATTTACGGGAATCGGCTTTAACCTTTCAAGCGGCAGAAGCCGGTTTGAGTACAGCTGAAGCCATCCTTGCAGCCGGTAATGATCCGGTTAATTTACTGGCTGATACGGATGCTGACCCCAATTATTTAGTAACCACGACTTGGGATAATGCTGCTTTAACCAATGAAGCCACCGTATCCCTGGCCAATATCTCAACCAATCCCCGTTACATCGTCAAATTTTTAGGCAAATGGGATCCTGACAAAAACGTCAGCTCATTAGACCCTGGTTTTTCCGGATATGGACAAACCTCTTCGGCAACCAAAATCGATTATTTCCGTTCTACCGCTCGAGGCGTTGGACAAACGGGTAATACTTTTAGAACCGTTCAATCGTACTTTGGACGTCGTAGTAATTAAACGAAGCATGGTGAAGACTATGAATGCTAAAACCAAAAAATTCGGACTTACCTGGGCGATCAGCCTGGTGATATCCCTGAGCGGCAGCAATGCCTTTGCAGCTGAATCGTTATCCGATGTCCCCCTGTTCGTGACCACGGCCGTACAACCCAATGTATTCATGACTCTGGATGATTCCGGTAGTATGGATTGGGAAGCCATGGCGCCCGATAGCGGAGATTTCAGTTATGACAATGGTGTGCCCTATTATAACGGAACCTGGTTAGCCTACCTGCACCCGGGTTGGGAAGATTATCAATACTACAGTTGGTATGATGAATCCCGAGATTACAACATCATTCCGCCGGCGGGTTATTCCAATACTTCGACCAATGCCTTGATTCAGAATTTCTGGGTGTTTCAAAACCATAACTACAACAAGATTTACTACAAC
>JAAUYK010196294.1_pt1 | contig 11830 bp, 12 predicted proteins | sample 7278021 | NCBI WGS metagenome assembly JAAUYK01 (sample SAMN14350223, study PRJNA611818) | marine sediment metagenome | isolation source: surface marine sediment (1.8m) | place: French Polynesia: Moorea | collected 2018-08
CTGACCATCAAGGTGTCCGGCGCGGGCCTGTCGCAGCCCTCGCCGCCGCTGGTCGCCGCCCAGTCGCCGGTCTACCACCAGGTCCACAGTCCTCAGATCGCCGCTCAGCCCTCGCCGCAGCCTCATCCTCAGCAGGCGGCGGTACAAGTCGCGCCGACCCCGCCCCAAGTGTTTGCCCGCGCGGCCCAGAAGGGCGTCAAGATCCTGCCTCCGGTGTCATCTCCCGTGCAGCGGGTGCCGTCGCCGGCCACGCCCTCCGTGAACGTGGTCAAGATGCAGGCGCAGTCTCAGCAGCAGCCCGCGGTGAAGGTGGGCGGCAACAGCAAGAAGGCGCAGCTGCAGAGCGCCAAGGAGAACGGCTTTCCTAAGCCGGCCTACTCCTACTCCTGCCTCATCGCCCTCGCCCTCAAGAACAGTCAGACCGGCAGCATGTCCGTCTCGGAAATCTACCGATTCATGTGGTGAGTGTCATTATCATAGTCAAAGGCGTATCGCGCATTTGTGTACTATGTGCTGCGTACCTGCACACCTGCCTTTCATACAATTGCAGGTTAGCCAGGTCCAAGTAGTACGTACATTCACATCTCCGCGGCCCTCGTCCGTTTTCCTCGGGTCGGCCGGCCGGGATTTAAATCCCCTTTTGACAGTCCGTCCGTCCGTCCGTCCGTCCATGTGGGCAAGTCCACTTTCCTACCAACCGTCATTTTCCTCCGGTCTCACCACATGCCGGTCGGTCGGTCGGTCGGTCGGCCATTTAAATGTACGTTAGACAGGGGGTTCCGCAGGGAGGGAGGGAGAGAGGAGAAACGTTAGAACCAACGGCCGTTCCCCCGCCCGCCCGCCCGCCCGCCCACGTCCGCTCGCCCGCCCACGTCCGCTCGCCCACGTCCGCTCGCTCGCTCACTCGCTCGCTCGCCCGTCTGCACAGGCTGCAAGGGAGAGAGCTCGTTAATGGCTCTCCTCGTCCGACCCACCTAGGAAGGAGGGAGGGAGAAAACGGGCGAGCCGCCGGCCCGCAAAACCCAACGGACTTTTCAACCGTCAAAATCGGGAGATAGAGATACCGACCGGCCAAGGGAGGCAGGGAAGTCTTGTGAAAAATCGGTGTCTGGTCCCAACGTACATATCGACTACAGTACATACTACTACGTAGAACATACCTGCATTGCAGTCGGATGATATGGAAACTGGGACAGCGCTTATCGCATTGCAAATTTTCAAACGGGAGAGATAGTAGTCAGTCAACTATGGGTGTAGTCGTGGCTAGATTGCGAAAATATGCGTAGCTCGCGTATCGACCATACGTAGTATATCTATATGAGTATTGGCGAAGCAAACATGCGCCATCCCGGTCGACCAGGTGCTTTGTCATATTTATCGATCGACGACGGCTCCCTCCGTAAAATCGATTTCGGTCGATCCGTCGACGGGTCGATAGCTTGCTCCGGCAGCTCCACTACGGTTTCCTGATTTTCGCTAACATGAAGGTGGTCTGGAGCGCAAAGCTATGGCCACTGAGACATTGCCTATGCGCAGAATATCTTGATCCATAGGCACGGGGTCTCAATTCATTTGACTTGCGGGGCAGGTGCGTCGGTTAACTAGCAATCGATGATGCGTGCACGTTTGGCACAAAGTCCGCTGCATTCGTCCCTCCAAATGGGGATAAACTTTCGACAACACCTTTGCGTTTTACGCAAGAGCGTCGCCGCAGCGGCGGCAGCGTTTCCTTGCTCGTAGCTGGCTGGCTGGCTTCGCTATCGTTTGCTCGTCTAGCCTGTCTGTTCTGTCCCTCCGTCCTCTAGCTATAGAGTGTTACGGACGCTTGACCTTCGGACGCATCCTTGAGTGCGGCTGACCCTCGATCGCCGCGACCAGTTCGTTTCTCGGTTCGACTTCGTAGTAGCTGGGAAGATGAAGGGAGGGAGCAATAGCTTTTAGCAGCATAAATAATATTGCGCTTTTCTTTCTCCTCGATCGCCGCGTTGTTGACCGGTTTCCTGGGCAATTAGTCCTGTTCATACTTCATACGTGCGTTTTGCAAAGGAAGCGGTCGGCCGTGACGGACTGGCGGACGGACTATGACGAGAGAATTAATGCGCCTATTTCCGGTGACACACGACGACATACACAAGAGTAGCGAATTAAATAAAGGAACGTTTTAAAAAAGTGTCGTATGAGATTCCTCGTGCCTGTCACCTGGCCGTTTTAGTGGCCATTTCCAGCCCCTACCTTGCGTTCGACCGTCCAGACGGACGAGCGAGTGTCCTTCGAATCCCCTGTCTGTTGCTGCCCAGCTAGCTACCAAGACGTTTCCCGCCGAATCTGTCCAGACACACAGACGAAGCGAAGAATAGGCGGGCTGGCGGCCGACCTGACGGACAGAGAGGGTCAGGGCGACGGGTCGCTGAGAGCTTTAACGTGCTTTACATACTTTTTAACGCGGTATGACATAAAAAGCTTCAATTCGTATGTAATGTAAAGAGAAAAGCTGTTGCTTATATCGACGTTAACGCAACGCTGAGTTTGGGGTTTAAAAAGGGAAAAATAGGAAGGAGCCGTCTGTCCGTCGTCACCAAGGGGCAGAGGTCGAATCCCGGCCAGCAACGGTCGTAACGGCCAGGGCGGAGAATGGATTAAATGCGCCACTTTCGGCAGCAAAAATCTACGCTCATGAGTCTCGTGGAAACTGCGTCCGCGTGTATGTGTTTCTTTGTCTGAATAACGTAGAGAGTGCGACCTTTTTTTTGCCTCCGCCCGTGGATCGATACTTCCGACTTTCCGGGTCATGCACCCCGACCGACAGGCAAAAAAAACCCGCGAGGTTGCGCGACTTGTACGAATAGCGATTGCGCGCCCTTTGTTAAAAGGAACCGTCGACTGCCGCTGTGCCGCAATGACCTCAAAACGTGGGGGCTGCGAAAAAGGAGGCCAAGTATGCCTGAGCCTCGATACGATGTCTTGCACGCGAAATATGCACGTAGATCGAACACTTTCTGATAAATAAATCCTTCCACTTTATTCCAGCGAGCACTTTCCCTACTTCAAGACAGCGCCGGCCGGATGGAAGAACTCGGTGCGCCACAACTTGAGCCTGAACAAGTGCTTCGAGAAGATCGAGAAGCCCGCGGTACCCGGCTCGAACCAGCGGAAGGGATGCCTCTGGGCAATGAACCCGGCCAAGATCAACAAGATGGACGAGGAGGTGCAAAAGTGGTCGCGAAAGGACCCCATGGCCATCAAGAAAGGAATGCTGCTGCCTCGTAAGTAACTCAATTTCCCTAGCATTACTTTTAGTTTCAAAATTCGACCACCATTTCAGAAACGTTGGAAATGCTGGAGCGAGGAGAGATGGTGAAAGACTACAACGCTAACAACTCTCCCAATGGCCGTGGCAGTAACGCGTCTACCGGCGTCCGCACCGCCGCCGCCGGAGGTGGAGCTGCTCCCGCTGTAGCCCTCGTCCGTCATCAGAATCCGGCGAACGCGCGAGTCAGCCACCTGGAGAGCGAGGACGAGATGTCCGACCCGCGCACACCCACCTCCGTGTCCTCCCAGGGCAGCAAGGGATACGACTCGGCAGGCTCCGACTTTGTCGACATCGAGGGCTTCACGGCCATACCGGACGCGTCGTTACCGGAGCTGAACCTTCAGGTGTGTAGTCTGAGCATAGTTGGGAGAAATGGCACGCACTGAATTGTTCCTCTTTTTTCAGGCGACCGGCGGCATCTACGAGGAGCTGGGCGACGACCGCCTAAACTTTGGCGGCGGCGGCCTCACTCCCACGCCGACGACTGCCTCGGGAGCGGCGGCGGTCCGGGGCGGCGGCGAGTCATATTACCCGACGGGGCCCGCCGCCAACTACGCCGGCCAGATTGTCGTGGCCAGGCAGGGTCCCCAAGTCATCTAATTAGAGCACCTTGGCCGCCGCGATCGGACTATTATTGTGCGACTGAACGACCAGTTGCAGCATCTACAAACTCGAGACAGTATTTTTAGAAGGTCCCCGAAGACGTAGCTATGCCCCCACCCTCGATTCCTCCACCCCATCGATTCAGAGTATCCGGGCAAATTACAGGTGTCCACATCGAATTATAGCATACACTACAACTCCTCTCCTTTTGAAGTAACAGAACGCAAGGTCCTTTTTCTACACATGTGGATCGAAGAAATCGAACATTTTTATACAGCCCCACTTCCCTAGCCGGAGTGACGTACAAAGTGCGAATTGGAGAACGGCGTACCTGATGCTAGATACGATCGAGAGAACTTTTAACGCTGACGAAGTTTTAACCTAACGCGAAGAGCGTACGTATAAATGTACGCGAAAGACGCATGCAGGGTTGAGCACGTTTGATTGCACATCTGCCCTGCCAGTTCGAGAAAGGGGAGGACTCCTTTTGGTACAAAAAAGTCAAAACGATAGTGTGACATGCCCAAGATTGTTGATCAGCCCCTCACCTCTTTCTTTCGTTGTTTGCCGACGTCCCTCGCCCCCTTTCAACCCGACCTGATCTCATGAGAGCCCCGCCGTATTCTCGCGGGTGTCGAACGAATCTGAGAGCATTATTGATACCCTTATTGCGTACTACATTCAGATATGAGTTTGAGAATGGACCGACGCGTTCTCATAGTTGTGATATAGGCTCGTGCGTATACGTGCGAGTGTTAAGAAAGCATTATATTTTGTACATTTTGTAAATAGCTCGGCCTCTACGTACGACGTCCACTTGCTAGCACCGCTCGATCGAAGGGAGAAGCTCTTTCGGCAGGCAATGCAGCAATTTACTAGAGAACATGAAATCATACGTTTCTTTCTTACCCGCATATGAGTCCAAAGTGTGTGTATTTTTATACTGGCGGGATATCTGATCCATCTTCATGTAATTGAGCCCCTCCTTCGCAAATTATCACTTCGTCTTGGATCCACTACAAACAAATTAAGCACTACGACTAATGTACAGAAAATGTTACTACATACGTATATCACAGAAGAAGATACTTTCTAAGTAATCTATCCCTCTTATATCGGTAACTACTTCATTTGCGAGTGAGTCCTGCCGCGTCGAATCAATAAAATGCCTATTAATCGGTTCGTGTTCTGTGTACTAGTTTGTGTCCATCCACAGTGCAGCGTAAGTAGTACGCATTCTACGTATATTTCTGCGAACTCGTTCCGTAAACGTACGATTGGATTTAGATATGTACCTTTGGTTAATAGTTCTTGCCCTCAAATCTGACTAGAGCTTGTACAGTACAGTCCACTGGTATAAGCAATTAAGTAGCTATCTGGCCGTCCTCTGCCTCTCCGCGGGCGCGAACGTGTACAGGAAAGCGTCGTCATATAGGTCCAGGTGGTTGTCCACGTGTCTGATGACCCGACCCTTGACCAGGTGCCGGCCGTACTCGACGCCGCTGGCACGGTCCCTGGCCAGGCCAACCTCGAGCAGCCAGTCGACCAGCTCGGAGCCGCGGAAGACCGCCCTGTGCGTGGTCAGCCTCACGCGCACGTCCTTCAGCAGCGCCTCCATGCAGCGAGAGATGTGGTGCTTTAGGAACTGCTCGCACGCCTGCTTCGTCTCCGGCTCGAGGTCCTCCCAGGAGGGGAGAACGAGAACGTCGGCGCCGTAGATGAGCTTACGGTAGGCGCGCCTCAGCGGCAGCGTCACGTAGTCGTCGTCGAAGCCGAACAGCGCGAAGGAGAAGAGCGCCTGGCCAAAGTTGAGGAAGCCGTCTAGGAAGACCAGCTCCAGGTAGATGCCGCTCATGTTGTCCATCACCAGTGTCCAGATGCAGAGCGCGATGCCTAAATTGAAGGAACAAAATGAATGCTAAAAGAACGAGTAAACTAATTCATAGCCTTCCACTCACTCACCTATGAACATGGACACGGCGAGCAAGACGAGCAGCATCATGTGCCTGAATATCTGTTGGTCGTCCTCCTCTACCCTCCTCTGACAGCCGTCGGCGTTCATCTGGGCGGCGACCGCATCCTCGCCGGGAGGAACGCTGTAGCAATTCAACAGGCTGGAGCAGTACTCTCTGTGCTCGGAGTCGCACCGGTAGCGCCTCCCTCCGCCGCCGCGTGCGTTGTCCGCCACGCAGTCGCCTCCTACGCCCGCGCCCGGTCTACCGGGACCCGGCCGGCGGCGAATGAGGTCCTCTATGGGCACTGTCCCTTCCTCAGACGGCGTCACGGGAGCGGAGGGAGTATTTCTTCCTAACTGTCTTGTTTCTTGCTCTCGCTGAATCGAGTCTTCGTTGTCTGCGTCGGCGTCGGGACCGAGAAGCCTCTCGGTCTCCTCTCGGCATCCAGTTCCTGGGATCGGCACCGGCAGCCTTCGATTGCTGTTTAGCCTCCGCCGCCGGTAACGCTGCGTCAGAATCATGGATATGGACGTGACCAAGAAAGAGAGGACGAGTACGACTAGAGCAACGACCGCCTGAGTCAGCCCGTACTGGAAGTTTGGGTCGGTCTTCTCGGCGTGCCTCGGCGTCTCGTCGGCCACGATCACCATCAGCCCGGCGAAGATGACCGCAGGCGCGACCGTGCCAAGAATTACGAAGAGGCGCTTGTATCCTGCCACCACGTCGGCGGACTTGGTCTGGGTGAGGAAGACGACGATGGCGAGCAGCGCCGTGTTGATCCGCGAGCCGTAAACTCCGAAGGAGAAGAAGGCGAATTGCACGTAGAGCCTCCATCCGTGGGTGCAGGAGGTCAAGGACCAGAGTATGGCGCCGACGCAGGCCGCCCCCTGAGCCACGGTTAGGGTCGTGGTGACGAAGTAGGGCGCGCGCAGCGACTTCTTCGTGACGGCTAGGACGAATACGACCCAGACGGCGGCCAAGAGGCCGAAGATACTGACGTCGAGGAGGAACCTGTCCAGCTCGTGGATGTAGTCCCCCGGGCTGATGTCCGTGATGGAGAGCAGCTTGGCGGAGATGTACATGATGGGCGCCGCGACGGCCGTGGAGATGACCATCGCATTCGCAGTCATGTCCGGCTCGACGTCGTACTTGGAGGCGAAGACGAACACGCTTGGAGCGACGGGGAACGTCCCGTAAAGGAAGGCGAAGTTGGCCAAGTGCTCGGTCTCGTTCGCAGGACCGGAAGATATCTGACTGATGACCTCGCGCGCGATGATAGGAAGCGCCACGGATTTCAACGTGACAAGAATGAAGGGAAGAAGCAGCGATGTCTCGGCGCAGGCACTCCTTGCAAGAGATGACAGAAAGCGCTTCTTTTAGATTACAAAATAGCATTTACGAACCTATTCGGTGTCCTTTTCCCTGCTATTTGTACCCCCAACAGGAATAGGGCCGAAGCGGAGAAGGCCGAGCCCATAGTGGACAGGAACTGCTCGACGATCGCGGGTGGCTGGCTCTCGAATACAAAGTTGCCCACGATTCCGGCCACTGTGAGCGATATGATCGGGTTGGATGCGACGCCCTTTGCGACGTTGAGGCAGTGCCTGGCGGTGGACACCTCGGGCCTGCGGCCGCCGGAGCCAAGCTCCATGCAGATAAATCCCACGGGATTCAGTAGGACTAGCGAGATCGGTGCGATGAGGTAGAGGTAGGTGGGGAACTCAGGGTTGGTATCCCCGTAGACGGCCGTCAGGATAGGGAATCCGAGGGCGAAATCGTTCGACTGGGTCGTGAAGATGGCGTGCAGGCCGGCGCGGGCCGGGTCCGTCGGCCGGTGGGCGATCAGCGAGCAGGCGAGCACGACGAAGAAGAGAGAGGCCTTCGCGGCGAAGATGGCCAGCAGGAAGGTCCAGTTGACGACGGAGAAGTCCAGCCGGCAGAGGGAGCCGAAGACGAGGGCGGGCAGCGCGAAGTTGGACACGAAGGTGGCCATCCCTTTGCTCTCGGCTGTCGTGATGATGCTGAACCTTCCGGCGATGTAGCCGAGGAAGATAATGCCGAAGCACTCAACCAGCGCCGGGTACAGGTTGTCCTCGATGTCGGTGGAGACCTGCTCATCTACAGCCGCCGCCGCTGATGGCGCCGTGGGCGTCGCATTGGCCGCGAAGACTTGCGCCACGGTCGGCCCCGTGGGAAGAAACATGTTGACCGGCTGTGAAGATTTATTACGTACAGGATGTAATACAACCCTGGGTCCGAAGATCAGCCATAGTGACACATTCGCACTTAATGAATGCTCTTTCGGTAGTACCCCCGACTGAGTTATCAGGGCATATTTGCGTAATTGCGCATCCAGCACTACACACGATGATTAGGCATATACTATATTAATTGGTCACTATACGCTCAAAAAGAGCGCACGTACACTATACTGCATGACATGCACGCTGCACAGTCTGCACACCACTTGTGTCAATAATTACAAGGTCCCCAGTCGAATTTTCGGCTTCAGCGTAACTAAAGTTTTATCTGCAGCTCGGCATTCACTCATTCCCGTTCACTACGCAACCGCCACGGACGGTAAATGTCGCACAGCATTTTTAGGAGCTGTTAATCGTCGAATTCCAGCTAGCGTCGTTTCTGCACCCGAGGCTTCATTCGTACGTCCAGAGCCTTGTGCGTATCGACATATTGGACTAAATCCGTCAACCTGGACATACCCTACCGACCGAGATGCCGCGTAACGCGTGCGCCAGCGACTGGCCGACTGCATGGACAGCGACACACTGGACACTACAGACGGAACAGAACTTCACGTCAGACATCAGCTCTAGCTATTCTAGTGACGTAACGCGTAGCGCAGAATTAGAAAGTAGAGTGTCTACTTTACTTTATTCTAGCTGAGTTGTTATGTTAGGATGCATTGCGTACCTCCAAGAAGGTCTCTTGTAACGTTGCTTATTCTTGCCTAACCTAACATGGAGCTATCTAAAATCATACACGACGTTAAACTAATCGTTCTACAGCGCTCGCACCTCGTTTGCTCGTCAGCTGCAGTTCGGCGACAATCGAGTCGCCGCAGGAGTGAAGTGAACTGGCCGCCCGCGGGTGGCAACTGCAACTGCTTTCGCTTCGCCCCTCCGTGCGTCGGCCATTTCCACCGCACGTCGTACAGCAAAGCAAGGCAGCGGTCGATCGCGTGATTCAGGCGCATTTTTAGGACATTATCCCCCTTGACAGCCACAGCCATGTTCTCCCGGTTTGCCAGGCCCATGTCCGCCGCCGGCGTCGTCGCCAGGAGGAACTTCTCGACGACCAACGCAGCGAACAAGAATGTCGCCGTGATGGGAGCGTCGGGAGGTAATCAAGCGAACCCCGCCTCGCCCCCAAGTGTGTTAAAGTTTTTACTTTCCTCTAGGCATTGGCCAGCCTCTGTCCCTCCTGCTGCAGCTGAATCCCGCGGTGACCAAGCTGAACCTGTACGACATCGTGCACACGCCCGGCGTCGCCGCCGACCTCTCGCACATCGAGACCAAGGCCGACGTGAAGGGATTCGTGGGCGACGACCAGCTGAAGGCGTCGCTCGAGGGAGCCGAGATCGTCGTCATCCCGGCGGGCGTGCCGAGGAAGCCCGGCATGACCAGGGACGACCTGTTCAACACCAATGCCTCGATCGTGGCCAACCTGGCGAGGGCGGCCGCCGAGGTCTGTCCCGACGCCATGCTCGCCATCATCTCCAACCCTGTGAACAGCACGGTGCCGATCGCCAGCGAGATGTTTAAGAAGGCGGGCAAGCTGAACCCCAACCGGATCTTCGGCGTCTCCACGCTCGACATCGTGCGCGCGAACAAGTTCATCGCCGAGATGAAGGGCCTGGACCCCGCCGACGTCAACTGCCCCGTTATCGGCGGCCACGCCGGCATTACCATCCTCCCAGTGATCTCACAGTGCACGCCCAAGGTAACACCTTTCGATAGCCCAAAAGGTGGTCAGATCTCAACCCTTGCCCTACACGTTTCCAGGTTGACATCCCCGCCGACAAGCTGAAGCCTCTGACCGAGCGCATCCAGGACGCCGGCACCGAGGTGGTGAAGGCCAAAGCCGGCGCGGGTTCGGCCACCCTGTCGATGGCCTACGCCGCCGCCCGATTCACAAAGTCGCTTATCGACGCCATGAACGGGAAGGAGGGCGTGATCGAGTGCGCGTACGTCGCTTCCAACGTCACCGAGGCCACCTACTTCTCCACCCCGCTGCTCCTCGGCAAGAGCGGCATCGAGAAGAACCTCGGCATCGGCAAGCTGACCGAGTACGAGACGACGCTGCTCAAGGCGGCCATCCCCGAGCTGCAGAAGACCATCAAGAAGGGGGAGGAGTTCGCCAAGAACTTCTAAATCGAAGGTGGAAACTCCGGGTACAAAACTCTCCCAAGGGACTTCGTAGAAAGTGCCCCAGCTAAATCCAGCTAGCAGAGAAATCCGAACTGGGTGAATTGCGTTCTTTCCGTTATTTTGGAATAAACCAATGGTATTAGAGTTAGTTTTGATTTGTCTCACCTCTTCCTCTGTAAAGAAGACCGTCACGATTGCCAGAAGATACGGAACTGTACTGTAGTCCCAGGAGCCGGCAGGCGACTCTACAACATAGTATACGTACTATGTAGTGTGGATTAGCAACGATTTCAAACTACGTAAACAGTACACAAGGTGCTCAAACGACATGCTCTTTCTATGCTTTTCTACAACCTCGCTTGCACTGTGGACCCCTAGTCATTCAGGAATGCAGGAGGATGAAAAGGAATTTAATACCCGGTGGAGATCATGCGCATGTATTGTCCAGCCAGGGGGCCATCATGCCATGGTGGCGCGCCTTCCCCCCCTCTCCCTCTCCTTTTGTGCCCTGCCCGGCCTTTATTCGCTGGCATACCATGTACGAAGTAGTGTACGAGTACTACATTAAGATGCCGCGTTGGTATGCACGGCCATCACGATCGGAATCTCGAGCAGCTTCTCCTCCAGGTTCTTAACGAGCCCTCGCGCGTTGGCGTTCAGCTTGATCTCGTTTCGCGGCAGGTAGAGCGCCTCCGACGCGAGCACGTTGCAGCCGGAGTCGGCGAGGCGTCTGCTGACAGCGAAGTAGCCCTCGGGGTGGGCGTAGAACTCGAAGGCGGTGCTGCCCTCGCCGTCGTCCACCTCCTCCACCTCCTCGGCGTCGCATTCGATGGCCAGCTCCTCGGCCTTGCTCAGGTCCAGCGTCTCGCCGGACTTCAACTCGCTGGCTATTACGATCTGTCCGCGCCGGTCGAACAGAGTTGCGGCGCCGTCGTCCTAGATTAGGGAACATTTGATTTATATGAGTGGCAGCTAGCCACTGCAACGTACGCGTACGTAGCTAGGTCATGCTCTCGATCGATCGATCGATCGATCGACTTACAAAGACGCAGAGGTTCTTCTTCATTACGTAGCCCGCTTGCGAGATGACGGCCGCCTTGCTGGTGGCCAGCGCCTCCACCACGCCCGCGAGGCCGGAGCTGCCACGGAAAGCCACGGCGAACTCCTTCCCGGTCTCGATGCTCTTGTCGGTCGCCTTCTTGATTGACGCCTGAATGAAGGCCACCTCGAAATCGTGGCTCCGTACCTCTTCGATCAGCTTGGCCAGCCTGGGGTTCACCTTAGGGTTCGACTCGCCCGAATCCTGCAGGCATTGAATAGAAGAGTGGAGCATAAGTAATGGTGCTTTCTTGGGTAAAATCCAAAAAATGCTCAGAGGGGGTGAAATGGCCTTGAAAACCACTGTGGTCGAGAGTTGTTTTTTACCGGACTATAACTTTATAAGTGAACTTCTACAAGAGCTCTTTTTAGCGGCGTCGAAGAACGCCGCTCTACATCTACTCTTTTTAGCGGTGTTGAAAACACCGCTCTACATCTAGCCTTTTTTAGCGGTGTTGAAAACACCGCTCTACATC
>JAAUYK010066050.1_pt1 | contig 11827 bp, 9 predicted proteins | sample 7278021 | NCBI WGS metagenome assembly JAAUYK01 (sample SAMN14350223, study PRJNA611818) | marine sediment metagenome | isolation source: surface marine sediment (1.8m) | place: French Polynesia: Moorea | collected 2018-08
CGCGAGTCGGCCGTGGGGCCGCTGCTGGCGGTGGAGACGCGCAAGCTGAACCGGCAGCTCCAGCGGCGCATCCTGGCCAAGGAGGCGGTGGGAGCGCTCAACGAGCCGATCGTCTTCAGCCTGCTCGCGGGCGGCATCCTCGGAGCCTTCCTGCTGCTCGAGATGAGCTTCTCGAGCACCGTCGTCCTGGTGCTGGTGTTCACGCGGGCGCTGTCGCGGGTGAACGCGATCCAGAAGAAGTACCAGTCGATGCGCGCCGAGGAGAGCGCCCTGTGGTCGATCCGCGAGATGATCGAGCGGGCCGAGCGGGAGCGGGAGCCGCGCGGCGGGACCCGTCCCCCGACGCTCGAGCGGGGCGTCCGGCTGCGGGACGTGAGCGTCTGCTACGAGGGCCGCCCGGTGCTCGAGGACTTCGACCTCGACATCCCGGCGGGCGAGATCACGGCCCTGGTCGGGGCTTCCGGAACGGGCAAGACCACCGTGGCGGATCTGATCACCGGCCTGGTGTACCCGGATGCGGGCGGCGTGGAAGTGGATGGCGTGCCGCTCGTGGAGATCGACCTCGAGCGCTGGCGGCGGATGATCGGCTACGTGCCGCAGGATGGCCTGCTGCTCCACGACTCGATCCGCTCGAACGTGACGCTGGGGGATCCCGAAGTCACGGACGAGGACGTCGAGAAGGCGTTGCGCGATGCCGGCGCCTGGGAGTTCGTGTCGGCGCTGCCCGAGGGATTGGACTACGTGGTGGGTGAGCGCGGCTCGCTCTTCTCCGGCGGACAGCGACAGCGCATCGCGATCGCGCGGGCGTTGGTCCACCGCCCGCGGCTGCTGATCCTGGACGAGGCCACGGCGGCGCTCGACGCCGAGAGCGAGGACGACGTGTGGTCTGCGGTGGAGGGGCTGCGGGGCCGCACCACGGTGGTGGCGATCTCGCATCAGCCGGCGCTGACGCAGGTGGCGGATCACATCTTCCGGCTCGAGAAGGGGCGCGCCGAGCGCGTGAGTGCCGGGTCGGCCCGCGCGCGCAATGGCGGCGAGGTCGCGTAGGCGGGGTGACTCCCTTCACCGCGCTGGTGCTGGCGGGGCGGCGGGGCCCGGCGGACGCGCTCGCCGAGGCGACCGGCGAGAGCCATCGGGCGCTGCTCGAGGTAGGGGGCGTGCCGATGCTGGTCCGCGTCGTCCGCGCCCTGCAGCACGCCCGCTGCGTGGACGGGATCTGGGTGAGCATCGACGAGCCGCGGGCGCTCGAGGCCTCGCGGGAGCTCGCGGAGTGGATCGAGGCGGGGGAGATCACGCCGCACCGCAGCCTCGATTCGCCGAGCCGCAGCGTGTCGGACGCGCTCGATCGGATCGGTCCGGAGGCGCCCGTGCTCGTCACCACCGCCGACCACGCCCTGCTCACGCCGGAGATGCTCGACTGGTTTGCGGAGGAGGCCGCCCGCAGCGGCGCGGACCTGGTGGTCGGGGCGGTTGCGGCGTCGCGGTTCCGCGCCGCGTTCCCGTCGGCGCGGCGCACCTTCATCCCGCTGCGGGGCGACGCCTACTCGGGCGCGAACCTGTTCGCCTTCCGCACGCCGCGGGCGCGGCGCGCGGCCGCCTTCTGGGTGCGGGCGGAACGCTTCCGCAAGCGGCCCTGGCGACTGGTCGGCGCCTTCGGACCGGTCACATTGCTGCTGTTCGGCCTGCGGCGGCTGGACCTGGACGCAGCGCTCGAACGCGTCTCCCGCACGATCGGCGCCCGGGTCCGAGCGGCGCTGCTGCCCTTCCCCGAGGCCGCCATCGACGTGGACCGCCCCTCGGACCTGGAGCTCGCCTCGAAGCTGCTTGCGGCCCGCGAGTCGTCGGCCTGATCAGCAGAGCGTCGCGCGTTCCGCGTCGACCACCGCGCCGCTGGCGGGATCGTAGGCGCGGCTGCGGAGCGCGATGCGGAAAGGGGGCGCCCCCGTGGTCTCCGGCGGCCGGCGCTCGATGTCGTAGAGGTGGTAGCGCGCGACCTTGTCGGGCCGACTGCCCGCATCGGATGCCGAGCACACGCCGACCACCGGAATCGGGTGCTGCGTACCGAGAGGACCGGGTAGCGAGGCGAGACGCGTCCGGTGCGTGTGGCCGTGCAGAACGAGCTCCGCGCCCGCGCGTCGCAGGACGCCGCACAGATCCGCGGCGTCCCGCAGCGCGCGGCGGGACGAGACCGCCCCGGGGTCGGGAGGATGGTGGACCATCACGACGCGACACAGCCCACGGGACGCGAGCTCGACCAGGGCCTGCTCGAGACGCTCGAGCTGCTCTCGCCCGACCTGGCCCGTCGCACGCAGGGGAGGTGTCGCGACGGCCGACGAGACCCCCACCAGGGCCCACGGCTCGCGCACCCGGACGCTCGGGAACTCGAGCCCCGCGCTCTTGCCCTCGTCGGAGGCGAGCAGCTCGCGGCCCGCCGCATCGGAGACCAGGTACTCCGCCCACAGATCCCACGACGTCGAGGCGGGCATCCGGACGTAGGCGTCGTGATTCCCCGGAATGGCGGTGACGCGATCCGGCGACCCGAGGCGGCGCAGCCAGTCCCGGGCCTCGAGGAACTCCGCAGGCAGCGAGACGTTGGTCAGGTCCCCGGTCACCACCACCTGCTCGGCCCCCGAGGCGCGGAGGTCCGCGACGATCGCCTCGAGCACCTCGGGTCGGTGGACGCGATGGCGGCGCACGCGCCAGGAGAGCCAGCCGAACGCTCGCTTGCCGAGGAGCGGAAGGAAGCTGCCGGGCTCGACCGGCGTCGCGTGGAGATCGGACAGGTGCGCGAGCGTGGACATGACTCTCTTACCGCAGAGACGGCGAGCAGAGCGTACCCCAGGCCCTGGAGACCGGCGCGAGGCCGCTGTGATACCTTGCAGGGCCTCCGATGTCAGTCGTGTCAGCCTCGATGCCGGCGGGCGTTCGCGAGGCGTGGATCGTGCGCACCGGCGCACCCTGCCCGCTCGTCTGGGGTCTCACGCCGGAGCAACGCCTGCGACGGGCCCTGGGCCGCGCCGGCTGTCGTCGCGTGGCGGTTCTCGAGCCGGAACGCACTGCGCTCGAGAGGTCGGCCCCGGTCGCGGTGTTCCGCGACGACCTCGTGCTCGACGAGCGACTGGTCACGGCCCTGTTGCGGGGCGACGACGAGCTGCTGCTCGTCGCACCGGATGGGGGCCCCCTGGCCGCCCGCGTCCGAGGCGACCTCGGCTCGAGCGCCCTGGCTGCACTCGCGGGGCGCCCCTGCGCCGTGCAGGCCGCCGCCCCGCTCGGGGCGCGCCGCGTCACGCCCGCCGAGCTCGTTCCGGGCTACGACGCGCGTCTGCGCAAGGCCGATCCACCGATCGCCCTGCGCGCGCGACCCGGGCAGGTCCGCGAGCTGGAACGTCGCGTCTTCGACGCCTCCTACAAGGGGGTGACCGATCTGGTCACGAAGTGGGTCTGGCCTCGACCCGCCGAAGCCGCGACGCGCTGGTGCACGCGCGTCGGCATCGGCCCCAATGCCATCACCCTGGCGAGCTGGCTGCTCGCGGCCGTCGCCGCGGTCCTGTTCGCGCGCGGCGCGTTCGGCACGGGACTGCTCGCGGCGTGGCTCATGACCTTCCTCGATACGGTCGACGGAAAGCTCGCCCGCGTGACGCTGCGGGCGAGTCCGATCGGCCACGCCCTCGACCACGGGCTGGACCTGATCCACCCGCCGTTCTGGTATCTCGCGTGGAGCGTAGGGCTGTCGGGGGACCATCCGTTCGTCACTGCCGCCGTGGTCGGGGGCTACCTCGCGGGCCGTGGCCTCGAGGGCATCTTCCTGCTGGCGTTCGGCATCGAGATCCACACGTGGCGCAGCGTGGACGCGTTGTTCCGCACCATCACCGCGCGGCGCAACCCGAACCTGATCCTGCTCAGCGTGGGGACGCTGGGCGGCCGTCCGGATCTCGGTCTCGCGATGGTCGCGATCTGGACCGGAGCCTCGCTGGGCTTCCACGGTCTCCGGCTCCATCAGGCCTTCCGCGCCCGCGGGCGGGGGGAGCCGATCGGAGCGGCGACCGGCGGAGCGGCCCTCCCGCCGTCCCCAAGGGAACCCGCCGCAGAGGCGGTTCTCGAGATGCCTCGCGAAGGCATCGGGGTCGGGGCCCGTCGAATGCCCGTGCAGATCCCGAAGCCCATCCGGGGGCTGGCCCTGCTGCTGGCAACCGCCATGCCGGCGGCCCTCCTGGCCCCCGCAGACGCCGCTGCGGAGGCGCCCTCCCGAGCTGCCGCGCCGGGAGGCGAGAGCGCGCCCCACGCGCGAGTCGATCCGGGACCGGTTCTCTCCGAGGCGGATACGGCGAACGAGTACTGGGATCTGGTGGGGCGCTTCGAGACGGGACACCGCGTCTTCGCACGCTTCCTCCTCACCAACGAGGGACCCGGTACGGGAACCGCCGCGGCGGTCGGGCATCTCGTCGGGCCCGACGGGGTCGTGGTGACGTTCAAGAACGCGAAGATGAAGGGAGGCTGGACCCTCACCGATGGGGGCCGAAGACTTCGCATCGGCTCGAGCATCCTGCACCTGGGAAGCCGACACTTCGAGCACGACAACAACAAGCGCGGGATCAAGGTGCACCTCGACTTCCCCGCCGACGAGACCGCCGTTGCGCTGGCCACGCGAGGCCCCGACGGCTTCGGGCTCGACCTGCTGAACCTCTCGACGCCGGCCCGAGGCTGGCTCTGGCTCGAGGGCATGGAGGAACGCGTGCCCCTGAACGGGCGCGTCGCCCTCACCCACTCCTGGCACGATGCGCGCGAGCAGGACGTGGCGCTGCGCCGCATCGACTTCGCGAGCCTCGACGCCGGCCCGTCCGTGTACCTCGCAGAGCTGATGAGCCCCGAGGGGAAGACCTGGCGTTGGCTGGCCGTGGCGCGGGACGGGCGGATCGTCGAGCACCTGGACGCGTTCGAGCTGGGGCTCGACGGGCGCAGCGAAGGCTCGACTGCAGCCTACCCGGTCCCGCGCGCGCTCCGCATCGAGAGCCGGGCCTTCGGCGGGCGCGTGGAGGTCGGCTCGCCTCTGGTCGCGCACGACCCGACCGACGTGATTCCCTTCCCGTTCCGAATGTTCTACTTTCGGGGCGCTCGGCCGCAGCGGGTGTGGGCCGAATCGACTCTGAGCGCAACGCTCGCAGCCCCCTCCGCGGAGAAGCCGCCCGTCCTCCGGGAGCTGGGCGTGACCACCCTGACTTATCTCAACCCCCTGCATTGAGAGCTCGATAGCCCGAGGCGCCCCCGGGATCCGACCCTGGATCCAGCGTTCGGAGGATTGTCGGTGCGAATCGCCGTCCTGAACAACCTGCGCGCGTTCCGGAGCGGGAAGCTGGCTTCCGAAACGCTCTCGCTTCTGTCGCGCTTTCCCGACGTGCAGCACGTGGAGACCGAGACGATCGAGGTGCTCCCCGAGGCGTTGGCCGAGCTGGTCCGTCAGGAAGTGGATCTCCTCGTGGTCAACGGGGGCGACGGCACCCTCCAGTTCGCCCTGACCGAGCTGCTGGGCAACTGCGAGCACGAGCGCGTGCCCCTCATCGCCCCCCTGCGTGGCGGTCGCACCAACATGACCGCGCTCGACCTGGGATCGCAGCGCGACCCCGTGAAGGCGCTGGCGGGACTGATCGACTCCGCGCGCGACGGCACGCTGGCGGAGCGCTTCGTGCCGCGGCCGGTGCTCCGCGTCGGGTCGAACCGACGCCGCGAGGCCCACTACGGCATGTTCTTCGGCGCCGGGATGATTCCGCGCGCGATCGATCTGGTCCACGACCTCTTCCCGGCCGGCCGCAGCCAGGGCGTGTTCGGGGCGGGCGTCGTCACCGCCTCGCTCATCGTCAAGGGGCTGCTGCGCTCGCGGCACGGCGTCCTGGCTCCCGACAAGGCGCAGATCCTGCTGGACGGCGAGATGGTGCGGGACGGCGAGTTCTACCTCTTGATCGCCTCCTCGCTGCAGCGGCTGTTCCTGCGCATGAACCCGTTCTTCGGCCGGGAGCCGGCAGGCGTCCGCTTCACCGCCGTCGCGCGCAACGCGCGCCGCACCAAGTCGGCAGCGCTGGGCGTCCTGCGGGGCCGACCGCGGCCCTGGGTGACCCCGGAGAACGGCTACTGGAGCCGTAACGCGGACCGGGCCGAGCTGCCTTTCGACTGCGGCTTCACCGTGGACGGCGAGATCTTCGAGCCGGAGCCCGACGAGGTCGTCACGCTGACCGCCGACCACCGCGTGACCTTCGTCCGCACCTGATCGCGACGGTGTCGGTGCAGGGCTCCCGGGTCGAGTCGTCGGCGCGCCTCGCGCTGGGGGCCCTCGTCGAGGAAGAGCTGTTCCGCCCCGTCCCTCCGGCGGCGCAGCGCTTCGCCACGGAGATCCGCCGCCGCCATGGCGACGCGGTCGCGGCGGTCGTCTTCTACGGATCGTGCCTGCGCAAGGACTCGCCCGAAGGCGTCCTCGATTTCTACGTGATCGTCGACGCCTACGACCGCGCGTACCGCAGTCGAGGGCTGGCCTGGGCCAACGCGCTGCTGCCTCCCAATGTCTTCTACGTGGAGCTGGAGCACTCCCCCGAGCCATTGCGCGCCAAGTACGCCGTCCTGTCGTGGCGCGACTTCGCGCGGGGCGCTGCTCCGGGTGGACTGCGCTCCGGCGTCTGGGCGCGCTTCTGTCAGCCGTGCCTCGCCGCCTACGTGCGGGACGCGGGCTCGCGCGAGGCCCTGGTCCGCGAGACCTCCCAGGCGGTGAGAACGGCCGTGCGGCAGGTGCTGCCCCTGCTGCCCGCGCTGGGCGGAACCCAGCGCTTCGACGCGCGCGGGTTCTGGCAGAGCGCCTTTCGCGAGACCTACGCGGCCGAGATGCGGCCCGAGAGCGCCGAAGCCGTGAAGGGCCTGTACGACGCGTCACCGGCCCGCTTCGCGAGCGCGCTGCGCGGCGCCCTCGATGCGCTCCAGGACCAGGGCTGGCTGTGCTGGCGCGAGACGGAGGCGGGGCTCGAGGTGGAGCAGCCGGAGGGTCGTCTGAGGCGCGCCCGCCGCACCTGGTGGCTGCGCCGTCCGGCCGCGAAGCTCGCCTACCTGCTGCAGCTCGGGAAGAGCGCCCTCACGTTCGGCGACTTCCTCCCGTATGCGCTCTGGAAGCTCGAGCGACACAGCGGCACACGGCTGGTGCCGAGCGAGCGCCAGCGCCGACACCCGTTCGTATTCGGCTGGCCCCTGCTGCTGCGCGCGCTGTGGCGCAGGGATCTGCGCTGAGTTCGCGCTGCCCGACCTAGGCCGACAGCGGCTCCCGGGAAGTGCGGTCCCAGAGCTGCTGGAGCGTGGCCAGCAGGCCCGGCCGCAGCGTGTGGCGGTAGGGAGCGTCCTGAGGCAGGTCGCGCAGCAGCGCGCGGTGCACGCGACCGAGGCTGTGGTACGGAAGGCTCGGGAAGTAGTGATGCAGCGCGTGGTAGCGAAGGCCCACGGGAGCCATGAAGGCGGTCAACGGCGAGGTCCCCGTGAGGTTGATCGAGTCGAGCAGCTGCGCCTCCGCATCCATGGGCTCCCCCGCGTTCTCGTAGCCGTGGGCCGCCAGCGTGCGGACCTGGTTGACCACGAGCAGACCGGCTCCGACGCCGATCCACTGGGCGAGCGCCTGCAGGGGCAGCCAGGAGAACGCCAGGGCGACCGCGACCGCCCAGAAGAACAGCGCGCACGCGGCCTCCTCGGCGGCCCAGCGCCTTGCGTTGCGACCGCGGGGCAGCGGACGCGTGTAGTGCGGGTTGATCGCCAGCGTCGACAGCTTCCCTACGACCAGGGATCGCAGGCGCGGAACCCGGTACGAGAGCGGACCCAGCACGGCCCAGCGGATCGGCAGCAGGACGGGCACGAACGCCACCGTCGCGACGAACAGCGCGATCCGGAGGCGGCTCCAGTGGGCGATGGGCGCGTACTCGGGATCCGCGTCGGTTCCGAACGCAGCCCCGCGGTGGTGGTCCATGTGGGAGCCCACGTACATGAGGCTCGGCACACCGAGGGGCACTCCGACCAGCGCGTTCCACGCCACCTCGAATCCGGGCAGCTGTCCCGGCTTGTGGTGGGCGATCTCGTGGATGAAGAGCGCTGCGCGCAGCAGCGCGAAGACGGCGCCGACCGAGGTCGCGACGTGCAGGGGCGTACCGGGAGCCGCGAGCACCGACGCGGCGAACAGCGCCCACCCGAGGGCCGCCGAGCCGAGCATGTCGCTCCAGAAGATCCAGGGGCGAAGTCGGAAGGCATCCGCGAAGCGCCGCTGCAGCACGGCCGCGCCGGCGGCTCGGCGCGGGTCTCCCGGCGGCGTGCCGCGGCTTCGGCGATCTTCCGCGTCGGCGGCGGGAAGCGGTTCGGCCCGAAGGGACCGCGTAGACGTTCTGCGGACGTCGCTCATCGGATCTTCGACTCCTCGGTGCTGGGGCAGTGGGGCCGTCGCGGCCTGGAAGGCCTCGGTGGCAGTCGGACCATCGCGATCGAAGGGGGTGTGCCGGCGGGCTCGGGCCGAGCCGCGCGGCCTCCGCAGGGGGCGCGGAATGCGGGAGCATAGGACACCTGCTCGTCAACGGACCAGCGGCGACCGGACTTGACGCAGGCTTTTCCCTACGAGCCGATCCGGCCCGCGTCCCGGGAACGCGAATCCCCGAGGGTGCGGCGAGGGAAGGTTATGATGGCGGCGCGGCGCGAAGCCGATCGCGGAGGAGAAGCACATGGATCTCGCGGGCAAGGCGGCCATCGTGACCGGCGCCGGGACGGGCGTGGGCAGCGCCACGGCTCTCGCCCTGGCGCGCAAGGGCTGCGCGGTTCTCGTCAACTACAGCCGCTCTCGGGAAGGCGCCGAGCAGACGGCGGCCGAGGCGGCAGCGCTCGGCGTCAAGGCCCTCGCCCATCGCTGCGACGTCGCCGACGACGCCGCCTGTCGCGACATGGTGGAGGCTGCGGTCGCTGAGCTGGGCCGTCTCGACGTGCTCGTGAACAACGCGGGAACCACGCGCTTCATCCCCCATACGGAGCTCGATCAGGTCCAGCCGGAGGACTGGCAGAACATCCTGGCGGTCAACCTCACCGGACCGTTCCACTGCGCGCGTGCCGCGAGAGCGGCCATGGAAGCGAGCGGGAGCGGCGAGATCGTGAACGTCTCGAGCGTCGCCGGACTCGCAGGCGTCGGGAGCTCGATTCCCTACTGCGCCTCGAAGGCCGCGCTCAACAATCTCACCGTCACCCTGGCGCGCGCCCTGGCTCCACGAATCCGTGTCAACGCGGTGGCTCCCGGCTTCATCGACGGAAGCTGGCTGCGCGACGGCCTCGGCGCCGCCTTCGATGCCATCAAGAAGGCCTTCGAGGACAAGGCCGTACTGGGCCGGGTCGCGACCCCGGAAGACGTTGCGGGCGCCATTCTGGCCCTGATCGAGGGCCCGGACCTGGTGACGGGCCACGTGCTTCCGGTGGAAGGGGGCATGCTGATCGCCGGCTGAGCGCGCGACCGCGAACCCGCGAGACGCCGCGCCGAGGCGGCGAGACAGCTTCTCGCCGAGCCCCGCGCTCGGCGCCCTCTCTCGGCCCCCTCGCTCAGCCCCTCGCTCAGTCCCTCGCTCAGTCCCTCGGTATGGCGTGCTCGCGATCGAGCGCCGCTCCGATCGAGCTGATCACGGCACTCAGCGTGAGGGCAGCGTCGCGGGCCCCGGGATCCACCAGGCAGGACATGCGCGCGGCGAGCGCGCGCTCGGCGAGGGCCATCGCGCGTCGCCCGGCGACGGTCGGCTCCAGCTGGATGCCCCGACGATCGCTCGGTACCGGCGAGCGCCGCAGCAGGCCCGCCTGCTCGAGCCCGTCCACCAGGGAGGTGAGCGTCGGCCGGCTCACGCCGACCGAATCCGCCAGCTCGCTGGCGCGTTGCGGCCCTCCGGAGACGGAGACCAGCAGCCGGTACTGGGGCAGGCTGATGCCCGTCGCCTGGCAGGTCCGCTCCGCGACCCGTGCGAGTCGTGCGAGTAGCCGGATTCCCGCGGTGACCTCGGGGTGGGTCGGGAGCTCTTCGGCCGTGGGAGTCCACGAGGGCGCCTGAACGGCTTCGATCTGATCGGCAGCCATGAAAGCCTCCATTCCATCGTAACCGCGGGGGTCAGCCGTAGATTATAGATCCAAATGGGATTTTCTGACTACCCCTCAGATTGCGCACGTCCGACGGACCCAGAGAGGGAGAATCGTCCGGGGGAGCGCCAGAGAGACCGCGGTAGCTTCTGGCGATGACGCGATCCGTCCTGATCACGGGCGCCTCCTCGGGGATCGGCGCCGCCACCGCCCGGCTGCTGAACGAGCGTGGCTTCCGGGTGTTCGGAACCAGTCGCCGGCCCGAAGCGCGCGGACCCGGGGACCCTCCCATCCGCTGGATCCGGCTCGACGTGCGGGACGAGGAATCGGTGGGCGCGGCCGTGGAAGCGGTGCTGGGCGAGACCCAGGTCCTCGACGCGCTGGTCTGCAACGCGGGCATGGGCATCTTCGGCAGCGTCGAGGAGGTCTCGCTGAGCGAGGCCCGGGAGCAGTTCGACACCAACTTCTTCGGGACGCTCGCCACGCTGCGCGCCGTGCTGCCCCACATGCGGGAGCGCGGAAGCGGCCGGGTGGTCCTGGTGGGCTCTCTGGCGGGACGCGCGCCGATTCCGTTCCAGGCCCACTACTCCGCCTCGAAGGCCGCCGTCGAAGCGCTGAGCCTGGCGCTGCGCAACGAGCTGTACCCCTGCGGCGTTCACGTGACGCTGGTCGAGCCGGGCGACATCGACACGCCCTTCAACGACGCCATGGACTTCGAGAGCCAGGCGGGTTCGGCCTACGGAGAGCGCATCCGACGCTGTCGGGGGGTGATCGAGGAGAGCCTCCCCAAGTCCCCGCCGCCGGAGCGCGTGGCCGCTGCGATCCATCGCGCGATCCGCGCGCGGCGCCCCCGCGTGCGCTACGCGGTCGGGCCCGACTCCTTCCTGGTTCCGCTCGGCCGACGACTGCTGCCGGACGCGTGGATGCTGCGCTTCATTCGCGCGCACTTCCGGGTGTAGCGCGGTCTGCGGGTCGGGTCCTTGTGCTAGCCTGCCGCGCTCCGAGCCGGAGCCACAGCCTCCCCGGCGCTCTCAGCGAGCGTTGCTCGCAACGCATCCACCACAACGAAGACAGCGAAAACAGCGAAGACAACGAAGACAACGAAGAGGAAGATCCAGCGATGGGAAACAGGGTATACGTCGTCGGCGTCGGGATGACCAAGTTCGAGAAGCCCGGGTCGCGCGACTGGGACTATCCGGACATGGCCGAGGAGGCGGGCAAGAAGGCCCTCGCGGATGCGGGCATCGCCTACGAGAAGATCGAGCAGGCCGTCGCCGGCTACTGCAACGGCGACTCGACCTGCGGCGAGCGGGCCGTCTACACCCTGGGGCTCACCGGCATCCCGATCTACAACGTGAACAACAACTGCTCGACCGGCTCGACGGCGCTCTTCATGGGCAAGCAGTTCATCGAGGGCGGTCTGGCCGACTGCGTGCTCGCGATCGGATTCGAGAAGATGGAGAAGGGCTCGCTCGGCATCAAGTACACCGACCGCACCCCGCCCCTCGACCGGCACCTGAAGCACATGGTCGACATGCGCGGCTTCGCGAAGGCACCCGGCGCGCCGCAGTTCTTCGGCAACGCGGGCCGGGAGCACATGGAGCGCTACGGGACGAAGCCCGAGCACTTCGCGAAGATCGGCTGGAAGAACCACAAGCACTCGGTCAACAACCCCTACTCCCAGTTCCAGGACGAGTACTCGCTGGAAGACATCCTGAACTCC
>JAAUYK010059502.1_pt1 | contig 11826 bp, 8 predicted proteins | sample 7278021 | NCBI WGS metagenome assembly JAAUYK01 (sample SAMN14350223, study PRJNA611818) | marine sediment metagenome | isolation source: surface marine sediment (1.8m) | place: French Polynesia: Moorea | collected 2018-08
GTGGCCACCACGGTTGCCGAGCTAGCTTCTCCGCAAATTACTGCCTCCGTCGAGCGAGTGACCTTTTCCGAGTTAGACCTTGAAAAGCGGTTAAGTGGTGGCGATCGCGCCGGCCGGCCGGCCGGTCGGCCGGCCAGCCGAGAGCGCTCTCCCCTCCCTCCTCCCTGCCCTGCCTTACTTGTTGCTCCCTTTTGCCACGTGCGACCGACCGACGCTATCGGCCATACCGGGGCACAACACGTAAGGGCGCGCTCCGGGCTACAGATGACCGGTCGGCTACGTAAACGCGCTCGATCTACCCATCCAAATGCGTCTGGTCGGTCGGTTGGTCGGTCGAATCGCTAATGTCCCAAGATGTGTGGCCGGCCGTCACTTTACGAGGCGCTCGATGGGTCTACTAGCCTTCGTCCCTCCCTAATTAAGTTGTCCCTTATCGGCGTCATGTGCGATGTTCTTTCTGCGGTTAGCCGCTGCCCGCCCGCCGTAGCTAGACGAGCGAGGAGCGAGTGACGAGATAGCGCGGATGGATAGATCTCCATCTCTTTTGGACAAATCGACCGCTAACTGTCAGCGAAGACGGCGCCATTTGTCAGCAGAGAGGGAGGGAAGAGGCTGCTCCGTAGAAACGGAATGCTCTCGACCGACCGACCGGCCGAGGGAAAAAGAGAGATCTTTTCCGAATTGTTGCCGCCGCTCAGTCAGTCCGTCAGCCTCACACATACGAACGCGGTGCGGTGCCTTACGACGTTTGACCGGCCATCGATGCGAGACCGTCCGTCCGTCCGTCCAGGTAGCCGCTGAGACAGACAGGCGCGGCACCAGGAGCGGCGATCGAGGCAGCTACGTACATTGCTCTATTAGTGGCCCCTACTGTTACATGTCGTCCGTCCGTCCGTCCGTTTGCTGGCTACCGTGCCGCCGCCGCCCGCCGTTTTCCGAGAGGGTCGCATCCTCCCTCTCGATGCTGCTGTCTTCTTTCCCTCCTGGCTCGATCGCGCGACCATCGCTCGCTCGCTCGCTCAACCGGCGCCGCAGCGCCGACGCCCGGTACATTTTCGGTCGCGGGCTCTTACCTATGACCGACGGGCGGGCGAGCGGAGGAGCGGACGAGAAGCGGGCTCTCGCTGGCCGAACGACCGAACGACCGACCGGGAGGGACCGGGGAGCGGTCGGCCGGTCGCGGTCGGTCTTTAGCCTGACATTTTCTGGCTCAGGCAGTCTGGGTGGTTCGTCCGCTCGGTCGTTCGTACGTAGTAAACAGCAACGAACGAACGCGGTCGCTACTGCTGCTGCTGCCGTCAGTTGGACCTCCGCGCTCGATCTGACCGGACGTGCGCCGCTTGGCCTCCCATTATATGTAGAGAGGGTCGATCAAGTCGGAAACAGCGCAACAGTGGTTCAGACTTGGAGAAATCGATCTCGAGTCTCTAGCCTAAAGTACATATACACTTGGGCACTTAACTGGTGACAGTCGATCCTTTCCCTTCACGTCAGTGCGGATTGAGATCGCCCTTCCGAAGAAGGTCATCAACAGTCCGTCCCTCGAACTGTCCGTCGTCACGTGTCACGGCCTTCGCTCGCTCGCGGCAGTGACAGGCCGGCTCGTGGAAGAAAGAAAGAACGAAAGGTGGCCCGACAGACAGACAGACTTTGTGATATGAACTTTTGAAATCCCGGAGCTAGCCGCCCTTGGAGTTATGCTGTTCGTGCTCTGTGTGACAGACATGACGGACTACGGACAGGAGTGAATCTAACGAGCACTAGCTGTGTGATTTCTTGTGCCCAGCGTGCTGACCAACACTCGCCGATCGATCGTTCGATCTATCCATCGATCTGATCCCCACCGCTCATCGCCTCCGCGTAGCCTTCTACCAGTCTTGGCCGGTGGCCCGTCAGAGATGTCAGTGACACAGAGCGTCTATCTGCCGCCCTCAGCTCTTCTTGGATCAAGTTAGTCAGTCAGTCAGTCGATCAGTTGTAGTCAGGCTCACAGTGGCATTGAAGTCAAACGTCGGCGCCAATTAGCAATCGGGGCCGGCGTATGGGCGTCTTTCGCATTTTATTCAATTTGGCAAAGTGTGGGCGACGCCCAGTGGGGCGGATGGACGGACAGGCGGACGCCTACCTGGCCATCAACTCCTTGTGAGAAACGTAACGAAAGCTTGGCGTCCAGTTTTCCACTTTATGCACGCATTAATCGCCGACTTTCTTGCAACATTAACCCGCTGTGTGAGTCCTGCTTTTTTGGTTTTCTCTCCGACCCACACGCCATGTCTTCCTTCTCTCCCTCTCTAGGCGAGATGTTAGCCGATAGCACAGTGACAGTATCGGGAAACACGGCCGCCACGTCGCCTCCTCCACCGACCTCGGGAAGCGGGACGAGCGGCGGCAGCGGAGGGTCAGCGGCGGCGGCAGCGGCAGCGGCAGCGGCGGGTGGTGGCGGCAACGTGGCCTCGCTGGCCGCTGCCGGCCTCCTGCCGCCCCCGTTCCTGCTGCCGCCTCCCGCGGCCGCCGCCGCCGCGGCCAGGGGCCTCATGATGAACCCCGCCGCGTACTTGGCCGCGTCGGCCGGCGCCGCCGCCCCTTTCCTGTACGGAAATAACGCTCTCAGGTACCACTCGTGTTGAGACGATCGATCGAGACCTGCTGTACGTGAACTCACCCCGTTGTGTGCACGAATCGGGCCAGTCAGCCCAACTCTTTAACAACCGGCTTCCGCGAAAGTGCGAGTTTGGGGTCATCCGACCCACCACACTCACGTTTGTCCTTTGTACTGCGAACTTCCTGTCCAAGCGACCTTTAGCCTGTATACCCACCACACTGATTCCTAACTGTCCAGCTGGTTGGTAACGACGACAGAACTGACCCAGCTAACCCTAATTGGTGTCTCAACCTACTACTTCTTGTTTTTGCACCCTTTGTCCTGGATTTACGGCACCGAAACATCCGGCAGCCAAGGAACAAGTGCGCTGGCTCCCGGGTTCGATTGGCTCCCTCCAGTGTGGGTAACACGGGTCGCGGTTTTACGATCCCGCATGCCTGCTTCCTTCTCGGCCGCGGCTGCCGAAGCCGAACGAACGAGCGCAACCACACCGCTCACCCCCTCCCAAATAATCGCAATTCTTGACTGGCTCCTGACACCGTTTTCTCCGCTCCAATTTCAGCTACGCCCGCGAGTGGCAAGCCAAATTGAGGGAGCTGCAGGACTCTTCGAAGGCCGCCGCCGTCAGCGCAGCCGCCGCGGCCATCCTCACCAACTCGAAGAAGAACTCCGCGGCCGGCTCGAAGGACGTGACGCTGCCGGTGAGCGCGTCGTCGGCGCCCAGCATCTCGATCACGCCCTCCTTCAACGGCAAGGCGGGCGGCAAGAGGTCTCCGCCGCGAAAGCAAGACTCCCCCATCAAGATGGACTCGAACGGCGCGCTGAACCTCGTCTCGACCAGCCCCTCCCCGACGGACTTCTCGTCCTCTCCGGCGGCGACGGCGGCGAGCCTGGTGGCGTCCGCGGACACGAGCCAGGGCCCGAACGCGTCCTCTTCGTCTCCGAGCAGCCGGAGGTCGCCGCCGAACAACTTTGCGCAGCGCGCCGCCGGATCCGGCAACTTTGGCGGCGTCGAGCTCTGCGTGGTGTGCGGCGACCGCGCATCAGGTACGTGAGTCTTTTTAACCTGGCGAACCCCCTCCCTCGCCTCGATCGTCGTCGCGTCGTCTCCCTTCTCCGCGCGATCATGACTTCCTCTCGTGCGGCTGCCCAGGTAGCCAGCTAAATGGTGGCAATCAAGGTGTTGCTTCCAGCGGCGGGCGGAAAGACACAGTCAGACAGACAGGCTAGATGGCAGCTAGGCAGCGGAAGGAAGCTTATGCGTCCGGCCGGCCGGCCGACCGACCGACCGGCCACCACCGTCTCCCTCTCTCTTTCCCCTCTCCCGGTGGTCACGTCTTCAGTCTTTTACGGTCGGCGGGCACAGTCGTCATCGGTTCTGGTGGCTGACTCCGACAGCGGCGACACGGTGCAAGCAAGCACACGGCGGCGGCGGCGGCGCGACCGATGCCAATGACTTGAAGGATGATGGCTTCTCCTTACTTCCTCCAGACACCCCCTCCCTAACTGTGGCGCGGCGTCCCCTTCCCAGAGGCAACAGTCGGTCGGCAAATTTGCGATGCTGCTTTTCCCCCTGCGGGCGGAAAATTAATCGAAGAGGAAGGAAGTAGCGGTCGGTCGGCTAGCTGGCCCCTTTAAACTTCCATGTAGCCATTACGCCGGCCATAAGTCATATAAGGGAGGGAACGGCGCCAATTTCAGGATGGATGCGTCCAAAAATAATCGATGACACGGACATATGACTTCTGGCTTGGAGAAGGAAGCCAACAGAGCCCTGCCCTCCCTACCTACCTCGGTCTCATATTAGTCGTCTGCCAGCCTGCCTGCCTGCCACTTTCCGCACAATAAGCCAGCAAGATATTTGGCCGCTCTTCCTTCCTGTGTGTGCTTCGTTCGCTCGCTCGCTTGCTCGCTCGCTTTCCGCGGCGACAAATTGTCCCGCCGGCCGATCGCCGTTCGACCGATGGCCTCGGTTTCTATTTGGCCGACAACTGGCTGCATGTCGACCGATCGGTGCTATCATCATTCGCGTTCGTTCTACGTGTCCATTTCCCCTTCCCGCCCCTAGCTGCTACCCTTCCGCGTTCACTCCGTGTTCGACCGACCGCGACCGCGAGAGGGGCGTTCAACGACTTTAGTTCAGATCGTGACCTCCTCGGGTCACCCTCACGTCTTTTGCGCAAGCGAGGGTCTTTGTTCGTTCGTATACATAACAACTTTGCCATTTGACCCAAAAGCTACAAGTAGCTAGCTATAGCTATGGCCCATCTCAACAACTCATGAATTTCGTGAGCTGGAAAGGGAGAAAATTGTCGGCAGGTCTCGTTCAAAAATTGAGGTCGGTCAGGTCGCCGCCGCCGATGGATGGATGGAACGAGAGATTTCGGTCTCGGTCCATTCCCCCGGCCGTCTCCTCCAGTAGCGAATAGAGGAGAGGAGAGCATATAAGTGGGGTCAAGCCATCGTATCATTAGAGATTAAGCGATCAGCCCAGGGAGAGAGAGAGGCTCCGGCATGCCTGAAAGAGAGATCTGGTTGTGGAGACCTGTGGCTGTAGCGGCATTTCTTTCGCGTGATTGCCCAAACTGCCTGCTGTCCGTCCGGCCATTCATTTCCAGAGCATGGAATGGGACCGCGGCTAGAGCAATTTTGCGCATATCTGCATTACCATTAAAACGTGAGCTGGTCAAAACGTGTAGTATGTACGTAGTAGTATGTAGAACGCGCAGGTAATCTTTTCCTGTAGAAGGGACTCGACCGCAGCAAAACTGTGAGAATTCTTGGCTGAGGTCGAGGGTGCAAAAAATTGATAATGGAAGCGAGTTTAACTCCCCCGTTTCCTGGATCTGACTGAAGTGCGATTTATGGCTGCTCTCGTGAGTCAGCAGGGAGAGGCAACATTACCTTACCGTACGGAGTGGACGTTTTAGTACGTCGCAATTCTCCGAGCCCCTTTTCTCGCCCTGTCACGACCCTCGTCCTCCTTGTTAGCCGTATACCCGCCCCATTATCTTTTAGCTGAAGCCTCTCGAGACCACCGACTGTCAGTTTTAACGTACGTGTTCTCTATTTGCATTGCAGGTCGGCACTACGGCGCCATCAGCTGCGAGGGCTGCAAGGGCTTCTTCAAGCGGTCGATCCGCAAGCAGCTGGGCTACCAGTGCCGCGGCAACAAGGACTGCGAGGTGACCAAGCACCACCGGAACCGGTGCCAGTACTGCCGCCTGCAGAAGTGTCTCGCCATGGGGATGCGCAGTGATTGTAAGTATCTAGAGCGCAATCTATCATTGGAATAACTAACAACGGGCCATACAGTCTTGACTTTCCTATACGGCTTCATTTTCTCTGTCCGTGGCTACAACAACAGCGCGCGTGCTGTTCATCTTCCCCGGGGGCAACCCGCGGCTGCTACCACCACATATCAATTCTGTAAAACGAGCGTCGGCCGGCCGAGAATATTTTCCTCCTCCTCCTCCTTCTCCTTCTCCTTCTAGCTTTATGGCCGCCAATTAACTTCATAACTTACTTTCGGGGAAACTGCCTGGTGGGTGGCGGAGTCAGCGCGGCCGGGCAGTTAGTTTTCCTCTTCTCCGCCTCCTCTCTCTTTCTTATCTTGATTATTTTCTCTCCCTCTCATCGCATCTGTACGAACGCCGTTTCTCCGTCTATCTCTCTCTCTCGTTTCACTACTAACTCCCCCAGGTCATGTTTTGATAGTTCAGTTATAACCAGCTGCTCAGCCAAGGGCTAAAAACGACTAGCTCGAGAAAAGACCGAGCGAACGAACGATTTCGATGCACCCAAATTCACTCATCCCGCAGCTACGTCATAGACTTGAGAACAGATCGAACTGACGATCGATCTATCGATGGCCCCCTCCGCTAATCAACCGCTCTCTTAATTCATGCACTCGGAGACAGCCGGACAGCCGGGGGATCGAGGCACTAATTGAAAGGCAATAATACCTCGTATGCTTCTTAACGATGGGTGGGGCGGCCAGGGAGGCAGGAATTAAGGGGGGCGGGTCGACGACTAAACCGCACTAAAGCTCGATACGGAACGGAGCAGAGAACCATAACTGAACTGACCAAAACATGGCCTGAAACTTACGGGCAACGCGGTACTAGACACAGAATCCTATGAATCATATTTAGCCCCACGCGTTGCAGCCGTCCAGTCGGAGCGGCGGCCGAACCAGGGCGGCGCCATCGCCGCAGCCGTCGCCGAGAGGAACAACTCGTCGTCCGCGTCCGCCGCCAGCCCCAGGAACAGCGACAGCGGCAGCACCGCCGGCGGACCCGTCGGAGCGCTGTACAACCTCTACGACTCGCCCACGATGCTCCCGAGGACGCCGATCGCGCCTGGTTAGTCAACGAGATTTTAACTATCCAGTGAACTATATTTAAATGAGGTTTACCATAAACAGAGACACTGCTTGCATCCGGCGAGTTCAACAAGGAGGAGGACCGCAGCTCGACCGACAACGGTTCGACGCACGGCGACTTCCAGCCGTCCGTTCCCGTGTCCGCCGCCCCTGTCCCCGCAGCAGCCCCTGCAGCAGCTGCCGGCGGCCTCCCTCCCCCTCCCCCTCTGGACCCCAGCACCGTGCTGGCCGCCAGGGAAAAGTCCATCATCTCCCGCGCAATGGACACCGTCGCCAAGCAGGTGGAGAAGCTTGCGGCTGCTGCCGCGTCGTCGGACGAAGGCAGCGACGCCATGGCCGGGCCCGACGACGACGAAGACTCCGCCGAGGAGATGTTCACAGTGGAGGGAAAGCTGCTGAAAGAGTCGTTAGCCAAGTTCCAGCTCGCGACGCCGTCCCCGATGCCGACGCACCTGAACGTGCACTTCATCTGCGAGACCGCCTCGAGGCTGCTCTTCCTCTCCATACACTGGGTCAGATCCATCCCCGCTTTCTCTCAATTAAAGTAAGTTTGGATTTAATGCCTTAAAAAATTAGTACTAACACAGTGGTTATCCCCCTTCCAGCTATGACACTCAAGTTGGCCTTGTCCGCAACGCGTGGTCGGACCTGTTCATCCTGGGCATGGCGCAGTGCTCGAAGGCGATGAACCTGCCCAGCATCCTGTCGGCCATCGTGAGCCACCTTCAGACGTCGGTGTCGCAGGAGAAGCTGACGGCGCAGCGCGTCAAGCAGGTCACGACGACCATCTGCAAGGTGCAGGAGTACATCAGGGCCATGGCCAGGATGAAGATCCAGCCGCAGGAATTCGCGTACCTGAAGGCGATCGCGTTGTTTAGCACAGGTATTATTTAACGCATAAAATCCAAAGCCTGGGTTAATATGAGTCCTTTTCTCTTAGATCTGTTGGGTGTTCCGTGCCCTCGGCAAGTGGAGCTGCTTCGCGCGAAGGCCGTGTCCGAGCTAAAGGAGCTTTGCGAGGCCGGTGAGGGCGGCGACAGGTTCGAGAACCTTCTCCTCCGCCTCGCTCCCCTCCGCTCTCTACAGCCCGACGTGCTGGAAGAGCTCTTCTTCGCCGGACTCATCGGCAACGTCCAGATCGACTCAGTCGTGCCCTACATACTCAAGATGGAGGCGTCAGAATATCAGTCGCAGTTCGGAGGTGAGATCTGAACACAATTTAACTTTCATTTGACTGAAATAAACGTTATGTATGCTTTCCAGGCGACTCCAAAGAGGACGAATCTTCGAACAACAACACTCCTCCTGCCTCCAAGGAGGATTCCGCGCCGCCGTCTGCCGCTTCCCCGGCCTCCGTCGCTGAGCCGATGGAGACAGAGTCAGGCTCGGGGTCGGCGGCGGCGACTCCGGCGGCGGCGACCGAGGCCGCAGCCTAGACCGAGTGCTACACCAAACGACTATATCCGTCCGTCAACGGCGCATATTTTTATCATCTCCATGTTGTATGTACATAACGTCATCAACACCACCTGTAACTATCCGTGCACACACATTCATTCAACGTACAAGAGGTCGACCGACGACGACGCCGGCGACCCCGTCTTCAGTAATCCGAACCGAAGGGAACACGTTTCTAGCATATGACGATCGACTACTAAATCTTCGCTGAGAAGAGCAATCTTGTGATATGTATATGATGTGATTGTTGCTATGTAAGTAAGCGGGGAACTCTTGGGACTGCCGAGTCGGCGTCCCAGGTCTCCGCTAGATTTTTACATCTGAATGTCAAGGGCGCTGGCGCAAACGAGCCGACCCAGCAGAATTAAGCCCCCTTTTCTAACGCGAGACAAAGATCATATCATTAATTATTTGTGCAATACTTACGATGTTAGACTCGAATTGCAAAGAGCTAATTTATATAGCTCTGCTGCGTGCGCAATATTTTTTCTAACCAAGTTCACCGAATAGACAGACTCTCGATCGATCGTTCGATCGATCCCTATGTCTACTGAGTGACTAGTCGGAAATAAATGTTGAAAAACTTAAAACACAGCATTTAATTATTAACGCTGAAACGAGAAACTTTTAAATCGCCAATACGTGCTCCGCAAGCGAAACTGTGAAAGTCTGGCAGCCCAAGTTGGCTTCTGTGGTTTTGCGACATCAGCAGCGCCCTTTCCGCCCTGTTAACTGATTCAGTAATGGTCCTGCATTTGTACATTTAAGAGTTTGACCGGAAATACCGGAAGTGAAAACATGCACGGCAGTTAACATGCTTTTAACATAGTGAACTAAGTTCTCTCTAGAACACAGACTTTATTGTCGCAAAGTTAAGCGTCCTCACACGCAACCTTTCTCAGACAAAGTGCGTAATTTATGCTGCATTTTAATTTTACGCGTATATATATTGTATTCGTAATTTACTCAGATTACGGCGACAAACTCTCAGGGGTCTATTTCGGGTTATTTTACTCTCCATAATTTTACTCTGCTTCGCCAGCCATTCATAAATGTGTACACATTAGCTGCTTTGTAACTTTAATTCCGATCTCTTTCTTCTCCTTCGCGATGCTCATTCCAGTCGCTATTATGTTCCGGTATGAACTCGGCTAGCTATGTGTGTGTGTCGGTCGGACGCATCGTGTCGCTGCTCTCGTGCTCGCGCGCAGCACATTACCCTTGACAAATTGGCAAAAGTTTCGCCGCTAGCTCTCTCTCGATCCGCTCTCGGTCGGCCGGCAGAGGATTTGAGTCCACTTCGCCCATAAATAAGCGCGAGTCTAGTCAGAATGGCAGTTGCAAAAGCTAATGGGGCACCATACTAAATTTTATTCGTTGCATACGTATAAAATAGACCGAACTCTGTTTTGTTCACTCTGAGCTGCGTGTATCGGAAGGGTGAAACTAATTTCGAATGCAGTCTATGCGAGGGAGAAGGAAGGAAGATTAGAGCGAGATATGCGAGGAGCCAGTCGATGATAACGATAATTAGTTCGAGCTCATTTAGCCGACTCGCCCAACTTCAGACTTTGCAACGTGCGCGATCGATGGCCATTCCGTTCCGACAGAGGAAATTCAAAGTAGTACGTACGCCTTAGCTACTTGAATAATTGATGTCTCTCGCTCGATCCCTATTCCGATCGGAGGAAGTACTAGTACGCTCACGATCTCAACCTGGCTGGATACCCGTAATGGCCTTTTATGACCCCAGTCTCGACGAACGAAGGCAGGATATGGAAAGTAAGAGCCACCGTTAAGAGAGCGAGAGAATCCCCATGGGAAGCCGGGTTGGCGAAATTACTACGATGCGCCAAATGTTCCCCGAATTAAAGCGCGCTCTCTCATCTCGATCCACTTCGTGACTCGTGACATAATGTTGCAGCTGTCAGCATCCATAAAGGGGCCGGCATGATAAATTATTGAGGCTGGCTCACTTTAAATACGAGCACACCATGACCTACCTTTCATTTCTTGTAGCGAAGCTTTTTGAAATATGCATTCGCCTCCCCATTCCATCCCCTCGATCCCGGCTCCCCACCGTCTTCAGAACTCCTATGGCCCTAAGGCATCGTACACACGAACATTGAGATGTCGACAGCAAGGCAAGCTCCGTAATTGCGACAAAAAGGCCATAAACAGGAGGCTAGCTTTTGAGGCTTCAAAATTTAGAAATGCTGTCTGGATGTTCCTTTCGAGTGAGTGTGATCAAACGCGAGCCGTAGTTGCTAGTGAGTCCCCGAGGTCCCGAAATCTCATTCATCCCCCATCCGGCCGGCCGGCCAGAAGACAATCCTCCCATCCGTCCGTCTTTTTTCGATCTCGCCAACTCGATGAGTCATCGGCGGCCGGCGGACGGACGTGGAGAAAGCCCTCCGTTGAAGGCACGCTGCTGCTACAACACAGGGGATGAAGATAGCCATCTCGAAATGAAGACATTTTAATTCCGGAGAGGTGGCGTCTGGAAGGAGGAGAGGAGAGGAGAGGAAATGGGATTGTCGAAATCTCGCCCGGTCGTTGGCTCACAAGGCTCAGGACTCGATCTGAGATCACCTTTTTGTCGTTACCGGCTGTTTGGGATTTCACGCTTTCGGCCGAACGGGGTAATTGTTGGATGCGATACAATAAAGCAGCGGGAGGCTGATAAACTTGATTGGAGGCTGGGTTGCTTTTAATATTGAGATTGCCCGCCCGAGAGACGAATTCATCTAGTGTTTGTACGCGGCTTTCACATGTGCGTATGTCAGTATGGAATAACATACAAATGGCAACGCCAACGAAACTACCGTGCTGGCCATTCTTCCAACACGCCGTCCATCCCCCGCTGGGTATATCCCACATTTATTACAACGCCTAGCATTGAGTCATACCGGCACATTCGGACGGTCGGTATATACGTACAAAGGAAGGAGGATGTATGCGAACCTCTCAAGACCATTCGTACACTCGGCGTGCAACAGACAGCTAGCACGAGGTATGTACGTACATGCGTAAGCCGATGATCGCTGCCTGTCAAACGGAGAAGAAAAAGGTTGTGGAGAGGAGAGGGAGGGAAAGAGGGAAAGAGCTTCCACTCGTCTTTTCCCGCAAAAAAAGTTGGCCGAGGCGGTGGAAAAAGTCGCTGTATAATTCCTCCATAAGTAATCACGAAGGCGCTTCTCTCGCTCGCTCGCTGGTTCACAGTTGGCGGCGATCGACTCAGACGGCGACGGCAACGGTTGCCAGACCGATCTGGGTCGCAGGGTGGACAAATTACAGAGCCCAGCCCAACATTACATTCCCTATTTTAACATGCCTATAAGTAAACCGGCTATAGTAGTGAACTGGAAAAAATCTCAACAAC
>JAAUYK010059489.1_pt1 | contig 11825 bp, 10 predicted proteins | sample 7278021 | NCBI WGS metagenome assembly JAAUYK01 (sample SAMN14350223, study PRJNA611818) | marine sediment metagenome | isolation source: surface marine sediment (1.8m) | place: French Polynesia: Moorea | collected 2018-08
AGTACAGCTACGTACGCGTCGTAGCCCCCGAACTTTTTAATTGCGAGCTGGCATTCCGTCCGTGCGTGCGTATACTGCGTCCGTCCGTTCGTTCGGCGCAAACTTTGACATTTATGGCCGCATGATGTGATGCACAGCCAGCCGCATCGCCGCATCGGCCGCGGGCACCGGGATTCGACGACGTCGGAAGAAGGACGATACGAACATGGGGATTCGTTTCATTCGCTCGCAAGGAAAAGTCCAGCTGGACCACTTTTAAAGTTTTTGACCCTTCTGTTCGTTCCCTTGCTGAGAACATCTCATAAGTCGGTCTCCGTACCACACCTTGGCGTATTTTTTATCCTCTCCCTTTCAGTCCTTCTTTTCTTTTCTGTCTGTCTGTCCGTCGGCTCGGGGCTTATCGTGGCCGCAGACGGAGAGACAACTTTCACTGGTGTGTGGAGGAGCGAAGGCCCCCGTCCGTCCGTCCGTCCTTTCGTTCCTCTTTTTGAGTCGGTCTGGCTGGCAGCGGACGGGACGATTTCCTCCTCTTCCCTCTCGCCAGATTGCACTCACTCGCCGCCGTTCGTTCAGCCCATTTGTTTCTCCTCTGCCGGGCGAAACTTTTGTCTCCGCCTAGCTGTCTGGATCTGGCTGGCTAGCTAGCCCGCCCCTCTCTTATTTCCCCCTCACAAGTCAGATAGCAGCAGTGGCTGTGGCGACCGACCGCTTCTTCAGTTCTTCTTTCGTTCTTCCTCCACTTGTTCTACTCCTGCTCCTCGCTCGCTCGCTCGCTCGCGGTATTCGCCGCGGGGCGGACGAGTGTGCGAAACTTTTGCCGACCCGGTCTCCGTCCGCGCGTCCGTCCGTCCGTCCGCCACCGCAGGAAGGCAGGCTAGGCATTCCTCTCTGGCGGCGGTGAGAAAGGAATCTCCAATCTTCCGTAGATCGTTCGCTTCCCTGTACGTATGTTCGCTCGGAACTCGATTGAGAGATCGACTGACTTCTGAGGAGGCTGCACCGACCGCGCGCTGCGGCAACTGCTAAAAGAGACTGCCGGCCGGCCGGAGGCCAATTAACCTCGCCCTGTGTAGACAGATAGACGAAGGCGCCTTCCTCAAGTGTAAACTGCAGCACCTAAAGCTATAGAGGCAGTCGGTCGGTCGGTCCGTAGTCGGCACACAAGTCACGTCCGTCCGTCGGCAGCAGCAACACCGTGAGGGATCGGCCCGCTTCACTCTCTCGTTCTCTTGGCGCCTTTTTGACCGACCGCTATCTACGGAGCCGCGTAGCTTTGTATCCGATCCTCTTGGCCTCGCTCAGCGCACTGAATGACTGCCGGCCGGCCGGCCGCCGCCTCTTTTCCCCGCATCATTTCCCGCACTCCTTATTCCCGCCCTCGCTCTCTCCCTCTCCTCCCTCGTCCGCTCTCGATCCGCCCATCCGCCGATGTCGTTGCCGCCTCCGTCCGTCCGTCCGTCCGTCCGTCCGCCGGCTGCAGAGCGGACTGTTACTACGTAGTACATAGATAGAGAAGGCCAGAAACCCATGTCCGTTTGCATGAAACCGTCTGCCTCTGCCCTTGCACGCGCATGCACATCAGTTGGGAGCTCACTTGCTTTTACTGTATAGTCTATCTCGTTCTGATGGCACTCCCGGTCCGGCCGGCCGGCCGGCTGAAAAATAACGTTTTAATTCCGCTGGCTGGGCCGGCCTCTGTCTCTAGCTGTACGTGCGACTCGCTCCCTCGTCCATTCGGCACGGTCGGTCGGCTGCTGCAGTTCTCGGAATACTCCGGCTCTCTTTCTCTCTCTCTCCAGTTCCAGCGATATAACGGCCATTAACTAGGCGCGATGTTATGATTGCTGCCGCTGTCCGTCCGCGACAGAGTACGTATATAGTATAAGCAGCTCGGGAAAAAGGCCGAACGCATGCTGACAGACAGACAGACATTCAGACACGTACGCGCACGAAAGCATTATTCCACGAAGACGCGTCTGGCTCGGCGAGCTAGCGACAGAGGAGTGACAGTTAACCAGCACGTGACCAAAGAGGTTCCCAATGAGTATGTATACCAATGCTACGTACAATTCAAATGTCTCATGGTTACCACGTGGTACCTATATCCAGGAAAATCTAGGGACCTCACGCTATTAAAACGTGACCCACGCACATATACGAATATGACAGAACATATCGCGCCCTTTGCCGAAACTATAAAGCGTACGTACGAACAAGGCATTTTTAAGAGCTTGAGAACTCTAGGTGCTCTTGAGAAATAATTGAAGTCCAAATGTCGACGGGCTTGGAACTACTAGGCGAGAAAAACATCATCCCCTACGGAGACCTAAGTCACCTCACGCGGAGAGCTAGTGGAGGCCGGAGGAGGCCGAGACTGCGGACTATGTTCGTTCAAACCGAAGCACTCCCACTCGACGACGACTACGAGGAGGACGAGGGATGGAGTCAAAAAGTTGGAAGTTTGCCTCATGCACTCACTGGCCGACGCCGTCTCGCATATCTCACTTTACCAGAGGGAAAAAGTTGCCCCGGCGCGCGCTTGCTTGCTTGCTTGCTTGACCGAGAGAGATTAGGTTCGGTGGCTATATAATAGTTAGCTGAAACAGCTCCGGCTAAAGTTCCGCGTGCTCTTACGTTAGTACGTACATGCTCACAAGGCCGGCGAGAAAATAAGTTTATGAATTAATTAGGATGCGTAGTAAGAAAGCCCTTGGAGCCTTATTCACTCCGCCATGAAGAGACTCTTTGCATTGCTGAGGCGTATATACTGTACGTGCATATCGGATATTATAATGCCGCTTGCGTTCAAGATAAGAACGTTCGTTCAGCTGTAAGCGGTTCGCGTAACTGCGCGGGGTCATATTTATTTTGCACTTCCTTTCCTGTCCGAACGCGATGAAGGTGGAGGGGAGCGTGTCGCCCGGCTACGAGCCCGTCCGCGACCTCTTCGAGTCCAACTTCAAGCGGGGGCGGGAGGCGAACGCCCAGTGCTGCGCCTACGTCGCAGGGAAGAAGGTCGTCGACCTGTGGGGATCTGCCAGCGACGACCCAAATTACAATGGGGACAGCTTGCAGGTTGACAAGTCCCAGTACATGTGCATGTACGAGTACGTACTTACCAACTAATACCATCCCGAACAGTACAGCATTCATATTTCATAGCCAAGACCAGTTGTACGTACTCGTACGTGTAGACATACTTGGAACGTTAATTCGATCTGCACATCCTTGGCACTTTCGACATTCGTACATGACTTTCAGGTGATCTTCAGCTCCACAAAGATGGTTGCTGCGATCGCCATCGCGAGCCTTGTCGACCAGGGCCTCGTCGACTACGACGACAAGATCTCCTCCGCGTGGCCGGAATTCGCCCAGAACGGGAAGGATTCGATCCGCGTCACGGACGTGCTCCGCCACGAGTCCGGGCTGGCCAACTTCAGAACGCCGGATGCCGATTCCGACCGCGCCGTCCTCAGAGAGAACGTCAAGAGGAACGCCGTCGGCGCTGTAATTGAGAAGCTCCGCCCGAGATTTCCGCCCGAGGACACCGTCACTGGCGCCGCAGTCAGGCAGTACCACGCCGTCTCCGGCGGCCTTATACTCAACGAGCTGTTCAGGAGGGCGAACGCAGACGGCGGGCGAACAATAGGCGAGTGGCTGAGGCAGGAGGTCTCCTTGCCTCACGGGGTCGACGTCTACATCGGCATGACGGACGCGGAGGTGGCGCGCGTCAGTCCCCTCGAATCGTGGTCGGCGGTGGCCATGGCCACGCAGGTGGCATTGCCCAACGCCGTCGGCTCCAAAGTGCAGAGAGTCGGCCAGGGATACTTCGATTCCATCTCCTCGATCTACCAGAGGGGCAACGGGAGCCGGGAGTATCCCTTCCAGGCGGCGGAGGTCAGGGGTCTGCCCGTTAGCGAAGCGTGAGTGTTTAAGTACCTGAACCACTCTATCCGTATACATAATGTTGTCCCCAACGCAGTATCCCAATGACGGCCAAGAGCGAGGGCTACCTGCGCGGCGAATTGTGCGGCAGCAACGCGTTTGCCTCGGCGCGCGGCCTCGCCCTCCTCGCCTCCGTGATGGCCAACGGCGGCGAAAAGCACGGACTGAGGCTGATGGGGAGGGACACCTGGAACAGGATGCACGGCGGACGCACGCTGAGGAGGGACGTCTGGCAGATGGAGCCGGCGGTGTCGCCCACGGAGTTCAGCAGGGGCGGGGTCGCCTTCTTCAGGTAGAAAGCCCGGCTCGTATTATTTTCAGCACTATAATTGACTACAGCTTTGCAGCCAACAAAGTTATTATTTTCAGCCTAATTAATGGTCTCAATAATATATAATTAGCTTTCCGGCTGAAAGCTGCGGCGATGAGCTTATAATAAGCGCTGAACAAAATTTCATTCAGGGAGATCGAGGGCATGGAGGGCTACGGCGCGGCCGTTCGCCGCCTCCGTAGCGGCTTCTACGGCTGGATGGGCCTCGGCGGCTCCGTCTTCCAGTGGAACCCGTCGCTCCGGATCGGGTTCGCGTACACGCCGACGCTGATGCTGTGGCACGACGACGCCTGCGTGAAGGGCGCGCAGCTGCAGGAGGCGGTGGCCAACTGCGCCAGGAAGCAGGCCGAGGAGGCCGAGGCCGCGCAGGTCGAGACCATGATGGCGGCGGCGCAGGCAATGCCCAAAGACGATAAAATATAAAGTCGGAAAAATCAGCTTTCTAAAAGTGAAACCTCTCTACGTCCACGGATAGCTTGACGAGATGTGTTATTCCCTTTCAATCGCCCCGGAATGCGGATCTAGAGTTTCATTAAGTGTGCTCGATCCAGAGCCAAATACACAACGATACTGTTATTGAACGAGAGCGGTTGCTGAGATACACTTTATTGTAATTAACCCCAGTTTTATTAAGCTTCCACACAGTTTTGTGCAGGTACGGAGCCGGCATCTGTTCTAATGATCGATGTTGAACGGGTTTGAGAAACTCAATTGCGAGAGAGCGCTTTTATTTAGGGACAGAGCAGCGAGCCTAGCTTCGACCGCTCTGAAAAGGGAATTACGTAGTTCCGACGGGTTCATGGTCATTCCCACACCTCTGACGCGGACCCCGCTACGTAGCGCCATGCTCCACATTGTCATCGACTCCACCTTGGCGATCTGGGTGTTCGTCTTCGCCTGCTTCATCTCCTTCTGTCTGGCCCAGTACGTACGTGGCAACGGCTATCACTTAAATTACCCGTTAACTATGGTCTTTCTAGCTTTCTTACGCAGGAGCGGCCGATAGACGAGGATGAAGAAGAACTCTTGGAATTCCATCGTAGTCACTGGTCCAGAGACGATGGAGAAATTGAATCGACCGACCAAGGAGAATATGCAACCTTAGTCTAACGTGCGTTATATAGTAGTTAACCGGTAATAGTGGAAACCAGTTTCGTAATAGTATTTTCTAGCCTTCAATATGGTATTCCCGTGGCAAGAGCCCGCCGTTGGCCAAATCGACGCCATTCTCATAGCGTTCGCCATCGTCGCCGGCGTCCTAACGCCGTGAGGTGGGACTGGGATTGCGTCGTCGCTACCTAACCGAAAAAAACACATATTTTTTAGATGCTTGTATGAAGAGCACCGAGTTCGCCGACAGTCCGCCGACGTGGAGCTGCATACACTGGACTCACTTCAATCGCTCGCGCGGCAATGACCTTTCTTTCAGGCACTCGAATATGAGCTACGTAACTGTTTTACGTATCGCTCCCCCGGCTGGCCTTTGAAGGCGTCGAACACGTAATGAGGAGGGGAGGAAAGTAAATACTCAAAATGCGGGCTGGCTACAGGATGTTTTCTCAAGCGATTTTTACACTTTTCGGGAGTCTTTCTCCCCTTGCCCCGCACGCTCTCTCTCTCTCTCTCTCTCTCCAATCCGCTCACTTGCATCGCCGAAGCCGCGATCGCTCGCTCGCTCGGCCGTCCCAAAGGAGGAAGCAGCAGCAGCACGTACTCTCTCTACACGTTGAGTGGGGAGGGAAAAGTCTCAGTCATTCACTAGCGTATAGTACGAGACGACGGACGCGAGCGGACGGACGGCCAGTCGAGTCAAAGTCAAGTCGGTCTGACGGACGGACGGACTGACGTGCCAGAAGAGAAAGGAAAAGAGAATTAACTCTAGGAAGAGAAAGAGAGAGAGAGAGCAGTCAGTCAGTCTAGTATAGGAAAGGGGGGAAATCGCGGGGAGGAGGAAGTGAGCATCGTTTCCAGGTGGGGTTGTTGTCGTCGCCGCCTGCGGAGCGAATGTACGTGATCTCGGGGGAGAAACTCGTGGGGGTGAGATCTCAGTCAGTCTCGGTCGGCGGGTTGAGTGCTAGGAAAAACACCGATAAGGTGACGAGAGAGTGATCCATCGATGAGAGGCAGGTGGGGAACGATGAGGTCGTCGGCGCTGATCCTGCTACTGTTGGCGGTCTCGGCGGCCTCCGCGATGGAGCTGTGCTCGCAGTCGTTCTGCTCCTGCCCGGAGGCCGGGAAGAGGGTCGAGTGCAGGTGCGACAACGCAGCGAAACAGGTAAAGGCCATTGGCTCATTTTTTTTCTTTAATTATTTGAAGCTCGCCTGTACGTATGCAAATATTGTGCCGATGACGTGATGTTTTGCTTTTCGGATTCTGAGGCATTTCCTGCGTGTCGCTTTTTCAGCTAGCGACGTCGCGCGCTCGTAAAACGGTCCGTGAGGAATTTTTGCATGCTAAATTCATTTTAATGGCCGGCTTCGCGTGACAGACAGTTGCGGAAGCTATAGAGTACGGGGTGAATGAACTCGCATGCTGCATGCCGGATTTTGAAATCGGGGGCGGTGAGGGATAGAAACCAGTTGCTCCAGAAATAAAAAAGGGTTTCTATAATCCTTCCGAATGAGCAATAACCGCAGAAACAACGGAATAACTCATTCCGCACGCGACGAGACGAATTTTGGGTTCGTTAGCACATACTGCAAGTTGGCCCAATCATTAAGTCTCCGAGAATTGGGGTGCATGGACAAAAAGGGGGGAGAAAACTCACCCGGAATTTGGAACTAATGACCCCGGCATACCGCTCGGGATTCTGGACCGACTTATTTGAGATTGGGCGGCGGCGCCGATATACACTAGATCGAAGCATTTTTGCCGTCTGCTCAAGTTCAAAGGCTGCAAATCTCATCGGATCTAGCTCCTTCCTTTGTTTGTCCGGTTTCCTGACCCAGTTCGCAAGAGCGACTCACATTTTCAGAAATGTGCCCGCCCGCCCGCATGCCGCGACTTAATTAGTCTGTTTGCGAATGCGAGGTTAGCCTAATTGTTCGACCGACCGCCTTGAAGAACTATGACCGATGCTCCTGGGAATTTAAAGTGTTCTCTTCGGTATAGCTAGGCGACATATGTACTACAAGCGACTTCTCTTGCATCGGAGGATTTACTGCTGCGCGAAAGCGGGGAGCATAAAACTGCGAGACTGTGACACGCCTGTAACTCAAATTAGAGGCGTGCTCGTCTCACTTTAAGGCGGAACGGACGGAAAGGATAGAATAGGAACAGCATGACTCCAGTATCCGCTTCTGGGAGTTTGGCTACTACATGCATGGAGCAATGCTCTAGGCTGAAGCGTCTCAGTGCATACTATACTACCTAAAGCGACCTCCTAAAGTGGCCTGCTTCCTTTTCTTCGAGAGAGCAAGTATCGGAGCTGGAGATCAAAAGAACTGAAATCTTTGAAATCGGCTCCTCCAGCACGCACCCACTTGGATGTAAGGCTGAAAATTTCACTCAGCATTTTTCTTGCATTTTTCTTACGTGTTCAATCGTCATGAGCTTTAAATTCGTGCGTAAGATCCGTCTTCTTGCTGATTTAGTTCACATTCAGCTCAAAAGTCCGCCTGAATTCGCGATAAAAGCTGCGACCCCATGCGTACTTGCACGCTCGCCAAAAAGAGAGACAAGGGAGGGGAGGGAGGGGAGAAGGGGGGAAAGAGGAAGAGAGGAGAAAAGAGAGCGAGTCAGATGAGTCTCGCTCTCTCGCCGATTTTTTCTCTCTCTCCCTGGAGCGTAACCCGAGACCTTGTTTACGACTTGTACGTACGGGTTGTTAGTCTCCTAAGATCTGCGTGTAAGGAGGATGAAGCATCGGTTTCTAACAATTTCTCAATATATCGACCCCCTACTCGACTGAGAAATTGCTTCCATAAATCACATATCCTAAGCTGGACAGGTGAAGGATTATGTGAAAGTGGCGAGTTCTAGCTGAGGGCTGATTCTTAGGAAAGTAGGTCGAACGAACGAAAGAATCTACTACGTAGCTCCTATCTACTCGAAGCACGCGCAGAAAAAAAACCTCTTTTTCTATCGCGAGCAATCTACAGTTGTCGACTCTTGGACGTGGTCAGTTCGTTGCATGGACAGCGCGTCCACTCCAAATGAGAAACACCTTTCGACTTACTAGCTAAACGAGGCTGCCCGCAGAGCTGAGAGTAAGAGGAGATCATTTTGAAAAAGTCAGGAAGCAAGTGGGTTTTTGCATCCGCGCCAATGGAGCTTATATATGTGAGCGCCGAGCTGCTAGACACTACAGAAAAACGTTCGCAGCTGGCCATCTCGCGAGCTCCAAAGTAAGCAATTACAGGGGCTCAACTTTCCTACTGGCCAGCCAGGAGATTAGCGAAAATGCGAACGAAGCTCGCATGTACGTACGTACGAGTATGTATTTGGAGCGGCAAGCTGGGCAAATTGCGGTTGGCTCTTGGCCGTCCTTTTCCGCTCGTCCGTCCGTCCGCAATTGAAGGTGGCGGTTAGGACGTGCGGACGGGAGAGCCGAGTGAACAAGATATACAGGGACGTGTGTAAAGGTGGTATATATACGACTACATGAAAGAAAGATCTTTGCCTGCTCTGTTATCAATTGTTCGAATCATGGCCGTTTTACATGCCATATGCCCTAGCCATGACAGTAAGATCGTAAGCTGTTTCTAACAAGTGTCCAAGCCCGTGTAATCAATAGAAATATCTTGTCCGTTGTAGCTCGTGTGGCCGCGTGGCGCAACGGATAACGCGTCTGACTACGGATCAGAAGATTGCAGGTTCGAATCCTGCCGTGGTCGAGCAACATGTTTTGGAAAAACTTGGGGCATTTGTTGGGCTTTCCAATTCAAATTGTGCTACGTATTTTGTTGGTCGTGACCAGCTTTTGAGGCTTTCTGTCTTCAACTACTCGCGCTTCTATTGATACATCCCTTACTATGGCCGGTGATTTGCTACGCGGAGGCCCGTTTGTCATTCTGCTCTCAAGTACCTGTCTCTATACTGTTGGCGGACATTCCCGTGACCGGTGATCTGTGTCGCAGAATCCGGTTTGGTGCCCATTAATCTCCGTCCGTTCACGCGCGTCTAGTCAGGCGAGCGAGGGCTGCCATCCACTGAATGTCATCGCCACTGTCGGCCAACATTTCGAACGGCGATCTGCGCTGCCAAGTCCCGTTCAACGTTCTCCTCTCTCTTATTCACGTTCTTCAAGCAGGGGCCCGCGGGGGGCTAGTCGCATCAAGCGCGATTTCCGCCGCGAACGGCGATTGGCGGCGCTCTTTGCCCAGCAGCTGACAACCACGAACCAATTAGAATATTCCACTCATCTAAAATAGGTTAACGACAGCCAATAGGAATATTCTATCCCAACAACTTTAAAACCCCGGCCAATTAAAATATTCTACACTAATGACTAAAGGCGACAACCAATCAGCTAACTGCTAATCTTGCATTTTAAATTTTCCCGCCTGTTCCTGCCAACCAACCGACGCTTGCATTATTTTGGCCCGGCCAATAAGGAGAAGGTCGAATTTAAACTTATTACGCCGCCCGGGCCAAGCAACGGCCAGAGCCAGACGAAAAGACGATAACTTGCCAGTCAACCGATAACTGCTCCGCAAAACCCCGTTAGAAAGGTGCGGCTGCGATCAACGAATGGAATAGCAAACGGGGCTTTGCGGCGCAAATCACCGTTTGTAGTAGTAAAGCACTCGGCAACTCTTCTAGGCGAAGATCGGGCTTCATTGATCTCAACGGAAGTCGGACAGATTTTCTCGTAGGACAAGGAATATTCATTCGAGTATCCTCGACAATTGTGTACGATTCTGATCGAATTGATATCTTCATTTCAGTCTCCGCTTAAGTTGAACAAGCGCAGCCTCCCGCAGCAGACCGAGTCCCTCTCGCTGTCTGACTGCGGCGACGTCGAGGTGGCCGCGGACACGTTCGCGCACTGCGCCGAGATCACCGACATCGAGTTCGCCGGCCTCAAGAGCCTCGACCTGGGGCAGCACTTCTACTCGAGGAAGGAGGGCGACTTCGGCGACGTGCGCAACTTCACCGTGTCGAGGGTGGGCCGCGTCGTGATCCGGCCGCAGGCCTTCGTCAACTTCCCGAAGGCCACGAACGTCGTCTTCTCCGAGGTCGGGCTGGAGCGCGTCACCGAGAAGGCGCTCGAGGTGCTCACAGACCTGCTCGTGATCAAGGAGAGCGCCGTCGGCGTGCTCGAGAGCGGCTCCGTCTACTCGGACGCCATGGAGCTGAGCTTCAGGAACAACCGGATCGAGGTGATCGAGGAGGCGGCGTTCGACGCCAGCGTCAGGAGGTTCGACTTTGTCGGCAACACAGTCGACTACATCGCGCACAGCGGGATGAGCGTCGCCTGCCTGTTCGGGAAGGTCGTGGGAAACACGTTCAGGAATCAGACGGGCAGCCCACTCCTGGACTTCGGGCCGGGTATTGAATTTGAGCACGGATAAAAAAACATCCTCACCTCCCTTTTGCCAACAGATCCCCAGTGCGTGCCTGACCCCGACGATAGCGAGGAGGACGAGTACGTCGTCTACAACGTGGTCGCCAACCCCGTCCTCGAGTTCACCGACAACTTTTTCGAGAGCTTCACCGGCGACGAGGTGCTCAGCTTCCCGGGGGCGAACAACGTGCCGCTGGGCGCGCTCGACATTCGGGGCAACAAAGTCAGTGGGTTAATGAGGGTACTTGAGGATTCAAGTCATATTACTTACGAAATATTTCAGGTCCACTGCAACTGCGAATCGCTCAAGGAGCTCGCCGCCCTCGTCGACTACGAGCACGTCGTTCCGCGCGACCACGCCGTCGAGAGGGGCGCCCTCCTCTTCCGCAAGGAGTTCTACGACACCGGCCTCTGCGTCGACCCCTCCGGCAACGAGGTCGGACTGAAGGCCTACCTCAGGGAGAGGATCGTAGTCTCGCAGCCAGGTGAGAAGGAGGAGAGTTTGCAGGTCGATGCCGCGGCTGCTCTTAACTCTACGGTGGAGGAAAACGACCCGAGAGTCTTATTCAAGAGGGAGGTGGAGGTGGAGGAGATGCAGGGTGACGACGAGTACGTGAATGAGGAGGAGATGGAGCGAGACGAGGACTGGAGGGACTGGATCCGGTGTGTAGAGCCGTAGGTGAGGCCGGGAGGGAAGGAAGGTGAAGGAATGCTAAAGGGGGCGCCAAAGGGACATCGAATACATTTGGAAGCTATAAATACTCACAATACGAACTATTTCAGGCTTGGATGGAATATTGACCTGCTCGGAGAAGAAGAACGGAAGTGGTTCGGCGTCTAGAAATCCCAAGAGCGCCAACGAGGGAGTGAAACAGTCGCAAAGGCGGAAAGAGTCAAAGGGAGAGGACGTGTCAGCCGCGGCCATGGCGGCCGGCTCCAAGTCGGCCGCCATGGCGCTCGACGCGAAGAACGTCCTCGTCGCCTCCCTCAGTATTGTTTTATACTTGCTCTTCATGTAAAACTCATACAAACCAGTGTAC
>JAAUYK010013964.1_pt1 | contig 11824 bp, 8 predicted proteins | sample 7278021 | NCBI WGS metagenome assembly JAAUYK01 (sample SAMN14350223, study PRJNA611818) | marine sediment metagenome | isolation source: surface marine sediment (1.8m) | place: French Polynesia: Moorea | collected 2018-08
CGATGGCGGTGTCATAATGCTGCCGGGCGTCGATGATCAGCCGATCGGCTTCGTGAACCAGCAGGTCGCGGACAGCCCGTAAACTCAGTGAGAGTTCCTGGTGAATCAAGCTGGGTGTTGGGACGCTTTGAAACTTTTTCTGAATGCTGGCCCACAGATTCTTCAAGAACAACATTTCCTGCTGAAGACGGGGTTCATCGATGCCTTCCGCGGCCGTTCGCGCGATGTAACCGAAATGGTTGTCGCGGATCCCGCCGATCATGTTTTTCAAACGCAACCGCTCGGTTTCATCTTCGATACGGCGGGAAACACCGATGTGATTGGCAAACGGCATCAGCACCAGAAAGCGTCCCGGAAGGGATACATACGACGTCACGCGCGGGCCCTTGGTGCCCATAGGCGCTTTGGCCACGTGCACTAGAATCTCCTGCCCCTCGACCAGCAGATCTTCGATCGGGGATTGACGGTCGTCCAGGGTCACCGGTGCGCCGCATCCCCCGGCCAGCGCCATTTGCTTTTCGATATCGCAAAATCCATTGCGGATGACATCGTCAACATAAATAAAGGCCGCCTGGTTCAAACCAATATCCACAAAGGCCGCCTGAATCCCCGGAAGGACGCGCTGGACGCGACCTTTGTAGATATTACCCGTAATGTCCGAGGCATCGCCGCGTTCGATAAAAAGCTCCACGATCGTGCCGTCCTCGAGAAGGGCGACGCGCGTTTCGCGCTGGGAGACATTGATGACGATTTCTTTGTACATTAGTCCTGGTTCTCGGCATCGTCCGCTGCGGGGCGCGGACAATGATGCGTGCTCAATTTGATGACGCGGGCGTGCGTGACCACGTCCGGATCAAGCTTAAAAAGGTGTCGCAGCAGATCATCGGGGCGAACGAGGGCATCCATCTGCTGGTGTAGGGTGACCTCAAGCGTGTCGGACCGGGTCCGTTGAATGTTCTTTAGCATAGCTTTGAGGTCGATCTTTTTCAACCGGCCTTTGCGGTTTCGACGCTGGATGTGAAAATGGTCCCGCCGCGCATAGTCCTCGAGGACCTCGCGCGAAAAGTGCTGGCCGTCGATTTGGATACGATAGGCGACCACGCTGGCGACATCTTTCAGGCGTCTAAAGGGTTCGCAATGGATGATCGACAACCCCGCCGGCAGTTGGGGGCGCAGTCGTCGCATCACTTCCGCGGGGGCCATGGCCGTGCGCAGGGTGATGATCATACGCTCGCACAGACTTTCCATACCCAGCGGCAGCGTATCTTCAAAGGTCATTTTGGGGTTGGGATGATAGCCCTGGGAGTAGTGCAGTGCAATCCCGGCACGGCGCAGGGCGCGTTTGAAGGTATTGGCCATTTCCAAATGGCCCAGAAAACGGGCGGTATCGGTTTTGGCAAAGGTGACCACCATTTTGTAAAGGGCGCCGGGATTGGCCGGCGGGCCATGATCAACGACCGCCGGCATGCGGGTTGTGCTGCGCGGATAGACCTGCGGTTGAATCCGTTTAAAATCGCAAACCCCGCAGTTCTGACAGGCGCCGTCGCGGCAGTCCTCCGTCGTTTCCGCTTCCAGGGCCTTTTCCAGTTCGGCACGCAGGAATTCTCGGCTGACCTTCATGTCGATATGATCCCAGGGTAGGGGCTCGTCAGGGTCGCGTTCCCGATAGATCGCCTGTTGGGGATCGATCCCACGGGCGGCCATACTGGCGCTCCAGCGATCGAATTTGAAATGGTCACTCCAACCGTCGAAACGGCAACCGGATTCAAAGGCCGTCAGCAGCAAATCCGCCAGACGCCGGTCGCCGCGGGCCCACAACCCTTCCAACATGCTGATTTCCGGACGCTGCCATTTGAAATGGACCCCGGGCAGCTTCAGTTGATCGTGGATCCCGTCGATCTTGCGCCGCGATGCTTCGAGCGATAACTGGCGGCTCCACTGAAAAGGCGTGTGGGCTTTGGGAATAAAGGTGGCCACACTCACATTGATCTTTGGGCGCCGACGGCCCTCCCCTTTCAGGCCGCGCAACTGCCGCACGAGGTCGACGAGGGCCTCCAGATCGGCCTGGGTTTCAGTCGGCAAGCCAATCATGAAATAGAGTTTGATGACTTGCCACCCTTGCGCAAAGGCGTCCTGGACCGTGGCGCGGATGTCCTCGGCGCTGATGTTTTTGTTGATCACATTGCGCAGCCGCTGGCTGCCGGCTTCGGGGGCGATCGTGAAGCCGGTTTTGCGAACGGATTTGATCAGTGTCATCAACTCCGGGGTAAGGGTGCCGGCTCTTAAAGAGGGCAGCGACAGGGCGACCCGATCACAGGCGTAACGGCGCAGCAACTGTTCCATTAAAGGAATGATGCAGCCATAGTCCCCCGTACTCAGGGAGAGCAGGGACAGATCCTCATACCCGGTGGCCGTCAGCGCCGCGTTGCACAAATCCATTACCTTGGCCGGTGATCGTTCCCGGACGGGCCGATAGATCATGCCCGCCTGACAATAGCGGCACCCGCGTGTACAACCCCTGGAAAGCTCCAAGCGCAAGCGGTCGTGAACGGGGCGACCGTAGGGCACGATCGGATTGGTGGGGAACGCCGCCTCTTCGAGCCGGTGGACAATGGCGCGCGAGACGCGCTGGTAGCCCTGACGGCGCGGCCGCAGCTGCTGAAATCCACGATCATCGATCGCGACGTCGAAAAATGAAGGGATATAGACCCCCTGAATTTCAGACCAGGCCTCCAGCAGGGCCTCGCGGTGCCGATCGCGACCACGGCGCCAGGCCAGCCAGGCATCCGCCATTTGAAGGATGACCTCTTCGCCGTCGCCAATGACCATGGCATCGAAAAAATCAGCGACCGGCTCCGGGTTGCAGGTGCAGGGACCGCCGGCCACGACAAAGGGATGGGTCGCTTCCCGGTCTTTCTGGCGGAGGGGAATACGGCCCAGGGACATGATGCTCAGCACGCCGGTGTAATTCATTTCGTAGAGCAAACTGAAGCCGACGATATCGAAACGTCCTACGGGCCAGCCCGTCTCCAGGCTGCCAAGGGAAAGACCGCGCTCCCGCAGCCGCGCCTCCATATCCAGCGCCGGCGCATACACCCTTTCAGCGGCAATGTCTTCGCGCTGGTTGAGGATGTCGTAGAGGATTTGAAGCCCGAAATGGGACGTGCCAATCTCGTAGAGATCGGGAAAGGCCAGGGCGATGCGCAAGCGGACCTTGTCGGGGTCCTTGCGAACCGCATTGATTTCATTGCCCAGATAGCGGCTGGGCATTTCGACTTCCGGGAGGATATCTTGAATGTGTTCAATGCTCATGATATTCGGTTCTACCGGTGTTTTCTTTCACCAAGCGTAAGCCAATGAAAACACCCGCGCGCGACGATCTGATGGTTTGGAGGCTCCCCTTGTCAGAAATGGCGGCACAAATCAACCGCAAACCGCGAGGTGCGCTTTGCGCAGCCCTCGTTTGGGCGTTGATCGTGCTGGCCCCCAACTATCCCGGCGCCAAGATCTATCCCCGCCGCGATGCGGTCGTCGAAGCCTTTGAAAAGGTCAGCCCAGCGGTGGTGAACATAAATCTCGAGTACGAGGTCCGCAAGCGTCTTAGCCCGTTTCCCGAGTTTCAAAACCCGCTGTTTGAGGAGTTTTTCAAGGATTTTTTCGACCCGGGGTTTGATCGCCGCTACAAGCGCAACAGCCTGGGCTCCGGTGTGATCATCGACGGCCGCCGCGGCCTTATTTTGACCAATGCCCATGTGGTCGCCAAAACCGGCAAGGTCAACATCGTTTTAAACGATGAGCGCGAATATACCGCCGTCATCGTGGGCTCAGACCCGGATTCGGATCTGGCGGTCCTGCGGATCGAATCGGATGATCCCCTGCCGTCGATCGAGATGGGTGACAGCGCTGACCTCATGGTCGGTGAAACCGTGATCGCCATCGGCAACCCTTTCGGTTTTGCCAATACGATCACGACCGGCGTGGTCAGTGCCGTCAACCGTAGTTTCCGCAGCCGCGAGCGCGTCTTTTATGATTTCATTCAAACGGACGCCTCTATCAATCCCGGCAACAGCGGCGGGCCCCTGTTGAACATCAACGGCGAGCTGATCGGGATCAATACGGCGATCTATGCAGGCGCACAGGGAATCGGCTTTGCCATTCCGATCAACAAGGCGCGACGGATCGTCAATGACCTGATCCAATATGGTGAGGTGATCGAAATTTGGCTCGGCATGGACGTTCAGGATCTGGACAACGGCTTGAGCCACTATTTTAGTCTACCGACGCGAGCGGGCGTGCTGGTATCGGCACTCGATGGGGACGGTCCGGCCCATCAGGCCGGTGTTCGTCAGGGTGACGTCATCATTTCCATCGGTGATCGCAACATCGCATCGACCGAAGACTTCAATGCCCGCATCCGCGACTTTGCCGCCGGCGACCGTTTGGTCTTCTCGCTTTGGCGCCAGGGACGCGAGAAGGATGTGTTAGTCGAAGCCCGGATCTACCCGCTGCACAAAGCGCCGGCGCTAGCCTACGAGCGCACCGGTTTGGAGGTCGACAGCATCACCGCCGCGCGTCAACGCTTCGGCAAACGCCGTGTACCGGCCGAATCGGGCGCCGTCATAACCGCCATCCGCAACACCAGCTCCCTGGCGCGCTCGGGGGTCAAACCCGGTGATATTATCCGCCAGATCGGAGATCTGCCGATCACCGATCCGCAAGACTTCTATCGTGCGGTGGTGCGCTATCGAAAAAAAGAAACCATTGTAGTGCTGCTGCAACGCAAAACCCAGCGCTATTTTATCACCATTCGCATGACCCCGGCCGACAACGGATAAATGCTTCGGAAGTCAAAGGAGCCTTAAGCCATGAATCGCCAGAAAATTGCCACTTTGATCAACGCTGACCGCCCGATGGCCAAGGTCTTGGTCAAGGGCTGGGTCCGCACCCGCCGCGACGCCAAGTCCTTTTCGTTTATCGAGATCAACGACGGTTCCTGCCTGGGCAACATTCAGGTGATTGCCGACAGTGCCATGGCCGACTATGACCTGGTTCGTAAATTAACTACCGGTTCGGCCGTGTGTGTCACCGGGGCCTTGGTGGCCTCGCAGGGTGGCGGGCAGCGTTGGGAAATCCAGGCCGACACGCTCACCGTCATCAGCGTGGCACCGGAGAGCTACCCCCTTCAAAAAAAACGGCATTCCGACGAGTTTCTGCGCGCCATTGCCCATCTGCGCCCGCGCACCAACAAATACGGGGCCGCCTTTCGCATCCGCTCCGAGCTTTCCTACGCGGTACACCGGTTTTTCCGTGACCGTGGCTTTCGCTACATTCACACCCCGATCATCACGGGATCCGACTGTGAGGGGGCCGGCGAGCTTTTCCGCATCACCACCCTGGATCTGATGAACGTCCCCACCCAGGACGCCCAAGTGGACTATGCCCAGGATTTTTTCGCCACCGAGACCAATCTGACGGTGTCAGGTCAGCTTTCCGTGGAGATGTTCGCTCTCTCACTGGGCGATGTCTACACCTTTGGCCCCACCTTCCGGGCCGAGAATTCCAACACCCGCCGGCATGCCGCCGAATTCTGGATGATCGAGCCGGAAATGGCCTTCTGCGATCTGGCGGGCAACATGGATCTGGCGGAGGACCTCATTAAAGCGACGGTCGGCTTCATTATGGAAAACTGCCAGGAGGATTTGAACCTGTTCGCCCGCTTTGTGGACAAAACCCTGATGGCCACCCTTGAGAACATCACCGCTTCGCAATTTGAGCGTTTGCCCTATCGGGAGGCTGTCGCCATCCTCGAGCGTGCCAAGAAAAAATTCGAATATCCGGTCTCTTTCGGTACCGATTTACAGACCGAACACGAACGCTACCTAACGGAAAAGCACTTCCAAAAGCCGGTGATCGTCTACGATTACCCCAAGACCATCAAGCCGTTTTACATGCGGATGAATGACGACAACGCAACCGTGGCGGCCATGGACGTACTCGTACCGAGCATCGGCGAGTTGATTGGCGGTAGCCAGCGCGAAGAGCGCCTGGCGGTTTTGGAAAACCGCATGGACGCAATGGGCCTGGACAAGGAGCCCTACTGGTGGTACCTGGAATCGCGCCGCTACGGCACGGTGGCGCACAGCGGCTTCGGCCTGGGTTTCGAGCGTTTGATGATGCTGATCACCGGCATTCGCAATATTCGCGACGTGATTCCGTTTCCGCGGACGCCGGGATCGATCGATTTCTAACGCTCGATTTCAAATTCTGCCGCGAGCATCTTCTGGCGCCCGCCGTGCTCCCCGAAGCGCGCGTCCGTAACAGCGTAAAGCTTTTCGCGCGAGGCATCCACAAGCCAGAAGAACCCTTTCCAGCCGGCTTTGGCCAAATGGTACTGCAGCGGCCCGATCTGTTGCATGCGCCAATCGTCTCCATAGGATAAGACCGCGCCCCCGACGATGAGTTGAAGCATTCCTTCGGTGGGTTCGGAGACAATATAGGCGTCATCGAAGCGAATCTTGATCCGCTCCGGGCGATTCGTCTCCCCGGTCAATTCTTCCATGACACCTTTCACTTTATCCGCCGAACCATGTTCCGCTCGATAGAGCCGCCTTGTATTTGTATTGATTTTCCAGGAGAAATTACGCCAGCTCTTCTTCTGGAGCAAATAAAGGTGGGACCGTAGCGTCTTGGTCTCCCAGGCCTTCGCGCTCGAGACCACCGCGCCCGCGACACTGACCTGGACAATGCGCTTAGCGGGCACATACACGAGATGAGCGGCCGGGAAGCTCACGACCAGGCGTCGCGGTCCAGTGGCTTCTTCGGGTAGTTCGGCCCCCGTTTTGGATTTAACGAGCTTGCCTGAGACCCCCATGCTCGCGCGATGCAAAAACGCCCGGGTCGGCGGTGAAGCATGGTGCCGATTTTTGAGCAGAGGACAGACTTCGCAGTAATTGATCACATAGTCTTCAGGTAGCGTACCGTAGCCGTTACGCCCCCAGTTTGGCCCATAACTATTGCGATAGACGAAAGTCCGCGTGCGCGGATTGAAGCCCACCAGGGTAATTACATGGCCACGATGATTTCGGATAGCGTCCTGAACTTCGGTATTGGTAGGCAATCTGAAACCGCCGGTGCGTCGATTTAGGGCCCCTTCGCACCAGAGGACATTGAGCACTACCGGTTTGTTATGTCTCAAGATAAAATTCCCGATTTTTTCTCGCGGTATGTATGTGGGTTCGATGGCATAGCGCAGAAGCTGCGCCCTCTTCGGAGGAAGACCTGTGAAGCATTCCGTAGGCCCCTTGTCGGCAACGGACCGACAGCGCGGATCGTTCTGCCGCAGCTGCGTCTGGTTTTGATAGGGCCACTGCGATTCAAGCATGCTCCCATGACGGTAAGCCTCGACGGCCAGAAAACCTGCAAGCCCATCCATGTTCGCGTAGCGTTCTCTGAGAAAGTCCGACGTCAGCGCGCGTTTCTTGCCAGCCCAGTAGTTATAGGACTCGGACAGATCGACTGTGCGGCCTGTCTTGTCTTTAATGAGGAATTCCATCAAAGACGTCGCGGCAAAGACGCTGCAGGTGTTTCGACTACCCTGGTGCTTGACCGGAGTCATATTGCCCCTCAAATCCACGGCCGTCTTCGACCCGGCAGTTGCCGGCACGAGACTGACGCCGACATTAATCAGCAAGACGCAAAATAATTTGGACAGTCGACGAGGGCATCTCCTTTTTGCTCTAAACATGCTGCTCTCCATGATCGTGCTCTGCTCGCGGTATATAAATAAGGTCTTTAAAAGAGCAACGGCCTTGCTAAGAAACCAGCGCTTTTCGCGACCGATTAGCGCCGTGTGGCTGACACAACCTCAACGTGTTTCCGGGCGCGTTCAGGCCAGCGCTACCGCAAGCCGGACACAAGGCCCCAAGCGCAGCCTCGGCCTTGTCTTACTTGGGAAGATCTTGGGGTAGATCACAACCTTGGTTACTAATTGATTCGTCGGGCATCGTGGTTCCACAAAGGATCGCCCCCTCGAGCTTTGCGTGGTCGAGTTTCGCTGCATTCAAATGCGCACCCGATAGATTTGCCCCGCGAAGGTCAGCACCACTGAGGTCCGCCCGCTGTAACTGACACCCACCTAGATCGGCGTGCCGGAGGTCGGCATTGGCGAGTTGAACATCCCTCAAGAATGCCTTTCGCAGTTGCACCCCTCTCAAGTCGGAACTAGGCATAATCGCATGCATCGCATGGTTGTCCACAATAAAGCCTTGTGGGAATATCGTCTTTTTCGAATAGAGCGCAGCATCGAGACGGGCGCCGGTTAAATTGGTGCGGCCCAGATCCGCGTCAATCAGGTTGGCCCCAGCCAAATTAGCGTTAATTAGGCGAGCATATCGCAAAAACGCATTACACAACTGCGCGTTCTCGAGGTCCGCATCCTGCAAATCGGCGCCCCCCAGAATCGCCGTCGAAAGGGTCGCACCGCTCAGGTTGCTCGCCCGGAGATCTGTCCCCCCCAGGTTACTGCCCCAAAGGTACATCCCACTCAAGTCAATGCCGCGTAAGTCAGCATCTTGGAGGTAGATCACCGGCCGGAAGCCCGTGATCAGCTTGGCCTCTTTAAGAAATGCGACCAATGCTCTCTTGCGTCTTCCGTCAATTTCTCGCAGTGCCGTCAAGGTCCGGGCCCGTGCAACAGGCTTTACAGGATCCGTATGTTGTGCCTGCTCAAGTCCGTGTGTTAATAACATCCCCGTGATGGCATCTAGAAATTCGCTCAAGATCGCCTCTTGGTAACGTTCTGTGGCTTCCAAGCGTTGCCGCTCATCGGCGGCAATGTTCAACTGATGGGCAACCACCGCCAGAAGCAGCGGCACAATCAGTAACTGTAAGAAATCCCAAAGCGTTCGTCCCCGGAGACCCGTCCGCTCCCAAATCCTCGAAATACGGCTTGCGTTGCCTTGGGCCATCGCCTAAGTGCTCCTGTAATCCTACCGCTATTTTTCCTTGCAACCGATGACAAATTACTGCCTGACGCACAATTCAAGCCTGATCCAACCAGTATTGCAAACTAACCTTTTGCATCGGGGGCATGAAAATCGGCCTATTGGTGGTGAGCGGGTGGCGAGATTTACTAATGAAGTGAATATTTATCGACGTCGGAATGATTGCCGTTGTGATGAGTGCAATTAATTAATATTTATATTAATACCTTATGACAAATAATCAAGATTATATTAAGATATTGACAAGCCAACCGCAAATTAGCATTTTTTTAAGTGTTAGCTTCTCGGGCCACAGCGCATCGGTCCGATCCACGCTCACGAAACCAACCTTCAAGCAAGCAGCGATCATCTGGACTTACAGTCCGTGCACGTGTTCTTAACAATTCTTTTGGAGTATCAGTTCGATTCAAGAAACCGTTGGTTCGGTTTATCTGTTTTTTTGAACCCCATGGAAAGGAGAGATACCATGCCAGACGAAAATCCCCCCAAGATTCCTTTTTTTGATCGCGTGATGGAAAAAGCCAACGACCTGACGACGCTGACGATTCACACGATTGTTGGAGAATTTAGTTTAAGTCCGGATCAAGGCACGCTGAAGGCGACTGCCGATACCTCTAACAGTGAGGAGATGTTCACGCGGATCGATCTCATTGATGGCGATATTACCACGGCCCTGAACGCCAAATTCATGGAAGATCAATACCAGGAAATCAGAAAACTGCACATGGAGCGTGAAAAAAACGGAAAGGAAATAATCCAAAAAAATTTGGAAACGCTGGAGAAGATCGCCGAGACGCTTGTCAGTATCATGAACAAGAAGCCGTCCAAACCATCGGGATCAAGCGAATAGCCGCGATTCAGCGCCACGGCCGGAGATCAATATCGGCGTGGAATGGCCTGCAAACAGGTGAGGTGTCTTTATGGGCGATAGTATTCTAGGGCGCATCGGCAAGGATCTGCTCAAGCTCGAGGTCAATACGATTTTGAAGGACAGCTCCTCCGTGGGCGATAAAATGCCTTCCAATTTCAGGGAAGCATTTTGCAAATTAGCTAAGAATTATCATTTCCAATTGATCGACATCAAAGATGATTTCGGGGTAGATGTCCGCGGCGATGAATGCTGGACATTTGGGGGCATGCGATCATTCGGTGAACTGCGGCAAAGGGCGTTGCAAGGTGAAAAAGCTTTTAAAATCAAGATCGCATCAGAAACAGCTAAACTCAAAGCGCCGGCATCCGGGAAGGATCTATCCTTCAGTCGTGCCGAGAGACAACAAATTGAAGATAACCTCCAAAATATGAAACGCGCGCGGCGTATGCTCCAGAGAATCCAAGCGCAGTCCGAACTGATGGTGAGTATCTTCAAGGAGTTGGAACGCATCATTCCTAAAAAGAAAAAAGGGAAGGAAGGGTACGCCACCCTGAGCGGCAGCAGCGGGCCAAAGGAGCTTCCGACAGCGGAAAAGTGCGCGGAAAAAAAACCGGAGCATCTCGAATCACGTTGCTGGAACAATGATATCTCTTTGGGTTCGATTCAAACCGTTGACGATCTGAATCTGTCGCCCAGCCAGATTTTACGGCTCCGCAAAGCCTGGGATCTGGGCACCGAAGAAATTGTCATGCAGACCATCATCGATATCGAAGGTGACGTTACCACACGCATCATGCGAAGCTTTGCCCAATCTCCGGAGCAGACCGTCCTGAATATACATAATCAGGCAGTCCTCACATCCACCAACATGTGGAAGAGCCTGGTTAAAACGGTAGCGGATATGGTGGGCAGTACTTTCGAGGCGCTGCTTCGCAAATAGGGTAACATCAATTCGTCTCGCACGAGGGAAGGTATAGAGAATATCTAATGGGCCAACTGATGAATATCAATCAGATGTTTGCCCATGGCTGTATCGTACTGGAAACAGCCTTGAAAGATGGGGCCAAGTTCCAGACGACCATCCAGATCGACGGCGATATTATTAACTTCATTCCCGATCCGCGTAAAATTAAAGACGCGAACGCCCTGCGGAAGTGGGCCGAAGCCGCCAATCAGCACAGCGAAGCATTGGCCAAACAACTTCAGACCATTCTTAAAACCGTGCAACGTCTTCCCCGGGGTTTGGCCGCACTCGGCTTGATCTGGATGTTCTACGATCTTGTGCCGTTGGTAAGCTTGTTGACCAAGCCGCAACAGGAGCCGATCGTGTTGCTTAAAATCATCCGGTCCCACGAGGGATTGGTCGTTGGGCCCCTGTTGATGATCGTTAGCAAAAAATTACTGTCCTGGATACTGACCTTTTATCGCAGCCGGATAGGCAGGAAACTAAGAAACAAATTAGAAAAAACGATGCGTTCCGGCGAACGGCAAAAACGGCAGGATTGATCTAAGTCGCCACTATTCCCGCAGGCAGCGCAGTTTGGCCAGATCCTCGGCATAGCCGTAGAGGTGCAAGCCCTTGCTTTCCACGATCATCTCCCCATCTTTAATGCCGATTTCACCGGCCATATAGTCTTTGAGATTCTGAATGCCGGCCAGGTTGGCCGGCAGCCCGCCCCATAGATCCCAGGACCGGAAATAGACGAAAAAGTGCAGGGTATCATCCTGGACGCGGGTGTCGATGGCACGCAGGCAGGGCGGGTCCACCAGGGTTACGTCGGAGGGGTGGGCCACCTGAAGCACCATCTGGTTGTTGCGCGCGCCGAACTCGCGGTAGGTGTTGATAATCCACTCGATCTGGTTGAGATAGAGCTGACCGTTCTCCTCGAAAAGCATCTTGCCGTCCACCGGGCGCCGGTCGATAATTTCACGATTGTCTTCCTGCCACCAG
>JAAUYK010019304.1_pt1 | contig 11822 bp, 14 predicted proteins | sample 7278021 | NCBI WGS metagenome assembly JAAUYK01 (sample SAMN14350223, study PRJNA611818) | marine sediment metagenome | isolation source: surface marine sediment (1.8m) | place: French Polynesia: Moorea | collected 2018-08
AGACGGCACCGGCATTCATTCGCTACGAATTCCTGGCCGGGGGTGGATTCTGCGGATTTCGCCACCTCACGGTGGCGGTGCAAGCTAACCATGTGGTCGCAACGGCCTGCTTCTTCGATCGCCGGCAATACGACCGACTTTCGCGCGGCACGGTCTGGAACATTATTCGGTTCTACGGTCCCGTAGGCGCCCTGCCGGTACTGAAGCGCATGACCCATCTCGGCAGCATCATGACCCGGCCGGAAAAAGGGGAATTCTATCTTGCCAACCTGGGCGTGTGGCACGAAAGACGCGGCCAGGGCATTGGAAGTGCCCTGATCGATGCGAAACGCCGCGAGGCCCTGGCCGCAGGCTACCGCCGCCTTGCGCTCGACGTGGCCGACAACAACCCGAGGGCTGCGAAACTCTATAGCCGCCTCGGATTCAAAAAGACCGGTAAAAAGGTATTTGTGGGTGCCGTGTCCGGTTTCCCTGATTATCATAAAATGGAATTGGCTCTATAAGCGGTGTCAATTCCGGCGGATGAATCTATGGCGGTGCGTTATCAGGCGTGACCCCGCCTCATTGGAAGCAGGGCAAGTTAAAAAGGAGAACACATGGGCGTCCTCTATCGCTATTCAGCCTTCACCCACCAGCCCGAGGGCGGCAACCCGGCCGGTGTCTGGATCGGCGATACCCTTCCGGACCCGGATGAGATGCAGCGGACCGCTGCCGAGGTGGGGTTCTCGGAAACCGCCTTCGTGGCCCCGGCCGGCGGGTTCGACCGCACGGTGCGCTACTACAGCCCGGAGATGGATGTCTCGTTCTGCGGGCACGCCACGATTGCAACGGGTGTCGTGCTGGGCGAGCGCGAAGGCCAGGGCACCTATCGTCTGGCAACGGCCGTGGGCGAGGTACCTGTTACCGTTCGGACACGGGACGGGATTTGGGAGGCTTCTTTGACCTCGGTGGTCCCTGATTTCGCCCCGGCTTCGGAGGCCCTTGTCAACGAGGCGCTGAATGCACTCGACTGGCGTTCCGGAGAACTGGATGGCTCGATCCCACCTGCCAGGGCCTATGCCGGTGCCTGGCATCTGGTGCTGGCCGTTGTCGAACTGTCGCGGCTCAATAAGCTTGCTTACGACTTCGACCGTCTCAAGTCCCTCCTGCTAAGGGGGGGTATGACCACCCTGCAGCTTGTCTGGCGGGAAAGGGCCGATGTCTTCCACGCCCGCAATCCCTTCCCGGTGGGCGGTGTTGTCGAAGATCCCGCCACCGGGGCGGCGGCCGCAGCCCTGGGCGGTTACCTGCGCGAGGCCGGGCTCATCGAAGCCCCGGCGCACATCCTGATCCGCCAGGGCGAAGCCATGGGTCGGCCCAGCCGGCTTGATGTGGAGATCCCGGCCACCGGAGGCATCGTCGTATCCGGTACTGCCGTTCCCATCGAGCAGGTGGGTTGAGAAATACTGTCGCAGATCGAGGAGAATTGCATTGCGAACCGAAAAGCAAAAAATGCTGGCCGGGGATTTGTACGATGCCTCGGATCCTGTCCTGGTCGAGGAGCGCCGGCGGGCGCGTGCATTGATGCATCGCCTGAACGTCACCGAATACGGTCAGGTTGCAGCTTACCGGCAGATCATGGCGGCCCTCCTGCCCAACGCCGCAGCGGACATAACCATCGAGCCGCCTTTCTTTTGCGATTATGGCTACAACATCCATGCGGATGAAAACATCTACTTCAACTTCAACTGCGTGCTGCTGGACGTCATGCCCATCCGCATCGGCGCGAACACCCTCTTCGGGCCCAATGTGCAGATCTACACCGCCGCCCATCCGCTGGATGCCGCCGAACGGCGGAAGGGGCCTGAATTCGCCAAACCGGTCGCCATCGGTGCTGACTGCTGGATCGGGGGCGGCGTGATCATCTCACCGGGCGTCACCATCGGCGACAGGTGCGTTCTGGGGGCCGGCGCCGTGGTTACGAAGGATCTGCCCGCGGATACATTGGCCGTCGGGAACCCGGCCCGAGCCCTGGCGCGTGAGGGCGTCTGACAAGGGCATCCAAAAGTACAAGTGCAATATGGCGCCGCTGATCCCTTCCAAACCCATCCCCGGGCGTTTCTGCCGCCAACCTGTTTAAATCGTTTATAATCCGGTCCGGATTCGGACCTCTTCCGGGAAAATACCGTCTGCTGTGTAACCAAATTGGGCCAGATGGTTCTAAAGAACTGTTACCGTACGTGGGGCGACCCAAAACCAGGGAGGTATGTCCACAATGTCCAAACCCATATCACGCCGGTCCTTTCTCAAAAGCAGCCTGGCAGCTGCGGCCGTCGCCACGATGGCGGGGCCGGCTGCGCAGACCGCGGCGGCTGCGGGGACCGGCAGCCATCTGGCCACGCTGATCGACATCAGCACATGCATCGGCTGCGGGGCCTGCGTGGGGGCCTGCCGCAATGCCAACGCTGCCAAGTTCCCGACACCCGAGAAACCGTTTCCCAAAATGTATCCCGAGCGGGTACAGGTCTCGGACTGGTCCGGGCGACAGGATGTGGACGACCGGCTGACGCCCTACAACTGGCTGTTCATCCAGGAAGTGGCGGTTGAACACCAGGGCGAGACAATCGATTTGACCATCCCGCGACGCTGCATGCACTGCGTCAATCCACCCTGCGTCAAACTTTGCCCCTGGGGCGCCTCCCGGCAATACGCCAACGGCATCTCGCGCATCGACACCGACATGTGCCTGGGGGGCAGCAAGTGCAGGAGCGTCTGTCCCTGGGAGATCCCCCAGCGCCAGACGGGCGACGGGCTCTACCTCAAGCTCCTGCCCTCCCTGGCCGGCAACGGGATTATGAACAAATGCGACCGCTGCTACGATGCGGTGGCCAAGGGCGGGGTGCCGGCCTGCATCACGGCCTGCCCCGAGGCGGTTCAGACCATCGGCCCCCGGAACGAAATAATTGCCCGGGCCCAAGACCTGGCACATGCGACCGGCGGGTATCTTTACGGCATCGACGAAAACGGCGGCACCAACACCATCTATCTTTCGCCGGTCCCGTTCGAGGCCATCAACCAGGCGATCGAGACCGGGCCGGGGCGCCCGCACCTGGGCCCGGCGGCCGACCGCATGGCCGACGCCAACAACATCGGCTGGGCCCTGCTGGTGGCCCCCCTGGCCGGCGCGGCCGCCGCGGCAGGGCGGATCGTGAAGGCCGGCCGGCGCGCGGCCGCATCCGCAGATACCGTCAAACCCGAATCGAACTGAATACCGTTGAGGAGATAACCATGCCGCAACCCGAAACTTCCGCCCAAGCCGCCGTGATGATGGCGCCCCCTGTAAAGGCCTTTTACCTCGCCCTCCTGGCGTTCATGGGGCTCAGCGGCTTCGGTCAGATGCCGATCTTCAAACGCTACTATATCGCCGACCTGCCCGGTCTGGGCTGGCTGGCCCAGTTTTACGTCACTCATTACATTCATTACGTGGGCGCCATTGTGCTGCTGGGTATCGCGGCCTATTATGTCGTCCTCTTCCTGGCCGACCGGCGCTACGGGCTGACGATCACAGCATACGGCTGGCTGCAGGGCAGCGTGATGGCCGGCATCGTCGTGACCGGCGTTTTGCGGGTGATAAAAAACTATGCCGGCGTCACCATGTCGTCCGGTCTGATCATATTTCTGGATATCCTGCATCTGGTCCTGGTGATGGCCATGATGGCAATCGGTGTCGCGGGCTTGTGATGGCGCCGGCGATGGCTTAAAATCCCTAACCAACCGGAACAAGGGGGGCGATCATGAAAACCCTGCTCATCGCTTTGTTGATTGTCGGCGTCTGGTTTTTGCTGCAGGCTTATATTCTGCCGAAACTGGGCGTATCCACCTGAATGCGGCCGGCTTGTCGGTCGACAGGCAAAAGGGAACATGAGGGCAACAAAGAGCGCCACGAAACCGATTCAGGATGACGATTTCGCGCTGGTCCAGGCCATCAATGCGGGCCAGCCGGAGTTTTTTCCGGAACTCGTCCGGAAGTACCAGCAAAAGGTCTTCAACTTCGGGATGCGCATGTGCGGCGAACCCCGCGATGCCGAAGACCTGGTCCAGGAAACCTTCCTCAATGTATTTCGCTATCTGGAGGGCTTCCGCTACGAGACCCGTTTCAAAAACTGGATGTTCCGGATTGCCACCACGGCCTGCCTGAAAAAGAAGCGCAAACCCAAACACGCCCCGGAGCGTGAGCTCTCGCTGGAGGAATTCATGCCCCGGGAAGGCGACGAGCTTCCGGACGAAGCGCCGGAATGGGCCCGCGCACCACTGGCCCAGGTGCTCAACGAGGAATTGTCCCGGCACCTCAAACAAGCAATCATCGACCTGCCCAAGAAATATCGCATGGTCGTCGCCTTGCGGGACATGGAGGGCTTCTCCACCGAGGAAACCGCCCAGATCCTTGATATCTCCACGGCCAACGTGAAAGTCCGTCTGCACCGGGCCCGGCTGTTTCTAAGGGAAAAACTGAAGGGATACTTCGACCATGACGCCCCATGACCACGACCATCGCAAATGCATGGAACTATTCGAGCGCATGTCCGAGTACATCGACTTGGAGCTGGATACGGCCACCCGTGAGCGGGTTGCCCGTCACATCCACGACTGCTGCCACTGCAACGCCTGCTACGAGACCCTCAAACAGACCGTGGCCATCTGCCGCGGCGCGGCCGACGACTACCCCCTGCCCGACAACCTGACCGCCAGGCTGATGGATTTTATCCAGCAGGCGTCGAAATAGGCTCCCGATCGGCCAAGGAACATACGGTCAATATGATTGCCGACGCCACCGGCAGCCAGGAAAAAACCATCCGGGCATTTCTGCGGGACGGTGTTCGCTCAGCCCTAGACGTGGGATGCGGTACGGGCGAGAAGACAGCACGCATCGCGCAGCAAACCGACGAAACCGTCGGCATCGACCCCGACACCGGTCACGTGCGCAAAGCCCAGGCCCGCCACGGCAGGCGGTATCTCTGCTTCCTGACCGCCCGGGCCGAGGCGCTCTGTTTTACCGCGGCTTCGTTCGATGCCGTGTTTTTCAACCAATCCCTGCATCATGTGCCGGCGGCACACCAGCACGCGGCTTTGCGTGAAAGCCATCGTGTGTTGAAACCCCGCGGGCGCATGCTGGTCATCGAGCCGATTCACGGCAGCGGCGCCCTGGGTCGGACCTTGCGTTTATACCTGGAAGAAAAAGAGCAGGAAGCCAGTGCGGCCGCCGCCATCGAGGCGGTCCTGAACGCGGAATTCGAGCTGCAGACCAGGTCGGAGATTATCGTCGAAGACGGCTTTGCGGCGTTCGAGGATTTTTTCGAATGCTTCCAAACGAGCAGGCCCGAGGCCGGTTCGGACAGGGGCCTGAAGCAGGATTTGAAGAGACGCTTCCAACGCTGCCACCGGAATCCGCGGGGCATCACCATTATCGACTACGCGGCCTGCGTCTGGCATCTGGTCAGGGCGTGATTCGCGGCCCTCTACAACAGCCCGAACGTTGAAGACGGTGCCGGGCCATAGCGCGCAAAGCGTCGAGGGAAAAATAGCTTCCATTTGTGCGCCCCGCAAAGGGCAGGTGCCGGTTTCGGCCCACAGCGCAGGTGGCCATCGGAAAGACATGGCGGTCCTATGGTGCGAAAGATCCTCATCGTTGTCGTTATTGCGGTCCTGGGCGGGCTGTTAGCCAGAAATTTCATTTTTTTCAGCACCCTTTCCCGCGCGCCGATCCCTGATGACCAGCAGATTGCAGACGCCTTCGCCAACCGGCAAAGCAACCTGCAGGTTGCCGGTCAAGGTAAGGTCCTGCGCATTCTGCCCGACGACGATAAGGGGCGGCGTCACCAGAAATTCATCCTGGTACTGGCCTCCGGCCAGACCCTGCTGGTGGCCCACAATATCGACATCGCGCCGCGCATCGAAGATCTGCGCGAGGGCGACACGGTGTCTTTCTATGGCGAATACGAATGGAACGCCAAGGGGGGCGTCATTCACTGGACGCACCACGATCCCCGCGGGCGGCATGCCCACGGCTGGTTGCAGCACAACGGTAAAAGGTACGAGTAGCAAAAGGGCTGCGCAAACCGTGCGGTCGGATGCTTCCCGCCAGGGCGGCTTGCTCGGCGCGGTTCAGGGCGAAGCGGGGCCGGCCGGTAGAATTACGCTGAAGGTGCTGCCTTTACCGGGCGTGCTCTCCACACTGATATCGCCGCCGTGCGCGCGCGCCACGGCGCGCGCCAGGCTGAGGCCCAGGCCGCTGCCGGATTCGGTGCGGCTGGGATCACAGCGGTAGAAGCGCTCGAAAATGCGTTCCTGGTCTTCGGCAGCGATGCCGATACCGGTATCGCGGAATTCGATTCGGGCGCCGCTGTCGACCACGGTGTCAACCGTGACTTCGATCTGCCCGCCGGGCGGGGTATAACGAATGGCGTTGTCCAGCAGATTGGCGACCATGCGCTGGAGCATGCGGGGGTCCCCCTTCACCCTGGCGTCTGTTACCGCCTCGAAGCAAAGGCGCAACTGTTTGTCCGCCGCCGTGGTCTCGAACAATAGAACGGCATCGCCCACCAGGGCTTTCAGGGCGACGGTTTCCGGTCGGACCTCACGGACGCCGACTTCGGCCCTCGAAATGAACAGCATGGCATTGATCATCTCCAGCAGGCGGTCGCACTCTTCAATGGTGCTGGCCGCCATGTTTTCGTAGTCGTCGTCGGATTGGGCCGTGGTGAGTGTGATTTCGGCCAGTCCCCGGATGCGGGTGACCGGGCTTTTGAGGTCGTGAGCGATGTTGTCGCTCATTTCACTGATGCCCCGGATGAGGGTCTGGATGCGGTCCAGCATGTGGTTCAGGGTGCCGGCCAACTGGTCGATTTCGTCCTGGCGACCGCTGACCGGCGCCCTGCTTTCCAGATCGCCGGCCGAAATCTTGCGGGCGGCGGCGGCAATGCCGCCCACCCCGGAGAGGGCGCGTCGGGCCAGAAACCATCCAATAATCGCGGCCAGTAGGAAGATGAGACCGAGGGTGGTTAGAAACAGGCGCTGAAAAACATTGATCAGCCGGATTTCTCCGGCCAGGGAGCGCCCCAACTGCATGATGACCCCCGGGCCGATTATCCCGTAGATGATGCGCAGGCTGTCCCGGCGCTCCGGCAGGACCACCGTTTCGATCACCGGACGGCCGTTGGTCAGCAGGCTGCGGATGGCTTCGGCATTGACCCCGACGTTCTGCCAGTAGTCGGTACCCGCGGCCGTGAACTCGGTCCCGAAGCGGGATAGAAGCCTGATCAGGCGTTTTTGGTCGCCACCCGAGAGGGCGTCCATGGCCGCGATCTGCTGTACACCTGTAATGCCTTCCACCTGCATGATGCCGCTGAAGGCGCTCAGCTGGCGACGCAGATCTTCGTCGGTCTGCTCCCGCAGGACATCGATGATCACGTAGTAGAAAAAGACGAACGCCAGGCAGGATGAGAGGGCGAAAATGCCAGCATACCAGAGGGTCAGGCGGAAGGCCAGGGAACGGCTAAGGGCTTTCAGGCGTTTTAAGAACATAGCCAACCCCGCGGACGGTGTGGATCATCTTGGCGTCGAAATCTTTGTCGATTTTTTCCCGCAGGTGATAGATGCGCGACTCGACCACGTTGGTCTGGGGATCGAAGTGGTAGTCCCAGACGTGCTCCATGATCATGGTTTTGGAGACCACCTTGCCGGTGTTGCGCATCAGGTACTCCAGCAGGGAGAACTCGAGTGGCTGCAGCTCGATCTTCCGGCCCTGCCGAAAAACTTCACGCGTAATGAGGTTCATGCTCAGATCCCCGGCCTTGAGCTGAGTGGGTTCGGCCGCGCCGCTGCTGCGGCGCATGAGCGCCTGCAGCCGGGCGAGGAGCTCTGAAAAAGCGAAGGGCTTGGTGAGATAATCGTCACTGCCGGTCTGAAGCCCCGTCACCTTGTCTTCCGTTGACGACCGGGCGCTCAGGATGATGACCGGGGTATCCCGGTGGTGGCGGCGCATTTCCTGGATCACTTCCAGGCCGCTGCGGCGCGGCAGCATGATATCGATGATGGCGGCATCATAGGGCTCGGTCAGGGCGAGGTGAAGGCCGTTTTCACCATCCACGGCGTGGTCGACGGCATAGCCTTCGGCTTTGAGCCCTTTGATCACGAAGGAAGCGATTTTGGTATCATCTTCGACGAGCAGAATACGCATGTCGGCCCCTTTTAGTCAGGTGGCGCTGAATCTTCAAATTTCCTGCGTCAAGGCGGCGTTCGTTTGCCTGGTTCGGTTCTTGAGCGGGGCCGGTATCGCTATCGGTATCGGATGATCCCGCACTTCAGCGCGACGCGATCCCGATGACGGTACCGCCCCCCCCCGAGCGAGTCCGGCGGGTCACGCCGGTCAGCCCGTCACGGCCTGACTGAACGTCTCCAGGCCGATCCGATCGATCATCTGGCCGATGCGCTCGCCTTTCTTGCCGTTTTCACGGTAGTAATCAATGATGTGATCAATCAGGGCGATGGCCGCCTTGTCGTCCAGTTCTTCGGCAATGGTGTCGGCCAGGCGCGGTTTCCTGGCCCCGTTGCCGCCGGCCGTCACGTTCCAGCCCGTTTTTTTGCCCATCATCGCAATGTCCTTGATGCAGTTCTCGGCACAATTGTTGGTACACCCGCTGACCCCCATCTTCATTTTGTTGGGCAGTTCCATGCCGTGGTAGCGTTCGTCCAGGCGCATGCCCATAGCCAAGCTGTCCTGGAGACCCAGGCGGCAGTAGTCCGTCCCCGGGCAGACCTTGATGCTGCGCACGCACAGGCCCACGGCATGTCCAGGGACCATGCCCAGATCGGCCCACACCTGGTCGATGTCCTCCTCGCGCAGCCCAATGATGGCGATCCGGGCGGCGCTGGTCAGTTTGAGGGCCTGGCAGTCGAACTTCTCGGCCACATTGGCGATGTTGCGAAGCTGCTCCGGGGTCGTCATGCCGCAGGGGATATGGGGGGCAATGGCGTAGGTTTCCTTGTCACGCTGGAGGATGGTTCCCTTTTCACCCAGTTTCAACATGAATGTTCCTCACTTTCGATCGGTATTGAAGTCATTACTGTCGCTTTGCGATCGGCATATTACCCTGTTTCGCGGCCGTTTTCAAACCCTGTCCGAACGGGCTTGGCCTTCCGTTCCGCCGCATTATGGTTTATAGAGACCGGTTCAAGTGGGTATCGTCCGGCATGGCGGTGTCCTCTGGTGCGCACAAGATGATAACGCCATCGTCGGCATGGCCGGCGGTTGATGAAAGGCAGGCCAATGCGTCTTTTAATCTATTTGGGGGTCCTCTTTGCCCTGGCAGGGTCGGCACTGGCCGATAGCGATCCCGGTTTCCCGGCGACGGCGGAGAGCCTGCGGGCCAAGATCGCCAGCCTGCAGCTTGCGGATGGCCGTCACAATCAGGGTGAGCCCCTGGTTCGGTTCTACGAGGGCCGCGCTTTTCAGCCGGCATGGCAAAATCCGGCCCATGTCAGGGCCATGATTGCCGCCATCCGCGCGGCTGATACTCACGGCCTCGTCCCCGAGCACTACCATATGCAAGCACTGCAGCGTCTGGCCGCCCACACCCTTTCTGCGGCAGATGCGGCAAGCCCTCATGACGCCCGCCTGGATATTCTCCTCAGTGACAGTTTTTTCCGGCTGGCGCATGCACTTTCCTACGGGTGCGTCGATCCCCTCCGCTTCAACCCCGATTGGAACTTCCCGCCGGCAGAAGCCCAGGCGGATCTGCCCGCTTTGCTGTCAGCGGCGCTGGCGGACGGACGCATTCAGGCGCGCCTGGAGGAACGCGCCCCATCGCACCCATTATATCGGCGCCTGCGGACTGCCCTGGCCCGGTACCGCCAGATCGCTGCCGAGGGGGGCTGGGCTTCGATACCGGAGGGGCCCCTGCTGGAAATCGGCACGCGGGATGCCCGCGTGCCGCTTGTTCGGGAGCGGCTGAAACGCACCGGCGATCTGGGCATCGACACTGACGGCGATCCCCTGGTGTTAGAGCCGGCGTTGTCCCGCGCCGTGCTGCGCTTTCAGGAAAGGACCCGGGTGGACCGGGAGAGTGCCCGTGGGGACGACGACGACGGCGAGGTCGGGGCGGCCACCCTGGCGGCGCTGAACGTCCCGGTCGCGACCCGCATTCGCCAGCTGCGCGTCAATTTGGAACGTTGCCGCTGGCTCCTGCACGACCAGCCGGCCACCTTCATACTGGTGGACATGGCCGGCTACCGGGGACACTTCTATAAAGATGACGAGATCGTCTGGCAGGCCCGCATCCAGGTCGGCGACCCTTATCGCGAGACACCCTCATTCCGCGCCGACGTGACGCGGGTGGAGTTCAACCCCACCTGGACCGTGCCGCAGGGCATTATGCAAAAAACCATCCTGCCCAAGATCCGCAAGGATCGCGAGTATCTTGCCAAAAAGCACATGCAGGTCTTCGATCGTGACCGCCGCCCGGTCGATCCGGATACGGTGGACTGGAATCGCTATACCGCCGCAAGTCTGCCCTACCGCATCGTCCAGGCGCCCGGACCGCACAACGCGGTCGGCCGGGTCAAGTTCATCATGCCCAACAAACACTTCATCTATCTGCACGACACGCCCTACAAATCCGAGTTCGGCCAGATCGACCGGGCCTTCAGCGCGGGCTGCATCCGCGTCGACAAGCCCTATAAACTGGCCAAGCGGCTGCTCGACCGCCCCTCCGATCCGTGGACCATCGGTCGCATCCGGGAAATCCTGGCCACTAACCAGACGGCCAAGTTTCGCATGCCCGAACCCATGCCTGTCCTTCTGATCTATCTGACCGCCACGGTCGACGACCAGGGGCAGGTGCATTTCCGCAAGGATATCTACCAGCGCGACGCCGCCGTGATCGAAGCGCTGGATGAATCCGCGCCGCCTGCGCGCCCGGCACCGCTTCAGTCTTCGGGGTAGACCCAACCCGACCGGTCGCGGATCTTGAGGGCCACATCAGTGAACCAGACCCTGAAACCGTCGGGGCCGTTGTGGTCGAGTGATATCAGCAACGGTCCCAGCCGGCGGTGGTTCTCCCAGGTGCTCATGCGGGTCGGCTTTTCGCTGCCGCCGCGGCGATAGACCCAGGCGACAATTTGCCCATCGGTGCCGATAAAGAGCTCGTAGACGTCCCCCGGGGTATAGCCGCCCGCAGGCGGATAGCGCACCTCGATGCGGCGGGCTTTGCCTGGCCTTAAAGGGTTGCGGGCCTGACCGCGGTCGGCGACTTCGGCGCTCTGGTCCCAGACCAGGTGCAGGGGGAAAAGGAGCCAGTAGCGGTCGTTGATAAATTTGGCGTCCAGGGCCTTCAGGCTGGCGTCGGAGGGTTCTGCCGTCATGGGATGAATGAACGTTTCGACGGCGGCCTGGCTGTCGGCCCAATGGCGGACCTCACCTGTGGCGGGCTTCCACTGCCACTTACGCTGCACTTGTTTGGCCCCTACCTGGGCGTTGAAGGTGAAACGGATGGTCTCGACCTGATCGAATCCGTCGATGCCATACTGCCGGGCGATCTGCTGACGGGCGTTGTCGTCTGCCTGGCGGGCCTGCGACGCACAGCCGGCGATGGTTATCCCGGCGAGGCCGATCAGGACAAGTGGAAAAAGGTTTATCTTCATTCTGTATCTCCCTTTGATCGGGGCGCCGGCTGGAGGCGGCTACCCTCGGTTGGCAACTTGTGATACTGGTAAGGCGGCTGTGAAAATAATCAACCGGCAGGGGAACCGCCGGTTTAGCAGAGCGGCATGAAGAAATTAGCGCTTAA
>JAAUYK010161791.1_pt1 | contig 11821 bp, 14 predicted proteins | sample 7278021 | NCBI WGS metagenome assembly JAAUYK01 (sample SAMN14350223, study PRJNA611818) | marine sediment metagenome | isolation source: surface marine sediment (1.8m) | place: French Polynesia: Moorea | collected 2018-08
CAGCGTCTCCGAGGTGATCACGTTTCCACCTTCGGTGATCGTCGCGTCGCCGGTGAACTCGATCGTCCCGGCGACGAGGTCATAGTAGAGCCTATTGGCTTCCGCGTAGGTCGTCTGTTCGCTATCCGCTCTGCGGAACTCGAACGTGGCCGGCGTTCCTGTGATCGTGGCGACCATGAGCTGGAACTCCGAGAAGCGCAGATCGGCTGAATCGCAGGTAACCTGACCGTCATCGACGTCGAACACGACGTTGCCGGAGAACCGCCAGACGCTGTCGTCGAAGTCCATGCGGCTCGTCTGCGCGAGATCGGCGACGATGCCGATGTTGCCCTGCGTCAGGCGGAGCCCGGTGAACACCGTCATCGAGGTCCTGCCGTCGTAATCCGTGCGCTCCGCGTCAACGATGACCGGCTGACGCAGATCCGGCATCTGCGCCGCGACGAGCGGCGACCACAGCAGGGCAAGTACGACAAGAGTAGAGGATCTGCGGGTCATGTCCGGCCTTAGGGGATGAACCGTCCGCTGACGTTTGACTGGAGTTCCAGTCGGTTCTCGTTCAGCGATGCTAGCATGCCGGTCGCTGTCAGGCTTCGTGAGCCGATTCGGATCTGCACGCGTGCATCGGTCTGGGCGATATAGGCCTGCGGGTCGAGTTCAAGCACCTGTGTCCGGACCTCAGTCTCATCACCCGAGAATCCCTCGTCGCTGATCGCCCTGACGTGGCCGGCAAGCAGGACACGCTGCTCGTCGGGGAAGATCGTCGCCGTGTCGGCGAAGATGGTCCACGGTACGTCGCTTTCCGGTGAGTAATTGATACGCACGTCGGAGAATTCGATTCGGTTGTCGCTCTGTTGTTCCGCGTGTATGGCTTCAATCGCGTACAGGGGACTGCCGTCCGGGCCGGTTCCGAGGATTCTTGCCGAGCGCAGGTAGTAGCCGAAGTGCTCGGTATCCAGCTGGCGCCGGTCCGCGTCGTCGTCGCGATCGGACCTCGCAAGGTACCAGCTATAGAGCGCCGCCGCGGTCAGCAGCGTCAGGACGGCGACAAGCCGCGGGTTCATTGAGGTTCCTCGCGAATCGCCGCGAGCACGAGTTCGCATACTTCACGCACGGCGCCGTTGCCGCCGGACCGCTCGGTCGTGTAGTCGCAGTATTCGCGGACCGCGGACACCGCGTTCGCCACCGCGAACGAATAGCCGACCTTGCTTAAGAGCGGCAGGTCGGGGATGTCGTCGCCGACGAAGGCGGCTTCTTCCGGCGTAATGCCGAGCGATTCGGCGAGGGCATCGAACGCGGCGGTTTTGTCCGAGCAGCCGAGAATCACGTGCGCGACTTTGAGTTCAGCCATTCGCTTTTCGACGGCGGGCGAGTGACGGCCGCTGATCACGGCGACTTCGATGCCGGCTTTCAGGAGCTGCCGGATGCCGAAGCCGTCCTGCGTCGAGAACGCCTTCGATTCGACGCCCTCATCGGACAGATAGAACCGGCCATCTGTGAATACGCCGTCGATATCGAAGGCGACGAGGCGGATGCCGGCGAGAGGATTTGCTGAGTCGTTGTCAGTCACATGATGCCTGCGCGGAAAAGGTCGTGGATGTTCAGTGCGCCGATCAGCCTGTCTCCATCGTCGGCGACCAGCAGCGACGTGATCTTGTTCTCCTCGAGCACGTTGACAGCTTCCGCGGCGAGGACGTCCGCGGACGTCGTCTTGCAGTTGGTGTGCATCACCTCGCGGATTTTCGTGGAGTGGACGTCAGCGCCGTCGTCGAGGGCCCGGCGAAGGTCACCGTCCGTGAAGATGCCCAGAATCCGCCGCTCGTCGTCGACGATGGCTGTCATGCCGAGCCCCTTCTCCGTCATCTCCATCAGCCCGTCGCGGAGCGCGACATCCGGCCCGACCGCAGGCACGTCCCCGTCCTTGCGCATGACGTCCGCGACGCGGAGCAGCAGCCGTTTGCCCAGGCTGCCGCTCGGATGCGAACGTGCAAAATCTTCGGCCGTGAAGCCGCGGGCTTTCAGCAGCGCGACGGCCAACGCGTCGCCCATCGCGAGCGTTGCTGTCGTGCTCGCGGTCGGCGCGAGATTCAGCGGGCAGGCTTCCTCGCTGACGGCGACGTCGAGATGCACGTCCGCTGCCCGAGCGAGCGTGGACGCCGGGTTGCCGGTCATCGAGATCAGGTGGCCGCCCATGCGCTTGACGAGTGGCAGGATCGTGACGACTTCGTCGGTCTCACCGGAGTACGAGATTGCGAGGAGGAGATCCTGCGCCGTGATCATGCCCAGATCGCCGTGACTGGCCTCGGCGGGGTGCATGAAGAAGGCGGGCGTGCCGGTGCTCGCGAGGGTCGCCGCGATCTTCGTGGCGATGTGGCCGGATTTGCCCATGCCCGTCACCACGACGCGCCCCGGCGTTTCCATGCACAGCCGACAGGCCTCTGCAAACTCGTCGCTGAGGCGAGAACTGATCTCGCCGACCGCGCGCGATTCGATAGCCAGCGTCTCGCGCGCGAGCGCGAGCAGTTCTTCGTTGCTCATCTCCACCACGGTCATACCGCTATCTTAAACGCTTTGGACGACGACGTAGGAGGTATACGCGGCGTAGGCGCCGAACAGAGCGAAGCCCTCGATGCGCGAAAGCTCGCTCTTACCGTCGTAGTCGTATGTCATCGCGAACAGCACGAGCGTGAAAGCGACCATAACGAACATGTGCAGCGAGAGGACCGACGGGTGCAGCGTCGACGGGTGGATCGTGGCTGCGACGCCGATGACCGCCAGCAGATTGAAGATGTTGGAGCCGACGATGTTGCCGATCGCGAGGCCGTGCTCCTGTTTCATCACGCTGACGATCGAGACGGCGAGTTCGGGAAGGCTGGTGCCCAGCGCGACCAGCGTGATGCCGATGACGACTTCGCTGACGCCGAGGATGGTCGCGATCTCGATGGCGCCGTCGACGAGCAACTCGGCGCCCACCAGCAGCGTGACAAGACCGACGACCAGCCAGAAGATCGCCCACGGCATCTTGACGTCGGTCGGAATCTCAGCGTCGAACTCCGCGGCCAGCGGGTCGCTTTCCATCGATCCGGTGCCGAGCCTTGCCAGCCAGATCATGACGATGAACAGGCCGACCAGCATCACCAGGCCGTCGACCCTCGACAGGTAGGTGTCGAGGAACAGAGAAACCACAAGCAGCGTCACCGCGAGCAGCGCCGGCATCTCACGGCGCAGCGTCGCAGAACGCATCTCGATCGGCTGCAGTATGGCGGTGACGCCCAGTACCAGGCCGATGTTGATGATGTTCGAGCCGATCGCGTTGCCGACCGCAAGGCCGGGCTCGCCACGCAGCGCGGCAACGCCGGAGACGAGGATCTCCGGTGCGGACGTAGCGAAGGCGACGATGGTCCGACCGATCAGGAGCGGCGAGACGCCGGCATTGCGCGCGGCCGCCGCGGCGCCGTGCACGAAGCGGTCCGCGCCCCAGATCAGCAGCACGAAACCGGCGAGTACCTCAAAGATCGTCCAAAGCATAGATGTCGGTCTGACTAGCCCGTAAAACCGGGGATTAACGGGACCCCCGGGCCGGGCGGAGCCGCGTATCATACACAATCAGGCTAGCCGCTTGTGCGACCTGTGCCAGCCTTCGCCGGCCACTCGGAAAACGGGGCAGCGCGCCTGCCGATCGCTCGTTGAGAGCCCCTTTTTCCTCCGGTACGCGCCGGCACGCGCGTTTTCCAACAGACGGTCCAAGGTTGCGGTAGAATCCGCGACCTTCCAGAAAGGACAGTCCGATATGCAGCCCGCAGAAATCCAAGGCCTGATCGAGGCCGGTTTCGACAACGCCACCGTTCGAGTTGCGAGCGACGACAACACCCACTTCGAGGCGCTGGTCGTCGCCAGCGAGTTCGAGGGTCAGCGGCCGCTGGCACGTCACCAGCTCGTCTACAAGACGCTCGGCACGCTCGTGGGCAACGAGATACACGCGCTGTCCATCCGTGCCTTCACACCGGATGAGTGGTCGGCGCAGTCGTCCGGGGGCTAGGGGCCCTGCATGGACAAGCTCCTGATTGAAGGAGGCGCCGTTCTCGACGGCCGCATCCGCATCTCCGGCGCGAAGAACGCCGCGCTCCCCATCCTCGCCGGTACGCTGCTCGCCAGCGAGCCGGTAACGATTCGCAATGTCCCGCACTTAAAGGATGTGACCACGACGCTGTCGCTCCTGCAGATGATGGGCGTCGAGGTGACCGTCGACGATCAGCTCAACGTCGAGGTCGACGCCGGCAACATCTCGAGTTACGAGGCTCCGTACGAGCTGGTCAAGACGATGCGGGCGTCGATCCTGGTGCTCGGGCCGCTGGTTGCCCGATTCGGAGAAGCGGATGTGTCGTTGCCGGGCGGCTGCGCGATCGGCGCGCGGCCGGTCAATCTGCACGTTGCCGGGCTGCAGTCGATGGGCGCCGACGTGTCCGTGGAGAACGGCTTCATCAAGGCGCGCGCGGAACGGCTGAAGGGTGCGCACATCGTTTTCGACACGGTCACCGTGACCGGCACCGAGAATCTGCTAATGGCGGCTGTACTCGCGGAGGGCGAGTCGGTGCTGGAGAACGCGGCCCGCGAGCCTGAAGTTACCGATCTGGCGGCGTTCCTCACGACGCTGGGCGCGAAGATCGAAGGGGCGGGGAGCAGCACGATCACGGTACAGGGCGTCGACTCGCTCGGCGGCGGCGAACACAGCGTGCTGCCCGATCGAATCGAGGCAGGAACCTATCTCGTTGCCGCGGCAATGACCGGAGGCCATATTCGGCTCGAAGGCGCCGCCCCGGACACGCTGGAAGCCGTGCTCATCAAGCTGGGCGAGGCGGGCGCCACGATCGAGGTCGGTGAGGACTGGATCGAGCTGAACATGCAGGGCAAGCGCCCGGCCGCCGTTGACATCCGTACGGCGCCGTATCCGGCGTTCCCGACCGACATGCAGGCTCAGTTCTGTGCTCTCAACGCCTTAGCGAGCGGCGTCGCCACGATTACCGAGACCATCTTCGAGAACCGCTTCCAGCACGTCCTCGAGCTGCAGCGCATGGGCGCCGATATCCAGCTCGAGGGTCATACCGCGATCATCAAGGGCGTCGATCGACTCACCGCGGCGCCCGTGATGGCGACGGACCTGCGCGCCTCGGCCGGCCTCGTGCTCGCCGGGCTCGCCGCCGACGGGGAGACCCTCGTCGATCGTATCTACCACGTCGATCGTGGCTACGAGCGCATCGAAGAGAAGCTGCGGCGGCTGGGGGCCAGCATCCGGCGTGTCAACCGCTAGCGCGCGGCGGCGAGTGCCTATCGTGGCTGGAACGGGTCCGTGGCGGGCCGCTCTGCGGTCACTGCAGTGGTCGTGAACCGCTCACCGTCTCGTATGACCTCGATCTCGAGTGTTTCCCCCGGCGCCGTCCCCGCCGTGATCAGAAGCGCCTGCCGGTAGTTGACGATCGGCTCGCCGTTGATCGACAGGATAACGTCGTCTTTCCTCAAGCCCGCGATGTCCGCCGGACCGCCTGAATCCAGCGACACCAGCAGGATGCCGACGTTGTTGTCGAGTCCGAGCATCTGGCGTTCGGCGGATGTGAGGTCGTCCGGCTGAAGGCCCAGCCAGCCTCGGATCACCCGGCCGTGGAGTTTGATCTGGTCCACGACGCCCCGGACGAGGTCCACCGGGATCGCGAATCCGATCCCTTCCGTGCCGGAGTCCTGTGCCAGCACGGCCGTGTTGATGCCGATCAATTCGCCGCGCGCGTTGACCAGCGCACCGCCGGAGTTGCCGGCGTTAATGGCGGCGTCCGTCTGGATGAAATTCTCGAACGTCACGAGATCGAGGAGCCCGCGACCCGTAGCGCTGACGATGCCCTGGGTCACCGACTTGGTCAGCCCGTACGGATTACCGATGGCGAGGACGACGTCGCCGATCCTGAGCTGTGCCGAGGAGCCGAGCCGGATCGCCGGGAGGGTTCCCGCGTCGACCTTGAGGAGCGCGAGATCCGTCTCGATGTCCTGGCCGACCATCACGGGCTCGAGGATCCGGCCGTCCGAGAGCTGCACGCGGATTTCGGACGCATCGGCGACGACGTGATAATTGGTGACCAGATAGCCCTCCGCGTCGATGATGACGGCCGACGCGAAATTGGTGCTGACCCGGAATCGGGTGCGTCCGGTCTGCTCGTCTGCGACCGCGACGAGCCGCTTCGTGTAGACATTCGCCACGGCCGGGGCACTTAGATCGACAGCGTCGGCGTAGCTCATCGGCGGCGCGGCGGTGCCGTTGCCGATGGCGGGCAGCAGGTCGGGGCGCAGCAGGACGACGAGGAAAGCCACCGCGAGCCCCACGACGATCGATTGCAGCAGGAAAACGAGCGCCGATTTCACTTGAAAGACCCGATATGAATCCCAAATCCCGCACCAGCAGTAGCTAGCCAAATTCGCGGGCCCGCGTGTATAATGCGGAGCTTTCCCGCACAGGCCCCAGAGGCTGCCGCCATCCTGACGGTAACACGGGGCTGCTGCAAATCCATCAGTTTCTAAATAAAGCAAATACGCGCTGACGGAAAGCCTGGTTTCAAACAAGCGGAATGACCGCGGATCAGACTTTCTACAGGTGAGCGTATAGGAGTGCCTGATGACCGACGACGACACGGATCAGATTGATCGCAACCGACGTCACTTTTTGAGCATAGCGACGGGCGTCACCGGCGTCGCCGGCGCCGCTTTCGTTGCCTGGCCGTTCCTGGCCTCTCTGAAGCCGAGCGCGAGAGCTCAGGCTCTCGGTGCCCCTGTCGAGGTCGCGATCGGCGCCATGCAGCCGGGCGAGATGGTGCGAGTGGTCTGGCGCGGCAAAGTGGTTTACGTCCTGAAGCGAAGCGAGGAGATGCTCGCCAGTCTGAGCATGAACATCGGTGATCTGCGCGATCCGAATTCCGAGGTCGTCGATCAACAGCCCGAGTACGCGGCGAACGAAACGCGGTCGCTCAGGCCGGAGTTCCTCGTCGTCGAAGGCGTCTGCACCCACCTCGGGTGTGCGCCGCTGCAGGACTTCGAGGTGCGCCCCTCGGAGGACTGGAACGGAGGCTTCTTCTGTCCCTGCCACGGGTCGAAGTTCGACTTGGCTGGCCGCGTCTGGGCGGGCGTCCCGGCGCCAACGAACCTCGTCGTTCCTCCCCATCGTTTTCTAAATGACGACCTGATCCTGATCGGACAGGACACCGGAGAAGCATAAATGGCAACAGTTGAGTCAGAGGTAGGTAAGCCGAAGGGCGGTCTGCTGCAGTGGATCGACGACCGCTTCCCGCTGACCAAGACGCTTAAGTACCACGTTACCGAGTACTACGCGTCCAAGAATCTGAACCTTTGGTACGTCTTCGGCGTGCTGGCGTTCGTCGTTCTCTTTATCCAGCTCCTCACCGGGCTGTTCCTGACGATGAACTACAAGCCGTCCTCCGCCGAGGCGTTCAGTTCGGTCGAGTACATCATGCGCGATGTGGAGTGGGGCTGGCTGATCCGGTACATGCATTCAACCGGCGCTTCGTTCTTCTTCATCGTCGTCTACCTGCACATGTTCCGGGCGATGCTCTACGGCTCCTACAAGAAGCCGAGGGAGCTCATCTGGATCATCGGCATGTTGATCTTCTTCGTGCTTATGGCGGAGGCGTTCGCCGGATATCTGCTGCCCTGGGGTCAGATGTCGTACTGGGGAGCGCAGGTGATCATCTCGCTGTTCGGAGCGATCCCGGGCATCGGCGAGGGGCTCGTCGACTTCATCCGCGGCGACTACTCGATCTCGGATATCACACTGAACCGCTTCTTCGCATTGCACGTAATCGCGCTGCCGCTGGCACTGGTCGGTCTCGTCTTCGTTCACATTGTCGCGCTGCACGAGGTCGGGTCGAACAACCCGGACGGCATCGAGATCAAGGAGAACAAGAATGCCGATGGCGTGCCCGTTGACGGCATCGCGTTCCACCCGTACCACACGTCGAAGGATCTCGTGGTGATCATCGTCTTTTTGATGATCTTCTCGGCTGTCGTGTTCTTCGCGCCCGAGATGGGCGGCTATTTCCTCGAGCACGCCAACTTCGAGGCGGCGAATCCGAGCGCCACGCCCGAGCACATCGCGCCGGTTTGGTACTTCACGCCGTTCTACGCGATCCTGCGCGCTGGACCCGACAAGCTCGGTGGAGCGATACTGATGGCGGTTGCCGTGCTGTTGCCGATGTTCCTGCCGTGGCTCGACCGGTCAAGGGTCAAGTCGATCCGCTACCGCGGCTGGATGTACAAGACCGCGCTCACCCTGTTCGTCGTCAGCTTCGTGATGCTGGGCTGGCTAGGCCTGCAGCCTGCCGAGGGTGTCTACGTCACGTTGACGCGGATATTCACGATACTCTACTTCGCGTACTTCCTGTTGATGCCGTACTACACGTCGATCGATAAGACAAAGCCGGTTCCGGAGAGGGTGGTCTACCATGGGTAAGCTCAGCATGAGAATCCTCGCGGCCGCGACCGCGCTTGCGATGTCGATGACGGCCAGCGCGGCCGGCGGCGGCGGCGACTACGACGCCGCGAACGTCGACCCCGGCAACGTGAACTCGCTGCAGCGAGGCGCGCGCAACTTCATGAACTACTGTTCCGGATGCCATTCGGCGCAGTACGTTCGTTACAACACGATCGGCGAGGACCTCGAACTCAGCGAAGAGCAACTCCTCGAGAATCTGATGTTCAACGCCGAGAAGACCCACGAGACGATCAATATCGCGATGCGTCCCGAGGATGGGGAGGACTGGTTCGGCGTCACGCCGCCCGACCTGTCTCTGATCGCGCGGTCGAAGGGGGCGGACTACATTTATACCTTCCTGCGCAGCTACTACGTCGACGAATCGCGACCGACGGGCGTGGACAACATTGCCTATCCCCTTACCGCGATGCCCAATGTGCTCGGCGGTCTGCAGGGCTACCAGCGGGCGGTGTTCGATACGCACGAGAACGAGAAAGGCGACACCGTCAGCGAGTTCGCGGGCTTCGAGCCGGTGACGGCCGGAACACTCAATCCCGAGGAGTTCGACGAGTTCGTTCGCGACACGACGAACTTTCTCGTGTACATCGGCGAACCGGTCCGCAATCAGCGTATCCAACTCGGAGTCTGGGTGATCCTGTTCCTCGGGTTCTTCGGGATTATCGCTGGGATGCTCAAGAAAGAGATCTGGAAGGATGTGAAGTAATGGCTGTTATTGCGAATCGCCGTTCGGTTATGACGCTGTTCTCGCGGCCGACGGATATCCACAGCCACCGCACACGCCTCGTGCTGGCTGAGAAGAACATCAACATCGAGATCGCAAACGTTGCCGGGCCGGACCTGCCCGAGGACCTGATGGATCTGAATCCGTACCACACGGTACCGACGCTGGTCGATCGCGATCTGACGCTCTACGACTCACGCGTCATCATCGAGTATCTCGATGAGCGTTTCCCGCATCCGCCGCTGATGCCGGTCGATCCGGTGACTCGCGCGCAGTTTCGGCTGGCGCTGTTCCGCATCGAGACCGACTGGTACTCGCTGGCCGAAGAGGCCGATCTGTCCGACGGCCGCCTCGGTGCCAAGTCGCGCAAGTTGCTCCGAGAGAGCATCCTGCAGAGCGTCGAATTGTTCGGGGCTCGCCCGTACTTCCTGTCCGATGAGTTCTCGCTCGTCGATTGCAGTATCGCGCCGATTCTCTGGCGGCTTCCGGTCTACGGGATCGAACTGGGCGACGATGCGCAACCGATCGAGGACTACATGCAGCGCGTATTCGCGCGGCGCTCTTTCCAGCAGAGCCTGACGGAACTCGAGCAGGAAATGCGCATGTAGAACTCGACGCAAGGCCCTGTTTCAGGGTCTTGTTATGTTGAGTCCGAAAATCCGAGAGCGATCGGTGGTAAGCTTGCGCAAGCGCCGAGAGCGAATAACAACATCATCCAGTGACCAGTCCCACACGATCCAAACGACCCTACCTGATCCGTGCGATGCACGAGTGGATGACGGATAACGGCAACACCCCGCACATCGTAGTCAACGCGCTTGTTGACGGGGTTACGGTGCCAGCCGAGCACGTCAAAGACGGCAAAATTATCCTCAACATCAGCGCGTCCGCGGCCCACAACCTGAAAATGACGAACGATGCCGTGAGCTTCCGGGCTCGCTTCGGCGGCGTCCCGTTCGACGTTTGGGCGCCGATGCGTTCGGTTCTGGGCATCTACGCCCGTGAGACCGGTCAGGGGATGATCTTCTCGCACGACACCGAGATCGCCGAGAGCAACGATGCGCCTTCAGAGCCGCCGACGGACGACATCGACTCGACCCGGGCGCGGTCGCACCTTCGGGTCATAAAGTAGATTGACGTTGCGGCGTTCGGTCGCATCCAGTACCAAAGCAGTTTGGCTGACCGCCGTCGCATCAATGGCCTGGTTGCCATTGTCCGCTGAGACCGGTGACAAGACGAATCCTCACAACGCTGAGTCGAGCACGAGTGAGCCTGAACCTATGAGCGAACAGCTAATCTCAAGCCTGACAATTGAGGACGTTGATCGGCTCGAAAGACAGCGTGCCCGGATTACGCAGTATCTGCGCCCGGAAGACCGCGGCAAGTATGAGACTACCGCCGGGAAGCTCGGACTTATCCGGGCAGTGCTGGCAGCGGGCGTGTTTTCAGCCGACGATACCTGGGAGCTGCAGTGCCTCGGGATCGTCCTGGGCGACGCGTTTGTTCAGGAACTCGGGTTCGAATGGGTGATGGTGGAAGATGAGTATGGGCGCGATCCGGCCCTTCAGGTGCCAGAGACAAGCCTCCGCCTGTTTCCGCTGACGATGATCTCGAAGCGTGTCGAACGCGGCGAAGCCGTCGACGTTTTTCAGCTATTCAATAGTGTTGCTGCGGAAGTCGACAGGATACGAACTTCAGGCGACTACGCTGAGGCGAACGACTAGGCGCCCGCATCACCCAGCAGCGTCGTGTCGATCAGGTCGCAGAGCGCGTGGATGATCACAAGGTGCACTTCCTGGATTCTCGCCGTCCGGGTCGCCGGGACGCGGATCTCCACGTCGCCTTCCTCGAACATGCCCGCCATGCGGCCGCCGTCCCGTCCTGACAGTGCGACGACTTTCATGCCGCGCTCATGCGCGGCCGTTATCGCGCGGCAAACGTTCTCGGAATTCCCCGACGTCGAGATACCGAGCAGCACGTCCTGCGGCTTGCCGAGCGCCCGCACCTGCTTGGAGAAGATCTCCTCGTACGCGTAGTCGTTACTGATCGACGTCAGCGTGGAGCTGTCCGTCGTGAGTGCCATGGCGGGGAGGCCGGGGCGTTCCATCTCGAATCGATTGAGCAGTTCGGACGAGAAGTGCTGTGCATCGCCGGCCGAGCCGCCGTTGCCGCAGCTTAGAACCTTGCCGTCGTCGAGCAGGGAGCGCGCCATCAGTTCGCCGGCCGCAGCGATACTCTCGCTGATCGCGTCGACGGAATTCTGCTTGGTGGCGATGCTCTCCGCGAAGTGCTCGCGTACTCGGGTGACTGGATCCATGTTGTTCTCGCGCCGCTTGTTTCAGGCGCGATCTTAACAAGTCCCGCGTACGGCGCAATCAGCGATTCGGGTCGGGCGTAGCCTCAGGCTGCTGCCTGTCGGGCTCGACGCCTTTTACTTAGTCGGGCGGGTTCGCAGTCTCTTCGTCGTCGCGGCGATTCTGCTCCTGTTCCTCGGCCTCGGCGGCAGAACGGGCTTCGTAGGGGCTCGGGCGGTCGGCGGCCGCCGGCGCATCGGGGGC
>JAAUYK010037174.1_pt1 | contig 11819 bp, 5 predicted proteins | sample 7278021 | NCBI WGS metagenome assembly JAAUYK01 (sample SAMN14350223, study PRJNA611818) | marine sediment metagenome | isolation source: surface marine sediment (1.8m) | place: French Polynesia: Moorea | collected 2018-08
AGAGAGAGAGAGAGAGAGAGAGAGAGAGAGAGAGAGAGAGAGAGAGAGAGAGAGAGAGAGAGAGAGAGAGAGAGAGAGAGAGAGAAAAACAAACGCCCGCGCACATGGAGGTGGCGGCGAAAAAAACAAAATGCATGCCATGCTCGATCTTCTCACCTTTCAGGTAAAACGACTGAATCGGCATTCATATGGTCGATATAGCAGGTACGTTTTACCGGATTGATGACGCAATTAAAGTTCAGCTGCTACGTAATAAGACAGACAGAATGAATTCGATCCTTATTCTTTCTTGTACGTAATAATCAACGCAGTCAAATTGAAGCATGCTGATATAGGAGCCAGCTCTCCCTTCGCCTACTTTGATTGAGTGTGGACATCTAGCTTCAGCCAGTCGTCGGCCAGAGGTCAATCGGATTCGTCTCTCCAACAGGCAGCTGCCAACAAAGTTGTTAGATGCGAGCGGCGAGAAAACGCGACGGGAGATCAAACTTTCTCGACGGCCAGGCCAGCGCCGTGCCGGTCGATCGGACCGGGCCTAAACCAAACTAAGAACTACCCGGATCGACAGTTATGTTGAGCAGCGCTTATTACATAGATTGCGAATTCGATTAACCTCGAGAATACCTGAAAATCGACGCACAATTTAGGGTCAGCCAGCTGTCGAAAGAGAATGTGGCGCTGTTTGCGTAGCTTATAGCGTTTACGTTAAAAATCCCATCGTCGGTGCAACGAAATTTAACGCGGGCGCAACATGAAAATGCATTTGTTCACAAGGTGACACAACATCACTCCCGATATATCCTCTGATAATGCCGCCTAGCTGGCATCGGTGCAAATGCCTGCAACGCCCGATTCTGACCACCAGTCCACCACTCCATTCCATCCAGGTCCAACCTGCATCATTGGTCGGTGCAATTTTATCCGCTTTTTGATCAACACGCGCCGCGATGTGATACTCAGTGTGGAACTTCAACCCAGGCTGGGATTCGTATACATACTATGTTGTCAACTCAGAGGCATTTCTAAACGCTTGGAGACGGGTTGGCAACTCTATTCAACGAGCGAGCGAAATGCATGGCCAAGTTCTGCTCAATATTTCTGCAAAGTTTCCACAGCGTTGCCTCGCTAGTAGTAGGCACTCTCCCTCCCAACTCTCCTCGCTCCCACACGTTTTCTCCTCAACAAGCTTAGATACGCTTGCAATCTTGCTCGATCGGTAGTTGCAGTTCCTCAGCTCACCTAGCTATAGCTCTCGATCGCGATCCCTCCTTGAGGGCAATTAATTGGTCTCCTCTGCGTATATCGGATCCGTCGTGCCCGAGTTATTTGCAACCACCTCTCGCCGCCGACGTTTCTGGCTTGTTAGAGGATCCCCGTCCGTTCGTCCGTTTCTTATTCCCTTCATCTTGTTTTCGTCGTTATGGCCGTTCGTCCGTTCTGCTTGACGCAAAAACAGGTATCTTCGTCAACGGGCTGCTAGTTGCCAGCTAGAACCCGATAGGAAAGCCCACTGCCTTCTCCCATTACCGTCTGGAAAAGCAGCTCGCTAATTAAGTGCGCGCCCGCGTGCACTCAATCCAAGGCGAGAAATAGTTGACATGCACTCGAGTGTTTCATTTCGGCGTGTTTTGTTAATTGCGTTCGCTAGCTTGATGAGATGACAAGCGGAATAGTCGAGATTACTTCGCTCGCTCGAGAGGCCGGAAGATGATATTTTCCTTGGGCTAGCTGCATGGGACACGCATACTTGGGTCTCTTCCTCCTGGCTTCGTTCCGTTTCGTGTTTGCCTTCCCTTCCTTCAAGACTGAATGAATGCAAGCAGTTGGATCGAGACCGGGCCCAGCTAGAGAAAGCGGCGACTGGAGCGGCGATCGAGTGCGGAAGAAGGAGGCACCTAATAAAGACGTCCTCGTACTTGACTGCAAACAGAGGCAGGCTGAAGTAGTGACAGAAGGAAAAGGGACAGATACCTAGCAGACAATTACGTACTAGTATAGTACTACTACAACGCGTCCTGACGATGGAACTTTGTCTCTACAGCAGTTTCATTAGTTACGGACCAGTTGGCCTTGGATTGGACGTTATTGTCTCCCACTCCCAGGTATACTATATAATCAGCGTTGCCAACCGACGCGACGTTCGATCTTATATGCTATATCTACCCTTCAGTCGGACTCCAGCTTAATCGGTGAAAGTCAGTCGAATAATTAAAGGTCCGCCAACTAATGCCAAGGTCCATTCCTGCTGCAGTCAAAATGCCTCGGGAGACCGAGTTAATTCTGCTGGCTGCAACGCCAGAACACGATTCATTCCTCGGAAGGGATATTAATCTAGCCTTAAATTTCGAGGACGCGTCTTCCCCTCTCAAGGTAATTAACGGACTGCAGCGCACCACCATCATGCAAAAGCGAAACCGTCGATCAGGGGTCCGAATGGCGTGTATATGACAATTAATGTTAAGTCCACATAGAAAGAGACTACTAGCTCAGTTCAAAATTTTAGTCTAATATTGAGAACGACCTATAATTACTTAGCATTTCCGGCCTTGAGTCTGTCAGCTAGTGCGTCCATCGCAAGTTATAATTGCAGGAGCGGGCGGGGCGGGCGGCAGGCAGGGCTATATCCAGCCAGATAAACTTTAGTCGTGCGTTTGCGTACGTACATACGTATATTCCAGTCGTCCTGCGCGGTGCCTACAAACCAACCGACCGACCGACCGACCGACCGGGCAGTTTGCTTCCCGGCGATCGAGCTTTCGGCTTTCAGGAAGTTTTTGGCGCGAGACGGAAGGACTACAGTAGTGGGTACGGACATAGTCTCCCACTCCTCTGCAGCTATAGCTGGGCTCCATCTCGATATTGCTCGCCCTAGAACCTTCCCCCGTCCGCGTCCGTCCTCCCATCTCCTTCTCGCTTTCATTCTAATGACGCCATAAATAAGGAAGAGGCTCCAAGCTAGGAAAGCGTCAATGGCCAACCAGGCTGGACTGGAGTGCGACGATGACGACTCGGAGCATTTGTGCTACTGACAATAAAGTAGCCCAATCCTAGGGTACGCTCACATCTCGAATAAGAGGAACAGGCCAGACCTGATCAATTGATGTCCTCCTAGAATTCCTTCCTTCCCCGAACCCTCTATCTCCCTCTCTCTCCCATCTCTCCCCCACTTCCTCATTCTCTTTGCTTACCGGTATGAGCGAGCTGGCTGCCTGCCTGCCTCGCCCTATCGACTTCCAAGGCTCGATCCCGACCTACTCTTCCCTGCTCGGCCCGCAGTTGAAGAACAAAGTTAGGGGCGACGACATACAGGGAGGGAGGGGGTAATGATTAATTTAGGGCGTTGGATTTTCCTCCGCCGTAATACAAAACTTATTTTACGTAGATGGTAACGGCGAACATGTACGTACGACTATGTACGTACGATTACGTACAGCCACGCTGAAGCCGGGATGTTTTCCCCGGCTGGGGGATATAGATAGGAATTCGTGCGCGGAAAATAAAATCCGGTAGGGTGACCATACATGGGGTATTTTTTTCAGGAGCGAAGCGTACCCACCAATAGTCGATGGTTAAACTACTTGCGACTTTCCAATTTTTTAGAGTTGGCCCAAGGTAAACCCTCTCATCGTTCGTTCGTTCGATCGATCGAACCCATTTTGCTCGCCGTCTTCAAACGCTTCATGCGCCGCCGGCATAGAATTTAGATCTTTCCTTATTCTGCTCTGCTTCGCCGCCATCCTTCGCTCGGCTGCGTGTGCGTGGCGAATGCGCGACGCGTTCGCGGAGCCTGCAACTGAGCCCACCTCATACGAGATCTCAAAAGAAGAAAAAGTTGCGCATACGTACCGTCGGCCTTCTTTTCTCCAGATTAGGGCGTGGCGGCCGCACTACGTACGGGTACGTAGTATACGTGCCGTCAGTGGCAAGCGAAAGGGCGTCGGACATTCATTCTTTATGGCCCAATAGCTCCAACCTTTAACCTCGTGTTATAAGTGTGGTTTTCACACCGATCGAGGCAACGCTGGCGTGGAGAACGGCGAATCTGCGTGCATTGAAGCCGCAGAGTTTTTTGCGCTGGGCAGGCCAATTACCCTCGCGAAAAGCACGCAAAACAACAGCACTCAGGGCAGGCCGGGGAATTAACTTTTGCTCTGCTCGATCGTGCCCCTTCCTATCTTGCGTACCCGCCTTTGCATTCTTCCCCAATGTCTTCTTCTTCGTTCGGCAATTGAGATCGAAGTAGGCTCGCGACGTGACCTGCGTGGAAATCGCCAACAAGCCGAGAGCAAGCCCCTCCCTCCCTCCCTCCCTCCCGCCCTTTATCTCCGAAGGCGCGGTCGGTCGGCGTGAACACAGAGTTCATGCACGCATGCGGGAGAGACGTGCGACCGGTCGATCGAGAGGGGGAAATAACGCAGTACATTTGCCACAGTTGGCTGTCCGTCTTCTGACTGACCTCATAAGGCCGTCGGCCGGCCGCGTTGCGTCTCTCCCTTCGCATCCAGCTGGTTCCCACGATGTTTCTCTCTCGCCTCGATCCCGGCCTCCCGCTGCTCCGGACGGACGCGGAAGGCCGGCGATGAAGCGGAACGGACGGACGGATCCCTAGCTGGCTGGCTAGCTAGCTCCTTCCTCTTTCCATCTTTCTGCCTCAAAAAAAAAACTCGATTGGAGCCGTTCGGTCGTTTGGCCACCTAGCTATACTACCTTTGTACGTACGTGTACGCTAGATGGATGGGGCCGGCCAAATTCGGATCTACTTTGTTGTGCACGGAAAAAAGCTCTCTCTTCGGTCACTGCGTTCCAGTTGGACAGCCATCCCCTTTTTGGTCGAGGCGACGCACAGGCCTGGAAACAGGAGGGCAATAAGGCATGACATTTCGAAGAGCAACCCTTGGACGAGGGAGGAAGGGAAGGATACTCAGAATATGATTAATGACTTAGCTGGCCACATGGGGCCGGCCGCGGTCGGCCGGCTTCGAGAGCGAAGAGCGGGCAACGATGGGAGGAACAAGCAGCCAGCCAGCCCGCGACGGGTGTCCGCGTCGGGACTTGGACGGGGCAAGAAGAAATGGTTCATAGTAATGCAGTCCCAGACTGGACGGATACGGATGCGACAGACAGACTTGCTCCATGGAGCTAATGCTCTCTCTCTCTCTCTCTCTCTCTCTCTCTCTCTCTCTCTCTCTCTCTCTCTCTCTCTCTCTCTCGCGGTGGATCTACTGCGCCGAGCATAGAAGACAGCGGACCGTCAATCGCATTTGGCAGCCGAGGGCGAACGTTAAGGGGTGATCGAGCTTGAATGTCTAGCTAGAAAACCTTTTCCTCGCCTCAATAATCAACTGGGCCGAGAGGTGTACATGCTCGCTTTTTCGCGAAGCTGTTATTGCCTGTCTGTTGGTCGCCCCGACCTCTGGACGAGCCTCCTTCCTTTTCCCCTTTCCGACCGACCGACCGACCGACGTGGCAATCACGCGCTAAATCGAGCGGAAAAGATACCGCGGCGAAAGCGCTCGCTCGCTGGGTCTACTACCGCGGAAACAGCCAGGGCGGAAAATCAAAGAAAAATCCTCGTCCTTCTCTTCCCTCCCTTCACGATATGGGTGCGAAAAATGAAGAGCATATATCATCCGCAGCCGGAGCCTTTTGAAGCCCTAGTTTGTCCTTTTTCTCTAGCTGTCGGCCGATCAGTTCGATCGAAGAAGGCTCTGACCACTCGCAGTTCTTCTCAATTTCGACCGTCTAGCGAGCGTTCGACCGACCGACAGATCGATGACAGGGAAAAGAAACTGGTTCTCTACAGATATCGCAACATGTAACTGAGATCGCTTGCTCAACACTATAAAGATTGGAGCATTACCTGGCTATGCTTCTCAAGTCCAGTATATAAGTAAATTAAAACCCGGACGAAATGAAGACGTCTCGTCTCTCTTTTTCTCCAGCAGCGCTATAACGAGTTAGTCGCTAGGCGGTTCCTCATTCGCTCATTCGCTCGTGCGCTCGCGCGTTGGTTCGCTCGACTTACCCGCTGAGTGTACGAAGCTCTCTCGCCCGCTCTTTCTCCTGCCGCCGGATTAAGAGGTCCGATATCGTGCCCGTTTTATCTTTCACCCTCTCCTCTACGTAGGTCTTCCAAGAGGACGGACGCGGCCGGTCGCGCTGCTCTCTCCTCCTCCTCCTCCTCGGTAATGGCCTCGTGTAAATGGAGCGCCCCAATACAAGAGCCGAGAGGAAACAGAAGGACGACCGAGCGAACGAGTCGAAAAGACGAGTGATCGCTGATCGACCGGCCGCGAGGCGAACGCTGAGGACAGTGGGCCTAAAATATACATAAAGCAGGCATATCATATAGGCATACAGTACGTACACTGCTAAGACTTAAGTAAGCACTTCGCCAATTTGGCAATATGACCGCATGAAAACAAGACCATTTTTCATGCAGGCAGTTGTGACACAAGTATTTGCCATTGCCTGCGACCAAGGTCTGAAGGGATCGCTGGAGGGAAAAAGACAGTGTAGGAGCCGTCGACTAGGATAATTGCGCCTCCTCCTCTGCCCGCCATTTGCACCCAAAGAGCGCGCTTGGCGGAGGCAACGCACGCGACGACCACTTTATAATTAATTCAGTGTCTGGCCGGCAGTCTCCGTCTCCGGCGAACGAGTATGCCAGGCAGAGGACAGAGATAGTAGTAGCGAGAGAAGAGAGAAGCTAGGCGCGTGCGAGGGCAAATGGCCGTGACATATTACTTTCGGGAGGGAGGGAGGCGGGAAGGGCCGCGACAGACGAATGCGAGCGAGCGGCTTCAGTTCATTTTCGCGCTGCCGAGACGAAATAATGACCGGCTTGCAACTGGCATCGCGGAAGCACCAAAGCAGTATAACCCGGCAACCAGCTAAGCATAAACATAGCGAATTCTGAACGGGCGTTTTTTCTACGGTTTAGCAGATTGTGTGGCTGGCGTCAAGAGCCAAATACGCACGTTAGGAGAAAATATGCTTGTTTGGAGGTATTTGCGAGCGCGGCTAAGGGAGTACAATAGCTCGCACATTCCGACAGCTAGGCAGTCGCTTTGGAGGCTGCAGGAGGGAAAGGGAGAGGGCAGGGGCGAGAAATGAAATTTATATATCCCTTTGATCTTGCGTGCTCTCCTCTCCTCTCCTCTGCTCTCCGGACTCACCCGGTTGCCCGCCGGCCGGCCGGCCGGCCGGCGGCCCCGAAAAGTTAAAATCGTCCTTAGGGCATTCGTTAGCTCGTCAGCAAGTAAAGTCCGAAAACAGCCAGGAGAGATAGAGAGAGAAAGCTCGTATTTCTCGATATTTTATAACGCCCGTCTGAATGCTGCTGCATTTCCGTGAGTGAATCCGAAGCTGGCCTAATGCCGCTTTGAGCTCAGATAATGCTCCCCAGCTCACTCACTCACTCAATCTCAACCTCTCCTCTGGGGGACCTTGAACGGGAGCCGTGTACGCGTACGTAGCAAGTCGAAGCGATTCTGTCTGTGAAAAAAGGGGCTTGGACACTGTGCTCTCGATTTTAGGGGTTTCTCGAGGATTACACTTTGTGTTGTGGCCTTGGTCTTCTGTGGTCTTACAGCATAGTACTGCATAGTAATATACGTAGAGAAAAAGTACTTAATTATAGAGGCCTGGAAATTCTCTGCTCTGGAACAAATGAAATATGTTTTAGACCTGTTTTCAAATAATCGAGAACACAAAACCCAAAACACCTTCATCTCGCATGTACGCAAGGCTTAGGATCGACAATAATAAAGAACTGCGTCGCATGTACACTACGTATGTTTCAGACAACTCTGATATACGTATCTAGCTGGCTCTTCCAACTCAGCTCCCCTGGGATCGCGAAAAGGAGCGCTAGCTGCGCTGCACGTACGTATGAAATTAGCTTCCGCAAAGGAAGACAGACTACATACACACACACACAGAGCCTGGCTAATTCCTCTCGCAAGAGGGAAAGGTAGAGGGAGGGAGGGAGAGAGGGAGGAAGCTCGACTGGGCCTAAGAGGAAACGGGCAGGGAGAAACTTTGCTCGTGTCGTGGTATTCGCTCGCCGCTCGCTCACTCGTTCGACTCAGGTCACAGGTAGGTACGTAGAGATAGAGCGCCTACATAAGAAGCCAATCTCAAGGGGATTCCGCCGACGACGACGACGCGCCCACAAAACTTCATTAAAAGGGGCTCTACGCCGGACAGTCGCCCGGTTGGTCGGTCGGTCGGTCCATCGACTGCGGAAATATGCGACCTCCAATTGGGAGCAAAGGAAGATCAACGTAATTTGCTGCAGGAGAATGCCCCGTAATTAGCGGAAGCTGTAATCGTTCCGGTTCACGAGAAAGCTGCACAAGTTTAATTAGGTTGCACTTACTTGCACTCTGCGTCGATGTCGATCGCGCCGCTCTCTAACTCTGTCAACTGTAATCCTCCGTCGATCCCGCCGTCGCCGCTGCGCGCCGGCTTTCAGCGCCTCTCTTGATCTGCTCTCCGATGGCTGGGTGGATGGATGGATGGATGGCGATGCTTGCCTCTTTCTTCGTCTTCCTCCCCTAGCGATCTCTCCCGTCAGTCACCGGTTCCTCTCTCTTTCTCTCTCTCTCCCATGAGCTGATTGCGTATTCTGTCGGCAACCTTAATGGGTTCTGGCTCGGCCGTCCATCCGTCGAAAGCACAAAGAGCGTACGTTCTCACAGTCCGTCTATCTCTCTCAATTCTTCTTTGTTTATGGTGGCCTGATCTCGGTGAAGTTGATGGTGGCACGAACTCACGTTCCTAATCAAGCGGACAGCGGTGCAAAAGTCGCTGCGGAGAGCACAAACAGATGAAGTGCCCTGCCCGTACGTGCAATTTGGGTCGATCCCTCTGCCGTCCGTCCGTCCGTCCCTTCGTGCGCCGCAACTACGACTCCCATGCAGACAAACGGTGGAACGTCCGTCTGTCTGAGGAGCACGGTTTTGGGGAGAAAGGGAGAGCGAGGGCGAGGAGGCAGAAGGAAGCGGGGCCGGGGCATGGAGCGGAGCACGCGATCGAACGAACGGCGAGCAACGCGGTCGACGCCCGATGGGCGGAGGTCGAGAGCAGCTGTGCGGAGACGGACGCGAGCAAGGCCCTTGATGGTTCAGGGGGAACCGGAGGGGAGGAATATGTTACGGAAAACAGTTCCACTGTTGCGCCTACACGGCATGGGTCATTGCAATTAAATATCGGCGCTGATATTAGATGCTGACACGTGTAAATCGTAAAATGCGCGGCTGAAAAAATTGGCGACGTCCGTACCGACGTCCACGTACTCGAGTGAGACTCCGCATTTTGCTCCGAAGCCATGCAGCTAGTTGCGGGGCATAATAGTTGGTTCGCTAACTCAGCACTTTAAGCGCTACATTCACACGCCGACTCGACTCTCACACGTCATTTGCCCCCGGGATAGACATTTGAGAGGGCCATTCATGGGAAAGTATTTTTTGCGCACATTTTTTTCGGGCACGGTTTGCCACTGAAGCACATTAAAAAATTATATACCTAGTATACTATACCCACCCTGTTGAGTAATTCTCCGTCGATGGCGCTGTGATTAAGCTTGCCTCCACTCGCAAAATATACGTACATGCATCGTCGTTATAAAACTACCGTCTTGCAAGACGACGGTCGGCCGCGCTCAGCTTTTGGAGGAAATGGGCGAAAGATGCGTCGCGTCGCCCGTGCACACACACACACTCCGACCGACCACCGTCTCCGTCCCGAAGTCCTTCTCCCTTCTGGCAGCTAGCAGGCAAAAAGTAGACAGTGGCTCTTTTTCTCCGTGCGCGTAGGATGTATGTAACCCCGTTCTCCTGTTAAACGAGGCGTTGACGTCAGCCAGCATGCAGGATCGACAGACTGGATATAAGGCCGACCGACGTCGCGTTGGTAATAGCCGGTGTAGCGCTCATTCTAATTCCCTCCTTCCTTCCTTCCTTACCTAGCTGCCTGCCTGCCTGCCTGCCTGTCATTGTCGTTATCCTTCCGAACAGCCAGCCAGTCAGCGACCTGTTTACGTATGTTGCCACCGTACGTGTGGAGAAAGCGTTGCCAGCATTACGCATTAATCTACGTTGGACTCCGCTGAAAAAGTACGTACTTAGCACTTAATGAAACATCAACCTTTATAATATACGCGTACTACATGCGCCAACTCCTGACCAATACGAAGCCCGTCTGTACTCTGGTCGTTCCCTTCCTCGCTTTGTGCTCTTGTGTCATACGCATTCGATGCTCGATCGGTGGCTAGCTCAGCTCACACGTGCGTCGTGCCCACATACGCGCATACGTCGGCACCAGCTTCCGCAATCAAGCTAATAATAGTAACCTCGTAACCCCTTATGCGCTGTATTTACGTACGTATCCTGCGTGCCGATGTTTTCAAATCTACGTGCCCGCTTGACATTGCCCGTTGCCGGAGCAGTGCGTTCCGATCGATCCCTCGGTGCCTAATTTGAGGCCCTCGGGAAAGACAGGATAATGCCGAATATGAGACCTGTACAAAGGCTGTGCTGGCATTTTATACGAACAATTCTCCCGGAGGCGTTTTAATCTGGCTAATTCACGTGGTGTAGAACATCTAACTTATCTACGTAGCTGCTTCGTACTATAATATGTTGCGGTTCGTCGTCCGGAGCAACGCGAAAGGTCAGAAGCACTCACTCTAATCGCGCATGAATGAAGCCGCCGCTGTCAAAGTGGACTCCGCGTAGTATATATCTGGATTCCGGCTATAAAGAAGACACTGCACTGCCATGGCCTTGAAATTGTCCTTCAGCACTACGATGCTGTTGAAGCTGAAACATGCAGTCGCAGTGGCGTCATATTAATTTACTCAAGTTTCTTGGTACGTCTATCTAATGTCATAACAAGCCACTCCGTGCGTATAGCGGGAAGTTCTTTTTATGGAAGTGGCTAGCTGGCCTTTCTTTAGTTGCAGCAAGTATCCTAGACACAGCAGGCGAAGGGGCCTTGCTCTGTCCTTTTTCAACGCCGACCCTTGACTTATTCCTCAGCCCACAGACCACTCGAAAGCGTTTCACGACGTGCGCTACCAAAAAATGACCCTCAGACCTTCGAAACACAATTGCTGACACATCACTAGTGCTGTTAATCACCAGATAAAAAGTTCTACGTTAGGAGCATCCATTTCCGATTCTTACAGCGGTTACGACTTGCGTCTGGCCGAGGCATGCAGTATTTTCGCGGCCATTCGATCTTCTTTCCTTCCGCCAGCTTCTTTTGTGGCTATGTAGCGCGATTGAGCCAACCACCAAAAGGGGGAAGAAAAGAGAACCTCGCCGCCGTCGCGAGGATCGAGCAAGCAAGCCACGATCGAAGCGCCAGAGGCCACGAAACGCGTTTCCGCGAAGCGTCAGGGGCACTACATAGCATTATCTGGGCGAGAGCAAAATCGGGGTGGGTTTCCATGGGCTGCAATCGTCGTTTAGAGCGTTTACGTTTTGATGTTGAAGTACTATACGTATACGTATACTAAGGATAGCATGCAATATACACAGAGAGCGGGAAAGGGGGCGCATATTATTACCAGCAATTATTTACAACTTTTCTACAGTTTCCAGCCTACAAAGTTATTATTGGCAGCCTGAGGGCCTCCTGACTCAATGTCAGAGAGGTCAGCGGAAGTGAGGCTCCGGGCCATTGGGTTTTCCCCCATTCCCCACCCACCCGGAAATACCACCACCCTCCAACCCTCCCAACCCAATCCCTCCAGCCCGTGCATTCCCTCCCCATTGGCCCTGGAACCTCACCTCCGCTGACCTCTCCAA
>JAAUYK010118539.1_pt1 | contig 11818 bp, 8 predicted proteins | sample 7278021 | NCBI WGS metagenome assembly JAAUYK01 (sample SAMN14350223, study PRJNA611818) | marine sediment metagenome | isolation source: surface marine sediment (1.8m) | place: French Polynesia: Moorea | collected 2018-08
CGCGAAGATTGCGGCGACACGGCCGCAATTGACCCTGTTCATCCCCTGTATACCCCCTTTGCCGACACCAAGCCCCTGCGGTCCAGCAGGGGCTTCTCCTTGGTACTCTAAGCACGATGCACTATCAGCTTATCCGTCCCTTGATCTGCATCAAAGAGCTAAATGCCGGGGCTTCTCGGCAGACAAGCGGGGGCTGTCCGAAGCGGCATCGGGCCGCGTCGTCGAACCCGGTGCTTCAGACTGGAGGGGCTAGAGTCGCGGCGAGGCGGGGAAGCGTCGGGTGCCGTTTCCCCTGAGAAGCAACGCGCGGGCGCGCCGCTTCGATCAGCCGAGATCGGGCTCCGTCGCCTTGAAGCTCTCGACCTCCTTCATGCGCGCCCACCAGTCGGCCACGCCCGGCACCGCCAGCAGGCGCTCGGCATCCGGCGTGAGCGAGACGTAGAAGAAGATGGGTCCCAGGAGGAAGTCCGCGAGGCTCGGCTGGGTGCCGGCGAGCCAAGGGTCGTCGCCCTTGATCTCCGTCATCAGGAGGCCGAGCAGCTTCTCGCTCTCCTTGAGAGCGGCCTGGCGGGCCGCGTCGTTCGCGCCGCCGATGAAATCCGGAAAGAGATGGTATCCGGCGACGCCGACCAGCGCATTGTAGCCGTAGCTGTTGATCAGGCAGATCGCCTCGTTCATGCGGGCCCGGCCCTTCGCCGTGTCGGCGACGAAGGACGGTCCGGCGAGAGTCTCGTCCAGATAGCGGCAGATCGCGTCGGTCTCACGAATCCGCATACCGTCGATGTCCATGACCGGCACCTTGCCGAAGGGATGGCGCGCCAGGTGCTCCGGCTGACGGGGTTCGCCGGCCAGCACGTTGACCGGGACCTGCTCGTAGTCGGCGCCCTTCTCCTTCAGGAGCATCCGCAGGGTGCGGACGTAGGTGGATCCGTCGAAGCCGTAGAGAATCGGTTTGTCAGACATGGCAGCCCCTCCTGTTCAATCGTTTGCGCTCTTCAGATGGGCGTTTCCAGCCACGATGTGAAGCGCTCAGGGACAGCGATTTCTTGACAAGAGCGTGACCGCGATGGTTGTCCATGGGCGCTTGGAAGCCACGTCAGCCGGTCAAGCGGGGCTTTGCCGACGCTCCACCCTGCCCCCGCCCGCGCAAAGCCATCCACCGGTTCTCGACGTAAGAATGCAGGCAGGCGCGTGGCAACCCCGAGAGGCCGAAGGCTGATGAAATTCCGTTCTGTTCTGATCTTGGCTCTCGCGAGCACGACCCTGGTTTCGGCAGGCGCTGCCTTGGGCCACACGGGCGCTACCGGCATCGTGAAGCACCGGATGCAGATGATGAAGGAAATGGCGAAGGCGATGAAGACGCTGGCGCCGATGGTGAAAGGGGAGGCGGCTTGGAACGCCGAGCTTGTGCGCGCATCCGCCGCGACCATCGCCGGCCATGCGGACAAGATGCCGGAGACCTTCCCGGAGGGCAGCGACGCTCATCCGAGCGAGGCGAAGAAAACGATCTGGACCTCTTGGGACCAGTTCGCCGAAAGCGCGGAGGCGCTGCGTAGGCAGGCGGCCAGTCTGGAAGCGATCGCAGCGGAAGGCGTTCAGACAGCCAAACCCCTCTTCGCCAAGATCGCGAACGAGTGCAAGGCCTGCCACCAGGACTTCCGGGAGAAGAAGCAGTAGCGCGCCCGCTCAGCATCATAGTTTTAGAGCAGATTCACCGGGTTTGATGCACCGCCCCTGGCTACTCCATCAAACCCGGATCCTCTCTAGGGCTGGCTCGCGTAGTGCTTGAGGAAGTCGATGTAGCTGATCATGCCGATCAGCTTGCCCTCGTCGACCACCGGCATGGCGCCGAACTTGTTGAGCGACAGCAGATCGGCCACCTCGCGCGCCGGCGTGTCCGAAGACACGCACTCGGGGTCGGGGTGCATGCACTCGCCGACCCGGAACTGGTCGAGCACGGACTCGCGCGTGATGCCGGCCTCCTGCTCGACCAGCGGCGAGTTGACCGCCAGGCGCAGATCCCGGTCGGTGATAATGCCGACCAGCCTGTCGCCCTCGACCACCGGCAGGTGCCGGTAGCCCGCCTGGTTCATCTTCGACAGAACCTCATGGAGGTGGGCGTCCGGCGCCACGACCTCGAGCGCGTCGCTCATGAGATCCCTGACCCGCAACATGGCTCTGCCCTCCCGCGCGCATGTTCCTTTAGGCCCGAGAGTAGAGCGCCGGGTCCGGCGAGACCTTGACGCAGATCATCTGCGCGATGCTGCGAGACGCCCAGGAGACCCTCGGCACCGCGCCGCAAAGCAGCGCTAGCCCGTCGCCAGGCCGCACTCTGGTTCCGAGAAGCGTTCGGCGAGGAAGTCGATGAAGCGGCGGACCTTGGGCGAGAGGTGGCGCCCCGGGGGATAGACCGCGTAGATCGCGCTGTCCGGGGCGTGGTAGCCGGGCAGGGCCTCGACGAGACGGCCGGCCTCGAGGTCCTGGCCGATCAGCCAGAGCGGCAGGAGGGCGAGCCCGGTGCCCTGGAGCACGGCGGCGTGCAGCGCCTCGGCGTTGTTGGCCTCGAGGTTGCCGGAGACCAGAACCGAGCGCTCGACGCCATCGGGGCCGACGAAGTTCCAGTCGTTGCGCAGGGCGCGGTAGGTGTAGACCAGGCAGTTGTGCCCGGCGAGGTCGCCCGGCTCGGCCGGCCGGCCGTAACGCTCGAAGTAGGCCGGCGCGCCGCAGACCAGGCGGCGGTTTCGGGCGAGGCGGCGGGCGACCAGGCTGGAATCCGCCAGCTCGCCGATCCGGATCACCAGATCGACGCCCTCCTCGACCAGGTCGACGAAGCGGTCGTTGAAGGTGAGGTCGATGCGGAGCGCCGGGTGCCGTTCCAGGAAGCGCGGCAGGAGCGGCGCGATGTGCTGCCGACCGAAGGCGAAGGGTGCGTTGACCCGCAGCGTGCCGCGGGCCTCGCCGCGCAGGTCCGTGACCGCCTGCTCGGCCTCGGCCACCTCGGCCAGGATCCGGACCGCCCGCTCGTGAAAGGCCCGGCCTTCCTCGGTCAGCGCGAACTGGCGCGTGGTCCGGGTGATGAGCCGCGCGCCGAGCCGGTCCTCAAGCCGGCCGATCTGCTTGCTGACCGCCGAGGGGGTCAGGCTGAGGCCCCGCGCGGCGGCCGAGAAGCTGCCGGCCTGGACCACGCGGGCGAAGAGCTCCATGGCGCTGAGGCTGTCCATCTTTTCCAACCAGTCACTAATCTTGTTCCGATTCCCATTCTGATAAAATTCACTGAAAAGGACTATTTCTTCCTTAGTTCAGACCCAGCCCCATGGAAGGATCTCGTCATGCCGCAGGAAGCCCGCAGGACCGTCAGCGCCGAGACCATCGAGCGCGGTGTCGCGCGCGGCAAGCAGCTGCAGGCCCGGGCCGTACGCGGGGCCTTCATGAGCCTGTTCCGCAAGGCCGAGCCGACGCGGCCGGCGGCCGGCCGGAGCGCCGGACAGGACGGCTTCGCGCGGGCCTGAGCCCTTAAGTCGGTTCTTTCACCCGAAGAAAGATCAGCAGGCCGACCAGGAGGAAGACCAGGATCGACGACATGCCGATGCGCATGTTGTCGGTCGCCGCGGTCAGCAGGGTGACGACGAAGGGGCCAAGGAAGGCGGTCGCCTTGCCGGAAAAGGCATAGAGCCCGAACATCTCGTTCCGCATCTCCTCGGGCGCGAGGCGCGCCATGAGCGAACGGCTGGCGGACTGCGCCGGGCCGACGAAGACGCCGAGTGCCGCGCCGACGATGTAGAACCAGAGCTTACCCTCGACCAGCAGCACCGCGGCGCCCAGGACGATGAGCCCGATCACCGAGATGATGATGGTCCGCTTGGCGCCGATCCAGTCGTCGATCCAGCCGAAGGCGAAGGCGCCTAGGCCGGCGGTCACGTTGAGCAGGATGGCGAAGAGCAGGATCTCCTCGGTGTCCATGCCGAAACGGCCCGCCGCGTAGATGCCGCCGAACACGAAGAGCGTGTTCAGGCCGTCGATGTAGATCATGCGGCCGAGCAGAAACCAGGCGATGTTGGCGTAGCGCCTGAGCTGCACGAAGGTCCGGACGAGCTGCCCCAGCCCCTCACGGACGGCGCCGGCCACGGAGTAGCCGCCGGCCGGGCTGTCCGGGGTCAGCAGGAAGAGCGGCAGCGAGAAGACGAAGAACCAGGCCGTGACCAGCAGGGTGGTGGCCCGCACGGGCTCGGCCATCTCCGCGTCGAGGCCGAACAGCGGCGGATCGGGCCAGATCAGCAGCAGGAGGCACAGGACCAGGCTCATCAGGCCGCCGAAATAGCCAAGCCCCCAGGCCCAGCCGGAGATCCGGCCCATCATGCCGCGGGGGGAGATTTCCGGCAGCATGGCGTTGTAGAAGACGTGGGCCAGCTCGAAGGCGGCATTGGCCACGGCCACCAGGATCAGGGCCCTGAGCGCGAAGTCCAGCGAGGGCTCGACGGTCCAGAGCCCGGCGCCGGTGACCAGGCAGATCGCCGTGAAGAGCGCGACCCAGGGCTTGCGCCGGCCGCTCTTGTCGGCGATCGCGCCGAACACCGGGGCGAGCAGCGCCACCGCCAGGGCGGAGAGGGAGATCGCCGTGCCCCACTGGCTGGTCGCCACCTCCGGCGAGGGCGCCAGCGCGCGCTCGAAGTAGGCGGCGAAGACGAAGGTGACGACGACCGTCGGGAAGGCCGAATTAGCCCAGTCGTAGAGGCACCAGGCGGCAATCGCCGCCTTGCCGGCCGGCCGACCCGAGGCTGCCTGGGCGGCCACCCCGGAGGTGCTCAACCGCCGACCATGGTCTTGAGCTGCCGGTTGGCCACGGCCAGCATCGCAAAGTCGGGCGCACCGGTCGACTGCAGCTCGGCCAGGAGCTGCTCGGTGCGGACCACCAGGGGCCGACGGGAGTCGGACCAGCTGTCGATCACGCCCTCCATCTTGCCGTTGCCGGCGCTGCTCAGCACGCGCTGGGTCAGCTCGCCCTGGTGGCCGAAGAGGTCGTCGATCACCGCGGTCACCGCCAGCTTGTCCCAGGCGGTGTCGGTCGGCAGCTGCCCGGCGGCGCGGCGCAGCCAGTCGAAGCCGAAGCGCGCGCCGATATCGAAGTAGGCCTTGGAGACCTCGGGCACCTCGCGGCCGACGCCCCGGGCGATGCGCACGATGTCGCAGGCCGGCGCCAGGAGCGCCAGACCGGCGACCCGGCGGGCCAGTTCCTCCGGCACGCCCTGCTTGACGAAACCGGCGACGCTTCGGGCCATGTTCTTCCGGTCGGCGTCCCCGAGATGGGACTCGAGGCTCTCGGTCAAGCTGCGCACGCCATCGCCGAAGGCCTCGATCTCGCGTTCGATGTCGAGCGGCCGCTCGGCCTCGCGCAGGAACCAGACGGTTTCCCGCTCGATCAGGCGGCCGCACTCGATCAGCATGGTCGACTGCACCGTCGTCGGGACCTTGTTGTCGAGCACCTCGATCTGCTCCCAGAGCTTGGGGATCTCGAAGATCTCGCGGCTGATCATATAGGCGCGGGCGATGTCCTCGGCCGGCATGCCGGTCTTCTCGCGCACCTCGTGGACGAAGGCGATGCCCTCGCGGTTGACCAGCTCGTTGGTCGCCACGGTGGCGACGATCTCGCGCCGCAGCCGGTGCTTGCCGATCTGCTTGCCGTACTTCTTCCTGAGCGGGGTCGGGAAGTAGTCGACCAGGTCTCGGGTCAGATAGGGATCGTCGGGCAGGTCGGAGGCCAGCAGCTCGTCGTAGAGCACGATCTTGGCGTAGGACAGCATGACGGCCAGTTCCGCCCGGGCGAAGCCCTTCTGCTGCTTGAATCGCTCCAGGATGATCTCGTCGTCGGGCAGGTTCTCGACGTCGCGGTCGAGGTCGCCGCTGCGCTCCAGCGAGCGCATGAAGCGGGCCGTGCGATCGATCAGATGGGCCCCCAGGTGGTGCGTCACGGTGATCGCCTGGCTCTGCAGGTAGTTGTCCCTGAGCACCAGATCGGCGACCTCGTCGGTCATCTTGGCGAGCAGCTGGTCGCGCTGCTTGCGGGTCATGTCGCCCGCCGCCTCGACCTCGCCCAGGAGGATCTTGATGTTGACCTCGTGGTCCGAGCAGTCGACGCCGGCCGAGTTGTCGATCGAGTCCGTGTTGCAGCGGCCGCCGGCGAAGTCGTACTCGATTCGCGCCTTCTGGGTCATGCCCAGGTTGGCGCCCTCGCCGATCACCTTGGCGCCGACCTCGGGGGCGTTGACCCGGATCGAGTCGTTCGCCCGGTCGCCGGCGTCGGCATGGGTTTCCAGGGTGGCCTTGATGTAGGTCCCGATGCCGCCGAACCACAGCAGTTCGGAATCGGCCTTCAGCATGGCGGTGATCAGCTCATTGGGCGTCATCTGGTCGCGGTCGAGGCCGAAGACCTTCTTGATCTCGGGCGTGAGCTTGATCGACTTGGCCTTGCGGTCGAACACGCCGCCGCCCTTGGAGATCAGCTTGGCGTCGTAGTCGGTCCAGGCCGATCGCGGCAGATCGAAGAGGCGCTTGCGCTCGGCCCAGCTCTTCGCCGAGTCGGGATCGGGGTCGACGAAGATGTGCATGTGGTTGAAGGCGCCGACCAGCTTGATGTGCTTGGACAGCAGCATGCCGTTGCCGAAGACGTCGCCCGACATGTCGCCGCAGCCGACGCAGGTGAAGTCCTCGTTCTGGATGTCCTTGCCGAGCTCGCGGAAGTGGCGCTTGACCGACTCCCAGGCGCCGCGCGCCGTGATGCCCATCTTCTTGTGGTCGTAGCCGGCCGAGCCGCCGGACGCGAAGGCGTCGTCGAGCCAGAAACCGTAGTCGATCGAGACGCCGTTCGCGATGTCCGAGAAGGTCGCCGTGCCCTTGTCGGCGGCGACCACCAGATAGGGGTCATTGCCGTCGACCCGCATGACCCGCTCCGGCGGGATCACGTTCGGGCCCTTCAGGTTGTCGGTGATGTCGAGCAGCCCGCGGATGAAGGTCTTGTAGCAGGCGATGCCGGCCTCGAGGAAGGCCTCGCGCCCGGCCTCCGGCGGCGGCGGCCGCTTGACCACGAAGCCGCCCTTGGAGCCGACCGGCACGATGACCGCGTTCTTGACCTGCTGCGCCTTGACCAGGCCGAGAATCTCGGTCCGGAAATCCTCGCGACGGTCGGACCACCTGAGCCCGCCGCGCGCGACCTTGCCGAAGCGCAGGTGCACGCCCTCGATCTCGGGGCTGTAGACGAAGATCTCGCGGTACGGCCGCGGCAGAGGCAGCTCCTCGATCTGGCGCGAGTCCAGCTTGAAGGAGATGTAGCTCTTCTCGCCGCCCTCCGCGGTCGGCTGGAAGAAGTTGGTCCTGAGCGTCGCGTCGATGATGTTGAGGAAGCGCCGGATGATGCGGTCCTCATCGAGGTTGCTGACGTTTTCCAGCAGTACGTTGATGCCGCTGACCAGGTCCTGGGCCGCATCGGTATCGGCGGCCTCGGCGGTCTCGGGATCGAAGCGGCGCAGGAAGAGGTCGACCAGGCGCCGCGTGATGTCGGGGTTACGCTTGAGCGTGTCCTCCATGTAGGTCTGGGAGAAGGGGATGCGCGCCTGGCGCAGGTACTTGCAGTAGGCGCGCAGGATCTTGACCTCGCGCGCGCGGAGGCCGGCCGCGATCACCAGCTTGTTGAAGCCGTCGTTCTCCATGTTGCCGGACCAGACCCGGGCGAAGGCGTCGTGGAAGGCCTCCTTGACGTGGCCCAGCTCGACCGCGCCGCCGTCGTCGGTCACGGTCTCGAAGTCGTAGATCCATAGCGGCACCTGACGGTCGGGCAGCTTCACCTCGTAGGGCGTCTCGCCGATCACCTTGAGGCCCATGTTCTCCAGCATGGGCAGGATGTCGCTGAGCGGGACGGGATCGCCGGCCACGTAGATCTTGAAGCGCAGTTCGTGCTCCTCCGCCTCGATCAGGCGGTAGAGGTTGAGCGCGACCCGGCCGCTCTCCAGCGCCTCCTCGATTCGGGCGATGTCGAAAACGGCGTTCTGCGCGTTGAAGCGGTCGGTGTAGCCGGGCGGAAAGGCCTTGGCGAAGCGCCGCGCCGCGGCAATGCCGGACTCCTCGCCGCGCGCCTCGACCAGCGCCTCTTCCAGGTGATCGACCCAGGAGCGCGCGGCCTCGACGACCTTCTGCTCGAGCGCCTGGGTGTCGACTTCCGGGACCCGGCCCTGAACGGTCTTGATGATGACGTGGAGGCGGGCCAGCGCCGAGTCCGTCAGGTGCGTGTAGAACGCCACCGTCGCGCCCTCGTAGGCCTTGGCCAGGATGTCCTGGATCCGGTGGCGCAGCCCCGTATCGAAGCGGTCACGGGGCACGAAGACCAGGCCGGAGACGAAGCGCTCGAAGGGATCGCGGCGGACGAAGAGGGCGACACGCTGGCGGTCCTGCAGGTGCAGGATGCCCATGGCGGTCTCGAACAGCTCGTCCTCGGTGATCTGGAACAGCTCGTCGCGCGGGAAGGTGTCGACGATGTGGGTCAGCGCCTTGCCGTCGTGGCTGCCGGGCGCGAAGCCGGCGCGCGCCAAGGTGCGGGCGACCTTCTGCCGCAGCAGAGGGATCTCGCCGGGATTGCGCGAATAGGCGGCCGAGGTGAAGAGGCCGATAAAGAGGCGCTCGCCGGTCACCTTGCCCTTCTTGTCGAAGGATTTCACGGCCACCGCATCCATGTGCACCGGCCGGTGCACCGAGGACCGCCGGTTGGTCTTGTTGATGCGCAGCAGTTCCGGCTTCTTGAGGAAGTCGCTGACCTCGGGCGGCAGCTTGCCGAGATTGCGCATGCCCTCGAAGACCGGCACGCTCTGGTCCCTGAGGACGCCGAGGCCGCCCTCCTCGGGAACGCGGGTGACAGCGGTTTCCCCTTCACCCTCGAAGGCGTACGGGCGGTAGCCGAGGAAGGTGAAATGGTCGTCGTCGAGCCAGCGCAGCAGCTCGATGCCCGAGGCGATGTCTTCTTCGGGCAGGGGCGGCGGGTTGCTCTCCAGATCAGCGATCACCTCCTGGCAGCGCCCGCGCATCTCGCGCCAGTCCTCGACGGCGGCGCGCACGTCGCGCAGCACCGCGGCCAGGGCCTCTCGGATCGCTTTGTGCCGCTCGGCCGGCTGCTCGTTGATCTGGACGTGCATGACGGATTCCGGCAGCACGCCGTTGGCGGCCCCGGCCTGGAGACCGGTCAGCTTGCCCCGGGCGTCGCGGGCGATGCCCAGGACGGGATGGACGATCAGACGGACCTCGGCTTCCAGCTGATTGATCTGCGAGACCACGGAATCGACCAGAAAGGGCATGTCGTCGTTGACGATCTCGACGATGGTGTGCCCGGACTTCCAGCCGTGCTCCTCGAGGCGGGGATTGTAGACCTTGATCTTGGCCTCGCCCTTCTGGCGCTTCTGGGCGAAGCCGAGGATGGCCAGGGCGGCGCCGTAGAGGTTGTCCGGCGACTCGTCCTTGATGTCGTCGGGCGGAACGTTGGCGTAGAATCGCTCGACGAAGCGCTTGGCCAGGTCCGTGCGCCCCGACTCGACGCGTTGCTCGACCCGCGTAAGCACCTTTTCGATCAGGTCGGTCTTGACCTGTTCAGCCCTCAGCCCCATGGCGTCGTCTCCCGGGATGGCGATCTGACCAGCCCCGCAGACCGGGTGGCGCCCCCATCCTTGATGATTGTGATATCAAACTTCTAATGATGATCTAATCCCCGCTCAAGCGGTCCCGGCGCGCCCGAGCGGGCGGAGGACCGCAGGGCTATGTTAGCCAGTGTCGCGCCACGCGTCACCGCGCTTGACCTCGGCGGACGCCTCGATCCGGGCCGGCGTCATCAAACGCGAGAGCCGAACGACCTAGGGTTTCTCGGGGCGAGGCGGCGCGGCTCGGCGCTAGTCCGCGGCCTCCTCGGCTTCTTTCTTCTCCTCGCCTTCGGCCGGCGCCCCCTCGACGCGGAAGATCACGAACTCGCCCTCCTGGCCGGTGAAGAGCCCGGGACCAGGCGCCACTTCGCGGCGCGCGTGGGACCGCTCGCCCCGCTTGACCTCGAGCCCGCAGGCACAGAGCATCAGGCCGGCCAGGGCAAGGGGGAGCAGCCGCATTAGAACTTCACCCGTGTGCCCACGGTACCAACGTAGATCTCGTCCACGGCGGGGCTTTCATCCCGGTCGAGGTCGTAGACCCGGAACTGGACGTAGAATTCGGTGCCGTAGTCCTCCAGAAGCTGAATGGCCGCGAGGCCGACGGAGGTGCTTTCGTCGTTCTCGAGCAAGACGTTCTCGCCGTAGGTGAAGTCGATCCCGAAGCCCGTGTCTCCGATCGAGAAGAAGTTCGTGTCCCAGGCCAGCTTGCTATAGAGGTTGTAGGGGTCGTCACCCTCGTCGAAGGAATCCATGCCGCCCGAAACGGTCAGGCTGAGACCGGTCGGATTGTGCAGCCCGGAGAAGGAGCCGGCCAAACGCCAATCGACGTCGTCCTCGCTCGGGTCCCGAATCGAGATGGCGCCCAGGGTCGTGAAGGGGCCGACCTCGACGCCGCTCCAGTCGCCGTAGTCGCCGCCCCAGGTGAGCGCCGCGTCGTAGCGCTGATCGTCGCCGGCGGAGATCGAGACCTGGAGACCCGGTCCAAGCACGGGCGTGTCGTAGCGCGCCCGGTCCTGCCGGTCGCCGTCAAAGTTGAAAAAGGCGTCGTCGACGGAAATCCCGGTCAGCTCGTCGTCGGCCGTGAACTGAAGGCCGCCCGCAATATCGGCGACCCCGGAATACATGATCGGACCGCCGACTAAGGATAGGTCGAACTCCGCCGTGTCGTCGGCGGCCGCCTGGCCCTTGCCGAACAGCCCCTGGCCATAGCTGTCGTTGCGCGCGAAGGCCTCGACCTTGCGCACGTCGATGAAGTCGTCGGAACTCTCATTATCCTGACTTACGTCGCTCGAATTGTTCGGGCTGAAGGCGATCTCCATGCGCGAGCCGAGCAGGGTGTTCGGCGTGACCTGTCCCGTCCCGACGAATCGCACCCGCGAGTCCGAGACGTCGTTGTCGACGAAGTAGGCCTTGGTATCGTCACCGTCGGCCGCGACGTTGACCGCGCGGTTGATGTGTCCCGAGATCGCGAGCTTGATCTTGTCGGGGTTGTCCGTGTTGACCGCCTTCGACGATTCGCGGCCCGGCGCCGGCGCCCGCATCGTGACGACAGCCTCCTCGGCGGTCTCCTTCGCTTCCTCCGCCACCGCCTTGGCTTGGCGCGAATCCTCTTCGAGTTGGTTGAGACGCTGCTCCAGCGCGTTGATCGTGCCCGCCTGCGACTTCAGCTGTTCGAACTGCTGTTGGAGCTGCTGCTGCTGCTGCTGGATGATCTGCTGCAGTTGCTCGAGGGTCGCCGCGTCGACCGACACGGTTTGACTCTGAGCCGCGGAATTCCAGGCGCCGATAACCAGAAACGCGAGTGCGGCGCTAAGCCGCCGTGTTGCTCGTAACATCTCCCCCTCCCAGAAGCCTATCCTGCCGTACGCTTACCCTCCGGCCGTCATGACGTTCGCACACCCTTGGCAATTCAGGACGGCATTATTGTTGCGTGCATTATCGAGACGCTTGATGACACCAGTGTTACACAGTTCCACTGGAAACGTGATCCTGAATCGACGCAGAAATCTGCGCTGAGTCACGATCTCTCGCGCAGCCGCTCCGATTTGACGGCGTGACTCGCGCGCGCGCTCGTCGGGCCTCGGGTCTTCGAGTCCGGGTTCGGAGCGTGGCCGGACCCCGGTGATCGCTATGACACGAATGGCACCGGA
>JAAUYK010107875.1_pt1 | contig 11817 bp, 12 predicted proteins | sample 7278021 | NCBI WGS metagenome assembly JAAUYK01 (sample SAMN14350223, study PRJNA611818) | marine sediment metagenome | isolation source: surface marine sediment (1.8m) | place: French Polynesia: Moorea | collected 2018-08
AGCTCACTGTCATAACTCGTTCTCTGTTTTTTTTGCGGCCAGCCTGAAAGGTCCTTTCTAGCTGCTGTCCTTATAGCCCCGTCTTCAAAGCCGAAGGAGGCCTACATGCTAGAGTTAGTCAGGTGCAGTGCAGCTCGTACGTGAGAGACAAAGACAGAAAGTGACGAGGCGTGGCCAACTGGGTATAGACAGATATTCGACTGACTTTCTCCGGGGCGAATGTGGGAATCGATTTTTGAGCAGCGAGGGCAGTACATACGAACGAACTGTCGGTGAGAGAAAGAAACCTCGCGATCGAGACTGCGGTAGAAATCGGGAAAGCACTCTCTAAATTTCAACGTCGATTTATGCGACCAGAGCTAGGGTCATATAAGATTCATTTTGCGACGTACGTTCTACAGAAGCAGAATTGCCCCTTACGGACGCGTACGTCGCGGTCGGTCGGTCGGCCGGCCGGACCATTAAGGAAGGAAGGAAGGAAGGAGAGAGCGGCCGGCCAGCCCCCTAGCTGCACTGCGGCGGTCTCACAAGGTCGGGATGAGGTGAAAGAGGAGACGAAGAGCTAAAGCGAGATTAGTTGCCTCGAAATATCGCAGTATGGCATCATGCTCCGGCCTGACAGCCGGTGAGCTGGACCGTGCTTATTAGAGGCTAGTGGAGGATTGCTCCGTCCAACGGACCGTTAAAAAAAGGTGGCTTAGCCTCCGGATCGAGACCGGGTGGCCGAGAAAATGGGAAAGGAAGAAACAACATAATGCGCATACACTTCACTTGAGCATAAACCTGCTCTTTCCAATGTTTCCTTTGCGCCTTTGGGCCTTCCACCTCTCACCGTCCGTCATGAGTCGGCTGTCGTTACACACGCGATCCTCGAGGGGAGCTAGGCGGCTAGAGTTCCCAAATGCAGCGCACATAATATTCGCCTCCTATATATCGTATAGCGAGCGGAGTATATCCAAGCACGGGCTGGAGTGTTAATTAAGGGCCTCCTTTTCATTTGGCCCGCGACCTCGGGCGAAGTTAGAGAGGGCGGGGCGGACTGGCGTTCGCGCCGTCCCTCCCGCAGGGCCAAAAACATCGGCAGCCAGCCAGTGGCCGCATGGCCAGACTCCAAAGCCGAGCCAAAAATTACTGCACTGGCCGCCCCGGCCGCCTCCTGCTCCTCGAGGATAAATGATGGAAGTTGCCCGACCTCCGGCTGTAGAGAGAGTACGTGGTCATTAGTGTCTAGCCGCTGACTACGAACGCCACATGCTAGCGAGCTAGATCCTACATCCGACACCTAGCGTCGGAAATAGACACCGTTCGTGGTTACAGTACAGCTAGCTGGAGTTACATGCATGGATTTACGTAGATGCCTCTGGCAAATTGATCGAAGTGCGAAGAGGTACGCACTTGATAGCCTTCGCGTTACGATGAATTTCGTTCCCGATGGGTTTCATCACCGCAGCGCCGTAAAAATTTTGCTGCCTCAGGTAAATAGTGGACGTACGTATTTCCTCAGAGGCGTCGCCTAGCTGCGTATCCCGGTAGCAACTGTGACGTTGATAAATTTTGATCGCCGGCAGCTCAAGTTTCGTGCGCCACGCGACGTTGACGTCGACGGTCGAAAGCAACAGCAGCCAGCATTCAGCTCGACGAGGACGAATGGTGGCGTGCATTGCGATAAGCGAGCGAGCGAGCGCGCTCACGTCAGCCTGAAATTGCCCTCATGCTTTTCACTTTTACGCCGAGATGGAGCGACCTTTCCTTCCTTCCAATAGAATAGAATCCAGAGAGCACGCTCACAGTCTTATGTACGTATCCACACCCAGGTGAAGCCGTTCATCGAGTTCGAGGAGAACATCAACTACACCGACATCACCGTGTGCAAGAACACGTGGGACAGCGACGGCAAGCTCGTCTACACTATCGTCGCCTCGTGCTTCCAGTTCATCGCCCCCGTCGTCGTCGTCATATTCAGCTACATCGCGATCTTGATCCGGCTGAAGAACAGACCGCAGGTTAGTCATCAAGAGGAAAAGGAAAAGCAGGATGCTACGTGTGTACTTCGGAGAGAAACCCTCAACCAATATCCAGCCGAATCGCAATCTTCCGACAATAAACTTTGTTTTGTTCGGATGTACTGTAATCCGTGAAAGTCGAGCTAAATTGACGAATTGGACCGCGGGATCAATGAAGGGAGAAATCAAACTTTTTCTATCCATTCACAACCGCTTTGTGCTCTGAGTTTTCAAGTAATGCTCCAATTCTACGTACCTGCTTCATTGCATACATCGAGTACGTTATACGCACATATACGTACACTACTACGAGTACATCGTATCTTATATTCTTATATTGCACACTATTAATCGAATACACAGAGCCAACACAAGAAGAACAACAGCAAGCGCAACCGGGCGAACCTCATGATCTTGGCCATCATGCTCTGTTTCTTCATCTCCTGGCTTCCGCTAAACTCCTTCAAGGTAAGCAATTAAGTCAGTCGATCGGGCAGCCAACGCTGTTAACCGCCTAGCTATTGCTTCAGATGTTGGTCGGCGTATGGCCCGACACCTTCCTGCCGTTTGTGGAGGGAAAGGAGGCGAGCATGTACGGCGCCTTCCACCTGGTGGGCCTCTCCAATACCTGCATCAACCCCTTCCTCTACGGCTACCTCAACGAGAACTTCAGGAAGGAGTACAAGAACGTCTACAGGTGAGATATGCAAAGCCAGGCAAGATTTGAAGCAGCCCCTTCACGATCGAAGGCCGCCTCCACTTCAGACGAGCATGTCCAAGGGCGAAATAACGTGTCCTTCTGAGTCCGAGGGCCCCTCTTGTCTATACATGGGGCTGGCGGCGCACTCTGAATATAAAGTTGGTGAAAAAAGGATGAGAGAGGGCGGGCGTGTTCCATGCCTCAGCAGGCCTCTTTTGCCTTTCCTCTCTTCTCTCTCGGGATGGATGAGCGCGCCCCACGCAATAATAAACTACAGAATTTAAGGTCCGAGCCGGCCGGCCTTTTCCCCATTTATTACGCTTCCTTTCACGTTGCTAAGGCGTCTGGCAGACAGGAAGAGAAAATGATAAGCATGACAGATATCTCTAGCCTCGGCTGGCAGACAGGCTGACAGGGATATATGGTCGGATGTCGTGACTTATATTCGTATATAATGACAATTTTGAAGGTCGATTGACTGCTCATGGCACGCTAGATTTCGATTAATGTGAATCTATTCCTCTTCTACCGACACAGGAAAATGCCGTGGTACTCTCAGTCGAGCGCCGCGCACCACCAGCAGATCCACCTGCACGTGGTCGCCTCTCCGGAAGCGGCGGCCATCGGAAACGGCGGACAGCCGCCGTCCCCGTCGCCGCCTTCGCCTCTGCAGCAGCAGCAACCGCCTGGGAACTTGCCACAGGCCGGAGGCGTGGGCAACGGGTCAGGAAACCAGCATCAGGCTGAACCTGGGGATCCGCCCCAAAACCTGAATGGTGGGTTTTCCGTTAATGTCATTATCGTACTTTATAACCTAATGTACGAGTACGTACAACGTGTAGCCGAGCAGAACGGCCACGTCGCCAACAACGGCGGGGAGCGCGTCGGAGCTGCAGATGCTGTGGGCCCCATCGAGCTCGTGATCGCCGCCGAGCCGGCGGACGCTAAGGCGGCGGAAACGGCGACCAGGTGGATAAAGAAGCCCGGCCTCGCCAGGCGCCTATCCCTCAAGCCCGTCCTGGAGGAGGACATGCCCAGGCCGAACGCGGGGAGGAGGATGAGCGTGCCTGGTATATGCACTTATGCGTAGTAGCGAATTATCGTCAGAGTATAATCCCTTTTTTCTCAGGCTTGGGCATGGTGGTGGTCACGGCCCGGAGGGCGTCCAGGTCGGTGGGGGACTCGTTCGACGCAGACCGCGCGGCCGCCCCGGCCAACGGCAGCGACCGACCCCTGCCGGCGCTACAGCTACCCTACGTCGAGGAGGAGGAGGAGGAGCAGGACGTGCTGCTGAAGAAGGCCGCCGGACAGAAGAACCTGCACGTGATCATCGTGGCGACCAGCTCAGCGCCGGCCTCGCAGCTCGAGAACGGCTGTGGCGGCACGGACAACAACCAGAGTCGGAAGGAGAGCATCGCCAGACGCCGGAGCTACGTGGCGGACAGCGGAAAGGAGGAGCACGGGCCTCTTCGGAGACAGGTCTCGCTGACGGAGGTCGTACACAACTTTGGGAAGAGGGGCTCGAAAAAGAAGCTCGCCCCGCCCGACCTGTTGGGCCCCGTGCCGCCGGCCGCGCAACAGCCGCTGATCAATGGGGCGACCTCGAGAAATGGGAAGGGCAACGTCATTGCTGGCATGAGGCGCATCGGATCGCACCCGGTCGATATGGAGGGGCTCGAGGAGACAGCAGTGTGATAGCGGACGCGGACTGGGGAGTTGAAATTTATGTGATGGATAGCGCTTAATTCTCGCGTAGTTCGGCGATTACGTATAGCTGTATGTAGTAGAGCCTAAAGAACCAAACCACGTTACCCCTCATCTACATGGTACTCAAAAGTTAAACCCTACTCAAAAGTCAAAGCATATCAACTATGTAGACACATACATGTATTTGTACGGAAATTGACGAGCTGTGTGATATTGTAACAAACAATAACGGTACCTTATTGAAATCATCATCCACTTGTCTCGGTGTACAACCATCCCAACGAATGAATGACGTACAGTTCGAGACCCGGCCACTCCTAGCTCAACTCAAAAAGCTCATTGGACTTCCGTGTAGTATACCCACTGAAATAAACGTACAACACATATGTAGTGATGTCATACTCAATATGGCTTTATTTCTTTTCTTTCCTTGCACATATCAGCTGTCTTGCGTTCTCTTTAATGCGAGCACCGCCTAGTGTGGTTCTATAGTATACGTATGTAGTTGTAGTAAGTGGAAATTTTGAGCTATAGTTAAATCTGGTGGTGCTCTCGAATTTCGTCTCCGGGGTATAGATAGCAGTCGTGATCTTCTTCTAAACTTCTCTGATCGCTCCTCGATCCACGGCGCAGTGAATGCCTAAGAACAGCTAGTACGTATTAATTGCACATGGTCTGCTACGACAAGTTGTAGTTGTTGAACTCTCTCAAGTAAGAGGGTCGTCCAAGCCCTACACGGGTGAAAATTGGCACTGCGTGCGTGAGTGCGCAGGTAAGAAACATTCGGAACGAACACCCGACGCGGATTTCATAGCAGTACGGGCTCGGTCGATCGGTCGCGACTTATACTCTCTCTTCACACTGTCGTGCAACAATAGAAAATTCTTCGTTCGTAGTGATCGCTTCTTTCGTTATAGTTTATCCTAGTATGTAAGCTGATTTGCTTATTTGCGGTACCGGCGTCAATGGTGCTTGCTTGCTCCTCCGAACAGCCGGCCACCAATAAGTTTCTTCATCATAACAGCATATTTATTCATCACGCCTCTCTCACGTTCACTTTTAAGTGGGTCTTCGCTGCTTTGTTCTCCTGAGAGTCTGTCGCTGTCGCACAATGGAAGCCATTTGATTGTTCGCTCGCTGCACGCTCTCGGTTGGGCTAGACGACCTCGACGTAGTTTGCGGGGTATAGCCCCACCCTGCCGTCCTTCCGTCCCTTGCACCATCCCTGCTCGTCCTCGTCTTCCAACTTTTCAAAGAGGTCGCCTGCGAGACAGACAGAAAACAGGACGGTCATAAATAACGCAGCGCGGCTTGCTGAGGCAGGTACAACGTCTCCGCTTGCTGCATGGCGAGCGAAGGAGCCTCCAATTTACGTAATGGACGTGAGCGAGCGGCGGCGTTTCACTTACCAACTTTGAAGTCTAGCTCGTCGTCCTCTGCAGCCTCGTAGTCGTATAGCGCGCGCACCTTCACGCCCGGCTCGCCGTTGTCCACGAGCGGGTCGGGGGCGGCCGGACCTCCGGCAGCCGCCGCGCCGCCGCCGTCGTCCCATTCCTCCTCCTCTTCGTCGAACGGGTTCGAGTCCTTGGAGTCGCCATTGCTGAAATAGCAACAAGAATAACATTATTAAGCTGCATAAATCAACCTGCTCTCTCCTCATTAGTCTAAGGTCCACACTCAATGGGAATGATCGATTCGAGTGATCAATTAGTGGCGAAGCTACAGAAAGCATTTGACTATGCGTGAATAGTGTAAGTGTCTGTTGTGTGCTCTGTGCATCGAACTGATTCGAGAGTGCGTCCACGTATCGTCTCTTTAATTCCGTACGCTTGCGAACTTCGGATGCTATCTTGTGCAGCGCAACTACTCCGACTTTCAAGTACCCGAGGTCCAATGGGTCCGGCGGCCCAACGTATGTGGGTGGTACTTGCCAACTTGTTCAAAGAGCGCAAAGTCAATATGGTCGCTCCCTTTAATCTTCTCCCGGTGGTGGCTAGCACGAGCCTCTACAGCCGACTAGAAAACTCCCATGCAGCGCAGAGATTTGCGACGCGGCGAAGAAAAGTTTTCCTACCGCTAGCTGCGCCTTCCCTGAATATATACTTAGACCTCATGCAACGCTGGCCTCTTCCCCTTACTTACTGCGGAGTTATGCTTCTCGCCGCTTTTCCAAGTACCCTTGGTTGGTATGAACAAGTGCTGCGCACCGACCGTGAATAACGACCTTTTCGCCGGTCGATTGCATGCATGCGGCACACGGAATGAGTTCAATCCGAGGTTGCCGCCGCTTTCTAGCTCTTCCCCTCAATGCATGCTTTGTACTGCATTCCCAAGACGAAGGTGCGGCAAGTACTAGACGGAGGCACTCCTCCACAGATTTTAAGTGGTAGGCAGGCAGGCGGGCAGGCAAGACGCTCATCTAATGCACTTCCTCCCTAAAAATAGGAAGCATGATGGACTCGAAAGCCGTTAATGTCTTGCGCGGTGCACACGGCCAACCAGCTAGACAGCCTTCTGCAAGTGGTTCAACTCCTTATACCTTGATGGACACTAGACCGAGATGAACACTAATGCAGCGAAGACAGCTCAACCTGGACGATGGTTCCAGTGCGATCGGTTGGAGAGCCCACTGACGGACAACATGTAACATTAATCGGAGGGGTTAGGCATCTACTTCCTAACTGACGATCTCTTCTTTCTCGTGGGCATCGGCGACACGGAGGGCGTCCGCGAGCTCGGCTTCCTCGACGCGGCGACCTCCAGCCGGGAGAAGATGCTCTCTCTGCCCCTCTTTTTCGACGCCGCCACCGCCGGGGCCACTCGGCTGCCGTTGGCCCTCCTCTCCCTTCTCGGCGACCTGCCACTGTCTATGGCTGTGAAGGGCGGCGGCGACGGATCCTTCGGAGTGCTCGACACCGTGTACACCTGCGTCTTCACGGGCTTGAATGAGTCCTCCCCTTCCTGTTCATCACCCTCCTCCTCCAAGCTCTCCACCTTCACCGTTCCCTTCGAGCCGGGACTCTCCGTGCCCAGCTTTAGGGTGGAGGAGGCGCCCGACGGCGGGGACTCCTTATCCAACACGAGTGACGACGATTCGAGTGCCACACTCATTTCACCAGCTGCTGCTTGTGTGCTACTAACACTGGCCGTGTCCTCCTCATACCGTAAGTTGCCCGACGTCTCCATGTCGTGTATCTTGAGGCCGGCGGCCGTCATCGCTTTGCCGAAGAAGCTCGTTCGAGCGCCGCCGTTCGCCTGGCCGTTTGTGTAGTAACTGCTAGGAGTTAAAAGCGGAAAACGTCGCGGAAGGTGTTTTAATATCAGTCTCATATGAAGGTTGAGTGTTCTTAGGCGGCGGGCAAATGCACTACTTATATGAAGCGCAACTAATATTATAGCGAATGATTACCAAAAGAATTATAAGCTCCGGGCAACCGAACTGCACACAACATAACAAAAGGTGTACCGGCGGGGTTCAATTTCGGAGTAAATGCCCTCCTCGGCCTCATAGAAACTGTCATCGTCACCGGCGAAACCGTCCGACTCCTCGGAGTCGAACGGGTTGCCGGCCAACGCGGGAGCGGTCGACGCCGACGCCTCGGCCGTCGCCGCACTGGGAACGAAGGAGGGAGGGTAGGATATTAACGCAATAACGGGCGGGCGTACATTGTCGGGGAGCTGGCATGGCATTTTTCGCGAAATCAATCTCGAAACCGCGCAACAGTTCTCGAAGCCCAAAGAAATTCTGAATGCTTCATGCACTACGTATACACTTACCTCAGTTCTGGCTGCCTGTATTGTCCGGCGGCGGCGCCGTTGTTCGCCGTCCTGCCCATCTGGTTGCTCGCCGCCACGGCCGCCGCAGCACCTCCCAAGCTGGTCGCCTTTCCGTTCCGACTCGTCTTGTTCGAAGAACCGTTCTGCTTCACCACGGAGTTGTACTCCTACAGAAGGGAGGCAGTGATTAAGACATTTAGTAAAGAGCAGAGAGCTAGGGCACGAATCTACAGCTTACAACAGCAAGAACTAAATAAGTAACATGTATTTACTGGTAGATCGTCGCCGACTTGTCTCGAGTTGATGAGTGTGATGTTTCCGTCGGCAATCTGGCCGCCGCTGCCCTTCTTGTTGCCCTTGCCCACGATGTCTCGGAGCTCCTCGGTGTATTCCTGTTTCAACGGAAGCAACGAGGAGGTAACAGAAAACGGAAAAAATAAAACGAAAAGTCTATGGGCTACATTAATGTTCAGAGTCAAAAATTTATATCGGCGTCCAGTCGCCGTCATAGTAAAAAAAGTCAAACACTAAACTCTGTTTAAAACAGCATGCCATGTGTATCATGCGACTCTTATTCGTCTCTTACGCACCTCGAACTGCGGCCAGTTCATGGCCATATTGACGCCGTTCGTGTTCGACCAGAGCCGCAGGTCCTTCTCGTGGTCAGCGTTGTTCACAGTGTGGTAGAACTCCTCGTAGATCTGAGGCAAGCTGAAAAGCGCATAAGACAACGACGATCAGACCCGTGCCCCGGACAAAGAGGTTCATCGGCAACTTACTCTTCGTACTCGGAGATGTTGAGGACCTTCTGCAGCTGGAACAGGGTCTGCTTGAACCTCTGCAGCCTCTGTCCCTCGCTCATCTGACACCGCTCGAAGACCTCCGTCATGTTTTCCATGTACTGCGGGTTGTAGCGGTTTAGGTCCTGCAACTCGGCCTGGTAGGTCTCGCGCGTCCGCTGCACGTGTTCCTTGGACTTTTGCACGCGGTCCTGAAGCTTGCGAAGCTGCAAATGCGCAGGGTACGGATTAGTATTCTCGCTTGTCATTGCATATCGCACGGACCATCATTAAACATCCATTCCTTCGTGTGTAAGTTGGCACAAACAGGTTTCGCTATCTATAACGTCAATCCGTTCGCTTATGCTGTTTCGAGAAAAAAATCCCCTGATCGACTAGATATCGATCGCAAGAAAACCTCCTCCAATGGTTGCCTATAATTCTTCTGATGTAGAGCTGTCCGAGCGTGTAAAATGTTCTGTGTGCGTATGTTACTTATATTACTAGTGCACTATATACTATACGTTTATTGTCCATGTAGTATGTGTGTGTTGGTTGTGAGGTTGCACCTTGAAAACAATGCCGTCTTACGGCACAGTGCGAGGTCAGTCCGTGCCCACATTGGTCGTTCTTTGGCATTCGTAGATCGAGACTCAGTTATAAGTATTCGGGCTCGATGCTTAGGACGGGGTTGGGTTGGTGCGCGAACCTGACTTGCCTGACTCTCGAAAGACAGGAAGAATATGGTTGGGTCGAGCGAGGTGAGAAAGTACTTCCATTTCTTGAGAACGAGAATGAAAACGGGAAAGAGCAATGTAGGAGTTTTATGTATCTGTTGTCCTGTTATGTCAAGAGGATAAGTAAGATGGCTTGATTAAGCAAGGCGGGAAAAAAATTACGGCGTAGTAAACTGCGTTACTTAGCAGGATTTATCTTAATTGTGAGCCCGGCGAAAGATACGTTGTACTATTCCCTCACCTGGTCTGGCGACACCGTCGAGTCTCCGGACGCGTTCCTCTCCTGGTTGACGTAGGACTTCTCCGTCTTGCACGCGTTGTGGTACTCCGTCTTGGCCTTCAGCACCTTTTGGTAGAGCTTCGCCCACGGCTTCTGTGCCTTCTTGAACGCGTCGTCCATCTCCTTCTTCTCTTTCAGCGACATCATCGTCTATGCGAAACAAGGTATTATAAAGAAAGTTCTCAGATCGAACACTCATGATTCCTACCTTGTGGAAGGTCTCCTTCTGCCAGGACTTGATGTCGGCGACCACCTTGGTGTTGAGGTCCTCCTTGACCTTGCTGTGCAGCGCGCACCGCCGGTCGGCCTCCACCAGGACGGCCTTCCACGCGGCCTCAGTCGTGCCGTACTCGGGTCCTTCAAAGATTAATATGTGAACGAGAATGACAATTACGACACAGCTAGGCTGCTTTTACGCTCGCTCACCTTTCTCTATCGTGTTGTTCCACTTGACCGCCCACGACTTCAGCTTCTGCGCGTACATCTTCTCGATCTCGGCGCGCTCTATGACGAGCTGCGCGAGGTCGGAGCACAGGCGATTGCCGTCCTCGATCCGCTTAGTCGTCTTCTTGTAATTTCCCGGCTCCCAGAAGGAGTCGGAGCCCGCCATGTATACCTCGTCGCTGTGGTGAGACATGGTGGCGGTGGAGGAGGCGTTGGCCACGATCCTGGCGACCTTAAAAGGCGGCACGGAGTTCACAGCCTCCGCGTGCTACCCAGACAAACGGACGGACGGATGGCGCCGGCCTGAAAGAGATAAGCAAGCGAAAACTATCAGATGGGTAGCAATTTTCAAACGATTAGCGCGTTCGTCATACGAACTCGTGCATGTACGCATTCTCAGCTGCCCTAATTTTTAGCCCGCGATAATGTAGCATAGTTCGACCGATCTACTATAGCAGTTTGTGAAACGTAGTCGACGCGCGCTCTTGCCTCCGAAACCGCAGGAAACGAAACTTTTTTTCGCGCTGCAGCTAATTAGTAGACGACAGATGCCGCGTTGAGTATTCAGCTTTTCAGATAAGCTCATTCGCTTGTCACACCCAGACGAGAAACACGTGTTCTTGGCATTTTCTCTTTCTCCCTCGAGGAGAGTGCTCATTTGCCTTAGCCTCGAGTCGATCGCACGGCATTCTTTCTCTGGGCGAGCGAGATCGCTTTTTAACCCCATTCCCCGCCTGCCAAGCGGCGATGCTAAAGTACGTCCAAGGGCGCCAATTTGTTCTTAGGGCGCAGTATACGTAGCTGGCTGCATTGCATTCGAAATACGTGAAATGCATTGCGAGCCACTCTTCTCTCCGGCGAACTGCATGCATTGATTGGCCTTAGAGCGAATAAAATGGTACGGGGTGAGCTAGGTGACGTTACTCGTAACAAGAGTCGCCGTTATAGAGAAACGACTTAATTAGGAAAAGTGCCGGCCGCCGGGGCAACCCCTCTTCCGCCGTCTTTTCTTTCCCGGCAATCCGATCGAGCCTTCCTCGAATACCTCGCCCCGAGCACAGCTAGTACGTACGGTGTTGTTATTGGATCAGCATTGTCTACCTTGAGGATTAGCCGGCAAAGGAAGTATCCGGAAGTTTGTGCAGTATTATCTCTGTGCGTGTGCGTGAACGATCCGTTCGGAACTGGTGCATAAAAATCTGACATCCTGCTCTGCAAGCACGGCGGATCGATGCGATGCCCTTTGCAGCACATAGCTACTTAACAGTGTGGCATTTCCTATCTAATAAGAGATCAATATCAACACGAACTGCGTAATAAAAATGATTTACAGATGGGTGGAAAGATGCATCGGGTTTTGAAGTTATAACCGTGTCACCTTGCCCGGTAC
>JAAUYK010149739.1_pt1 | contig 11814 bp, 10 predicted proteins | sample 7278021 | NCBI WGS metagenome assembly JAAUYK01 (sample SAMN14350223, study PRJNA611818) | marine sediment metagenome | isolation source: surface marine sediment (1.8m) | place: French Polynesia: Moorea | collected 2018-08
AAGGAGATCAACGGCTACTTCCTCGAGAAGGGCGCGGGACACACGCCGGGCGCGCAGGTGTCGAGCTTCGGGCAGCTCGCCGACGACGGCAGCACCGCGGCCGGCAACTGGATCTACGGCGGCAGCTACAGCGAGGAAGGCAACCTCTCGGCACGGCGGGACGCCACCGACGCGGTCAACGGCATCGGCCTGCACCCGAACTGGGCGTGGGTGTGGCCGGCCAACCGGCGGATCCTCTACAACCTCGCGTCGGTCGACGAGAAGGGCCAGCCCCGGGACCCGAAGCGCTGGGTGATCCGCTGGGACCCGGAGGCGAGCCGCTGGGAGGGCGACGTGCCCGACGGGAACCTGCCCCCGGGATCCAAGCCCTTCATCATGCTGCCCGGAGGCGTCGCCCAGCTCTACGCGCCGAACCTGGCCGACGGGCCCCTTCCCGAGCACTACGAGCCGGTCGAGAGCCCGATCCGCAACCCGCTCTCCGCCCAGCAGTTCAACCCCGCCGCCTACGTCTGGGAAGACGGGGAGTTCGACAAGCTGGGCGACCCGAAGGACTTCCCGGTGGTGGCCACCACCTACCGGGTGTCGGAGCACTGGCAGACCGGCGCCATGAGCCGGAACATGCCGTGGCTCGCCGCACTCATGCCGGACGCCTTCGTCGAGATCGGCGCCGAGCTGGCGCGCATTCGCGGGATCGCCACCGGCGACCGCGTGCTGGTGCGCTCGGCCCGGGGGGAGATCGAGGTCTTCGCCCTCGTCACCGAGCGCTTCGAGCCCTTCTTCGTGAGCGGGAAGATCGTGCACCAGGTCGGAGTGCCCTGGCACTACGGCTACGCGGGGCTGGCCACGGGCGCGAGCGCCAACGTCCTCACCCCGAACGTGGGCGACGCCAACACGGTGATCCCCGAGTTCAAGGCGTTCCTGTGCGACGTGCAGAAGAAGGAGACGGCCTGATGTCGAAGGCGATGCTCCAGGACAACTCCCGCTGCATCGGCTGCCGGGCCTGCATGGTCGCCTGCAAGGAGTGGAACGAGCTCGGCACCCTCGAGGAGGCCGAGTCGGCCGAGTTCTTCGCCGGGGCCGGCTACCAGAACCCGAAGGACCTGGATCCCAACAACTACACGCTCATCACCTACACCGAGAGGCCGGAAGACCGGGAGTGGGTCTTCGGGCGCAAGCTCTGCATGCACTGCGTCGAGCCCGCCTGCGCCTCGGTCTGCCCCGTCACGGCGCTCACGAAGCACGAAGACGGCCCGGTGGTCTTCAACGAGCGTCGCTGCATCGGCTGTCGCTACTGCCTGCAGGCCTGCCCCTTCGAGATCCCGAAGTACGACTACGACAAGGGGATCTTCCCCAAGGTCCACAAGTGCACCTTCTGCGCCGACCGACTCGAGGCGGATCTCGAGCCCGCTTGCGCGAAGGTCTGCCCCACCGACGCCATCCTCTTCGGGGAGCGCGACGACATGATCGCCGAGGCCGAGCACCGCATCGCGGGCACCCCGGGCTACTACGTGCCCCACATCTACGGCAAGGACGAGGTGGGCGGAACGAGCGTCCTCCACCTCTCGAGAGTGCCCTTCGAAGAGGTCGGCTACGTGACGGGGTTGCCGATGGAGCCGCTGCCCGATCTCACCCACAAGACGATGCGCTGGATCCCGCGTCTCTTCTTCTCGCTCCTCGCCTTCTTCTCGTTCTGCGCCTGGTTCGTGCGGCGGCGGGAAGCGCGCATGGCCGAGAAGGCGTAGGCGATGTTGGCAGGCGCGCTCTGGAAGCCGGGCCCGGGCACCTTCGTGCTGCTGGCGCTCTTCGCCACGGCGCTGGTGCTGGTCCTCATCCGCTTCATCTTCGGCCTGGGCGCGATCGCGAACATCAACGACGCCTACCCCTGGGGCTGGTGGATCGGCTTCGGGGTGCTGTTCTTCATCTCGCTGGGAGGCTGCGGCTTCACGCTGGCCTTGATGGCCGACGTCTTCGGCATCCGCCGCTTCGAGCCCTTCGTGCGGCCGGGCATGGTCTGCGCCCTGCTGCTCTATCTGAGCTATCTCTTCGTGCTGAGCATCGAGGTGGGGCGCCCCTGGATGGGGTGGATCGTGTTCCTCTCCTTCGCGCACACGTCGGCGCTGTGGGAGATCGCCTGGTGCGCCACCCTGTACATGGCCTGCCTGATCCTGGAGTTCACCAAGGTGGCGGCGGCGAAGTACGAGTGGCCCCGCGCCCTGCGGGTGGCGACGGTCCTCTACCTTCCGGCGGTGGTGCTCGGCGTGACCCTCTCGCACTTCCACCAGTCGTCGCTCGGCACCATGATGACGATCGTCCCGCTGAAGCTCGATGAGCGCTGGTGGACGGAGCTGCTGCCGCTCACCTTCCTGCTCACGGCCTTCAGCAGCGGCATGTCGGTGGTCGTGATCGAGCACGTGCTCGCCACGCGCTGGCTCCGGCTCAAGCCCCGGCCCGCCCTGGTGTCGGACCTGGCCCGCTTCCAGATGGGTGTGGTCATCGTCTTCCTGCTGGTGCGTTTCGGCGACCTGATCTACCGGGGCGCCCTCGAGTCGATGCTCCGCACGAGCTGGTCTTCGTTCTCGATCTGGCTGGAGCTCGTCGTGGGCTTCGTGGTGCCCCTGGCGCTTCTCGCGACGCCCGCCATTCGCAACACCCTGTGGGGCTGCTTCACCGCCTCGTGCCTGCTCATCTTCGGCAACGGCCTGATGCGCTTGAACATCACCGTCGTGGGCATGGAGGTGCCGAGCTGGCAGACCTACTTCCCGTCCGCCGGAGAGGTGCTCACGACGCTCGGCGTCTTCTCGGGGGCCCTCTTGATCTACATGGTGCTCCTCCGGGTGCTGCCGATCCACGAGGAGCCGCCGCTCGACGAGGCGGAGCCCGAGCCGGCCGCACGGCCCGCCATCGGCGTGCGTGCCGAGGCCCTCTGACGTGGCGGGCGGCAGCGAGCGCGAGGGGAGGGGACGGATCGGCACGCTGGCGGTCTTCGGCGTCGCGATCCTGATGAACCTGATCATCAGCGTCGTGGTGCTGGATCAGCTCGATCGCACGCGCGGAGAGATGCGGGCGTTGACGGACGAGCTCGCGACCAAGCAGGACGTGGCGATCCTGCGCCCGCTGCGGATCCGCGACACGCTCGACCAGCAGTGCACGGGCTGCCACACGGACCGCCTCTTCGTGCGGACCCTCGCCATGGAGCCCAAGGAGATCCGGCTGGCCGGCATCCGGATTCCCGCGCACGAGGAGCTCGAGCTCAGCCCCGCGGAGAGGCGGCGCATCGAGGCCGCCCTGCTGGCGAACCGCTGCACCACGTGTCACGACGAGTCGGTTCTCTCCCGGCTGCTGCTCATGCCGGAGCCCGACAGGATCCGCTACATCCGCGAGAAGGTCGCGATGCCCGGCTCGGGCTTCCGCGTCGACCAGGTGGGAGACCTGGTCGCCGCCTTCCGTATCCTCACCGAGAGCAGCTGAACGGGTCGCGTAGGGGCCGCTCGCTAGCCACCGGCCTGGGCGCCCATCACCACCACCGACTCGCCGGGCCCGACGGGGACCGACAGTTCACGGAGGAAGCGGCCCCCGTCCAGCGAGACCGCCACGCCTGCGGCGGGCTGATTGCCCGTCGCCAGCCCGTCGCCGGCGGCTTCGAGAACCTGCGCCAGCGTCCCGAAGGGCACGTCGGCATGGCTGCGGCCCAGGCGCTTGCGCGGCATGCCGTACAGCTCGACTCGAGCGCTGCCGGTGGCCCCGTCCCGGCGCAGCGCGGCGAGGTAGGACTCGGGGGTGTCGAGGCTCTCGAGCGCTTCGGGGTCGGGAAGCGCCTCCCGGGGCAGCGGGTGGTAGCCGTCCCCGGCCTCGAGGAGGAAGAGGGGCCGCCTGCGTCCCTCGGCGAGCAGGGCATCGGCGGCGGCGGCGCGATCGGCGGGGTAGACCGCCGCCAGCGTCTGCACGTGGCCGTCGACCACGGGCGCGGCGGCGCCGCCGCAGTCGAGCAGCGTCTTCACGAAGGCCGGCGTGAGGAAGGGGGCGTCGGTGGCGGTCACGAACACGCGCGCGCCGCCGAGCCGGTGCAGGCCCTCGCGGATCCCCGCCAGCGGCCCGAGGCCCGGCTCGCGGTCGACGACCACCGGGGCGTCGAGGGGCGGGAGCGGCAGGTCCGGGGCCGAGACCACCAGCACCTCGGAGACCGCCTGGCGCAGCACGGACACCATGTGCGCCACCAGCGGACGGCCGCGCCAGGGAAGCAGCGCCTTGGGGCGACCCATGCGGGAGGATCGCCCGCCGCACAGGATCAGACCCGCATGGGACACGTTCCAGGCCTCCGGCGGGAGCATACCACCCCCCCCTTGCGCCGCGATTCCTATTCCCGCGAGGACGGGCGCTCGGTGGCGGGCTGGATGTTCAGGCGCCAGGTCAGCGCCAGGACGATCAGGCCGCCGACCCCGAAAAGCAGGATCCCCATGGCGCCCGACTGCGGCTCGCCTTCTGCGAAGGACGCCACCGCCCAGGCGATGCTGAAGAGCACCAGCAGGCAGCCGACGATCATGCCGACCCAGGCCTTCCAGTCGATGGGATGGCGCCGGGCCAGGGTGAGCATCCCGAGCCCGGCCAGCACCACGAGCATTCCCTCGACGAACCACATCAGCCCCATCGGACTCCTCCTCCGGCTCGGCTTAGGGGGCGCATCCGCCCGCCGCTCCCGATCAGACCGCGTCCATTTCGCGGCCCGTCTCCCAGAACCTCGCGACCCGGTCCGGATCCTCCACGTGGCCGTAGCCGAACAGGATGTCGAACTCGCGCATGAGCGCGTGCACCGGCCCCGGAACCAGCGTCTGCGTGGAGTCGACGAAATCGTGGTGCCAGAAGTCCGGCTTGTTGTACGGGCAGACCGAGATGCACGACCCGCAGTCGCCGCCGTTGTCCACCCAGAACTCGTAGCACTTCTTCATGTCGCTGTAGAAGAGATGCGCCCCGGGATTGCTGCTCCAGCCGTAGTCGGGATCCTCCGCGCCTTCGTACTCGGGCTTCATCGTCTTGCCGCCGTGCGTGATGGCCTGCGACGGGCAGGCGTCGGCGCAGCGCTTGCAGTGCAGGCAGAAGCTCTCGATGTTGAAGAAGCGCGCCTTGTCGTGGGCGAGCTGGCTCGCGTCGAGCTCGGTGTAGACCTTGCAGATCCTCACCCGCGGACCCAGGCCGGGTGCGATCAGCCAGCCGGCCCGGGCCGACTCGCCCAGACCCGCCGAGACGGCATAGGCGACGTTGTTGCCGAGGTCGTTTCCCGACCCGACCGCCCGGTAGCCCAGCTCGCGCAGGAAGCGGGCGAGCTGCCCGGACACCACCGTCATTTTCGAGTAGCCCTGCGCCGCCGTCGCGCTCTGGACAACCGAAGGCGCCGTCGCGATCGCGTCGTAGTCCATCGATACGAGGCAGACGATGACCGACTTGGGGACGAAGCCCGCCTCCTCGTAGAACTCCTCCCAGCGGATCGTCCGATCCTCGTGAGCGTCGTAGAGGGGGTCGTAGTCGAAGCGAGTGTCCCGGGGGGCGATGCCGCAGCGGACCGCCCCGAAGAGCCTGGCGGCGCTCTTGATCTTGAGAGCGGCGTCCTGCGGCGACTCGAAGCGCCACTTCTCGTCCGCCAGGTCGCTCTGCTCCCACGCGTACACGCCCTGCCGCGGCACGCCGAAGGCGTGGAAGCCCGCCTGCACGAAGCTCGTCTGCCACGCCGCTCTCTCCAGGGCGTAGTCGAGCTGTCGCCAGCCCGGCTTGTCGTTCTGCACGTTGCCTTCGATGAAGCGCCCCGCGCTGCCCTCGAACGTGAAGTTCGTGCCCCGTGCCTTCGCCGCCTTCTCCCAGGCCGCGACACGCCCGCTGAACTGCTTGGGAAGCTCCTTGCTCAGCGAGAAGGTCTGGATCTGGCTGCGCTGGTCGAAGGCCTCGTAGCTGTCGGCGATCTCGAGGAAGTCGTCGATCTTCGCGTGGGGGATGCCGTTCGCCCGGTAGCGCCCGTAGGCGAGGCCCCCTCCCGTGACGGCCGCCGCGGCCCCGCCGATGGCGAGCCCCTTCATGAAGCGGCGGCGGTCCATCGACCGGGGCGCCGACTCGCTCCCGGGCGACGGGCTCTGGGCCCCTGGTCCGCTTCCCGTCGGGTCCTGGTTCCGGCCCGCGCCGGTCTCGTCGTCTTCGCTCATCGCGTTTCTCTCCTGGTATCGGTATCCGCGGACAGCGACGCGCGCCTGCGCTGGTACACGCCCAGACCGAAGTCGAGCCGCGCCAGCAGCTGCTCGCTGAGCGTGGCGGCCTCTTGCTCGGCCGACGCGTCGCTGCTCCGAGCCTGCCCGCGCCGGCATCCGCGCCGGATCGTCTCCCGAGCGCTCGGCCAGCCTCCCGGCCTCTGGAGGAGCGCCGTGACGACGGTCGCCGCCACCGCCTCCCTGCCGAACTGGATCAGCTCGCTGCTGCCGCAGCCGTCGAGCACCGCTTCGACGTCGCTTCGCGGCATGGCGTGGAGCAGCGTGCCGAGCATCTGCTCCAGGTGGTCGCGCAGCAGGATCAGCTCTTCACGCTGGCGCTGCATTGCGCCCGCCCTCGGGGAGCGGTGCTGCCGGGCCTCCGCCTCGCCCCGAGCGCCTGCGTCCCCGTCCTTCATCACCCATCATGATACCCGTGGGCCTCGCCGCGGTCCCGGCTTTTCGGTCGGCTCCTGCAGCCTTCCGATAGCGGGTCAGCGACCCCGCGATTGGAGGATCTGCACCGTCATGTTGATGGATCGCTCGGCATGATCTTCGAACTTCTCGAACTGGGAGAAGATCAGCTTGCGCGTGGCAGCCACCACGGGGTCGGGCAGCTTCGCGAGGCGCAGCACCTCGGCGCGACACTCGTCCTCGAGCTCCGCGGCCGGAACCACCCGGTCGGCCAGACCGAGCTCGAGGGCGTCGGCGGCTCCCAGGGCGTCGGGGCGCGTCAGTAGCGTCAGGGCCCTCTTCGGTCCGACCACGCGGGGCAGGAAGAAGGTGAGGATCGCTCCCGCCGGTAGCCCCGCGTCCAGGCTGAGATTCCTCACGAGGCAATCATCGGAGAGCAGGATGCGATCGCACATCAGGGCCACCCCGAACTCGTCCAGGGTCATGGGCCCGATGACACCGCTGACGACGGGTTTGGAGAAGTCGCGGTTGCGGGACATGAGCTCGAGGGTGGAGCGCTTGTAGCGGTGCAGCACCGAGAGCCTGCCCGGATCCTGCCCCACCAGCTGGTCCATGAGGGCCTTCATCTCGTCTGCGCCGGAGAACTGCTCGTCGTTGAGCTGGACGAGGCCGAGGACCTTCGGATCGCGCTCGATCCGGTCGAGCTGCTCGAGGAACTCGCCGCGCGTGTGGAGCTTCAGTGCGACGTTCAGGAAGGCCTTCCTGAAGTGGAGGGTCGCGATGCCATCCTCGACCTCGAGGCTGAACTCGGGGTTGTCGGCGAAGACCTCGGGCATGACCGTTTCTCCTCCCGCTCTCTCCCGTTCGGGCATTGCTCCGTTGGGCGGTGATCCGTTGGCAGCGACCTGCCTGGCTCTCAGGCGCCCATTCTAGCGCTCGGGGGCGGCGCGCTTCACGCTGCCCCGAGCCGGGCGCCTCAGTAGCTCTCGGGGCCCAGCTCCACCTTGCCGCGGAAGGTCCAGTAGACGATGAAGGTGTAGGTGAGGACGATCGGCATGCCGATCCCCGCGATGATCAGCATGATGCCGAGGGTGCGCGCACTCGACGCCGACTCGTAGATCGTGAGGCTCCACTCGGGGTTCGGATTCGAGATCACGAGGTAGGGGAAGAGCGCCGCCCCGAGCAGGAAGACCAGAACGCCGATCGCGATGCAGGAGCCCAGGAACGCCGCGCCGGGCTTGGCGCTCCGGATCGCCCGGGGGATGTTCGCTACCGCGACGATGCTCGCCAGCGGCACCAGCCAGAGCACGGGCGTCTCGGCGAGGTTGGCGGTGGCGCGGGGTATGGCGACCAGCGTCCAGGCCGTGACGGCCAGGTAGAGGGCGAGGAACACGAAGTACGTGCGCCACGCCCAGACCCGCGCGCGTCTCTGGAGCTCGCCCTCCGTCTTGAGGCCCAGGAAGATGGTTCCGTGCATGGCGAACATGGCGACCACCAGCAGGCCAACCAGCAGCGCATAGGGGTTCAGCAGGCCGAAGAAGCTGCCGACGAAGTCGCCGCGTTCGTCGAGCGGAATGCCCACCATCACGTTCCCGATGGCGACGCCGAAGAGCAGCGCGGCCAGGCCGGAGCCGAGGCTGAAGTTCACGTCCCAGAACGTGCGCCAGGCCGGCCGGGGACGCTTGCTGCGGAACTCGATGGAGACGGCGCGGAAGATCAGCGAGTAGAGCAGCAGCATGAGCGCCGTGTAGAAGCCGGAGAAGACCGACGCGTAGGCCTCCGGGAAGGCCGCCAGCATGCCGGCGCCGAAGGTCACCAGCCAGACCTCGTTCCCGTCCCAGAGCGGGCCGATCGAGTTCATGCACAGCCGGCGCTCCTCGTCTCCTCGAGGGATCAGGAGGTGCATGATGCCGACGCCCAGGTCGAAGCCGTCCAGGATCGCATAACCGGCCAGGAGCACGCCGAGCAGCCCGAACCAGATCAGCGCGAGGGTCTCGTGGTCCATGGCCTAGTCCTCCCGAAGGCCCGCTCCGGTGAGCGAGCTCTCGCGGGAGGGTCGCGCGGTGGCGACCTCCAGGAACCTCTCGCGCCGCTCCGGCTCGGCTTCCGGGAGCGGCTCCGGGCCCTTCTGGATCTTCTCGTTGAGCAGCATGATCCAGACCGCGAAGAGCAGGCTGTAGATCAGCGCGAACATGATGAGCGAGCCGAGCACCTGCTCGGCCGAAATCGCCTTGCTCACGGCCTCGGTGGTGCGCAGGCCCTGGGACTCGTCGTACTGCACGTAGCCGTCGGGGCCGACGACGAGCTCGCCCGCCGCGTCGTAGGGCACGGGCGGGTGCACGATCCACGGCTGGCGCCCCACCTCGGCGGAGACCCAGCCCGTCTGGTTGGCGGCCACCGCCCCGAGCACCGCGAAGACGAAGACCCACATGAGCCAGCGCTGCTCGAAGAGGCGCCCCCGCCAGAGCTGCAGGCAGGCGAAGAGCGTGAGCCCGACGAAGGCCGTGCCGAGCCCCACCATCACGTGGTAGCTGACGAAGGAGAGGAGGAGGGGCGGGCGATCCTCGGGCCGGAAGCGATCGAGGCCGATCACCGGCTCGTCGAAATCGTAGTGAAGCAGGAAGCTCAAGCCGCCGGGAATGGCCACCCGGGCGTGGACCTTCCCCGCCTCCTCGTCGGGAATGCCGAAGAGGGTCATGTCCCCCCTCCCCGTCTCGAAGTGGGCCTCGAGCGCGGCGAGCTTGGCGGGCTGGTTGCGGTAGACCTCGTCGGCCTGGAAGTGGCCGGAGAGCCCGATCGCGAGCGAGGAGAAGGTGCCCAGGGCGAGCGCCCCCTTGAAGGAGTGCTCGGCGAACTCGCGGTGGCGACCCTTGAGGATGTACCACGCCGAGATGCTCATGATGAAGAAGCTGCCCATGATGAAGCAGCCGAGCCAGACGTGGACCAGGCGGTGGATGGCCGACGGATTGGTGACCATCGCCCAGAAATCGACGATCTCGGCACGCATCATGGGCACGCCATCGACCACCCAGGGCACGCCGTCGCGAATGATGGGCACGATGTGATGGCCCGCTGGCGTCTGTTGCCACGAGTTCGCGATCACGATCCAGATCGACGAGAAGATCGAGCCCAGGGCCACCATGCAGGTGGCGAAGAAGTGCATGCGTGGCCCCACGCGGCCCCACCCGAAGACCAGCACCGCCAGGAAGCCCGACTCGAGGAAGAAGGCGAAGATCCCTTCGGCGGCGAGGGCCGACCCGAAGACGTCGCCGACGAAGCGGGAATAGGTGGCCCAGTTCGTGCCGAACTCGAACTCCATCACGATGCCGGTGGCGACGCCGACGGCGAAGTTCAGGGCGAAGATCCGGGTCCAGAAGCGCGCGGCCTGGGCGTAGAGCGGCTTGCCCGTCCTGAGGGACATGCCGCTCAGGTAGACGAGCACGATGCCCATGCCGATCGTGAGCGGCGGAAACAGGTAGTGGAACATGATCGTGAACGCGAACTGGATGCGCGAGAGCATCACGACGTCCATGACGTGCCCTCCGTGGGAGATCGCTCTCCAGGATGCGTTCTAGGCGGCGGGGGCGGCGGCCTCCGGGCCCTTCGAGCCCTCGGCGTCCGGCGGATGGATGCCGTGCAGCGTGGCGTAGAGCGTGGGGAAGAGCACGATCGTGAGCGCGGCGCCCACCGAGAGCCCGCCCATGATCGATGCCGCCATGGCGTTCCAGAAGGGATCCGGGAAGAGCGGGATCACGCCCAGCACCGTGGTGCCGGCCGCCAGGGCGATGGGGCGCGCCTGGCTCACGGCGCCCTGCACGCAGGCGTCGAAGGGGTGCATCCCGGCTTGCTGGCCCTGGTTGATCGCATCCGACAGCACGATCATGTTCTTGATCATCATCCCGGAGAGGCTCAGGATCCCGAGGATGGCGACGAAGCCCATCGGCGAGTCGAGGGCCCAAAGGCCGTAGATGACGCCGATGGCTCCGAAGGGGATGGTCGCCAGGATGCAGGCGAGGACGCGCATCGAGTTGTAGAGCAGCATGACGATGAGGAGGATCAGCACGACCGTGACGGGCACGCCGATCAGCAGCGAGCCCTGGGCGTCGGCGCTGCTGTCCCACTCGCCGTCCCAGAAGATCTCGTAGCCCGGCGGCATGTCGATCGCCTCGATCTCGTCGATCACGTCCGCATAGAGCGAGGGGAAGGTCTCGCCGTAGTTGGGCGAGGCCTGGACGGTCATGGCCCGGCGCCGCTGCCAGCGGTGGATGATGGGATCCTCCCACTCGGTGTGGACGCCCTCGGTCACCTGCCCCAGCGGTACGGTCTGGGTGCCGAACTTGGGGCTCACCTGGAGCGTGACCAGGCCCCCTCCGGCCACCGTCGCCCGCTCCGGCTCGACGTTGCGCAGCACGATCGGGATGATGTCGTCGTCCTCACGGTAGAGACCGACCTGCATGCCGTCGTAGGAGCGGAGGGTGGCGTTGGCCACCTCCTGGCGCGTGATGCTCGCCCAGCGTCCCCGCTCCTGGTGGTAGACGGGAACGAGCTTCTGGACCTGGTTGCGCATCTCGCTGCGCACCTCGCGGGACAGGGGGCTCCTGCGCACGATCTCCATGATCTGGTTGCCGACGCTGCGCAGCTCCGCGAGGTCGGCCTGAGCCGGGCCGCTCAAGCGCGCCTCGAACTTCCAGGTATCCGCCGGGCCCACGTCGTAGAGCCGCACGCGGGTCAGCACCGGGACGTTCTCGTTCAGCCAGGGCTCGATCTCGATGGCGAGGGGGTTGACCTCGTCGTAGGAGAGGGTGTTGATGACGATCTCGGCGTAGGTGGGGTTGGGGTTCTCCGGGTCTTCGGGGAGGTAGTAGCGCGGCGGCCCGTTGCCGATGAAGGAGGTCACGCTCACCACGCGCGGATCCTCCAGCAGCTTCTCTTCGATCGGCTCGCAGATGGCGGCGACGTCCTGGATGCGGCCCCCTTCCGGCCCCCAGACGTCGATCTTGAGCTGGTCGCGGGTGGCGAAGGGGAAGAACATCTGTCGCACGTTGGGGTAGGAGATCAGGGCCGACGCGAGCACCCCGCCGAGCACCCCGAGCGTCAGCCAGCGCTTGCGGATGCAGCCCTCGATGAGGCTCTTCAAGCGCCGGAAGAAGGGGGTGTCGAAGGGGTCTCCCGCCTC
>JAAUYK010085310.1_pt1 | contig 11813 bp, 10 predicted proteins | sample 7278021 | NCBI WGS metagenome assembly JAAUYK01 (sample SAMN14350223, study PRJNA611818) | marine sediment metagenome | isolation source: surface marine sediment (1.8m) | place: French Polynesia: Moorea | collected 2018-08
AGAGCAGCCGGGCGCGAACGTCCCGCGCGCGGACGGGGCGCTTCAGCAGCCAGCGACGGCGCCCCTTCCCGTCGATCTTCCACGCCCAGCTTCCCACACGCGAAACCTCGGCACGCGCCTCGCGCGCGGTCAGTACGTCGCGATGCTCGATACGGACGACCTCGCGGGGCCCTCCCGCCTGAAGCGCCAGGTGCGCTTCCTCGATCGCAGGCCCGAGGTCGCCGCGGTGGGAAGCTGGGCGTGGAAGATCGACGGGAAGGGGCGCCGTCGCTGGCTGCTGAAGCGCCCCGTCCGCGCGCGGGACGTTCGCGCCCGGCTGCTCTTTCGCGGCTGTCTGCGCACGCCCTCGGTCATGGCCCGGCGCGCGGTGCTGGAGCGCTACCCCTTCCGCAGCGACTTCCCGGTGTGCTCCGACTCGGAGGTGTGGACGCGCGTCGCCCTCGACCACGCCTGCGCCAACCTGCCCCTGCCGCTCATCTCCTACCGGATCCATGGCGAGGCCATCACGAAGTCGAGGCGCGATGCCGTCCGGGAGGCGAAGAGCCGGGTGACCGCGGACCAGCTCGATCGGCTGGGCGCGCGCTTCGACGAGCGAGACCTCGCGCTGCACTTCGAGCTGCGCAAGCCGCGCGACTTCGTTCCCGACGCCGCCTACCTGGATTGGGCCGCCGAGTGGCTCTCGCGACTGCGCGCGGCCAACGCGCAGCGGCAGCTCTACCCCGAGCCCGAGTTCGGACGCGCCGTGGCGGAGCGGTGGGTCGCGCTCCGACGCCGCGCGCGTCGCGTGGGCCTCGCGCTTCCGGAGGGCTTCCGGCGAGCTCGCGAGCGGGTCGCACCGCCCCATCTCCGTCCAGCGCCCTGGGCGACCCTTCGTTAGGCGTTCAGGAGCCGGGGCCAGCGGTCGAAGACAGGGGCATGCGCGCGATCGATCCGTCGTTCACGGTGCCCGAGGAGCTGCCGCTGCTGCCGCTGCGGGACCTGGTGGTTTTCCCCTACATGATCCTCCCGCTCTTCGTCGTACGCGAGCGTTCGATCGCGGCGGTCGAGGACGCCCTCGCCCGGGACCGCCTCGTGCTGCTGGTCGCCCAGCGCGAGGGCGACATGGAGGAGCCCGAGCCCGACGATCTCCACCGCGTGGGCACCGTCGCCATGGTGATGCGCGTGCTGCGCATGGGGGACGGTCGCGTGAAGGTGCTGGTGCAGGGCCTCGCCAAGGCGCGCGTGGAGTCGTTCGTGGAGCACGAGCGCGCGCGCTGGGTCCGCGCCACCGAGCTGCCGGCCGATGAGGACGCCGACTGGTGCGTCGAGGCGGAGGCGCTGATCCGCACCGTGCGCTCGCGCGTCGAGGAGCTGCTGCCGCTCAAGAACCTCCCGCCCGAGGTCATCTCGGTGACGGCCAACGTGCACGAGGCCGGGCGGCTCGCCGACCTGGTGGCCTCCAATCTGCGGCTGCGCTCCAGCGAGGCGCAGGAGCTGCTCGAGATCATCGATCCGTTGGCCAGGCTGCGGCGAGTCGACGCGCTGCTGCGTCGCGAGCTCGAGGTCACCACGGTGCAGGCGGAGATCCAGAGCCAGGCGCAGGACGAGATGACCCGGGGCCAGCGCGAGGCCTACCTGCGCGAGCAGCTGCGCGCGATCCAGGCCGAGCTCGGCGAAACCGACCCGCGCGTCGAGGAGGCGGAGGAGTACCGCGCCAAGATCGACGAGGTGGGCATGCCCGAGGAGCCCCTGGCCGAGGCGCACCGCCAGCTGCGTCGCCTCGAGCGCATGCACCCCGACGGCCCCGAGGCCCACGTGCTGCGCAGCTACCTCGACTGGATGATCGAACTGCCGTGGGCGAGCGAATCCCCCGACCGGCTCGACCTTCCGAACGCGAAGGCGATCCTCGACGAGGACCATGCCCATCTGAGCTCCATCAAGGACCGCATCCTCGAGTATCTCGGCGTGCGCAAGCTGCGGGGCGACTCGCGCGGGCCGATCCTGTGCTTCTCGGGACCCCCGGGCGTGGGCAAGACCTCGCTCGGGCGCTCCATCGCTCGCGCCATGGGCCGGGAGTTCGTGCGCATCTCGCTCGGCGGCGTGCGCGACGAGGCCGAGATCCGGGGCCACCGGCGCACCTACGTGGGTGCGCTGCCGGGACGGATCATCCAGAGCCTGAAGCAGGCGGGCACGCGAAACCCGGTGTTCGTGCTCGACGAGATCGACAAGCTGGGCGCCGACTTCCGGGGCGATCCGTCTTCGGCGCTGCTCGAGGTGCTCGACCCCGAGCAGAACGTGCACTTCAGCGACCACTACCTGAACGTGCCCTTCGATCTCTCCCGCGTGCTCTTCATCGCCACCGCGAACATGCTCGAGAACATTCCCGGGCCGCTTCGCGATCGCATGGAGGTGATCCGCATTCCCGGCTACACGCCGGAGGAGAAGGTCGAGATCGCGCGGGCCTATCTGATTCCGAGCCAGATGCGCGAGCACGGGCTGCCCGAGGATCGCATCCGCTGGTCTGACTCCGCGACGCTCCAGATCGTGACCGACTACACGCGCGAGGCGGGCGTGCGCGACCTGGAGCGTCAGATCGCCGCGATCTGCCGCAAGACGGCGCGGCGTGCCGCCGAGGGCGACGAGAGCAAGGTGCACGTGGTGCGTCGCAGCCTCGAGCGCTTCCTCGGGCCGGCTCCCTACCTCGACGACGACCGCTCGCGCGTCGGCGAAGTGGGCGTGTCGAACGGCCTGGCCTGGACCGAGAGCGGCGGCGAGGTGCTCACCATCGAGGCCACGCTCACGCGGGGCAAGGGGCTCGTGCTCACCGGCCAGCTCGGTGACGTGATGAAGGAGTCGGGGCACGCGGCGCTCACCTGGGTGCGGGGACGCGGCGCCGAGCTCGGCTTCGACGAGGCGCTCTTCTCGCGCCACGAGGTGCACGTGCACGTGCCCGCTGGCGCGATCCCCAAGGACGGACCGTCGGCGGGAACGGCCATGGCCACGGCGTTCGTGTCGCTCGCGACGCGCACGCCGGTGCGGGCCGACGTGGCCATGACCGGCGAGGTCACCCTGCGTGGGCGGGTGCTACCGGTGGGCGGCGTGCGCGAGAAGGCCCTGGCGGCCCTGCGCGCGGGGATCCGCCACGTGATCATTCCGCGCAAGAACCTCCAGGACCTGAAGGACATTCCGGCCGACCTCAAGCGGCGCATCGAGTTCGTGCCGGTCGACCACATGGAAGACGTGCTCGAGGCGGCGCTCGAGCGCGGCGGCCCCCGCCGCGGCGCAGGGCGTCCGCCCTCGCGAGGCTCCGCCCCGGCCCCCATCGCCCAGGTCAAGGGCAGGCCTTAGCGGGGCAACGCCGTCCTGAGCGGGGCAACGCCCTTCGCTCGCCGGACACTCGGGCTCGCGCCCTTCGCTGGCTCGCTGCGCGCGCCCTTCGGGCGCTTGCGGGGGTGCCTTCTACTTGCTTTTTCCGAAGCGGTATTGGAAGCCGCCGCCGGCGGTGATGTAGGTGAAGTTGTCGACGCGCCCGATCGGGTGGTGGTAGTTGGCGCCCATCGTGACCACGACGTTCTCGGTGATGTAGACGTCGAAGCCGCCCCCGAAGCGGGGGGAGAAGTCGCCGCGGTCGTCGCCGCCGCCTCCCCGCTGGTCCACCCACTGCCAGCCGGGGCCCGCCCTCACGTAGGGCTGCACGCGGTTGAACCAGGAGTCGGGCGCGAAGAGGCGGGCCAGCGGATAGACGCGGAACATCAGCGCGATCGTGTAGGTGCGGATGTCCGGCGTGCCGGGGGGGCCCTCGCTCTCGAATCTGTTGATCCACTCGAACTCGAAGTCTCCGCCGAACATCTCGAAGCCGCGCCATCCCAGGGCGACGTTCAGGCCGGCGTCGTCGTCGTTGTCGAAGCCGCTGAAGAGCTCCCAGGCGCGCACGCCCTGGGCCTGGATGAAGAAGCCGTCGCGGGTGAAGTCGACCCGCCGCTCCTCGACGACGGGCGCCGCCTTCGCCTCGGGCTCGGTGATGACGACGGGGCTGCCCTCGGGCTCGTCCCCGAGAGCAGCGGGTGGGCCCGCGAGGAGCGCAGCCACCAGCGCGCAAGCCGTGAGCAGGGTGGTCGTGTCGCTACGCATCGTGTGCCCGGGTCTCCCCGCCTCCCCGCGCCCATCATGCGGACGGCTCCCGGGGATTGCAAGGAATGGCTGGGCGTGCGGTAGCCTGCCGGCGGTGCGGCTTCGCGACGTCGGGGAGTTCGGGCTCGTCGAGCGGATCGAGCGGGCCGTTGCACGGCGGCCGGTCGACGGCGGCGTCGTGCTGGGCATCGGCGACGACGCGGCGATCCTGCGGCCCCGACGCGGCGAGGACGTCGTGCTCACGACCGATGCGCTGGTGGAGGACGTCCACTTCCGCTGGCAGACCACGGCGCCGCGAACGGCGGGGCGTCGCGCGGTGGTGGCGAGCCTCTCGGATCTGGCGGCCATGGGGGCGCGACCGCTGGGCTGCGTGGTGTCGCTGGTGGCCCCCGCGACGCTCGAGCTGGGTCGGGTCGACGGGCTGGTGGCCGGCCTGGTGCGCGAAGCCGCCGCGCACGGCTGCCCGCTGGTGGGTGGGAACCTGAGCCGCGGACGGGAGACCTCACTGGCCGTGACGGCGCTCGGTGCCGTGCGTCGCGGCCGCGCCCTCACCCGCGACGGGGCCCGGCCCGGGGATCGCATCCTGGTGACGGGCACACTGGGCGCGGCGGCGCTGGGCGTGGCCCGGGCCGAGCGAAGCGGTGCCGCCGCTCGCCACGTCGCGGTTCCGCGCCTCGAGGCCGGCCGGGTGCTGGCCCGGACCCCGGGCGTCGGAGGCTGCATCGACGTCTCCGATGGCCTCGATGCGGACCTGACCCACCTGCTGGCCGGGGCCCGGCTCGAGGCGCGGATCGACGAGTCGCGGCTCCCATTGCCGCGGGGCTTCCGGGCGGCCTGCGCGCGCCTGGAACTCGACCCCCTGGCCCTGGCCCGAAGCGGCGGAGAGGACTACGAGCTGCTCTTCACGCTGCGCCCCGGAGGCCCTTCCGCGGCGCGCCTCGGCCGGCGGCTGGGCGTCGAGGTGAGCGAGATCGGCGACGTGGCTGCCGCCAGCAGCCGGGGCGTGCGGCGGCCGCGGCAGGGTCGGCGGCGAGGGGTCTCCCCGGGGGGCTGGCGACACTTCTGACGGCTGCCAAAGCCGCGGTTTGGCGTGCCTTTTTGCCGCCCCGGTGCTTCAAGGCAGGCGCCCCGTCCACCGATACGCTCTGGCGTGCGGGTGTCTCTGACCCACAAGTTCGTGGCGGGCTCGCTGGCGGTCGGCTCGGCCGTGGTGGCGTTCCCGCTCCTCCTGGAGCGCAGCGGCCTGGCCGTCTCCGCCTGGGTGGGGCCCTTCGTTGCGCTCGGCGTGGGCGGGGCGATCGGCTTCTTCCTGTCGCGCGACCTTGCCCTCACCTTCCAGGGCCTGCGCAGCGCCACCGAGCAGATCAGCCGCGGCGACCTCACCACGCGCGTGATCGTGAGCGAGCGGCCGCGCTTCCCGGACGAGACCCACGACCTCGCGCACAGCATCGGGCGGATGGCGCGGAACCTGCGCGACCTGGTGGAGCACGTGCAGCGCACGGGCGACTCGGTGTCCGCGGCGGCCTACCAGCTCACGCGCTCGGTGCAGGGCGTCTCGGACACCAACGGCGAGATCTCGTCCACCGTGTCCGACCTCTCGCGCAGCGTCGCCGAGCAGCAGAAGCTCCTGAACGACGCGAACCAGCTGATGCACGAGATCGCGACCGCCCTGGAGCGCAACGCCGACCGCGCGCGCGAGGCCTTCGGCTTCGCGGCGGAGGCCAACCAGAAGGCGAACTCGGGCGTGGACGTGGCGCGTCTCGCCATCGAGAAGATGCGGCTGGTCTTCGAGCGCGTGGAGCAGTCGGTCGCGCGGGTCTTCGAGCTCGAGGAGAAGACGCGACACGTGAACCAGATCACCGCGCTCATCACCACCGTGGCCCACCGCACCAACCTGCTCTCCCTCAACGCCTCGATCGAGGCGGCGCGGGCCGGCGAGGCGGGGCGCGGCTTCTCGGTGGTGGCCGAAGAGATCCGCAAGCTCGCCGAGAGCGCGGGCCAGAGCGCGGAGGAGATCTCGAAGCTGATCGCCGAGATCCAGGCGGACACCCACGAGGTGGCCGACGAGATGCGCGAGTCGAGCCTGGGCGTGCGCGAGGGCCGGGAAGACGTCGACACCATCGCCCACTCGCTGGAGCACATCCGCTCCGCCGTGGGCGAGGCCGCTACCCGCGCCGAGGAGATCTTCCAGGGCACGGACCTCCAGACCCAGGACATCGAGCGCATGGTGGGCGCCATGGACGAGGTCGCCCGGGTTGCCGAACGCAACGCCGTCGCCATCGACGGCGTGGCCGGAACCTCCCAGCAGCAGCTCACCTCCATGTCCGAGATGGTGTCGGGCGCGACCACGCTCACCGACCTGGCCGAGGAGCTCCAGGGCGTGCTCCGGCGCCTCGAGACCGGCAGCGCCGGCGAGGAGACGCTCTCGTGAGCGGCAAGGATCGCCTGCTGTCCTTCGAGGTGGGCGGCAGCCTCTACGCGCTGCCGATCGCCTGCGTCGTGGAGGTGGGCGAGGTGGAGACGCTCTCCTGCATTCCCACGCTTCCCGCCGACGTGGGCGGCGTGATGAACCACCACGGCGAGGCCCTGCCGGTGCTTCGGCGCTCGGTGGTGCTCGGGATCGAGGAGGAGGGGCTGCCCGAGCCCTCCCACGTGCTGGCCATCACGCCGCGACCCGTGGCCAGCGCGCGCCTGGGCCTGCCGGTCGACCGCATCGCCGGCCTCGTCGACGGCGAGGAGGCCACGGCCCGCGGCAGCGACCCGGTCGCCGAGCGCCGGGTGGTGGACGGCCGGGTGCTCTTCGTACTCGACGCCCAGCGGCTCGTGGCGCGGGCGAAGGATCAGATCGAGAGCTCGCTCCTGCGGGGCGAGTGAGAGGGCAAGGAACGAGAGAGCGCCCTTCGGGGCGACGGACTCAAGGGGGAAGGAACAATGGCTCGCATCCTGGTTGCAGACGACGCGTCCTTCATGCGTCAGATGATCCGCGAGATCGTCGAGGCGGAAGGTCACGAGGTGGTGGCGGAGGCCTCCGACGGAGTGGAGGCCATCGACGAGTTCCGTGCTCACCAGCCAGACCTGGTGACGATGGACATCGTGATGCCCCGTCGCTCGGGGATCGACGCGGTGAAGGGGATCCTCGAGCTCGATCCCGGCGCCCGCGTCGTGATGTGCAGCGCGCTCGGCCAGGAGAGCCTGGTGACCGAGGCGCTCCAGGCGGGCGCCAAGGACTTCATCGTGAAGCCCTTCAAGCCCGACGCCGTGATCCAGACGCTGCAGAAGGTGATGGAGAAGGAGGACCAGTAGCCTTGGACATGACGAAGTATCGCGACGTCTTCCTCGAGGAGTCGGCCGACCACCTCGCGGAGATGAGCCGCGCGCTGCTGGACCTCGAGAAGGACCCGGCACGCGCGGAGGCGATCGACGTCTTGTTCCGCATGGCCCACTCCATCAAGGGCATGGCGGCCTCGCTCGAGTACGAGTCGATCGCCGAGGTCGCCCACGTCCGCGAGACGGGCGGCGCGCCGCCACCCGATCCGGCCCTCGCCGCCGCCCTGGCGTCGGCGGCCCCCGAAGAGGAGCCCGGCGCAAAAAAAGCCTGAGCGCGGAGCCTCGCTCAGACGCCGTCGAAGCCCCGCGCCCACCCCCCTCGGTTCGCGTCCACACCGACACCCTGGATCGCCTGCTCGGAACCGTGGGCGAGGTGATCCTCAACACGAACCAGGTGCGCACCGTTGCCGGCCCCGAGCGGCCCGGAACGCTCCACGCGAGCCTCGATCGCATGGATCGCGTGGTGGGCGAGCTCCAGATGCGCGCGCTGGAGCTGCGCACGACGCCGCTCATGCGCATCCTCGAGCCGCTCCCGCGGCTGGCTCGCGACGTGGCGCAGCGCGTGGGCAAGCGGGTGGAGGTAGACATCCACGGCGGCGAGCTCGAGCTCGACCGCTCGATCCTCGACCGGCTCAGCGATCCGCTCGTGCACCTGATCCGCAACGCGGTGGACCACGGCATCGAGAGCCCCGAGGCGCGCGCGGCCGCCGGCAAGCCCGAGCCGGGGCGGCTCTCGATCGACGCGCGCCGCGAGAAGGACTCGATCCGCATCGGCGTGCGCGACGACGGCGCGGGCATGGACCTCGACGCGGTGCGCCAGCGCGCGGTGAAGGCCGGCCTGGTGCACCCGGACGTGGTCGAGGACATGCCGCCGAGCGAGGTCGCCGCCTTCGTCTTCCACCCCGGCTTCTCGACCGCGGAGCACGTCTCCGAGATCTCGGGCCGAGGTGTCGGCATGGACGCGGTGCGCGCCACGATCGAGGCCCTGGGTGGGGCGGTGCAGATCCGTACCGAGCGCGGGCAGGGCACGACCATCGCGCTGCTCGTGCCCATCACGGCCGCCGTGCAGCGCGTGCTGCTGCTGGGGGCCGGGGGCGAGACGGTGGCGCTGCCCATCGCGCGGGTGGAACGCATCGTGGAGGTCGCGCCCGACTCCATCGAGCGGAGCGCCCACGAGTCCTTCGTGCTGGTCGACGACGAGCCGCTTCCGGTGGTCGACCTCGCGCCCTGCCTGGCCCTCGAGCCGGATGCCGCGCGCGCGGTGGCGACCCTGGTCCTGGTGGACGTGCGGGGCCAGCGGATGGCCCTGCGCGTCGATCGCGTGTCGGGCCAGCTGCAGATCTACGTGAAGCCGGTTCCCGAGCTGCTGGCCACGCTCCGCGCGCTGGCCGGCTTCACCATTCTGGGAGACGGACGGACGGTATTCGTGGTCGACCCGAACCAGCTGGTCTCATGAAGGATCTGGTCCGTGTCGGCGCCGCCCGCGCTGCCGGGGCGCTGGTGGCGCTCGCCGGAGGCTCGCTGCGCGAAGCGGGGCCTGGCCGCGCCGGGGAGCCCCTGGCGGCCATCCTCTGCGACGTGGGCGGCGCGGTCGAGGGCGTGATCGCGCTGATCCTGCCGCTCGCGGTGCGCGACCGCGTGCTGGAGCGGCTCTGCCCGGGCGTGGATCCCGACAGCGAGCGCGCCGGATCGGCGCTGCGCGAGGTGGGGAACATCGTCACCTCGCAGGCGGTCTCGGCCATCGCCGACCGGATCGGCGGACGCATCACGCTCTCGGTGCCCACGCTGCTGGCGGGCGTCTCGGTCGCGGCCGTCGAGCGGATCGTCGCGGAGCGCGGCGACGGGCGCGTGGGCTTCACCGGCGCGAGCGAGCTCGAGGGCCCCGAAGGCGCCACCGGTGCCAGACTCCTCCTGGCCGGACGCGCATCCCCCTGAGCGCGCATCGGTTTGGGCTACCGTGCGGTCATGAACCGCGAGCGGTTGCGCGAGATGCTGGAGGAGCTCCGGCAGGGCGACCTCGAGATCGACGAGGCGCTCGAGACGTTGGCCCGGCTCCCCTTCCAGGACGTGCCGGGGGCCCGCGTCGACACGCACCGCGCGCTGCGGGCCGGCCTGCCCGAGGTCGTCTACGCGCCGGGCAAGACGCCGGAGCAGATCGCCCGGATCGTGCCGGTGCTGCGCGAGGCCGGGCAGGCGGTGCTGGTGACGCGGGTGGAGCCCGAGGTGGCCCCGCGCGTGCAGGAGCTGCTGGGGGCCTGCGAGCACGACGAGGCCGCTCGCCTGCTCTGGTTCGGGCCGGCCGAGGTGGCCACTGTCGGCAAGGGCACGATCGCCGTGGTGTGTGCGGGTACCTCCGACCTCCCCGTGGCGTCCGAGGCCGCCGGCGTCGCGCGACGCTTCGGCAACAAGGTCGAGCTGGTGGTGGACGTCGGCGTGGCGGGTCTGCACCGCCTGCTCGCCTCGAGCCAGGTGCTGCGCTCGGCGCGCGTGCTCGTGGTGGTGGCGGGCATGGAGGGCGCGCTTCCTTCGGTGGTGGGCGGGCTGGTCGACAAGCCCGTGATCGCAGTGCCCACGAGCGTGGGCTACGGCGCGGCCTTCGGTGGAGTGGCCGCGCTGCTCGGCATGCTCAACAGCTGCGCGTCGAACGTGAGCGTCGTGAACATCGACAACGGCTTCGGCGCCGCCTACGTCGCGACGCTCATCAATCGGCTCTAGCGTCGCACGTGCCGCGAACCGGGAAAGCCGCCTCCAGCGCAAGCCGTGTCCTGCACCTCGATGCCTTCTCGGGCATCGCGGGCAACATGTTCGTGGCGGCGCTCCTCGACCTGGGGCTCTCGCGCAAGGACCTGGATGCCGGCCTGTCCGGCCTCGGCCTCGACTTCGCCCTGCGCGTTCGCCGCGTACGCCGCGGCGCGCTCGCGGCACGTCACCTCGACGTGCGGGTGCCGGAGACACGCGGCGATCATCACCACGGCCGCAGCTACCGCCAGATCGTCTCCGTGCTGCGCAAGGCGAAGCTCGACGCGGCGGTTCGCTCGCGCTCGCTCGCGATCTTCGAGGCGCTGGGTCGGGCCGAGGCGAAGGTGCACGGGATCGCGCTCGAGAAGGTCCACTTCCACGAGGTCGGCGCAGTGGACGCCATCGTGGACGTGACGGCCGCCGCGCTCGGGCTCGCCCTGCTGGGAGTCGAGCGCGTGACCGCCTCGCCGGTGGGCCTCGGCGAGGGCACGGTCGACACGGCGCACGGACGCCTGCCGCTGCCGGCGCCAGCCACCCTCGAGCTGCTGCGCGGCGTGCCCACCGTACCCGCCCACGTTCGCTGGGAGACGGTCACACCGACGGGAGCGGCGATCCTCGCCACGGTCGTCGAGAGCTACGGTCCGCTCCCGGCCATGACGGTGGAGGCCATCGGCCACGGGGCGGGCAACGACCGCGACGGGCCCCTGCCCAACGTGCTGCGTGCGGTCCTCGGCCGGGCCTCCGGGGCGGCGGCCGACCGCGTCGTCCTGCTGGAGACCCATCTCGACGATCTGGTGCCCGAGCACTTCGACTACCTGATGGAGCGCCTCTTCGGGGGCGGCGCCCTCGACGTCTCGGTGCAGCATCTACAGATGAAGAAGAACCGCCCGGGCTACCTCGTACGGGTGCTCGCGCGGCCCTCCGAGCGCCTGGAGCTCGCGAAGATCCTCTTCGCGGAGTCCTCCGCTCTCGGCGTTCGCGTCACCGAGAGCGACCGCATCGTCCTGGAGCGCGAGGAGCGCCGGGTGACCACGCCCTGGGGACGCGTCCGCGTGAAGCGCGTGCGCGATCCCGAGGGACGCGTCTCGGTGTCGGCGGAGTACGACGACTGCCGGCGCGTGGCCCGCCGGCACGGGGTGCCGCTGCGCGAAGTGGTGCGCGCAGTCGAAGAGAAGGGTCGTGAGCTCGGTTGATCCGTCGCCCTTCGACTTCCCGGGCGAGGGTCGCGCCGGAGCCCTGTGCCTGCACGGGCTGACGGGCACCCCCTACGAGGTGCGGCCCCTGGGCGAGGCGCTCTCGGCGGCCGGCATCCGCGCGCTCGGGCCCGCCTTGCCCGGACACAACTCGAGCCCGAGACGCCTCGCCGTCGTCCACCGCGAGGAGTGGCTCGGGGCGGCGCGCGCGAACCTCGACCGCCTGCGGCAGGAGCACGAGGTGGTGTTCGGCGTGGGCCTCTCGATGGGCGGCCTCGTGACGCTCAAGCTCGCTTCCGAGGGCGCCTTCGACGCGGCGGTCGTGGTCGGGACGCCCCTGCGGCTGGCCCAGCCCGCCGCCGCGCTCGTGCCCCTGATCCGCCACGTGGTGCCCTTCATGCGCAAGGCCGTGGGCTCGGACATCCGCGATCCCGAGGCGAGGCA
>JAAUYK010195029.1_pt1 | contig 11809 bp, 10 predicted proteins | sample 7278021 | NCBI WGS metagenome assembly JAAUYK01 (sample SAMN14350223, study PRJNA611818) | marine sediment metagenome | isolation source: surface marine sediment (1.8m) | place: French Polynesia: Moorea | collected 2018-08
AGCGTCCCTTGAACACTCCGGCGCGTTCCATGGCCCAGAGATCGGCCACATCCTCAACAACACAGATTTCCCCAGTGGCCCGTTTGTTATCCTGACATATCTCGCAAATGTCAGAGGTGCCAATATTGCCGCAATTCAGACATTCCCGCGCTGTTGCGGCCACGGTTTGCATCAGGTCCGCCAAGGGTGTGAGCATCAGTGATCGTTTGCGGATCAGGTGCAACACGGCCCTGCGCGCGGACCTGGGGCCAAGCCCGGGCAGCTTGGCCATCAGCTCAATCAGCGCCTCGATATCGGTTGTCTTGGACATGCCGTTGCCCCACGCCGCGCGTCAGATTTTTCGACGAAAAATCTTGGCCCGGCTGATATTCAAAAGGGCAGCTTCATATCTTTGGGCAGACCCAGACCTTCGGTGAGTTTGCCCATCTCTTCCTGCGCTTTTTCGGCGGCTTTCGACTGGGCGTCTTTGATCGCGGCCAGGATCAGGTCTTCGACGACCTCTTTGTCATCGCCGTTGAAAATAGACGGATCGATATCCAGCGCTTTCAGATCCCCTTTGGCGGAGGCAGTTGCCTTCACAAGGCCAGCCCCTGCTTCGCCAGTGACAGTGATATTGTGCAGCTCGTCCTGCATCTCGGCCATCTTGGTTTGCATTTCCTGGGCTTTTTTCATCATCCCGGCCATATCGCCAAGACCGCCTAGTCCTTTGAGCATCTGCGTATTCTCCTCACTATGGGTTGGGAATTAGATACGAGGGGCAGGCAGGACGCACAAGGGTTGCTTGGCAAATCACTTGCCTGACTCCTCCCCCTGCGGGCGGGGCGCCGTGTAAAGGATCAACGCGACGCAAAGTGCTGCGATGACCGCGATGAAGAGACTCGGGGAGCCGATACACCCTTCCGCCATGCCTGCAGCGCGCCCTCCCGCTTCTCCAAACGTGATGATAGAGATAAAGCCAGTCCAGCCGACCACAGCGACGACCGATCCCCATTGGCTTTTGAACCGGAAACACGCGACTGTCGCGATCAGAAGGATCAGCGCAATGGGCGAACCCAGAAGGGCCAGTGCCTCCGCGAACGCGGTGACGTCTGTGCCGGGCACCCAGCCGGGCCGTTGATCCGCGCAACTTTGCGCCCAGGCTGGGGCGGGGAGCAGAACCAGAGGGACGAGAAGTCGGCGCAGAAGCATCAAAGGGTCAGTCTTCCTCGAAGGGGTCCCATTCGTCTTCCACTTCGGGTAGGGCGTCGCTTTGCGCCTCCGCCGCAATATCGGCAGCTGTGCGGATATCTTTGATCTGCGCTTGGGGAAACGCCGCGATCACGGCTTGGACCATGGGATGGGCCTTCGCCTGCTCCTCCAACGCGTAGCGTTCGGCATTGCGTACCTCATCAATCGTCTTCGCCCCTCCTTCCGAGACGACCGAGACACCCCAGCGATTGCCTGTCCAAAGCTGCAATCTTTGGCCCAAACGTTGTGCCAGATCTTGTGGCGCTTTCTCCGACGGCTCAAATTCAATACGCCCGGGTTGATAGCTGACGAGGCGCACCCCCATTTCAACATCTACCAAGAGTTTTCCATCGCGATTGGCGCGGATTAGCTCGACCACATGGTCGAACGTAGGAAAGCGGGCCAATGCGTCGTCGAGATCGCGGGCAAGCGCAGTTGTTTGGCCGGACGCCGTTGGATTGCTGCTCATGCGGGTCTGCGCCTGGGCCACGGCCTGGGCGCCAGTTGTGGCTGCGGGGGCGCCCGCCGTGGGGCTTGGTCCCGGTGCTGCCGAGGGCGCGTCTTTCAGGCGGCGCACCAGTTCTTCGGGGGACGGGAGATCAGCGACATGTGTTAGCCGGATGATTGCCATTTCAGCGGCCATCATCGCGTTGGGGGCCGCAGCGACCTCTTCCAAGGCTTTCAGCAGCATCTGCCACATGCGGGTCAGCACGCGCATCGGCAGCGCCTCGGCCATTTGCGCGCCGCGGGCACGTTCATCGGGGCTGACGGTTGGGTCCTCGGCGGCGTCTGGCGTGATCTTCACCACTGAGATCCAATGTGTGATCTCGGCCAGATCGCGCAGCACAGCCATCGGATCGGCGCCGTCCGCGTATTGTGCACCCAGTTCCCCCAAAGCGCCGGCCGCATCGCCTCTCAGGATCATGTCCATCAGGTCCAACACACGTCCGCGATCGGCCAGGCCCAACATTGCGCGCACCTGGTCGGCCGTGGTCTCCCCCGCTCCATGGCTGATCGCTTGATCCAAAAGCGATGTGGCGTCGCGTGCAGAGCCTTCTGCCGCGCGGGTGATCAAGGCCAACGCATCATCCGCGATCTGAGCGCCCTCGGCCGTGGCGATTTTGTTGAGCATGCCGATCATGTCCTCGGGCTCGATCCGGCGGAGATCGAACCTTTGGCACCGGCTCAACACGGTGACAGGGACTTTGCGAATTTCGGTTGTGGCAAAGATGAATTTCACATGTGCGGGCGGTTCTTCCAGCGTTTTCAACAGGGCGTTGAACGCGCTATTCGACAGCATGTGCACTTCGTCGATGATGTGGATTTTATAGCGGGCGGATGCCGCGCGATAAGCGACGGAGTCGATGATTTCGCGGATATCATTCACACCGGTGCGCGAGGCGGCGTCCATCTCCATCACGTCGACATGTCGGCCTTCCATGATCGAGACGCAGTGTTCGCATACGCCGCACGGTTCCGTCGTCGGTTGACCAGTCCCATCAGGACCGATGCAATTCATCCCCTTCGCAATAATCCGCGCGGTGGTGGTTTTGCCGGTGCCGCGGATGCCGGTCATGATAAAGGCCTGCGCAATGCGATCGGCGTCAAACGCGTTTTTGAGGGTGCGGACCATCGCATCCTGCCCCACCAGATCGGCAAAGGTTTCGGGCCGGTATTTCCGGGCCAGCACCTTGTAGGCGGTCTCAGAGGTGTCGGTCATGCGCGTCCTGTGCTGGGTCGATCCCAGGCAAGTTAGACAAGTGGCGGGGGAGGGTCCAGTTCGAGGGTCAAATTTTCGCGTCTTGCGAGGGCGGATTGTTCCTCTGGCGGAAACACTCAGGCTCTGACGCTAATTGGCGTCGATTTTTGGTTCAATTATGGCGAAAATATGTAAGCTGCAACTCAACCGCTGGAATCAAAATTGCTGGGGTATTTGATATGCTTGCTTTGCTGGGTCTTTTGGGGATTGGTCTCTTGCTTTCCGTGATCGACGATTCAGATGACGACGCATCCGGCGTTGTCCCTGGGACGGGCGAGGATGATCTGATCGCGGATGAGGCCTATCGTAGCGTGATCGACGACATTATTGAGCAGGAAGGCGAACTCCTGGGTGCCACATCAGAACAGATCGCTGCTGCACAGGCGCAAGTCGTTTACACCGATGGCTCTGCCAATGTCACGGGCGGCGCGGGCGATGACAGCCTTTTTCTGGGGGATGGCAACGACACAATCCTTGGCGGCGCTGGCAGTGACACGGTGCTTGGCGGTCCGGGGGATGACTTGATCGAGCTTGGGGAAGGGGATGACTTCGCAGGTGCAGATGCGGTTTTCTTGATCGATCAAGGAATAATCACGCCATTTCCGATCCGTCCAGTGGAGGGAGATGAGAGCAATGTGGAAAGTGATCCCTTTATCGAAGGGGGCGATGACACCGTGCGCGGCGGGGCCGGTACCGATTTGATTTCCGACAATTATGGATCCAACACTCTGATCGGTAACCAGGGGGTCGATCTGATCAATTCGGTTGACGCAGCGGATGATGCGCTGACACCCGATACCGTTCAGGGCAGGTTCGGTGGCGATGTGCTTTTGGTGGATGAAGGTGACGAAGTGACAACCGGGCCCGGCAGTGACGGGGTGTTTGTTGATGTCTCGAATGGGCCAGAAGCGGGTTACCAACAGGTGGTGATCGAAGATTTTGATATTGAGCAGGATCGCCTGGTACTTGTGGTCGATCAGGCGGCCCTGGCCGAGGCTGCTGTCAATCCAGACCTTGTCAATGTCACTCCGAATGACGATGGCTCAGGCGCATTGATTGCCTTTGATGGCATCCCCGTGATCGAGGCGATTGGCGCCGTCGGCCTGACGGATGACGACGTAATGCTGCGCGTTTTGTGAGGTTCGGCGGGTTGAGAAAATTCTGCGAGTTTTCTAACGCGTGCTGAGGTGAGAGGCTGGACAACGACCCAAGCGGGGCTCGTTACGGCTGCTTCCTTCCGGACCTGACCGGGTTGGCGAGGCGCTCACCCGCGCCAACCTCTCACCTTGCTATGTAGGAGTTTGGAGCGGGATTCGCAAGCCGCGCCAGGGTCAGAGACGAATGGGCACTTGCAGGAAACCCTGGCTGTCCACTGCGCCGCGCCCGACGCAGATATCCGCGAGTTCATCCAAATACGCCACAGCTCCTGGCCCGGTTTGGGCGAGGGCTTCGGTCTGCCCCAAGGATCGGAACCGAAAGCAGGCGTCATGGGGACAAGAGGGGAACAGGCCTTGCTGTACGTAATCTTTGAGAGCATCGCGCACCAAAACATGCGGGACATCCAAGCGTTCTGCCTGTTGCAGGGCCGTGACATTACCCCCGCCATTCGCGCGGTAGCTGCTGAGGGCCACGACGAAGCGGTCTTCTGATCGCACCGCGCGTCCTTGATGGGTGAGAGAGGTCAGGCGTTTGTGTTCAGGATGGGTCAACCGCCCCGAGACATCAAATCGCGCGGGTTGAGACAAATCGATCTCGTATTGAATGCCGTAAAACAGATCGCTCGCATGCGCGGGTCGGGTGTGATCCAGCAAGGCTTGGTCGGGCGCTCCTGGCAAGAGTTGGTTGTAGAACCCCGATGCCATTTCGATCCAATCGCGCAGCTGAGACCCTGAGACGACAACGGCGGCAAGACGATTGGGGAAAAAGCACAAATCAAAGATGTGCCGCAGGGTGAGAGGCCCGGCGGGAATGTCCACATAATTCTCTGGCCCGCCGCGACCGCCCATTTTGGCGGGCGCCACACTGGAAATCACAGGGACGCCTTGTGGCAAATCCACCAACCGTTGCAGCGCGTGGGCTTTCGCCGCGGCGACAAGCGCCAAGGCCGGGGAGGGGGCGAGGAAGCCAAAAAAGCTGTGTAGAGGAATGGGCGTCTCACCGATGGTTTGCGCCAGGTGATCGCGGGTTTTTTGGTGCAGGCACGCGGTCATCTTGATCAGGCTCGCGTCCTCTTTCGCTTCAACCTGCCGAAGCTCAACATGCTGGCTGACGACCGTCCATCCTTTGGCTTCTTTTTCCAAAACCAGATCTATCACACCGAAATGTGCGCCGCTTGCACCTGGCATCACAACTGGCGTGCCATTCAATATCCCCCGGGAGGTTTCCGACCCCTTGGGTGCAGCTGGGTCTGGCAGGTAAAGATGCGTGTGACCTGCGATGATCGCGTCCAAACCCTCCAACGTAGAGAGAGGCCACAAAGCATTTTCCTGCCCCGGCGCCTCCATCCGTTCGCCCAGGCCCGTATGTGCCAAGGCGATGATGATGTCACAACGCTCTGATTTCAGTGCGGCAATCGCGTCCCTGGCAGAGGCAGTGATGTCGTCAATGGCCATGTGCCCTTTCAGGTGATCGGCGTCCCAGACCAAGGTTTGTGGCGGCAATACAGAAAATACACCGATTCTGATCGCATGCCCGGCAAGTTCGCGGCTCAGGACGATCCAGCGGCGAAGGGGCAGTTGGCCCCCATCCACACGGCGGGCGTTGGAACAAAGAACCGGTACGGGCGCGTCGCGCAGGCTGGCAACAAGGTGGCGCAGATCAAAGTTGAAATCGTGATTGCCCAACCCCGCTGCATCATAGCCCATCAGATCAAGCGCCCGGTAAAAGATGTGCGGACCGCTAAGGTCTTGTAGCGCCCCTTCTTCCAACGGTGTGCCTTGCAGACTGTCACCGTTATCGAAGGCCAAAACCACGTCCCCGCGGGCCTCTGCCTGCTGACGCGTCTCACGCAGCAATGTGGCGATCCGGGTCATGCCAGAGCCAAGGGTAGGGGTGTCGTTATAGTAATCAAAGCTCCGCAGCTGCATATGCAGATCGGAGGTGCCGAGAATTCGCAGCCTGCCCGAAATTGTAGTGTTAGTTTCGAACGTCTTGCGGTCTTGTGTGATCTCTCGGTCGTGTTTCAGAGGATCTGCTTTCGGTCATGCGTGGACTGTGACTCTGTCACAAGATAGCAACTTCTGGTTGTATTCAAGATGGCGTGCGGAGTTTGTTTGCGTGCCGAGCGGCCATTGTCTTGCCGGATCGCGCATGCGAAGGCTGCTTTGGCAACAAGGAGGGCGGTCGTGAAACTGGCAGAGACAGTCACATTTGGAGGCAGCGGTCTGGACCGTGCGGCCCATCTGCGCGGGGACGAGGCCGCTCTTCGGCGTCTGTTGTCGGATCCGCGTGCCGTTTGTTTGCCGGTTTGGCGGGGCAAGCCGCTTCTGAAAGGCGAGGCGCTGGACGAGCTTGCCCTGATGCCCGTTGATCATCCTGTAATCGACGCCGAAACAGGCAGCCGAGACACACGCGTCTTCATTGGTTTGGAAGAGGATGGTCGTCCGATCTTTGCAGTCGATTTCTCAACCTGGGAACCAGAATATCTGGATGCGGAATCCCTTGGTCTTTTTCTGGATCCCAGTGAACAAAAGCACCCCGATCTGCCCGAGGATCACACCTTTGCCGAATTGCGCATGGTGATGACCCGGCTTTCCCCTCGCGCAGCCGAGATCGCGGCGACCGCCAAAGCCATTATCGGCTGGCACAGCACGCACCAGTTTTGTTCACGATGCGGAACGCGCAGTGATGTTGCTCAAGCAGGGTGGCAGCGCACATGTCCCGCATGCAAGGCGCACCATTTTCCCCGCACGGATCCGGTTGTGATCATGTTGATCACGCATGGGTCCTCCGTGCTCATGGGCAGATCACCCGGTTGGCCAGAAGGGATGTATTCGCTGCTGGCCGGTTTTATTGAACCGGGAGAGACGCTGGAAGCCGCGGTGCGGCGCGAAGTCTTTGAGGAAACAGGTGTAGCGGTGGGGTCGGTATCTTACTTGGCAAGTCAACCCTGGCCTTTTCCGGCGTCGCTGATGTTTGGCTGCGCTGGCGAGGCGGTGACGACCGAGATCGCGATAGACGAAAACGAAATCGAAGATGCGTTGTGGGTCACACGCGATGAGATGATGGCCGCGTTTGCGGGTCAGCACCCTGTGCTGAAACCAGCAAGAAAAGGCGCAATCGCACATTTTTTGATTCGCAACTGGCTTGCGGACAGGCTGGACTAGAGCCACTCTGGTCCCAATCAAAAATCCGAGGCAAGCAGAATGAAATTCTCCAGCAAGGAAGACGTCGAAGTGCCGATCGCCAACGTGTTTGGGATGCTGTCGGATTTCGAAATCTATGAGAGGTCTGCGATCAGGCGTGGCGCGGATGTACAACGTATTGGAGAGCACGACGTTCCCCATGAGGGGCAAACGTGGGAAGCCAGCTTTCTGCTGCGGGGTAAAGACCGCAAAGCCGAAGTTCAGCTCGCGCGATACGCGCCCCCAAATGAGATGGTCTTCGAGGCGCAATCCGGCGGTCTGTTGACGGTTTTGGTGTTGGAACTGGTCGCGCTGTCGCCAAATCGCACCCGCATCACGGTCCAGCTTGAGATCAAGCCGCGGACCTTGCCCGCGCGCTTGTTTGTGCAGTCGATGAAGCTGGCCAAGACCAATCTGTCTAAAAAGTTCCGGCTGCGCGTCGCGGAATACTCCCGCGATATTGAGGATCGTCATACGCGCATGGCGTAAACGGGCTCAGTGCCGCCCCGCGGCTGCAGGATAGACACCCAGAATTTCGACATTTGTGGTGAAATAGTCGAGCTCTTCCAACGCGCGTTTCACGGCAGGATCGTCAGGATGCCCGTCGATATCTGCGTAAAACTGGGTCGCCGTGAAGGTTCCGCCCACCATATAGCTTTCCAGTTTGGTCATGTTGACGCCGTTGGTGGCAAACCCGCCCATCGCTTTATAAAGGGCGGCTGGAATATTGCGTACCTGGAACACGAAGGACGTAATCATGCCGTCATCGCCCCGGCGTGCGTGATCTGCCTCGCGCGACATGATCAGGAACCGCGTAGTGTTGTTGCCCTGATCTTCGATGTGGCGCGCCAGAACGTCCAGGCCGTAGATCTCGCCTGCCAGTTCACTGGCCAGGGCCGCGATCTTGGGATCGCCCAATTCCGCGATGTGACGAGCAGACCCTGCGGTATCTGCACCTGTGATGCGATGAATGCCGTGTTTGGTGAGGAATTCTTTGCACTGGCCCAACAAAACAGTGTGGCTCATGGCTTGCTCGACGGTGGTGATAGGCGTTCCCGGCACGGCCAAAAGGTTGATGTGCACGCGCACGAACGCTTCATCCACGATATGCAGACCGGATTGCGGCAAGAGCGAATGGATATCTGCAACCCGTCCGTAGGTCGAGTTTTCGACCGGCAGCATCCCGAGATCGGCGGCCCCACTGCGCACGGCTTCAATCGCGTCTTCAAAGGTGCGGCAGGGCAGGGCCTCCATCTCTGGGCGCGCCTCGTGGCAGGCCTGGTGAGAATAGGCGCCTGGCTCCCCCTGAAAGGCGATCCGATTGGTCATGACTTGGTCCTTCACGGCATTTGCCCAAAAAGGGCGTTTGGTCGCGGGTCTATATCTTGCCAGTGTCGGAGGGAAGCAATAGATACCCGCGGGACTGGATGATATGGACGGGCAACCAATGCTTGATACGATGACCTTCACCAAAGCCGCGGGTGGTTTGTTTGGTGCACTTCTTGTGTTTCTGCTGGGTAGCTGGGCAGCAGACGAACTTTATCACGTCGAAGCCAAGGGCGAGCAAGCCTATGTGATCGACACCGGCGATTCCGAGGCAGAAGTGGCCGAGGTGGAAGAGGTTGATTTCGCAACCGTGCTCGCATCCGCCGAAGTGGACCGTGGCGCGCGTCTGTTCCGCCAGTGTAGCGCCTGTCACCAGTTAGAAGACGGCGCGAACGGCGCAGGTCCCCACCTCTATGGTGTCGTTGGGCGCGCAAAAGCGGCGGTAGATGGGTTTGGCTACTCAGAGACTCTTGCCGGCATGGGCGGCGATTGGACGCCCGAGAACCTGAACGGTTTCATTGAAAGCCCACGGAACTATGCGCCCGGCACGTCGATGGGCTATTCCGGCATGCGGGATATCGAAGACCGCGCCAACCTGATCGCCTATCTGGCGACCATCGGGAACTAAACGCCCGCCCCTTTGAGAATTCCAAGGGCCGTTGTATCGCGCAGCGGCTCTTTTTTTTACGCGCTGCTGTCCCTGACACGCTGCTCGCGCGCGATCACGGATTCTCAACTTGAGTGTTGGCTTGCGCCCTGATTAGCTTACATCAACAAAATAAGGCTCTGCGCCACCCGAGTTTACAACAGGAAGACCCGAATGTTCCAAACCCGTGCCCTCGCGCGCCCTGCATCGCGCTCACGTATGTTGAGAGTTGGCTTTATCTGCCTTTCTACCGCCCTTTTAATCGTGAATGGGGTCAAAGCAGAAGAGACGACGACGGAGGATTTGATCGTCAGTCATGGCTATTCCTTCTACGGCGATCTGAAATACGGGCCGGATTTCACGCATTTCGATTTCGTGAACGCAGATGCGCCGAAAGGCGGTGAGATCTCTTTTGCGGCGCTGGGCACATTCGATTCGATGAACCCCTACACGGTCAAAGGCCGTCGTGGGCAGTTGAGCTGGTTTATGTATGAAAGCCTGTTGGGCGATGGGTCTGCCGATACCTACGGGGAAGGTTACTGCTTGCTCTGTGAGCGGTTGGAATATCCGCCCACCAAGGATTGGGTCATCTTTCATATGCGCCCTGAGGCCAAGTTTTCGGACGGCACACCGCTGACGGCGCATGACGTTCTCTTCTCGCACAACCTTCTGTTGGAACAGGGTTTGCCTTCTTACGCCGCCGCAGTGAAAAAGCGGATCCCCAAAGCCGAGGTGCTGGATGACTACCGGATCAAGTTCTACTTCACAGAAGGCATTTCGCGTCGCAGCTTGATTGATCAAGTGGGCGGTGTGCCCGTATGGTCGCAGAAATGGTTCGAGGAAACCGGCGCGCGTTTGGACGAAAGCCGGCTAGAGACGTCTCCGGGGTCGGGGCCCTACATGGTCGACACCGTCGATGTGAACCGCCGCATCATCTACAAGCGGAACCCGGATTATTGGGGTAAGGATTTGCCCATCAACCAGGGACGCCACAACTTTGACAGCATCCGTGTCGAGTATTTTGGCGACGACACCGCGTCTTTTGAAGCGTTCAAAGCGGGCGAATACACGTTCCGACAGGAGGGCGATTCCAAGAAATGGGCGACGCTCTATGATTTCCCCAAGATCAATGCGGGCTCTGTCGTGAAAACCGAATTGCCGGATGGAACGCCGCCGACACCGTCAGGCATCGTCTTCAACCTGGGTCGCGAGGTGCTGCAAGACCGCCGCGTAAGGCAGGCGATTGCGCTGGGCTATAACTTCGAATGGACGAATGAATCGCTGCAATACGGTCTCTTCAAGCAGCGCGCATCCTTCACGCAAGACACGCCTTTGATGGCGACAGGCATTGCCGAAGGGACGGAATTGGAGTTCCTGCAATCACTTGGCGATCTCGTGCCGCCCGAGATGCTGTCTGAGCCCGCCCTGATGCCGCACACGTCGAATGCGGCGCGTTTGACGGATCGCCGCAATCTGCGCCAAGCCATGGGGCTGTTGGATGAGGCCGGATGGGCTGTAGGCGATGATGGCCGCCGCCGGAATGCGGCTGGCGAACCGCTCCGTCTGACATTCCTTTTTAACACCGCGCAGGAAGGAACTTCTAGCGCGGTGATGGAGAATTTTGTCTCAAACCTCGACAAAATGGGGATCGAGGCGATTTTGGAGAAAGTCGATCCGTCCCAATACACACTTCGCGAGCGGGAGCGGGATTATGATCTGATCTTCGATGCCTACGCAGCGTTCCTCGGCACGGGCACCGGACTGTTGCAACGCTATGGCTCGGACGAGGCGGCGTTTTCGATCTTTAACCCGGCTGGTCTCGCCAGCCCCCTGGTCGATGCGATCATCGACGCCTCGCTTCTGTCAGAAAGCACCGAGGAAGAGCAGACAACCCTGCGCGCCCTCGACCGCGCGTTGCGGCATGAGTTCATCATGATCCCTTTGTGGTATAATGACAGCTACTGGGTGTCTTACTACGACATGTTCGAATTCCCGGATCCGCTGCCGCCATACGCGCTGGGCCAGTTGGATTTCTGGTGGTACAACGCCGATAAGTCGGCCGAGCTGAGAGCCGCAGGTGCGTTGAGGTAACACCCCCGATGGGCGGCTATATTCTGCGGCGGTTGCTGCTGATCATTCCCACATTGTTCGGCATCATGCTGGTCAATTTCGCATTGACCCAGTTTGTGCCTGGCGGGCCCGTCGAACAGGCCATTGCCAGGGCGCAAGGGCAGGGGGACGTGTTTGGCTCTTTCGCCGGGAACCAGGGCGACGCGGGGTTGGAAGAATCCGGGCCAAGCGACAGCCAATATGTCGGTGCCCGCGGCCTGCCCCCCGAATTCATCGAACAGCTCGAGAAAGAGTTCGGGTTTGACAAGCCGCCGGTTGAGCGGTTCTTCAACATGCTCTGGAGCTACATGCAGCTAGATTTCGGGGACAGCTATTTCCGATCTATCAGTGTGATCGACCTCATCATCGAAAAGATGCCGGTGTCGATCTCCCTCGGGC
>JAAUYK010153830.1_pt1 | contig 11800 bp, 12 predicted proteins | sample 7278021 | NCBI WGS metagenome assembly JAAUYK01 (sample SAMN14350223, study PRJNA611818) | marine sediment metagenome | isolation source: surface marine sediment (1.8m) | place: French Polynesia: Moorea | collected 2018-08
ACTACAACTGTTCGCTTACTCATAAAATCAATTACCCCCTTTCTAAATTATTGGATATAGCCTACAGGCTTTTATTATCGCCCCCGGGCAACTGATCTATCAATCAATCACCGCCCTGTCAATGCCAAAGAGGACGGTTTTTTAGACGTTTTTAGATCCTAAAAGTTTACGCAAATACAAGAATTATGAGACCATTTGTTGTTAGATTTGCAATGATTTGAAATCTAAAATAGTAATGTAATAATAGAGGTTAGGAGGTCCGATGGCTACTCTGCGGCCCCTGAGTCAGTTTCGGTTTGGGTGTCAGCATCATGAACCGGTTTGCGGCCAAACAAGCGAGCACCGATGATGCTGATTTCATAGAGTAACATTAAGGGTAAGGCCATCATGACCTGGGTAACGACATCGGGTGGGGTTAACATGGCGGATCCGGCAAAAAACAGCAGAATTGCATACTTACGGTTGCGTTTTAAAAAGTCTGGGGTCACCATTCCCATTTTGGCCATAAAGGTAATGATGAGCGGTAATTCAAACACCAAACCAAAGGCAATCAATAATTTGGCTGCAAAGCTGAGATATTCACGCATGGCCGGAAAGGGGCGGATGACATCGGTGGCAAAGCTTAGAAAAAATTTAAAGCCGAAGGGAAACACAATAAAATAACCGAAGAGCGCGCCGCCAATAAAGAAAAAAGAGCACAAGAAAACGATCGGCAATAAGAATTTGCGTTCGCGGGTATATAGTCCCGGTGCCACAAACATCCAGAACTCATATAAGATAACCGGCGCTGCCAGCATGAGGCCTGAGAGAAGAGATACTTTCAGGTAGGTAAAGAACGCTTCCGGCAAACCCGTGAAAATCAGCGTGTCGCCGCTTTGCATGACGCTAACCAGTGGCCTGGAAATGATCTGAAACAACTTTTCTTTGAAAAAGTAAGATATTAAAAAGCCCACGCCAACGGCACTAAAACACACGATAAGCCTAGAACGAAGTTCCTCCAGGTGTGCGGTAAACGGTATTTTATCTTCCTCATCAACCATTGCCCGATTCCTCTGTTCCGCTTTCCGTCTCTTTTTTCGCCTTACCGCTGCTGCTTTTTTTGTTATCAGGAGTCGCTTTTGCAGGTGAGTCCGCTTGCGACTCAGGCGATACATCAATGGTATCGCGAAGATCTTGGTTGAGATCGTCAAACGATTTTTTCACATCTGACATCTCAGATTCGATTTCGATGGATTCTTTTAGTTCATGGGTCGCCTTTTTAAATTCGCGCATGGCACGCCCCAATGATTTGGCCAAATCCGGTAGTTTTTTAGGTCCAATAACGATAAGCGCAATGGCCAAAATGAGTATCAATTCCGGCATTCCGATGCCAAACATATATCACTCCTGCAAGCAAATGCTGTGGATTGTCTTGAGAGCTAAAGACCAAGCTCTAATCTGTACTTATTTTGCGAAGAGGTGTCAAGCTTTAGCGGTTGCAAAGCAAAACGGTGGGGTATGATCATCGCCCAGCGTTATTCGGATGTATCAGGCTTTAGTACCAAAAAATACAGACGACCATGATGCTTCATGTGCCCGGCGGCGATTTCAGCATACAGACCATTGCCCCAGAAAAGGTCGACGCGTTGCGGCCCGCGAATGGCACCGCCGACATCCTGGCTTAGAACAAACCGTGAAAAATCTACCCATTCTTGGATCTGACGGTTGCCATCGATGATCGGCTTTTCAGCTTCGATGAATGACAAGGCCGGCAAAGGAAAAAGGTGACGATCGATGGCGATGGAGCGCCCTGGCGTTAATTTGACATCCAAATAGCCCAAAGGGCCGTCTTCCTCTATTTTAAAAAAAACATAGCTTGGATTGTAATTAAGTATCCTGTCCATTTCATCCGGATGCAGATTCAGATATTCGCGAATTTTTTGCATGGACATTTCTTCGGCCGTTATTTTTTCCTCGTCGATCAGGAGTCGACCGATGCTGCGGTAGGGTTGGCCATTGGAGCCATGATAGTGCACAGATAGTGTTGCGCCGTTATCTAAAAACACACGTCCTGAGCCCTGGATATGCAGAAAAAATAGGTCGATGGGATCGTTCACCCAAGCGATTTCCAGATTCTGGTCATCCAACATCTTCTGTTGATCGATTTCTTGCCGATCAAAATAGGGGACCACTCTGTGGTCGACATAACGGCCGATCAATGTTTTGCCGTCGTATCGAGGTGCGAATAGTGACAGATCGATGGTTGCAATATCTCCAGGCCGTGCATAGATGGGGTATTGGTAGGTGCCATGGCGTTGCAGGCTGCCGTGCAAAAATGGCTCATAGTAGCCGGTAAACAAGACATCTGTCGGTTTTTTGAATCCATAGACATTGTAGTTTTCCGCAATGAATTTTTTCAATTCTTTGGGGGTTGGTGCTGTTTGGACAAAGTTTAAAAATGTTTCCAGCGATCGGATTACGTGGGTCAGTTCGTAGCGATCTTTGCCGAACCGGTATACGGTGTCGGCAGGTCTGTTTTGAAGATAAACAAGTGTCTTTTCAATAGCATGCTGTAAGCCGTCAAAGGCCATATCATCGTCGAAACGGGGATAAACCCGTGAATATTTAGATAGTACCATCATCTCGGGCGGTGGCGGCTTGGCTTCAAAGAGAGCGCAGTTGATCATGAAAAAAGGCAATAATCCGATAAGCAGGCAGGTCGCGCAGAGCTGATTTAGCTTGAAGCCAGTTTCGGTATCGGTATGCAAATTTAGATAAATCATCTTAACTTCCCGGAATAGTAATCGAATCAAGGGTTATTTTAGTTATGGCCTGGACGTTTGAAGGTTCCACTTTTACCGCCGGTTTTTTCAAGTAGATAGATATCGTTAATTGACATGGTTTTGTCGTATGACTTGCACATATCGTAAATGGTTAAAGCCGCGACCGTTACCGCCGTCAATGCCTCCATTTCTACGCCGGTTTGTCCATGGACCCTTACCATTGCCTCAATCTTAAGCACGCTGGCTTCGGGCTCTGGAAAAAAGTCGATTTGAGCATGGGTGATGATCAACGGGTGGCACATGGGAATCAATTCCGCCGTCTTTTTTGCGGCCATAATACCGGCAATACGCGCGGCTTCTAATACGTTACCTTTTTTAACAGCTTTAGTGCGGATTTTATCAAAAGTTTCGGAATTCATCGAAACCCTTCCGTGCGCAATGGCCGTCCGCATGGTTGGTTCTTTATCGGAAACATTGACCATCCGCACGTGGCCTTTTTCATCGATATGTGTAAAAGAAGTCATGGTTTACCTTTGTAAATCGTTAGTGAAAATGGTGGAACTGCGATTTAATTATTATTTGCGATGATGACGGTATTATCTGTAAAATTGGTTTTTATCAGTAACCGTGGCTTTAATGGCATTTAGTGTGGCACTCAGGGCGGCAATTACATTTTCGCGGATATCGCCGGCCACAACCAGATACATTACATCATCACCAACCGCAAGGTCTTGGTCTTCAGCGATTTCCACCAATATTTCGGTGATGCCGTTACGGGATTTATTATCCGCGATGATTTTTTGCAATTTATCGTGATCCACTTTGATACGCAGGCCGGAAACGGACCGTCCTCCCCGCGAAGTACCGCGTACCACGCCATTATGGCAAAGGATCATGCCGACCTTGGCATAGTCCGGGTGCTTTTTAATCGTTTTGATCATTCGGTCCAGATTCATGCAATACTCCTATGGATTCTTTCCGCCGTCTGTAAATCATCAGGGGTATTAATATTGAAGAAGGAAATTAGCTCGGCATCATGTTGCCGCAAGGTTTCTTCCGGAATTTTTCTGGTACGCACTTCTGAGAAGAATCCCTGGATTTTGAGTTGATTGTTCTGCAGTTTGCGGGCAATTGGCTTGATGCAGCGCTTGGAGTAAGCGCCGAAGAGGGCTTCCAGTCCTTTCGAGGTTTTGGGGACGATGACATCCATCTGCGGTTCGATCGCATCCAGTATGCATCTAATCAATGCTTTTTGAACAAAGGGCGTATCACACGCCACACAGAAGGCATGTGTTGTATTTGCATAAAACAAGCCGGCATGAATTCCCGTCAGAGAACTCCGCACCGCAAATAAATCGGTTACGGCTTGGATATCCCAATCAATATAGTGGTGCGGTGTGTTGGTGACCAATATTATATCATCGAATAACTCGCTGAACACAAGCAGGATACGTTCAAAAATGGTTTGTCCGCCGATTTTGAGAAGGGCCTTGTTTTCACCGGCAAAGCGTTTGCTTTCGCCGCCGGCTAAAATAACCCCGGTGAAGGGATACGTCATTGGAAAGCCTTTCGCTCCATCCTATTCTACTAACAGCAGAATCGCTGTGAGCCCTGTGCCGCTATGGCATGCACGACAACTTTAAAGTACCTGCGTTCCTGCCAAAGCGCGTAATCAGCCTTGTAAAGATGTTCTGGTGGATTAGTTTCTTAAAAAGGTGTAGTGTTACCCATCAAAATAACGTAATATAATGTATTTTTATAAAGCGGCAAAATAAGCAAAATTGGCAACAAAATCAAGATCATTTCTGTACCCTTACTAAGGCTGATAATTTTTTTGTGCAATTATCACGTATTTTTCTTTGATGCGGTTAATGAATCGTTTTAAAATCCAAGTTTAAAAAACATAGCAAACAGTGGCAGGGCAAAACATGAGCACGCGCTTACACAAAAAACAGGCACCTCGCCAAGTACGTCTTGGTATTCTCACGATTTCAACGACGCGCACATTAGCAGATGATAGGAGCGGCCACTGGATCGCCAAACGCGCGAAACGCGAGGGACATCAGGTCGTTTATCATGATGTGGTTTCCGATGATAGTCCCATAATCCGCCGCACCATTCTAGCAGTGATGCGTGATCCGGCACCTCAGGTTTTGGTGCTGACCGGGGGTACGGGCATCAGTGATAAAGATGTAACCATTGAAACGGTTATGCCGCTTTTTAATAAAAAACTCTCGGCGTTTGCGCCATTATTTGCGCAACTCAGCTTTGAACAAGTCGATTCAGCAGCGATGTTGTCACGCGCCACTGCTGGCGTCATAGAAGAAACGGTCGTATTTTGTATTCCTGGAAGTCTGAATGCCTGCAAACTTGCTTGCAAGGCGCTTATTTTTCCTGAGTTAGGCCATCTTGTTAAGCATATTCAAGAAATTTAGGGTAAGGTTATCTCAAAAATTTGTAGCTGGATCCAGACATGCCTGCTGACTTGCAATGCACGCCTCTAAAACAGGTTTTGTGTCCGTACGGCTAAAATAATCATTCGTATTACTGTATTGAATGACATAAGTTGACATGAAAGAATTTTTCAAAGTTACAGATTTAGATGCGGTTTTTGCGCACCTTAATCACTTCTCAGCGGTTGCTGCTGAAATAATAAACATTGAGGATTCGCTCGGGCGAATTTTAGCCGAAGATCTTACATCCGATATAAATTTACCCGATTTTGCGCGTACCACCCGGGATGGCTATGCCGTGCGGGCTGCTTCGACGTTTGGCGCCTCCGAGGGATCACCCGCCTATCTAACAATCAAGGGCCAGGTCGGCATGGGTGAGGTTCCTTCTTTTTCCATCAATACGGGAGAGGCGGCACGTATCTCAACCGGCGGAATGCTTCCCGAGGGTGCTGATAGTGTGGTCATGATCGAGCATACGGAAATGATTGATGCAACGGTTATTGAAGCCTATCGCAGCGTGGCCCCTGGCCAATATGTCATCACGGTCGGGGAAGATATCCAGAAGGCTGCTACTGTGCTAACTGCAGGCCAGCAGATCCGTCCTCAGGAAACGGGGTTATTGGCGGCTTTGGGCTGCGAAACATTCAAGGTGTATCGCAAGCCCCGGGTCGGCATTATTTCCACCGGAGACGAAATCATACCGATTCAGACCGCACCGAAGTTAGGGCAAATTCGCGACATCAACACCCATACCCTTTTTAATCAGGTGCGCCAGGCCGGCGGCATGCCTCGATCTTTCGGCATTGTTTCAGATGATTATGATACCTTATTCGAACGTTGCTCCCAAGCTTTGCAACAATCTGACCTGATTTTAATTTCAGGCGGCAGTTCGGTGGGAACGCGTGATTTTACCATCGAAGTTCTGTCGAACTTGCCTGATGCGCACATTCTGGTGCACGGTATTTCTATCAGTCCCGGCAAGCCAACGATTCTGGCTGAAGTCGGCGGTAAGCAATTCTGGGGGCTGCCCGGGCACGTTGTTTCGGCCATGGTTGTGTTTGCCATGGTCGTCAAGCCATTTCTTTATAAGATAAGCGGGCGAACAGACCTGGCCATGGAGACCTTTGGCATCAAGGCACAGCTCGCCCGTAATATTTCTTCCGCCCAAGGCCGGGTGGATTATATTCGGGTTAAATTAGTCAATCAAAAGGGATCTGTTTGGGCGGAACCGGTCTTAGGCAAATCCGGTTTAATTAACACCGTTGTGAAGGCCGACGGCCTTGTGGCCATCGATCAACATACCGAAGGATTGGATAGCGGCGCCGAAGTGACGGTGATACCCTTTGACTGAATAGGTGCGTTGTCAGCTGGAACAACTTTACTTCTTGGAGCTGGATATGCGTTCTGATCGTAACATTTATCTAAAAATGAAAACCTTAACCGATGCCCGTGAGCTTATTTTTAAACATTTTCAGTTACACGGCATACTGGACAGCGAGACCATTGCCGTTCCGGATGCAGTCGGGCGCGTGTTGGCCAAGCCGGTAACGGCGTGTTTATCTTCGCCTAATTTTCATGCCGCCGCCATGGACGGCATAGCGGTTAAGGCTGAGGACACCTTCGGTGTTAGTGAATCTAATCCCAAGGAACTGATTATCGGCAAAAGCGCTTTTTATTTAAACACCGGGCATGTACTGCCAGAAAATACCAACGCTGTGATTATGATCGAGCAGGTTCACACCCTTGATGCAAAGCGGGTTGAGATTGAAGCACCGGCATTTCCGTGGCAACATGTTCGTAAAATGGGCGAAGATATTGTTGCCACGGAATTGTTGTTTCCACGTAATCATGCTGTTACGCCATATTGTGTTGGGGCCATGCTTTCAGGGGGTGTGTTTTCCGTATCAGTTAGAAAAAAGCCACGTGTATTGATTATACCGACCGGATCGGAATTAGTTGAATGGCAAAATATCGAGATCAACCATTTGAAACCCGGTCAAGTGATAGAGACCAATTCGTTCGTACTTGGTAAACTAGTGGAAGCCTGTGGTGGTACTTATGTGCGCCATGACAAACTGATGGATGATTTTGAAAAGATAAAGCAAGCGGTCCTGGCGGCAATTGAAGATAAATACCAGCTTGTATTGATTATTGGCGGTTCATCGGCCGGCTCAGAGGATTTTGCGCGCCATGTGATTCAGGCCCTTGGCAATGTTCTGGTTCACGGTGTCACCATGATGCCGGGAAAACCTGTTGTGGTAGGTGATATTAAAAATCGGCCGGTCTTTGGCATACCCGGTTATCCGGTATCAGCGATTATGGCCTTTGAACAGTTTGTGCAACCGCTCATTCTTAAGCTGCTTGAGCAACCCGAAAAAATTCGTCCCACTATTCCCGTGGAACCCACCCGGAAAATGGCTTCAAAACTGGGATTGGAGGAATTCTTAAGGGTCAAACTCGGAACAGTCGGCGATCGCGTCGTGGCCACGCCGCTTCCCAGGGGTGCCGGATGTATCACCTCGCTTACGGAAGCCGATGGTATTATTCGCATTCCGGAAAACATGGAGGGTGTTAAAGATTCCGAAACAGTTGCAGCAGAGTTGATTCGGCCGCTGTCGTCCGTCCGCAAAACCATCGTCGTGGTGGGCAGCCACGATAATACCCTGGATGTGTTAGCGGATCAAATCAAAGCCGGGTCCAGCGAACTAACCCTTTCATCAAGCCATGTGGGCAGTATGGGCGGCTTGATGGCCATCAAGCGCAAATCGTGTCATGTGGCGGGTTCGCATTTATTGGACACCGATGATGGGTCATACAATGTATCATATGTCAGGCGATTTATCCCTGATATTCCGGTTCGGATTGTTAACCTTGTGTTTCGCGAGCAGGGTCTTATTGTGGCGACCGGCAATCCTAAAAACATTCGGGGCATCGAAGATTTAGGGCGCGAAGATCTTCAATTCATTAATCGGCAGGGAGGCTCGGGCACTCGTATTTTGCTTGACTACCGTTTGCGTCAAATTGATTTGGCGCCGGCGCAAATTAACGGTTATGAAAACGAAGAATTTACGCATATGTCGGTTGCGGTGGCGGTCTTGAGCGGCACCGTCGACGCAGGGCTGGGTATTTTCGCTGCTGCTCAAGCCTTGGGTCTGGCCTTTATCCCGGTCGTCACGGAACAGTACGATTTGATTATTCCAGTGGAACACTTTGAATCCCAATCCATGCGCATATTGTTGGATACCATTAATTCAAGTGCTTTTAAAAACCGCGTGGAAACATTGGGAGGCTACAGCACCCAAAAAACGGGCGAAATCATTGTGTAGATGTCGTCATTTCGATTACTGCAACGAAAACAGATCATTGGTTTAAAAACAAAAATTCTTATTTATCGGGATGCCGCCGGATGCGTGCACCCATGTCAGATGTCGCGCATTAGCGTTTATGAAACTGTTTGCTTTCCGGCCCTTTTGTATTTTCAATGAAATACCGCATACTTGATCATACCGCCGATTTCGGAATTCAGGTTTTTGGACAATCGGCCCAAGAAGTATTTATTCAGGCGGCCTATGCCATGATGGAACAAATTGTTAATCGCAAAGCATTAGAAGTAAAATTTGAAAATCAATTGGTTATCGAGGGATTTGATTGGCCGGACCTTATGGTTAATTGGCTACGCGAATTATTATTCTTATGGTCCGGCAATGAATTACTTATGAAAAGGGCGCTGATCAATACACTTTCACCAAACCGGCTATCAGCCGTATTGAAGCTAGATGTTTATAGCGCAAAACGACATGTCATCAAAAATGAAATTAAAGCGATTACCTACCATGAACTTCAGGTGAAACAAACCGTGGCAGGATGGCAGGCCCAATTCATTTGCGATGTTTGAAAAGATGCAATTATGTTTTGGAGAATGTTGCTGCTACGGATTCATTAGTTCCTTTGGTTAAAAAATGGAATTAAAAAAAATCGATGCCTATCGCTGGCAGGTTCTAAAAAGAGGCCCAATGCGTGTTCCCGGTATTGTGTTAACCAGCGAACCGATGTCCTCACATTTAGACGTTGAACCCTTAAAACAAGTCGCGAATGTGGCGACGCTTCCGGGTATTGTTACCGCTTCCTTGGCAATGCCGGACTTTCACTGGGGATACGGCTTTCCCATTGGTGGTGTGGCCGCATTTGATTGGGATTCAGGGGTGGTTTCCCCCGGTGGGGTCGGTTATGATATTAATTGCGGTGTGCGCTTGGCTGCGACCAACTTGGAAGCTGCTGATATCCGTCCTCGCCTTGAGAGCCTTGTTAATACCCTTTATCAGCAGATTCCTTCCGGCATTGGATCGAAGGGGTTTATAAAGTTAAATACCCGGGAAGAAAAAAGGGTGTTAAGGGAAGGCAGCCGATGGGCTGTTAAACAGGGATATGGCCTTGAGGAAGATTTGCATCATACCGAAGATGGTGGCTGCCTGAAAGCCGCTGATCCGGAATTCGTCAGTACAAGGGCATTGGCACGCGGTCAAAAACAGCTGGGAACCCTTGGCTCCGGCAATCATTTCCTGGAAATAGGCGTTGTTGAAAAAATTTATCATCCAGAAGCGGCTGAGGTCTTTGGCCTATTTAAAAACCAAGTTACCGTAATGCTGCACACCGGTTCCCGTGGCTTTGGATACCAGGTTTGCGATGATTTTCTGGCGCGCATGGCGCGTCAGGCGCAAGAGATGAATCTTGAATTACCGGACCGGCAACTGGTGTATGCGCCGCTGCAATCGGACGAGGGAAAACGTTATTTAGGCGCCATGGCATGTGCCGCCAATTACGCGTTTGCCAACCGACAAATTTTACTGCATTTAGCGCGAGGCGTTTTTGAAAAAGTTTTTCGAATGGGTCCAAGAGATTTGGATATGAAGCAAGTTTATGATGTCTGTCATAATATTGCAAAAAAAGAAGAGCACCTGATTGATGGGAAAAAACGTCTGGTCTGTGTGCATCGTAAAGGTGCCACCCGGTCCTTCGGGCCTGATCATCCATCGGTCTGCAAGGATTTCCGTCCCATCGGCCAACCGGTGCTTGTCCCGGGCGACATGGGCACCGCTTCCTATGTTTTGGTTGGGACCCGCAAAGCCATGACGGAAACCTTTGGGTCTACCTGCCATGGTGCCGGACGCGTGCTTAGTCGCAAAGCCGCTAAGAAAAAAAGCAAAGGCCGCGCGATCAATCGTGAACTGGAAGACCAGGGTATCCTGGTGCGGTGGACCGGCAGAACGACACTTGCTGAGGAAATGCCCGAGGCTTACAAGGATATATCCAAGGTCGTTGAAGTCGTACATGGTGCCGGTATCTCAAAGAAAGTCGCACGCCTCAAACCGATGGCGGTTGTTAAAGGATAACGGTTGAATCGATATTCAGGGGCATTTGATGATGCATTTTTGTTGATCAAGATGATATTTTGTGAATCGGCGGTAGTAATAGTGTTGCAATCCCCACCTGGAAAAATTACATCTAAAGATTGTATCGTTAAGGAGTGCGATTGGATATTCTGAATATCGTTATTCTGGGTATCGTGCAGGGCTTAACGGAGTTTTTGCCGGTGAGCAGTTCAGGGCATTTGGTATTGATGCAACAGCTTTTAGGTTTGCATGAACCTGAATTGTTGTTTGATATCTGTGTTCACATTGGCACGCTCGCCGCGGTATGCGTTGTTTTTTTTCGTGATATTCTTGGATTAATGAGAACTACGTTCCGATTGCCGCACCTGTTAAGATCTTCCGCCAATGTTAGATCTTTGCTGAAAACCAATGATGAAGTCCGGATGGTGGTTCTCATTTTAGTGGGTAGCATACCTACGGCATTTTTGGGCTTACTCTTTCATGAAATTGCCGATCAATTGTTTAGTTCCATATGGGTTGTCGGTGTAACATTGCTGGTCACCGGCACACTTCTTTGGTTTACCTCGAAACTGCCCCAAAGCGGTCGCAATGTCAGCGCCATGTCGATAAGAGATGCGCTCATGATCGGATTGATTCAGGGCTTGGCCATACTGCCCGGTATATCACGATCAGGATCTACCATATCGGTAGCATTGTATTTGGGAATAGATCGAAAACTGGCGGGACGCTATTCGTTATTGTTATCCATCCCCGCCATTGTTGGCGCATTGGTTATTAGTCTGGATTCTTCTAAAATCTCCTCCTCTATTTCGGCACAATTGATCATTTTGGGGACCTTGATTGCTTCGGTGGTAGGATACCTTGCCTTAAAGTTGCTTCTATGGTTTGTGAATAAAGGGCAATTGAATTATTTTTCTCCCTACTGTTGGATATTGGGCGTGGGCGCATTGCTTTGGGCGATGTTTTGATCGATTGATGACGCTTATTGAATCGATGAATTTACAGGGTTTGCGGTGGCGCCGATTGAAGAGGTCAAATTTTATTTCCAGCACGCTTGCGGCATAATCCATATAACTGATCATTTTTTAACGTGGCCTCTTGCAAATATGGCCGTTTCATTATTAAATAGCTAATATCAGTTCAAAAACGCATTTGCACCTCGGGTTTACGGGATTCTCATCAGCATGTATCTTGC
>JAAUYK010216663.1_pt1 | contig 11800 bp, 22 predicted proteins | sample 7278021 | NCBI WGS metagenome assembly JAAUYK01 (sample SAMN14350223, study PRJNA611818) | marine sediment metagenome | isolation source: surface marine sediment (1.8m) | place: French Polynesia: Moorea | collected 2018-08
CTTCCATTGCATATTGATCAACCACTTGACCATATTAGTATCGATCTCAGTAGTCCAGTTATCATTGGCATCTGTATTACGAGCAGCGGTCATGGTTTGATTGATGATAGCTTTCCAATCAACACTAGTCAAATAGTCTGCCATCCTCTCAAATCGCTCTTCGATCTCTTCTTCTTTTCCTTCTGCTGCAATCAAGTGTAACATCTCATCTCGCTTATGAGCAAGTTTAGTCAAGATCTTCTGAGTATTACTCTCGCATTGCGCCAGTAGATCATTGGCGAATTTAACGGCTCCATGAATCTCAGATTTTTTCTTCTCTGGTTTTTTCTTCTTAAAAAATGGAATCTCCATTAGTATCTATGCCTCCCTGTTTGCTTACGAACTTTAAACATCCAGTTTGACTGACTTCCTGACACTCGACCAAGATTTAACTTACCGTTAACATTTTTCAAAACAACTCCCTCAAATTCATCAGGATGGCCCCAATGACCAGCAACGTACTCATCGTATACCGTTTTAAAATGATGCTTCCATTGCTTAATCAAGCTAACTGGCTCAGATTCTTCAATCGCATAGTCTTCAATGACTAGTCCTGCTTCTACCAGTTTCGAACGTCTGACCCAATACGGTTGTTTGTTCAATAGCTCATGATCATAAATAAAACAATCCCATAGTACAAGTTTATTCTGGATGCCAGTGACTTTGTTATGACGTAACTCTCCGTCAAAAACAAAGTATCCGACTTTACCGAATGCACTTAACAGGATCTCGATTATTTTGTCTCTACCATCTTTATACAATGGATTAGAGTTGAAGTCAAGAGTTTTTCCATGCCGATCCCAAAATTCTACTTTTCCGTCCAGGATATGAACGACACACCTTGATCCGTTATATTTAGGTTCTGCAACCCACTTAGGACTGGTTGACATCTCCGTAAATTCGTCTTGAGTGATCTGTAACAGAACAGGTTTTTCGGGATAGAAGTATTTGAATTTTTTAATCTTCATGGTAATCCTTCTTATGTTTTTTCTTACGATTGTATTTAGATTTATCCTTATGCCAAGTAGTAGACGGAGCGGTAGGAATGCGGAAAACTTTTTTGGTATCCGAAGCCTTTTTGTCTACTATGGTTTTTTTCTTAGCCATTAGATTATCTCGAAATATTCCTCAAAAAATTCTTTGTCCATCGAATACCAATCGGAGTAATGTTGCCGATCATTTTCATGTCGATATTTTTTGTGAGATAGATCATCTTCTACGAAGTACCAATACTTCTCGTCTTCGTCACCATGCTCTTCGAAGAATTCCTCATCTTCACACAAAACCGCATCATACTCGAAACCCACAGTACAAAAGATTTCCCCTGAGTCCATCTTACCTTCTTTGATGCATTTGACTTTTACTTCTTTGTCAGCCATTTTTCTATCCTTTGTTGGAGGAGCCTTTCGGCTCCTCTCAGTGGTTTCGCCTGTACTCTGGCAGCTTCGCTTACTTGATAGCTGGTTTGGACTGTTTGACCAGCACTTTGATATCTTCGACTTTCTCTTCGTCAAAGCGTTTGTAAAGTTCTTCGTCAAAAGTCGAGATGACCTTACGAGATTTGGTTACGTTGAAGAACTCAGCAAACCGATCTCCCATGCGAGTCATGAGATATTTCTGCATGTCAGGATCAGCGAAGACTTCCTCTTTGACGGTAATGGTAAACATCTCAGGCATCAACTCGTCAAAGTTATCTTCTCCCATTAACTCTTCGATCTCTTCTTCGTCTTCCGCTTTATGAGAGAACTTGTTAGCAGTTACGAAGGTAACAACGTCACCGTTCTCGCCTTCAATTTTAAGAGACTTGCTGTAGTCACCAGAGAAAGCTCTCTCATCCTTGAGGTTCTGACCGAATTCAATGACTGGAACTTCGTTGACCTTGATTTCGGATTCGCCAGCTTTTTTCTTGGCTTTACCAGCCAGGACTTTGGTGATCGCTTTGCGTACCGACTCAGGAACATCTTTAATGATCTCTTTGACCACCTTAGACGTTTTCTTCTCAGGAGCGGAAGCATTGCTTTTTACAACATCGTCAAAACTCAGTGTTTGTTTCTTTTTTCTTTTTGCTTGTGCCATGATTTTTTTTCCTTTCACATTTTTTATTGTTTATACTTAATTCTACCTTATATAAGATAGATTGTCAACAGTTTTTTTCGCTTTTTTTGATTTTTTTTATCACCACCTAACATACTGAATTTGATGAGAAAATGTGATATCCTAACTGATGCAGCGTGTCGATATCGTCATCGTAAGCGGCATCGAGCATTTTGCTAAGGATTTCAACACCTTGCTTCTTCAAAACATCCTCCGTAACACCGTAATATGCTTGAACTTTTGCCAAAGTGTGCATTGTGTGACTTGGTTTAGGATCTGACATTTTGAAATTCCTTTCGTTGTTTATTGTCTTAATTCTTTGTGTTCTACACATAGAATATCAGAGTTCAAAACAAAAGTCAAGCCCTTTTCGCATTTTTTTTAAATTTTTTTAAGTGGGGAAAATTATTAGATATTTTTAGTATTTCGTTGTGCATCGATTGATGTGCAATACCTTTTGAATGTCAAATACATGCACCTATTAAAATGAGTGGCTTTCTCGTAGTATCCGCAAGTCTTCTGTTCCTTATGGTCTTTCCTTTGAGCGCATGTTGACATCATTCCTTTTTCGCAAAATGTCTTGCTCTCAGTTGCCATTGTCTTGCTCCTTATAAAACAGGAACAATTTATGTTATTTTTATTTTACCTTCCGTCTTAGTCTTACTTGATCTCACTGCCATTATATACTCTTCTCCTAATTAAATGGTCTAGGTGGTAGGATTTGAACCTACGACTTGAGGCTCCCAAAGCCCCCGCTCTACCCGACTGAGCCACACCTAGACATTTCTCTATGAATTCAATTCCGCTTTCAGCTTCTTCGACATTTTAAAGGATATTACAACTTTAGCTGGTACGCTTACCTCTTCTCCAGTCCTAGGATTGCTGGCTTTACGAGCTTTGCGATTGACTTTATGGAACGATCCAAAATCCTGGAACGTAACCTTTTCATTCTCAATGATACCCTTGTAGATCTGCTTCAATACTGAGTCTACAATGATAGCTGTCTCCGATTGAATAACTCCTATGTCATCCGAAACAAGTTTGACTAGTTCTTCTTTATTCATAACAGTTTACTCCTTTTACTCTACGGTTTTACATTCCGTCAAGTCCTTATTTTTTACCAATACCTGTAATGTATTTTTTCCAGTCTCTCCTCCGAAGTCATACTCAAATGTCACTGTAAAAGCATCCGTCCATTCCTCTGACCATTCGGGCATATTGGCTTGTAGGAAAACCATCTCATGTTCTGTGATCTTCTCTTGCACCATTACCTTCTGATCATTTGGAACCATTACCGATCTAAAAGGTTGAAAGGGATTCATAATCTTTTGAACAACATGAATGCCTTGAGGCATAGTACATTGCTGTCCGATCTCCGCAGCAGTGGCAGTGATAATACCACCTGAAACAAAACACGCAACCATGATCAAAATCAAAATTACTTTTTTCATTTGACTATCCTCCTAATTTATTATACACTCTCTATATACTATTTATCAAATCTTATGTCAAGAAAAATTTTTTGGTTGACAAAATAAATAGCGTATGATAGGATCGAGCCAAATGATACGATTAGAGTTCTCAGATAAAAACGTACCTTTTATAAACCTGGAGGAGTACGGTAGACTTGCTTTTTCTACTCTGACCGCTCATCCAATCAAAGGCTATCGATTTATCTGTTACAGTAGATGCTACGAAGATCAGATCAGAATCAAGAAGAAATACAAGGGAGAAGTAATCGAACGGTATTACAGAACGGAAGGTAGAGACTCTACAGTGCTGGACATGGAATTTCAACGTAAAATAGGCCAGCAAACTAAAGGCTTTCAGAGAGGTACTATACCTCCACGACTTGGGGAATGGATTCGTAAAATCTTCAAAAAATTTATAACGGAAGATAAATACTTTCCATATGAGCAAATTGAACCATTGCGGAAGTACTTAGCGAGACAGGATGTGGATAAGATATTATCAAAACCACAGCGGAAACGGAAGGTGAAAAATGGACGAAAAACTAAGATCAAACGTGATAAAGGAAATACTAAAACTCGAAAAGGCATCAATGCTGATTGAAGAAGTATACCAAAATTTGAAGGGATTGGACTCATCAGAAAACATGGTTTTACCTTTGACTCTGCATGGAGCCAATACCAGAATTAGGAATGTATCAAATGTTTTGAAGATAGTTCTCAATCCAAAAGCAAAAACTTCTATATCGATTCCGATGTATTTAAATGGTAAGGAATGGTTGGAAGAAGACTAAGGAGAAAACAATGCTAGTTGATATAACCGTAATACCTGTAATATTATTTTTCATAATCATTATACTAGGCCCATTGTTTCTCGTCTGGTTAAAGTGGGGTGGATAATGGAAGCAAAAGCAGATAAACTAGTACAATGCAAATATACTTCTTGTATATTCAATAAACGTATCTACGTACCATTTACTGATACACAACAAAATTGCTGTTGTCGAAAATCCAATATCATTCGATTAGATGAGAACGGTAAATGTATTGTGGGTGCCTTAACGGAGAAGCAATGAAGAAAACAGAAGACATCGATTGGGAAGAGATTACTTCCTACTCTACAAATAAAAAGATCGTAGGTGATATGACTAAAGCTAAGAAATTTCTAAGTAACTTAGAGAAAGTCAAGAAGCAAGTCCAGGATAAGATTCAGAATGCTATGCCTCCAGAACTTCAAGTTGCTTCTTATATGAGATACAACAAAATAACGGAGGAAGAATTCCTGGCAATGAAGTTTTCTCTAGGTATTGATGAGCCTACATTTGTTAGGATAGCAAATCACTTGCGAGACTTATGGAGAAATAACTAGGGGTGGCCGAGTCTGGTTGAAGGCACATGACTGTAAATCATGTATTCCACACGTAGGTTCAAATCCTACCCCCTAGACCAATTAAGCACTTGAAGACATGGTTGCTGGTGACAAGGATTGGAATAGTGCTATAAAGATAAGAGACAAGGAACCAGATATTTTTTAAAGGAGTAGTCTATGAGTATAGGAAAAGAAGCATTACTAAGAGCTTATGAAAAAGGTTATCGAGTAGTGAATGGAGAAGTAATAAGTCCGTTTTCTGGAAACCCATTAAAACTGATGGTAGATACAAGAGGTTATCTTACATTCAGTATTAAACGTCCAGGATTATATAAAGTAGATAATGTACTTGTCCATAGATTACTTGCTTATCAGAAATACGGAGATGATCTTTTTAAAGAAGGAATAGAAGTCAGACATAAAGATAATGATAAGCTAAATAACTCAGAAGAGAACATACTTATAGGTAATCATGAACAAAACATGCATGATATACCAAAAGTAGATAGAAAAAAATACGCCATTAATGCTTCTAGTCATCTCCGTAAATTTACTGATGATCAAATGAATCAGATTCGTTCTTATCACCATAGAACAAAATCATATAAGAAGACTATGGAGTTTTTTGGAATTACTTCCAAAGGCACTTTACACCATATCTTAAATAATAAATATCAAACAACAGTTTAGTGGCTGTAGCCGAACTTGGTATAGGCGCAAGATTTAGGATCTTGAATTTGGAGGTTCGACTCCTCTCAGCCACACCATTTTTGTCAGGGTGGCGTAACTAGGTAGGCGCAACTGACTTAAAATCAGTTACTCGTAAGAGTGTGAGAGTTCGATCCTCTCCCCTGACACTCATCTTTCTTAGTGACCACAGCAATGACCACAGCATTTAGGTTCTTCTTCTTCTTCCTCTTCCTTACAATCGAGTCCGTTATATTTTACTCCATCGATACCACACGTTACCCAATGATCTATCATTTGCTCTTTTAAATTTTCTGGAAGCATATCCATTACTACTGGACATCGAGTATCTCTTCCAAGTTTGAACTCCTGATAGATCATTAGAGCGATAGCATTCCAGGCAACTTGAGCAAGATGGTAGCAATTACTCTCAGCATCTCTAATGCTTCCTCTCTTCCATTTGTTGTAATGTCTCTCTAGCGGCCCTTGAACTTTACTCCAGTCCATACCCTTTAGCCAATTGTCATCGTCATACTTCTGAGCGCCATAGGTATAAACTTCTGCGAGTCTCTCCATAGCCCATGCAGGAATTAAGTCATGTCTGACTTTTCCTTCGTCAAAACGTCCAGCACATTCCTGACCTAACTGTTCTTCTTCTTCTTTACTTCTCTCATATTTTTTAATAGCCATGTTACCTCCTTATTAACGGTTATCTCCGTCACCTTTTAATCGTTTCCTCTGCTGCCGACTTGCAAGTTTGTCTAAATTCATTTCAGGAACTTTATCGAAGTCGATGTTTAAATGACTACATAGACGAGCCATATACCAAAGGATATCTCCCATTTCCAGAATGATTGCTTCTCTTCTCTCTGGAGTCAGATGTCCTTTGTCATCTCTGAATAACTTCTTTACCTTCTCAAGAAGCTCTCCAGTCTCTCCTCCAATTCCCAAAACGTAATACATCCATCCAGGAACTAAGTTATCTTGAGCAGATGTTCCTAAGTCAGTTTTGCCTGATAATTTTTGATAATCTCTGAATTGCATTACAGTCCTCCTCTTCACTATACGTTGACTAGTTTGTCATTCCAAATACGGAATAAGTCATTCCAAATACGGAATGGATATTCCAAATACGGAATAAATTTTCCAAATACGGAATGGATATTCCAAATACGGAATAAAATTCCTTGTAACATTTTGATATAGTTCATTAAAAATTTCCTAGAGAATATCACTAGAGAATATCACTAAGAATATCACTAGAGAAATATATAAAATAAGAAGGCTTTCAGCCGACAAGTTATTCGGAGCCATTCGTTTCTCCTTTACTGATTTTTTCTCTTATTCTATCTATTTCTTTATATACTATTTCACTGATTTTCTCTTTAAAAATTTCACTTTGGATATTCCAGGTTAAAGGCCAAAAGTTAATAAACAGTCTTCCATCCTCCTCATCAATACGAATTAACTTCTTCTCTCTTAATCTTTCTACGGCTGTATAAAAGTTTGATGCACTACTAATGACTAGATCTTCTCTTAATCCTTTCTTTAGATCTTTCCTATTAATGTCCGTCCTTATATACTGCTTTGGTTTATCATGACTTCCTAATGTGGCACCAGTAATTTGTCTTAAAAAATATTGCATGAGGATACAGCTAATTTTACTACACTCTTGAAGAGCGAACATTAATGAGTCATCCATGTATTTTGGAGTAATTTTATATCTTCCGAGTTTTTCGTATAGTCTACCTGAGTTTATATAAGAGGATAAGGAATGCCCTTGTCGAAAACTACAAAGACGAGCATATTCGCCTTGGATTTTATGAAGTGGATCTCTGGTAATTGCTTCCTTTAATTCGTCACGCATTTTAGCTCCTTCACAAATTGGTTCATTCCGTATTTGGAATTACTTATACCACAACTCATGGCAAAAGTAAACCTAGTCAAAAAAAATATTTGGTTTACAAATGAGTCAAGATCTGTTATAGTGGTTTTCGTCAAGCGGAGGTAGCTCAATTTGGCAGAGCGCTAGACTTCCAATCTGGTGGTTGCTGGTTCAATTCCAGTCCTCCGCTCCATTATATTAGAAGTACTCACAGGTTTTTGCCTTTTCCTTTTTTCCTGTGAGTACTTCTCTGAGGAGGAATTATGAAGTACCTAGTCATTGGTGATATCATGATTGATCGCTATGTAATGGGATCTACGGAGCGCATCTCGCCAGAGGCTCCTGTACCTATTATAGACGTGAAGATGCAATACGATGTTTTAGGTGGAGCAGCTAATTGCGCCAGTAACATCATTTCACTTCAAGATCCAGGTGACGTAGATATAATAGGATACTTAGGAGATGATAACGATGGTGAGATTGCACTCGACCTATTAAATAAAGAAGGTATCAACTTTCGTGGCTGGACTACTAAAGTCAAACCGACCATAGTCAAGGAAAGAGTTTTCTGTAATGGTCAGCAAATGTTTCGAATGGACATTGAAGATAAAACGGAATTACCTTTTGATCGTCCATTGTTTCAGACAATCGATTTTGATCGGTATGACTATATCATCGTATCCGATTACGCCAAAGGAGTAGTCAGTCGAAGACTGATGCAATACCTTGCTCCGTATAACTTCAAGATTATAATTGATCCGAAGCCTGAAAATTGGGGTTGCTATAATCCTGGAGTTCTGCTAATAACTCCTAATGAATTCGAATTTAATCAGAGGACTCCAGAATTACCTCCACCACAACATATGCTGGTGACTAAAGGTAAATGCGGAATGACTCTTTATACTAATTTTCCTGCTGGTAGTGGATATGTAGATATTCAGGGAGAAGAAGTAGAGAATTGCGAAGTTATTGGAGCAGGAGATACGGTTGTGGCTGTTATCGCTGTTACTCTAGCTATGACTGGATACGAGATGGTTGACTGTTGTCGAATTGCTAACGAGTGTGCGAAGTATGTAGTTTCTCAGCCTGGAACTGCTACAGTTCCGAAGGAAGTTTGGGAAGCAATCTTAGCTCAGTATGCTCAAACAGTTGTAATAGGAGAAGTCTCATGAAGATACTAATAACTGGTGGGTGTGGTTTCGTAGGACATCATCTAGTTGAACATTTTTTGAAGAACACTAATTGGGAGATCATTATCTTCGACAAATTGAGTTATGCTGCCAGTGGACTTGATAGAGTACGAGATATAAAAGCGTTCGATGATAAACGAGTTCATTTCTTCTCGATAGATTTCACTAGAGAAATATCCGAAGGCATATTTAAGGAAACCCATGACGTGGATTATATCCTGCATGTAGGCGCTGAAACTCATGTAGACAATTCGATTGTCGATCCTAAGTCATTTGTCTATTCCAATGTTGTCGGAACTTTTAATATGTTGGAGTTCGCTAGACAATGTATGAAAATGGGATTGCCAGATTTGAAGGCTTTCGTTTACTTCTCGACTGATGAGGTTTTCGGCCCTGCTGAGATTCCTAATTATAAAGTCATCGAAACTGGTATTCTCCGTAAACCTGGAAGAGGGTACTGGAAAGAAGACAAAGTAACTTATAAGGAATGGGATCGCTACAATTCTACTAATCCTTACTCAGCTACTAAAGCTGGAGGAGAAGAACTTGTCCTATCTTATATGAATACCTATGGACTACCAGGATTTATAACTCACTGTATGAACATCTTTGGTGAGCGCCAGCATCCTGAGAAATTCATTCCGAAAATTATGAGGAATATCATAGGAGATAAAACCACTATAATTCATGGTACTCCAGACGGACAGAATTCTGGATCTCGATTTTATATCCATGCCAGGAATGTTGCGAACGCTGTTCATTTTTTGCTTGACAAATTTGAGCAAAGAGAGAAGTATAATATCGTAGGTGAGAAGGAATTGACTAATCTGGAGCTTGCTCGTCACGTTGCTCATTACATGGGATATAATGACTGGAAGTATAAAATCGTTGACTTCCATAGCTCACGACCTGGACATGATTTGAGATATTCACTTGACGGTAACAAAATGAAGAGTCTTGGATGGAGAGTTCCAATGACTATATTCGATTCATTAAAGTCTACAGTCAAATGGACTATGGAGAATGAACAATGGATGATATTGCCAGAAAATTAGAAATTTGTGTAAAAGCATTAAAAAATATAGAACAAAATTTTGGGCAAGTCTGTGAGATGTTTGAAATCTGTAAACATGAGTCATGTAGAAGTAGCGTAAGCTGCTGGATGGAAGCAGACAAAGCCTTAAAGGAAATAGGAGAGAAGACATGAGCAAAATCTGGACTTTCAAATACGAGCCTCAAAAAATCGAGGACATGATTCTTAATGAGGAAGTAAAAGCAAAATTGACAAAGGCTATAAAAGAGGTTCCTAACCTGATGCTATATGGCACTGCTGGTGTCGGGAAAGGAACCTTCACCAATATACTTCTCAGGGAAACTGGTTACGATAAGATGTGGCTGAATGCTTCCGATGAGACTGGTATTGATATCGTGCGAGAGAAGATAGCTCCGTTTTCTACTTCCATGCCTATGACTCCTTTGCAGATCGTTGTGTTAAATGAGTCGGACTCTTTGACTAGTACTTCAAAGCAGAACGCTCAGAAGATGTTAAAGCAGTTGATGGAGGACGTTCATAAAATCACAAGGTTTGTATTCCTGACGAACAATATAAACGATATGATTCCTGAGTTGCAATCAAGATGTGAAGTCATTAGTGTGTGTAGTCCTCCGAAAAAAGAGATCGGAAAATTTGCTTTGAATATCCTTCGGAAAGAGAAGGTAAAATTTGAAGGAAAAGATGTAATGGATATAGTCAAAAAATGTTATCCTGATATCCGTAAGACGATATTGGTTTTACAGGAGAACACTATCGATGGTAAGTTGACTGGCTCCATGATATCAGCTACAGAAGCATTGAATAAAAAACTTCTGCAATTAGCTATTGACAAAGACGTAGAGAATTTGAGAAAAGAGTTAAGAGGCAATTACGTAGACTATCCAGATCTGTTTGCGTATTTTTATGAGAACGCTGGTGAATTTAAGAAGCCTGGAAATGCTATCATACTGATAGGTGAGCATATGCATAGGCATGTTAGATATCCAGTTCCAGAGATTAACTTCATGAGCATGGTCATGAGTTTTATTTTTCAGCAAATTGTGTAATGAGCATTCACCACTATACAGGATTCACGACTCGATGTAAGAAATGTAATCAAGACGTGAGGAGTAAATATCAAGGTAAGACTCCAGAAGGAGTGCCTAGATATTTGCTTGTTTGTGGATGCAAAAGAAAGGAGAACAAGATGAGTTACTACGGATGTGGCAGTGCAAATTGTCCTAATAATCAAGGTGGATTAGGGAATGATTCTCTCTGTAAATGTATGATGAGAGTAGTCATTGAATCTCCGTATGCTGGAGAGTCAGAAAATCAAATCAAGGTAAATGAGATATACGGAGAGTTCTGTATGAGAGATTGTATCGTCAATTATAATGAGACTCCGTATGCTAGTCATTTGCTTTATACTCGCAAATACGTTTTGAAGGACAAAGATCCAGTACAGCGTAAGTTAGGAATCGAAGCTGGTTTCTTCTGGAGAGATGTATCTACTAAAACTGTTTTCTATGTGGATTTAGGTATGACTCCAGGCATGAACTTAGGTATCGATGATTGCGAGAAGAAAGGTAACAAATACGAAGTTCGCCATATACATCCTGATTTATGGGGAGAGTTTATAGTGGCTTTAGGAGCCGAAGGACTGAATGAGTATGTCAAATAAAAAGATAACTCCGTTTACTTTTGTCGATCAGATTTTTACGAAGTCAAGAGATATTCCATATGACAAGAAAATCGCATCTGCTTTTTTTCTCTGTCTACATTTCTCTTTTTTCGATGATCTGATAAAAAAGGTTGACAAGGTTCTTCCGTATTTGTATACAATGGGTGACGAAGCTGTTTATGAATATCTTTGGTATGAGATTCCTAAAGGCAAACGCTTTATAAAATGGCCGAAGAAGAAAAAGGAAGAACTACTTGACGAAGGTATCAAGAAGTTAAAAGAGAAGTACTTTGACTTATCGAATAGAGAAGCACGAATGATAGTGAGTTTCTATATGAATAAAAAAGACAGGA
>JAAUYK010041791.1_pt1 | contig 11796 bp, 8 predicted proteins | sample 7278021 | NCBI WGS metagenome assembly JAAUYK01 (sample SAMN14350223, study PRJNA611818) | marine sediment metagenome | isolation source: surface marine sediment (1.8m) | place: French Polynesia: Moorea | collected 2018-08
AGCGGTCGTGATTTGAAGCTCAAGGTGGATACCCTGCATCGTTATAAAAAAGATCTGAAAATTTCGTTCCGCTCGGTGACCGCAAACTGGAAAGGTATCCAGGCCGAGACGAATATCGGAGCGCTGCTATCCAGTGGCACCAATACCCTGGTCGATGTCGCGGCAGAGACCGCACGTAATGCTTATTTCGAGTTGCAACAGGGTTATCAGCCCAGTCTGTTCTTCACCGACGAAGAGGATGGTTTCAATGCGGTAGCGGTGATTCTGTCAACGGTTTATTTCCGTGAGGTCGAGCCTGATTTCGGCGCCTGCCTGACGCGGTTACATCCCTACCATTTCGATGACATCAAAACCACCTCGGTCCACTTCGACTTTGATGAGGAATTTCCGCGCGAAGATGAAGAAGACCGGGCCATGCAAAAAATCCTGGATTACCTTAAGGTCGATGACTCGGTGACTGGACTGGTGATCTCCGGGCATACCGATTTCAAGGGCAGTGTGTGTTACAACGAGACCCTGTCAGCACGCCGCGCCTGGTATGTCTACGACTACCTGGTACAGAGCGGGATTGAGCCAAGAAGATTACAGGTCAAATTCTATGGCGAGAGCAGGCCGTTGAAAAAAGGGACAGACGATCGTTCGCGGGCTGCCAACCGGCGGGTCAGCGTAACCATGGTCAAATAATCGGGTCTAGCGCGATCTCATTAATATCTAGTTGGAGACTTTATCCATGTCCGGGGAGAGAGAAATAGAAATCAGAAGAATCATGCAGTCGTTTGAGCATGAGATTTCGGAGATGAACAGTTCGGCGATTTCCGAGATTGCCGGCGATATCAGGAAAAGTGATTTTATCGACCTGGCCAAGTCGATTTCCATTCTGCGGGCGCATTACCTGAAGGAGGTGTTGCAGCTGTCGCACGAACAACCGGAACAGTTGACCAGCAAGTTGCCCAATGAGGTCAGGCAGGCGCGCGAGGCCTACCAGGAGGCAATCGAAAGCTTCGATCAACTCAAACATGCGCTGCAGCGTGGATATTTCAATCTGGTGCATGATTAACCTTACTTTTTAGCTGCCTATTCATCAGATCACAGTCCCTATACTGCTGCGCTTTAGTCAGGATAGAGTGCATGTATGTCAACTGAGAGTACCGATCGCCGGGTCGTTTTAACCAATCAAATCATGCAGTTATTGGATAGCTGGGGAACTACCGGTGAACAGAAGATCGTCCTGCTGGGGTTACCTGAAGACATGCGTACCCGAAAGCTCGAACATTATCGTAAGGATACCCCCTTTCCCGATACTGATGAGGTCAACGAACACCTGGTGCATATCGTGGGGATTGCCGATGCCCTGCGTACGACATTTCCGCGCAATGTCGAGATGTGTTCTCTGTGGTTGAAAAAGCCGCATAAACGCTTCGATAACAAGCCCCCAATCGAATTGATGGTTAACAAAGGTCTGGCGGGCCTGATCCAGGTGCGTTCACATCTGGACTGCTCCTTCGCCTGGAATGCCTCCGGCTCCAGATAAGTAGTTTTTATTACCAGCTGGATATAAAAAAACGCATTTTATATTACCAAGGTAATACAAAACCCTTGAATTGCCCCCTTTGATTGGTTATAAATCATGTAGGAATAGAGAAAACCGCGCATGAGATAGCCATGAAACATCATTTAAACATTGCCACCGCCGCCAAGATAGTTGGGATTAGCCGCAGGCAGATTCAAAAAGAGATCAAAGCCGGAAATCTGGATGTGTTTGAAGGCGATGTCACCGTAGATTCACTGCTGGATTTTTACCCCAACGTCAAGCTCAACAATGAGCGCGAACTCGATCGCGTCGATCGGATCCAGTCCAATGCGGTTTTCAAGGTACAGGCGGATTCCATTCCCTCCGAGCGAATCATGGCGGATCAGATCAACAAGCTGCAAATCAAGTTGCAGGAATCCCAGCAACAGGTCAGGGAATACGAAAACCTGCTGGTCGAGAGCAAACGTCGTCTTGAGGCCATGCAAGAGGATTGTGATCGCCAGCAAAAGCAGATTCTTTCGGCCTTCGTCAGCTGGATGACCTCGCAATACCGTCAAGTTCATCACTAAGCCAATCTACTTGCCATGCCGAGTTACGAGGTAACCCTGTTACCGCGCCAACACCGGTTTCTGGCATCGACCAAGCAAAGCATCCTGCGTGCCGGTCTCGAATCCGGGTTGAACCTCAAATACGGTTGTGAGGACGGCAACTGCGGTAAATGCCTGGCCCGGCGGCTCAGCGGTGATATTCAACAACTTTGCCATACCGACTTTGTTCTGACCGCGGCGCAGAAACAGCAGGACTATTTTCTAACCTGTTGTCATAGCGCGGTATCTGATCTGCAACTGGAAATGGCCGAAATCGCTGAAGCCGGCGAGATTCCCGAACAGCAGATCGAGGCCCGGGTTTATAAACTCAAGCCCCTGGCCGAAAATGTCATGTCGCTGACCCTGAAAACCCCTAGAAGTCAGCAGCTGAGTTTTCTTGCCGGTCAGTACATCAGCCTCTACCTGCGACCGGACCTGGGGAGTAATCAATCGATTGCCAGTTGCCCCTGTGATGGTTTGCGACCGGAGATCCATGTCACCCATCGTGCCGATGACCCATTCAGTGACTTTGTGTTTAACCAGTTAAAGAAGAATGACCCGGTTGCTATTCGCGGTCCCCGGGGGGATTTTATCCTTGATGATGATACCTCGAGGGATCTGGTTTTCATTGCCCAGGATAGCGATTTTGCCAGCATCAACAGCTTGCTGGAACATTTGATTGCGCTGGATAAGCCACAGCCAATCCGCCTTTACTGGTTATTGTCGCCCGGCCAACGGGCGTACCTGGAAAACTATTGCCGATCCATCAGCCATGCCCTGGATAATTTCTCCTACCAGCTGTTGCCGGTCAGTGGTGACAGTGAGGAAGACGTTTCCCGTGCGCTGGAGCGGGTATTCGCCCAGGAACCCGCGATTGCCAATTGTGATATCTACATGGCTTTGTCTCCAGCATTCAGCACGCTGGCTGAGATGTGCCGGGCACAACGGGGTGGGGATCCCCGGCACTGGCACATCGATGTACTGCCAACGCTAACGGGGCTTGATCCGGGAATATTGTGACTGCCAGTAAGTCTCTTTAAGTCCACTGCTGTTGCCGAGAAAACGAGCCAATACAAACAACAGATCGGACAATCGATTGATGTATTGCAGACTTACTGGATTTTGCTGCTGTTGCAGATGTAGATCGACCAGGCTTCGCTCGCTTCGACGGCACACGCAGCGCGCCAGATGGAGATAACCCAGCAGGCCTGAACCACCTGGCAAAATAAACTCTTCCAGTGGTTGCAGTGATTGATTCATCTGGTCGACTTGTTGTTCCAGAAATTCGACGTATAGCGGTGATAGCTTGTGCTCACCCGGCAGGCTCAACTCCGCGCCCAGGTCGAACAGGTCATGTTGGATACGCAATAAGAGCTCCCTGGCCGCCTGATCCTCGACCTGGCTCAGAACCAGGCCGATCCAGGAATTGAGTTCATCGATATCGCCGAGGCACTGAATCAGCGGATCGTTTTTCGTGCAGCGACTGCCATCTGCCAGCACCGTGGTACCCTGGTCTCCGGCCTTGGTGACGATTTTGGAAAGACGTTTGCCCATACTTGTTCAATGGCTAAAAAGCCGTATTAAAACACAAACCCGGCCAAATCATGCTGGCTAATTTACCGGGTCCATAGATTGGCTTTTATTGGGCCTGCAGGCCTTATTGTGTAAAATACCGCTCTTTTTGCAGCAGGCCACAGGCGTGACAGATTCCCCTGATCGATTCGAGCACATTTTACCCCAGCGTATTCTATTTCTGGATGGTGCGATGGGCACCATGATCCAGTCCTATGAGCTGGAGGAAGCGGATTACCGGGGTGAGCGTTTCACCGATTGGCCGTCACCGCTCAAGGGTAATAATGACCTGTTATCCTTGACCCAGCCGCAAATCATCGCTGACATCCATAAGGCCTACCTGGATGTAGGCGCCGATATCCTCGAGACCAATACCTTCAATGCCAATCGCATCTCGATGGCGGATTATGCGATGCAGGAACTGGTTTACGAGCTGAACAAGGTATCCGCCGAGATTGCCCGGGCTGCAGCGGATGAGGCTTCCGCGGCTACTCCGGAAAAACCGCGTTTCGTCGCCGGTGTGCTCGGCCCGACCAATCGCACCGCATCGCTGTCGCCCGATGTTAACGACCCGGGATTTCGCAATATCAGCTTCGATGAACTGGTCGAGGCCTATGCCGAGGCAACCGAGGGCCTGCTGGATGGCGGGGCTGACCTGATCCTGATCGAAACCATTTTCGATACCCTGAATGCCAAGGCTGCGGTATTTGCCACCCAGCAGGTGTTCGAACAACGTGGGCGCAGATATCCGATCATGATTTCGGGTACGATCACCGATGCGTCCGGGCGAACCCTGTCCGGGCAGACCACCGAGGCCTTTTGGAACAGCCTGCGCCATGCCGAGCCAATATCAATCGGCCTCAACTGCGCGCTGGGGCCGAAGGAGCTGCGCCAATATGTGGAAATCCTGTCGAATATCGCCGAAACCCATGTGTCGGCGCATCCCAATGCTGGCCTGCCCAATGAGTTCGGGGAATACGATGAAAGCCCGGAGGATGTAGCAGCGGAAATCCATGAATGGGCCAGCAATGGATTCGTCAATATCGTTGGCGGTTGTTGCGGCACCACGCCGGCGCATATCCAGGCCATCGTCGAAGCGGTATCCAAATACCCGCCGCGGCCCATTCCCGAGCTGCCCAGAGAATGCCAGTTGTCCGGCCTCGAGCCCTGTAATATCGGTGCTGATACCCTGTTCGTCAATGTCGGTGAGCGCACCAATGTCACCGGTTCGGCGATGTTCAAACGATTGATCATGGAAGGTGATTATGAAACCGCATTGGATGTGGCCCGCCAGCAGGTGGAGAACGGTGCCCAGATCATCGATGTCAACATGGATGAAGGCTTACTCGAATCACGCGATGCCATGGTGCGTTTCCTCCATTTGATCGCCAGTGAGCCGGATATCGCCAGGGTTCCGGTGATGATCGATTCCTCCAAGTGGGAGATCATCGAGGCGGGGCTGCAGTGCATCCAGGGCAAGGGCGTGGTCAATTCGATCAGTCTCAAGGAAGGCGAAGAAAAGTTTATCGAACAGGCCCGCTTGATCCGGCGTTATGGGGCCGCAGCCATCATCATGGCCTTTGACGAGGAAGGGCAGGCAGATACCGCCGAACGTAAAACCCAGATCTGCCGGCGGGCCTACGATGTCCTGACCCGTAAGGTTGGTTTCCCACCAGAAGATATCATCTTTGACCCCAATATCTTCGCCATCGCCACCGGTATCGAAGAACATAACAACTACGCGGTCGATTTCTTTGAAGCGACCAGCTACATCAAGGCCAATTTACCGCATGCGATGATCAGTGGCGGTTTGTCCAATGTATCCTTTTCGTTCCGTGGCAATAACCCGGTGCGTGAAGCGATTCATGCAGTGTTCCTGTATCACGCGATCCATGCCGGCATGGATATGGGCATTGTCAATGCCGGACAGCTCGCGATCTACTCGGAGATTCCTGAAGAACTCAGGGAAAAAGTCGAGGGCGTGGTATTGAACCGCTCTCCACAGGCCACCGAGGCACTGCTCGAGATCGCGGATAACTATCGAGGTGATGGCAAGGCCGCGGATAACCGTGAAGACCAGGAATGGCGCAGCAGCGATGTAAAGAAGCGCCTGGAGCATGCCCTGGTCAAGGGAATCAACGAATTCATCGAGGAAGATACCGAGGCCGCACGCCAGCAGTTTCCTACCTCGCTGGAGGTTATCGAGGGTCCGCTTATGGATGGGATGAATGTGGTCGGTGATCTGTTTGGCGAGGGCAAGATGTTCCTGCCACAGGTGGTGAAGTCCGCGCGCGTGATGAAACAGGCGGTGGCCTACCTGATGCCATACCTGGAGGCGGAGAAGAGCAGTGATGACCTGTCCTCCAACGGCAAGATTCTGCTTGCTACGGTCAAGGGCGATGTGCATGACATCGGCAAGAATATCGTTGGGGTGGTGCTGCAATGTAATAACTTCGAGATCATCGATCTCGGGGTCATGGTGCCGGCCGAAACCATTCTGAAAACCGCGCGTGATGAGAATGTCGATATGATTGGCCTATCCGGCCTGATCACCCCGTCGCTGGATGAAATGGTCCATGTGGCCAAGGAGATGAAGCGCCAGCAATTCAAGCTACCGCTGCTAATTGGTGGTGCCACTACCTCGCGGGTGCATACCGCGGTGAAAATCGAACCGAATTACGACGAGGCGGTGGTCTATGTCAAGGATGCCTCGCGCGCGGTAGGCGTGGCCTCATCGCTGCTTAGCGAGAACCAGGGGGCGCAGATCCGCCAACAGATCCGGCAGGAATATGAGCAGGTAAGGGAACTGCATGCCGGCAAACAATCGCGCAAGAAATTTCTCAGCCTTGAGCAGGCGCGGGCGAACTTGACCCCGATCGACTGGAGTGGTTACCAACCCCCGGTACCTCGTAACCAGCAGCTGACCGTGATCGATGATATTCCCCTGTCTGAACTGCAGGACTATATCGACTGGACCCCCTTTTTCCAGGCCTGGGAACTGGCTGGCCGATTTCCGCGCATCCTCGAAGATGAAATCGTTGGCAAAGAGGCAACCCAGCTGTATCAGGATGCCCGGCAAATGTTGCAACAAATCGTCGATGGCAAGTTGTTACAGGCGAAAGCGGTTTATGCATTGTACCCGGCACATGGTCGCGATGAGGATATCGTGCTATATACATCAGAACAACGTGACAAGGAGTTAATGGTATTGCATCACCTGCGTCAGCAAAATGAAAAACCCCCGGGTAAGCCAAACCAGTGCCTGGCTGATTTTATTGCCCCCGAGTCATCCGGTCTTGAAGACTATCTGGGTGCGTTTGCGGTTACCGCGGGTATCGGCCTGGATGAAATGGTGGAAACCTACGAAGCAAAGCATGATGATTATTCGTCGATTATGGCCAAGGCCCTGGCTGACCGTTTTGCCGAGGCCGCGGCCGAATGGCTACACGAAAAAATCCGCAAACAAGACTGGGGTTATGCCACGGACGAAGTGCTGGACAATGAAGGCCTGATCAGGGAGAGCTATCGGGGTATCCGACCTGCGCCGGGTTATCCGGCCTGTCCCGACCATACCGAAAAGGCCTTGCTCTGGCAGTTGATCGAACCCGATAAACATATCGGGATCAGCCTGACTGAATCCTATGCGATGTTGCCAATGGCATCGGTCAGCGGATTTTATTTCTCGCATCCTGAGGCCCGATATTTTGGTGTCGGCAAGATCGAAAAAGACCAGGTGGAAGATTATGCCGGGCGCAAGCAGTTATCCCTTGACCAGGCTGAACGCTGGCTGGCGCCGGTTCTCAATTACCCAACCTGAGCCAAGCCTCTGGCTATGCCCCGTTTGTCCCCGCAAACCCAGAGCCTGATCATCACCGGTTGTTGTTTTGCACTGAGCTGGCTGCTGGGTTTCGCCACGCCGATCATTGCCCTGGAAGATCGGTTCTACCAGCAATTACTCGAACTCACCCCTGCCTACCGCGCCGGTGAGGCCATCCTGTTACCTGACTTTCCAGCGCTCCAACATCAGTTGCTGCTGGCCGGTGGTTATCTGCTGATTGTGACCAACATAGTGTTGATAAAAAAACCGGCGCCGTCACCGGTATTGCTGATTCTGTTGGTGTTCTGTTTGTTCATGGCGCAGATGCTACTGGCCCTGCTAGAACAGCGCTGGTTGCCCGCATTGTGGCCGATTCTGTCGTTTTTTTTATGTTGGCTGCTGTTGTTCGTATGGTCCAAGCTGCCCTACCTGAGACAGGTTATCAAACCGCATGCACTCTGCGATATCGAGGAAATCGGCAAGCATATCGAAAAACAGAATTACAATGCGGCTGTGTTGCTGCTCCAGCATTGCCCTTTCTCCGAGCAGATGTTTGATCTGGCCTATGAGCTGGGATTGAAACTGGAACAGCAGGAAAACTGGTTTCTCGCGCGTTTTCTCTACAAGTGGCTGGTGCAGTTTGACCCGGGCATGCAGGATTTCGTCGAGCGGATCGAACTGAAGATCAATCCCAGTCTGGCCAATACCCAGTTGTCGATCACCGGGCATACCGACCAATATAATCAATTCGCCCATTACCAGTTGCTGGGCAAGAAAGCGCGCGGGGCTACCGCCACGGTTTACGAGGCGTTGGATATGTATACCCAGAAACGGATCGCGTTAAAGGTGCTGAGACGTAAGATGGATGATACCACCCAGCAAAAGGATATCATCGAGTTTCTGCACGAGGCGATGACGGTGTCACGGCTGGATCATCCCAATATCGTCAAGATCCATGATGCCGATATCATTGATGATCGCGCCTTTATCGCGATGGACTTTATTCCCGGTAGTTCGTTGGCGGAACGATTGATCCGCAAACGTTATCTTACCGTGGCCGAGAGCCTGCGGGTAATGAGCGCGGTATTGAATGCACTATCAATCGCTCATCAAAACGATATCGTTCACGGCGATATCAAACCGGCCAATATCATGTATGACAAGAAATCCAGGCGCTATATCGTCACCGATTTCGGCGCGGCCTATGCGGCCCAGCAATCCTTGCATGAACATGGCAGGAAAATTGTCGGCACCCCCGCTTACATGTCACCCGAACAGTTATCCGGCAGCAAGGTAGACGGTCGTAGCGATCTGTTTTCGCTGGCAGTGGCCATTTATCAATTATTGAGTGGGATCCAGCCGTTTATTGGAGATAGTCTACCGACAGTCAAGAAGAAAGTGATCAATGATGAAGTAGACCTGGCATCCCTGAACCTGCCAGGCTGTATCGAACAGGTGCTGGAGAAAGCCTTGCAAAAGAAGACCTATCAACGTTTTGCCGATGCTGACCAGATGTTGCAGGCGGTTAAGAGCTGCCAGATGCAGTTACAGAAAAACGATTAAACCCTTGTCCGGGATTTTTTCTGACAGGAAAACAAGATTTCGCATAGACAGCCGAGGGTTTAATGACTTAGAATTCACGCTCAGAAAGATGCTGTTTCGAAGCGTTGTTTCAACAATTTTCCGTCAATGGGGAGAGCATAGAGCTCTTCCCATTTTCGTATGCGCGCGCAGTATCATGATGAGACCAGATTGGGAGATTTTGTGACCAAACCAGCCATACTTGCCCTCCAGGATGGAACCATATTCAAAGGGATTGCTATTGGCGCCAGCGGCCTGACCCAGGGTGAGGTCGTCTTCAATACCTCGATGACAGGTTATCAGGAAATCCTCACCGATCCCTCTTATGCTCGCCAGATCATCACTCTGACCTATCCGCATATCGGCAATACCGGAACCAATAGCGAGGACGAGGAAGCCACCGACATCCATGCCAGTGGGCTGGTCATCCGCGACCTGCCGCTACTCGCCAGTAACTGGCGGAATAGTATGTCATTGCAGGACTACCTGGAGACTAACAATGTCGTCGCCATCGCGGAAATCGATACCCGCCAGCTGACCCGTATCCTGCGTGAGAAAGGGGCCCAGAATGCTGCGATCATGGCCGGTGACAAGATCGACGAGGCCAGGGCCCTGGCCGCCGCACAACAATTTCCCGGCCTCGCCGGCATGGACCTGGCCAAAGAGGTCAGTACCAAACAACAATACGAATGGACCCAGTCGGTATGGCAGCTCGAGAGCGGTTATCAACAGGCGACGGAGTTGCCCTGGCATGTGGTGGCTTATGACTATGGCATCAAGAAGAATATTCTGTGCATGCTCGCAGAGCGGGGGGCGCGGGTGACCGTGGTACCGGCCCAGACCCCGGCAGCCGATGTGCTGGCGCTGCAGCCGGACGGGGTATTCCTGTCCAATGGTCCGGGTGATCCCGAACCCTGTGATTATGCGATCGAGGCCATCCAGCAGATTCTCGAAACCGATATCCCGGTATTCGGTATCTGTCTCGGTCACCAGTTGCTATCTTTGGCCAGCGGCGCGCAAACCCTGAAGATGAAATTCGGTCATCACGGTGCCAATCATCCGGTGCAGGACCTGGCTAGCGGCGCGGTCATGATCAGCAGTCAAAACCATGGTTTCGCGGTCGATGAGGCCAGTCTGCCGTCCACCCTCAAGGCCACCCACCGTTCATTGTTCGACGGTTCATTGCAGGCCGTACCTCGCACCGACAAACCGGCCTTTAGTTTCCAGGGGCACCCGGAGGCCAGCCCCGGTCCCCATGATGTCGCGCCGCTGTTCGATCATTTCTTCGAACTGATCGAGCAACGCCAACCGGGAGCCGCCTGATGCCACGCAGACACGATATCGAAAGCATCCTGATTATCGGTGCCGGCCCGATCATCATTGGCCAGGCCTGTGAGTTTGATTATTCCGGTGCCCAGGCCTGTAAGGCGCTCAAAGAGGAGGGCTTCCGCGTCATCCTGATCAACTCCAATCCGGCCACCATCATGACCGATCCTGATACCGCGGATTCGGTGTATATCGAACCGATCCACTGGACCGCGGTGGAAAAGATTATCGAAAAGGAAAAGCCCGATGCCCTGTTGCCAACCATGGGTGGCCAGACCGCACTGAATTGTGCGCTGGACCTGGTACGTGAGGGCGTATTGCACAAGCACGGGGTGGAGATGATCGGCGCCAGCCGCGAAGCCATCGACATGGCCGAGGACCGAGACCAGTTCCGCCAGGCGATGGAGGAAATCGGCCTGCACACCCCGCAATCCTTTATTGCACATAGCCTGGAAGAGGCCTGGCAGGGCCAGGCACAAATCGGTTTCCCAGTGATCATTCGTCCTTCCTTCACGATGGGCGGCAGTGGTGGTGGTATCGCCTATAACCGCGAGGAATTCGAGGACATCATCAAGCGAGGCCTGGACCTGTCACCGACCACCGAGGTGCTGGTGGAGAAATCGGTGCTCGGTTGGAAAGAATATGAAATGGAAGTGGTGCGCGACAAGAAGGACAACTGCATCATCATCTGTTCGATCGAGAATCTCGATCCGATGGGCGTGCATACCGGTGATTCGATCACTGTAGCGCCGGCCCAGACCCTGACCGACAAGGAATACCAGATCATGCGCAACGCATCGCTGGCGGTGCTGCGCAAGATCGGGGTCGAAACCGGTGGATCCAACGTGCAGTTTGCGATCAACCCGGACAACGGCGAGATGATCATCATCGAGATGAATCCACGGGTATCGCGATCATCGGCGCTGGCTTCAAAGGCAACAGGCTTCCCGATCGCCAAGGTCGCGGCCAAGCTCGCCGCCGGTTACACCCTCGATGAATTGCAAAACGATATCACCGGTGGTGCCACCCCGGCCTCGTTCGAGCCATCGATCGATTACGTGGTGACCAAGGTGCCACGTTTTACCTTCGAGAAATTCCCCCAGGCCGATGACCGTCTGGGTACCCAGATGAAATCGGTGGGCGAGGTGATGGCGATCGGTCGCAGTTTCCAGGAGTCCTTCCAGAAGGCCCTGCGCGGACTGGAGATCGGTGCCGACGGACTCGATGAAATCGTCGATCAGGAGGCTCTGAGCGCCGAGCAGAAAGAAGAGCTTTACCGCACCGAATTACGCCTGCCGGGTGCCCAGCGCATCTGGTATGTGGCCGATGCCTTTCGCTCCGGTTATTCTCTGGAACAGATCTTTCAGTTGAGTGCGATCGAA
>JAAUYK010036059.1_pt1 | contig 11793 bp, 9 predicted proteins | sample 7278021 | NCBI WGS metagenome assembly JAAUYK01 (sample SAMN14350223, study PRJNA611818) | marine sediment metagenome | isolation source: surface marine sediment (1.8m) | place: French Polynesia: Moorea | collected 2018-08
AAAAGGTAAATGTTGTCCGAATAGTCCCGATAACTAAAGCATCATTTCTGTCATCAAAATCGGGTTCAGTAATGATGATAATGCCAGGAGTAATAGCAATATTATCGTTAAGAGGATATTCGTAAATCGCCTCAATATGAAAAGAACTATCTTGATCCGTTCTTGTCAAATCATCCGGTAAATTAATATTCGCATTAGAAACCCAAGGTTCCATCCCAACAATAATAGCCCCCGTATCTCCTTCTTTAAAAGCATCAGGAAAAGCTAAAGTAACCGCCCAATTCCAAATATCTAATTGACCTCTTTGGATAACATCATCATCGGGACCGATATCGATCGCACCGAGGGTTCTAGTAGTTGTAAAACCTGCCCAACCGCCTAAGACAAACCTATCCCAAACACGCCAAGTAAATTCTCCACCATAAGAATTATTGACCGTATTAACAGCAGCTTCAAAGTCTTCAAATTCTTCTTCGATAAAAGTTTGAAAATTAGAGCGACGAGTACCTGTTCCCGAGTCAAGATTATTGTAACCATGAACATAGGTAAACGCTACTTTAAAATTATCACTGGGTTCGTAGGCAAACTGTCCAATTAACCCATAGGGACCATTAAACAAACCTGCACCTAAACCTGGGTTTTGAGCATCGGTAGCTAAATAACCCCCACTCCACTCAAATACCTCAAAAAGACGACCTTGGAAACCAATACCAGGCCCTTCACCCATATAATAGAGAGGATTACGACTACCAAAGGCAGTAATAGCCCCGGCTGCACCGTCACCGTCGAGGAAGTTGACAGTAGGAACAAAGTCATCAAACGCACCCCCAACCGGTTCAACGAACATTCTCACGTTTTCAGCCAAATCAAACTCATAAATAATCAGTTCCACGGCTAGATCGCTATCATCCGGTTGAGAAAAGCCCAATTCCCCTTCAAAGGTTCCTGTAATGTCAGAATAGGCGGGTACAGTACCTGTGGCGAGACGTACATAGAGTAAGTCGTTACCGTCAAAAGTGGTATTGAGTTCTAGTCGTCCCCTGTAACCAAAGTTATTCACATTGTTGATCTCTTCGGTTCCGCCGTTTCTATCCCCACTAGCGATCCCAGTTAAACCAACCACAAACTCACCAGTGAGGACGGTAGTGGTAGAAAACTGATGATCTTCGAGGAAAGCAACTCTTGACTCTAAATTATCCACCCTCGCTTTCAACGCGATTAACTCTTGTTCAAATTCTTGGGCCAAGCGTTTCAATTTTTCGATGTCTTCCCGTAAAACGGCAACATTTTCCTGGATTAACCGTTCTATAGTGTTCATACAGGCATTTAAACCGGCGGCGAACTCGTAACGAGATAAAGCGCGGTTGCCTCGGAAAGTGCGATCGGGATAGCCTACAATACACCCATAGCGTTCCACCAGTCCTCGTAAGGCTTCGTAAGCCCATTCTGTGGGGGAAATGTCTTGTAACTCGGAAACACTGGTGACTTGATTCAGGGAACGTTGCTGACGACGACTACCCGAGTTTAAAAATCCGTCCCGAGACTTTCTTAAATGAAGATCCCGATCAATTTTGGGTAACTCAGGCAGGGGTGATGTCTCTTCATCTTCTAAAGAGATAGTCCCTTGACGACCCATAAACTGACTACGAGACTCTCTCAAAGACGAGTCTTGAGTAGGGAAAGCCTGACTGGTAGACGTAGAAAACAGAATCATTCCTAAAACTAGGATTACATTATTAAAGGAAAAAAAGCGGTTCATCATTAAACTCCTCACACTGGTAAAAAATGATAATGATTATCATTATACTTAGTTATTTTTGATGGGGTAGATATAGTAGAAGTCAGAACTCAGAAGTCAGAACTCAGAAGTTAACCCACCCCTAACCCCTCCCAGGAGGGGAGGTCAAAAGGTGTTTAGCTTTATTAAATTCTTCCCACACTCCCCAACTCAACTACTTCCATCCGCCTCGGTTCATCACCTGGACAGCAGTAGCTAAATTTGGACCAAAAGCATCGATAGTGACATCGTCTTCTTTAAAGGTGCCAAAACTTTCTAATACAGGATCAACTGTTACCCCTTCTACAACGGGATATTCGTTGTTACCCTTAGCAAAAAATTCTTGTGCTTTATCGCTGCTTAAATACTCTAAAAATTTAACCGCATTTTCAGCATTAGGAGCATTTTTAACCACGCCCGCACCACTAATATTGACATGGGTTCCCCTATCATCTTGGTTAGGGAAAAATATTTTTACTTTTTTTACTACCTCTTGGGAGGCCGGATCTTCATCTTTAGCTAGGCGCGCTAGATAATAAGTATTAGCTAAAGTAAGATCGCCGATGCCGGCTGCTACATCTTTGATCTGTGCAGTGTCGTTACCTTGGGGTTCCCTGGCAAAGTTAGCTACAAACCCTTTCACCCATTCTTCTGTTTTTTCTTCGCCGTGGGTTTCGACTAAAGCAGCGACTAAAGATTGATTATAAATGTTACTAGAGGAGCGAATAATAACCCTTCCTTTCCATTTGGGATCGGCTAAGTCTTCATAAGTTGATAACTCTTCGGGACTAACCTTATCTGGATTGTACATGATTACCCTTGCCCGTCTGGTGAAGCCAAACCAAAGACCGTTAGGATCACGCAAGGATGCAGGAATTCTCTCCTCCAATATAGCTGAACTGGTGGGGGCAAAAATGTCTACATCTTCGGCGCGCCACAGTCTCGCTACATCCACTGTCATAAATACGTCTGCTTGGGTGTTTTCCCCTTCGCTTTTAATCCGTTCGATTAGTTCATCTGGTTTACCTTCTACCAAATTCACTTTAATGCCAGTTTCTTCGGTAAACCCGTTATATAACTCCGTGTCTGTGTTGTAGTGACGAGAGGAATAGAGGTTAACTTCTCCTGTTATTTCGGTTGGAGTGGGAGTGGAAGTATCATCCGAGGCATTATTATTGTTATTGTTGCCGCAACTGGTGATAAGTTGACTGACTCCCATAACGGTTATGGCGGTAGTAACACTTAAAAATATACGTCTTGATAATTTACTCACGATGACTAGAATTAATTATTGTTATTTGCCTGACATATTCTAGCACTATTGCAAATTATTAGTAATAATTACAGGGAAAATTTTTGTTCAGGGTTGTATTCTGAATCGGAAAAAATGCCGATAATAAGCGTTTTATCCGTTTTTGTAAGAAATTAAAACATAACAAGGTTTAAGTCACCAAGTTTTGACAAGGCGATTACCCCAATTAAGTTTTGCTTGAGATTAGCAATTATATTACGAAGCAAAGGAGACAAAAGCATCTGTCAAGCTTAATTCTCCCAGTCTCCCAGTCTCCCAGTCTCCCAGTCTCCCACACTCCCCACACTCCCAGGAGGGAAGAACTAATCTAAAGAAGTTTCTGATTCCAGGGAATGTTTTTCTATGGGACCGAGTTGTTGACGAACATCATCAATAGCATGATTGAGTTGAGCGATTTTATCTTCCAAACGATTGCGAGCCATTTCAATACTTTCTTCAGAACTCAATTTTTCTCGTTTATCGGATTGAAATAATGAGGATTCGTTTTCTTCTTCATTATTATCAAGACGAGACGCAACCACTGCTCCGATGATTCCCCCAACAACTCCACCGATAATTGTTCCGGTTAAAAATCCGCCTGTAAATCCATCTCGTTGACTCATAAGAATTGACCTCAATATTAAGTAATTATAGCTATTTTTCTGAAGATTAATGTTAATTAAAGGCTAAGTTCCAAAAGCGCGATCGCCGGCATCTCCCAAACCAGGAACAATGTAACCTTTGTCATTAATCCCTTCATCAATAATAGCGGTATAGATGTTCAAACCAGGATAATGTGTATTTAATTGTTGCAGTGCCGGAGGGGCAGCTACCACGGAAATAATACGGACTAAACTAATATCAGCCTCCCGTTGACTAATCTCCTTCATAGCGGTCATAATTGATCCCCCAGTGGCTAACATGGGTTCTAAGATGATAATTTGGGTCTTAGGGGCAAATTTTTGCGGTAATTTGTTGAGATAACAACTATTTTCCAAAGTTTCCTCATCTCGAACTAAACCCAGATGATAAACAGAAGCCACGGGAAGTAATGTTTGCGCCCCATCTAATAGGGAAAGTCCCGCCCGTAAAATAGGAATTATAGCGATGGGGACTTCAGGATTGATCAGAGTCGCATTACAAGGGGCCAGAGGGCTGTTAACTGTGGTTTCTAGGGTAGGAAACCAGTAACGGGTTGCCTCGTAGGTTAACCACCGTCCTAACTCGCTCATAGCGGTTTTAAACAACACTCCAGGGGTGTTGACATCACGGGCAACACCTAACCAATGTTTAATTAAAGGATGATCGGGAACATAAACTCGAAGTTGAGGAGGCATGATTTTTCAGTGAACAGTTAACAGTGAAAAGTTACCACTGATCTATTGTCCATTGTCTATTGTCCATTGTCCATTATTCTTCGGATAATGCTTGGATACGATTTTGGGCTAATTCAAAGCTAGGCTCAATTTCAACCGCTTTTTGATAACTTTCGATGGCATCCGATGGCCGTCCCATTAGTTCTAAAGCACTGCCCCGACTGTACCAAGCTTGGTAATAGTTGGGTTGAAGGGTGAGAACTTTGTCCCAACAGGCGATGGCTTCTGGCCATTTTCCTAAATTATAGAGAACTTGTCCTTTACCGTTGAGAGCTTCTATATCCTGGCCATTGAGGGCTAAAACTCGGTCAAAACTAGCGATGGCTTCGTCTAGTTGTCCGAGAGTTCCCAAAGCACTACCTCGCCTATGCCAGGCAGGGGCATAAGTGGGATCGATAGCCAAAGCTTGATCCCAGAGAGCGATCGCAGCTTCTAAGTCCCCTAAGTTAGATTGTTCAACCCCTTGATTAAAATAGGTTTCTACTGTTTCAGATGTCTCCGATGTCTCAGAGGAAGGTTGAGGGGTAGTAGTATCAGTAGTATCTTGCGGTTGTTGTGATTCAAAATGACTAATTAAAGCATCTACGAGGGTTTGAGGATCGATGGAATCAACCCCTAATTGTTGAGAGACTTGCCGGGAGAGTTCTGGATCTTCTTGTAATCTGACGGTTAGTTCTTCGATGGTGAGGGTTTCTGTCTGAGGGGGTTGGGTAGGTGCTGGGGGGAGATTTTCCTGTAAACTTTCTTCAAGGGTAGGAGACTTAATTTCCCTTTTGATCACATCGGTAGGTTTAGTATCTGGGCCAGCGTATTCCCACACCGCGCTACTTGCTTCTTTACTGTAAAGTGTTCTGCCAATTTCGTAAGCTGTTTTGCCGATGGGTTCTATCTTTTGAAAAGACTGGGCCAACTCTCCCAAACGCATCATTCTTGCTGCCAGTTGTAAGTTAGGGGCGGAAGAAGAAACCGCTTTTTCCCCAAAACGTTCTAACCAAGCTACCCAGAGTTTGGCTTTGCCTCTCTCTCCCAAATCTTCAAAATATTTAAGAATACGCCCTTCGTGCCATCCGTGGGCGACTCCATCCAGGAGTTGGCTAAACAAAAATTCATATTCTGCGTCGCTTAGGGGTTGTTGCAAGGCGTTTTTGTCGTCTCTTCCTAAAGGGGAAGACGAAGCAAATACCTGAGAAAAAAATTGTTGTATCCACTGCCAGAAGCGTTTTAGTAAACCCTGCATACTCAATATTTATAGACTTGGACGGTTGAGAGACAATATTTATTATAATGATCTCAATCATTCTATAATAATCGGTCATCGGTTGTGAGAATTAAATCTACAAAAATCCTCTCTACCCCTTTAGCAAAGGGGACAAGCAACAAATAATAGTAAAACTGGCAATCAGTTCCCTAGATAATCAACTCAAAATCAATATTGTTTTCAACATGAATAATTCCTTTGGGAAGAATAGTACAGAAACTATTGTCATAATGAATAAAAGCTTCATCATCTAGTGATTTGAGAATTGTCTTTTTATATCGACTTGAATTACTATATTTAATCCATCTCATTAAGTCTGTTTCACTTACTCTATTCGGTTGTTTATGATACAAAATAAGTAATGTTTTGTCTTCTGCTTTTAAGTTAGTATTTTGAACTCGTATAAAATCATCAACTTCTACGATGACAGGGATTTTAGTTTCATTAATACTCTCAACAATTTTTCTGGCTTCATCAATACTATTAGTATGATAATTACGAATAATTTCTACTAAAATCCAGTCTGCTGCATGAGATACCAATAAAGAATCAGAATAATTAGGGTTAACTTCTCCACCTACATGAGCAACATCTCTCTGATTTCTAATGTCTAGTAGAATCTTGGTTAATTGAGGAATAAAAAAACGAATTCCTTTAGGCAAGTTCTGATTATTAGCAACACGATTGATGATTCTTGGACTGTTTAAACTTTGCCCAAATGAGGTGTAATTGCCTTGATCTAAATTTTCGATTAAACGTAAAACACATTCACTAAACCGTGCAGCATTTAACTCGGTTGGTTGAAATTTCCTTAATAAAAACTTCTCCTTTATTTCTTGATATTCATCAAGTAGTTTTTCAAGTATTTCTGGAGGAATATGTGCAGATAAAGCTGTCTCGATTTGGTTTCTTTGAATACTCATATTTGTGATCAATTTTATGTTACTTAATTTTCAGTCATCAATTCTTGAGCAATATTTTCTCCTTCTTGTGTGAGATAATATAATCCTTCTGGAGTCTTTTCAAAGTATTTTTTATTATTTTTTCCAGCTAAAATCTCACCAAAACGCTTTTTAGTTACTGAAATAGTTGTATATTTCTTTTTGAGATATTCATAGGCCAATGCTGGCTTAACAGTATTTTCAACATTCAATTTTTTTGTAATAGCATATAAAGCAAAAATAGCGAATTCTAGGTGTTTATTTAATTTTCCTATATCAAAGTTGTCAATTAATTCATCATTTTTATCAATCCATTCATCTATTTTTTCGATTTCTTCATTAGTTATACGAGAAGCTTTATTAGAGTTCTTTCTTGTGGAATTCCAATATGAATTACCCTTAAGTTCTTTGTCTGCCATTTCTGTCTGAATTTTTTCAACTTCTTCACTTCCACTAGGATTAAGTTTAAAAGTATCATCAGGAGTGACTAAGTAACGTTGTGAAATATTATTTAAACGGGTAGTAAAATTTGAATCATATATATTATTTTTCTTGGCTGCCTCTGTTAGATGTTTTTTATTTGGTACTGGTTCTTGAAATAAAATATTATAAGCCCAAACATAAACTAATATAAATCTTTCTTGCTGAGCTTTCTTACTTTTTCCTTTGTAATCAGAATGTTTTTGCATCAAGACTCCATTGCCGTCTTTTTCAAAATAATTAGATGCTGAATCATTATCTGAAATTTCTTGAACATTAGTTTCTATTACTGTATCATTATCTATGTTGTCAGATTGCTCTATATTTTCATGGTCTGATACAAGTAAGGAAGATTTTTTTTGTGGTTGTGTAATTTGTCTCGAACCATTAGAACCATTAGATAAACTACCAGAAATATGATCACCCAAAAAACTAGCCAATTTATCAACTGCATTATCAGTGAAAGATACCTTCAGGTTTTTTGAATAACTATTATTTGTTTGCTTCTCTTCTAAGGACAACGTATTCAGAGGAGTAGTCTGAGACGAAGACTCTGATAAAGGAGTGCCACATTTAAAACAAAAATTATCTTCTTCATTAATAACTGCATCACAATTAGGACAATTTGGCATGATTCACTACTTAAAAGTAAAGTGTACTGTAATATTTTATATTACACGATTTGAAATCCGCAACTTGCTCACACAAAAAACAGCAAAATTTTACAGATATTTTTAAAGATCACAAAATTTTTTTATGTTTCCAGATATCAAAATGGTAAAACTAGCCAACAAGACAATATACAATCGTTGAAAATAGATTAACTCCTACTTTTTGTAATTTTTCTATGACAAGTTCTTCTCTTACGCTACTGCGACAAATTCAAGTCTTAGATCCTGTGACCAATAGTAGCATGACTAATGATGTGTTATTGGGTTCAAGTCTAATTCAAGCGATAGACTCCCATCTTGATAATATTCCTCCAGACACTAATATTATTGACGGAAAAGGCTTAATTCTTGCTCCTGGATTGGTTGATTTATATAGTTATAGTGGAGAACCTGGCCATGAAGACAGAGAAACCCTCGATAGTTTAGCTGCTTCTGCTGTTGCTGGAGGATTTACCCGTGTAGCAATTCTGCCCCAAACCCAACCCCCTATTGATAATTTGGCCACTCTTAGCCACTTACAACAGCGTACAGCGTCCATTACAGGGGTAAAATTTGATTTTTGGGGAAACTTCACCCATCAAGCTACAGGGGAACAAATGACGGAATTGGGGGAACTGGTACAAGGGGGAGTGGTTGGTTTTACAGATAATCAAGGGATTGAAAATTTAGCATTACTCAGACGAGTCTTAGAATATCTTAAACCCCTGAAAAAACCTTTAGCTGTGGTGGCGGAGTTTCCTTCTCTCAAGGGCAATGGAGTGATGCGAGAAGGGTATTTTTCCACCACTTATGGACTTACGGGAAACCCTGCTATGACAGAGGCAACGGCAGTGGCAACTATTTTAGAAATGGTGGCCGCTATGGAAACTCCTGTTCATTTAATGCGCATTTCTACTCGTCGTGCGGTGGAATTAATCGCTTGGGGTAAAGCTAGAGGTATTCCTATTACTGCTAGTACAACTTGGATGCACCTTTTGTTGGATAGTGAGAATATTGGGAGTTATAATCCTCATTTACGCCTAGATCCTCCTTTGGGCAACCCAGAAGACCGTTTAGCCTTAATTGACGGCATTTCTCAGGGAATTATTGATGCGATCGCCGTTGATCATCGGGGTTATACTTATGAGGAAAAAACTGTTCCTTTTGCTGAGGCTCCTCCAGGGGCTATAGGATTAGAATTAGTATTACCTTTATTGTGGCAAAATTTAGTGGAAACGGGAACTTGGTCGGGCTTACAATTATGGAAAGCTTTAAGTAGTAATCCCAGAAAATGTTTAGGTCAAACTGTCCATCCGGTTAAAGCTGGTCATCCTTCAGATTTGATTGTTTTTGATTCTGAAAAAACTTGGACTCCTACTCCCTCTACTCTCAAATCTTTGAATTATAATACTCCCTGGTTAGATCAAGAAATTAAGGGACAAGTAATAGGAATTTAGAATTTAGAGTGGAAAATTGAGAATTAAATTTAGATTCTATAGGGATTTTGAGAAGCTTAAAGAGATTTACGGTTCCTCAGAATGACAATTATTAATTGTTCATTGTTAATTAAAATTGTAACCATTGACTAACTGCACCAGGTACAGGCAATAAAATTACTATTAATAAAGCTAAAGAAAATAAACCAACAAAATCCCTAATATCGTCTAATTCTGTAACATCATTAAGTGCTGGTTGATCCATGATTGGCATTAAAAATAAGAGAATTGCCCAAATTAAAAATTCTGGTCGCATCATCGCTAAAACTAACATAAAAATGCGAGTTAATTGACCGACAACAATGGCCGTTTTTTGACCAAACATGGCATGAACAATATGACCCCCATCTAATTGTCCCACTGGCATTAAATTAAGTGCTGTTACAATTAATCCGATATACCCAGCCACTGCTAATGGATGAAGGTGAAGGGCTTTTTCTGCTACAAAGCTACTGCCTAATACCAATTTAACTAAAACAGCAAAGAGGAAAGAAAACCTTGGATCAAGGGCTTGAACATTTAGTAAAGAAGCATTTTCACCAGTAGGTATAGGAACTATTTCTGATAAAGAAATTCCCCATAATAAGATAGGAATAGTAACAATAAAACCACCTAATGGGCCAGCAACGGCTACATCAAATAAAGCTCTACGATGGGGAACTGGAGATTTCATTTGAATAAATGCTCCAAAAGTTCCCAGGAAAAAAGGAATGGGAATAAAATAGGGTAAAGTTGTGACAATTTTATAGCGAACGGCGGTAAAATAATGGCTTAATTCGTGAATCCCTAAAATGGCAATTAAGCCTAAACTATAAGGAAGTCCTTTTAACAAGAGACTAGGATCTGTATTAAAGTTTTCTTGGGCAACTCCTACAATGGCAACTGCACCAATAAAAGTGGTGGTCAATAAGGTGAATAATAATAACCCTAAAGCAAATAAAGGACGTTTTAATTTTTCTTTATTATTATCTTTTTCGCTTTCGCTTTTTGCCCAAGGGTTAGGAACTAAAGCAAAAAATGGCTTTCCTTGTAATCCTTCTTGAAAGAGAATTAAGAAGCGATCGCCAAAAACTTGTTCAATGTTTTTCTTAATAGATTGATAGGCTTTTTCAGGGGCGGTACGTAGTTTTCCTCGACAAAGAATTGCTTGGGGACGATAATCTAGATTTTGTAGGTAATAGACTCCCCAAGGAAAACAATCTCGTAAAGATTTTTCTTCGGTAGCTGTGATCGGGGGGACTGTCTCAGTGTCTTGAGAGGGTTGTTCTAAGTGTTGGAGTTTTGGCTGTGAGTCTTGAATCTTTTCTTTGGGTTGATCCGAAGCAGGAATTTTACCTCGTTGAATCAACCAAACATAGAGGGGAAAACAAATCATCAAAGGGATGATGATCCACAGAACAGGCATGGGTTGATTCTCCCCATTGATTTCATACCAAATCGTCCAGACTACCGCCGGCATAATCATTACTAACCAAATAATCCACAGGGGGGTGCGAGTAATAGGGGCAACGGTTTTCTGGGCGAGATAGTATGTAAATGCGCCTAATAATAGTAAAAGTAACCACATATTGACAGTTGAACTTGATGTTAAGGATGCTTCTTTCTAGGGATAATTAACCTATTGAGGAATAATAAAGAAATAGCCCCCATATTCTATTGTAGGGAAGTTGTTGACAGAAATGAATGTAAACACTATTAAAAGTCCTAAACCTCCTCGCCTGTTACTGGAAGATTTATTTGCTTTTGCCCCTAATCGAGAGATTTTAGGAGTAACCTCCTATTTCATTGTAGAAAAGTCTGGTAACGTCTTGATAGATTGTCCTGTTTATCACGATGATTATCTAAATTTTCTGGGGCAAAAAGGTGGGGTTAAATGGCTGTTTTTAACCCATCGTGGGGGTATTAGTCCCTCTCTCAAGTCTTGGCAGCAAGCTTTGAATTGTAGCATCATTATTCAAGAACAAGAGGCTTATCTTTTACCGACTATGACTGTCACTTCTTTTGAGAAAGAAATGGCGATCGCGGAAACTATCAGGGTTATTTGGACTCCTGGCCATTCTACGGGATCGTCTTGTCTATATTGGCAACGACACAAGGGCGTATTGTTCACGGGACGACATTTACTGCCCGATCGCCAGGGCGATCCGGTTCCTCTGAAGTTGGATAAAACCTTTCATTGGGGTCGTCAACTGCAAAGTGTTGCTCAATTATGCCATCGCTTTTCCCCTGATACTCTTCATTATATCTGTCCCGGGGCTAATACTCGCTTACTAGGGGAGACGGGGTTAATTGATCATGCTTTTGAACGTCTCACTAGGTTCGCTGAATAAGTTGATCAAAAAAATCACAAATTTGTTCTTTTTGCTGAAATTTTTTAATATTTTTTGATAGACTGTAACATATAGAAACACTTTACTCATAAAAGCGTTAGGAGAAAACAAAGCAATGGCAGGATTTTTAGGATTGTTTAGCGGTCGTAAAGCAAAATTTGTTGATCAACAAGATACTACCCCAGTTCAACCCC
>JAAUYK010127157.1_pt1 | contig 11792 bp, 12 predicted proteins | sample 7278021 | NCBI WGS metagenome assembly JAAUYK01 (sample SAMN14350223, study PRJNA611818) | marine sediment metagenome | isolation source: surface marine sediment (1.8m) | place: French Polynesia: Moorea | collected 2018-08
CTTGCTTGTCTGGCCGTCCTGCTGCATAGCGGCGCCCAGCTGCTGGAAGGCCTTGCCCACCGTCTGGTACTCCCTCTTGAAGTGCGACTGATACTTGGTGGTCTGGTCCGAGCAGATCTTAAGCATGTTCTTCACCGCGGAGTCGAGCTGGCCGGAGAACGTCGTGAACACGTGGACATTGTGCTCGCTGCGGGAATTAAGTCAAAGTCAGACTTGGATTTAAATGTTTCATTGATCTCACTCACAGGTTTCCCTGGTCCATCGGCTTCTCCGGCCTCTTGATGGCCATGAACAGCGAGCCGCCGACGAGTCCGTCCTTCTCAGCCTTCCTCTTGCCCGTCTTCCACCTCTTTTCGTCCGTGCAGGTGAGGAAGTGCTGCCAGACCTCGCTCTGGGAGATCACCGGGTGGCGGCAGACGCGGTCAACGAAGCTCTGCAGTTGGTTCATCCGATGCTCGATAAATTCTCCCTCGTAGCGACCTGTACGTGTGACGGAGTTTAGGTTAAAGAACGCTTTTATTACGTCAAGCAAATCAAATTTCTCTACGTTTCTAACTACTCAAACGGAGCAGAGCTAGTCCCAAAAGGTACGTAATATGACGCTTCAAGTCTCAAGGTAGGCCATTCAACACCACCAATAACTCACCGCCTAATCGTTCGGAAGAATAGATAAGAGAGAAGGGAAAGAGAGGAAAAACGCATAACGTATGTGCCTGTCACCGTCACCCAAAATCCTCTATTCCGAAATATTCTTACCCTGGATTTGCTTATCCGGTAGCGGCGGGACGGCTATGAAGGTGAACTTCTCCACTAGCCGCTCGTGCAGCCAGTCGAAGTGCTTGTACCGCCGAGACACTTGGATATTGTTGAACTGCAGAAAAAGACACCACGTGAATGAATCTAGTAAAGCCACTGCTCGCAGTGCTCGGAAATTAATGTTCTGACTCACGCTTGGCGTCAATTGGTAGGCGATAAAACTCTTCAGTCCCTTGAACTTGGACTCCTTCTGCGGCGAGGCGATGGAGCAGTTGTACGGAGGCTGCGTGTTGAGCCAGTGGTAGGTGCCGTCGTTGCTCTCCACCACCTGGATCACGTCGCTCTCCTGCACCTTGACGTTGGTCATCTTGCCCAGCACGTAGTTCTCGCTGCCCGACTTGACAAACGCGGAGAAGCGGTTGAAGCTGGAGCGACCGGTGCCGCCCTGCTTTTTAGAGTCGCTGCGACCAATCGAACTGTTGCATGGAAACGGACGGACATTGTGTGAAGCATGTGTGAAGCAAAGCCAACAAAATTTGCCATTACCTCACGTCCCCAGAGCTTCCTGACTGCGCGCTGTTCTTCGGCACGGAGAGCATACCGCCGGCCGCGGACTGCACGCCGCCTCCCGTCTGCATGTGCGACGGCTCCGGCTGGTCGTCGAAATCGCTGTCCCAGTCGTCGTTGTCATAACCCTGGAAAGAGGCCAAAATAGGCGTAAAGTAGGAAGAAGCATTGAGGAAATGAAATTGGTAAAGAAAGAGACAATAGAGACTATGCTACAAAACTATACGAACAGAAATGAGAATAGAACTCAAGACACCGAAGAACCGATCCCGTCACCTGGTTCGTGTTAGCATGGCTTGCCTGGTGTTGCGCGTAGTCTTGGTGCTGCTGTTGCTGTTGCTGCTGCTGCTGGGGCTGTTGCTGGTTGTTCGACGACGTGCCGGCCGAGGGGAGGCCCCAGTCGGAGTTCCCCCAGTCGTCATCGTCTGCCGTACCTGTGGGTGAATTTAGTGTAAGGAATGGAGGGGTTATACAAGATTTCGCTGCACCCACTCGTTTGCGGCTGCGACGCCGGAGCTGCGGCCGTGGTCGCCGCCGAGGGCATGTTCCAGCCCAGGTTGGCGTTGGAAGATCCGGCGCCGGTGCTCGCGGTGCCGCCGCCGCTGTAGTCTGCCGGCAGCGGCGGGGGAGCCATCGGAGGCGGACTGTCCTCGGAGTCGGAGGGCAGCTCCTGCAAAATTAATGGACTTTGTCAGGGCAGAGTTCCGAAGGGAAGACATTTCTACAAAGAGGTGGAAAAGTTTCATCCGCCGCCTCCGTTTCTTGTTGCTAAAGTTAGCCGCGTTCGAGCCAGCTCGGCTACAGCATTACTCATTATCAATTTCCACGTTGGGCGTGCAGGCAGCTAGCTATAGCTCACTCACCTCGACGTATGCCTCCGGGAACAGCCCCGACTGTCCGTTGGCGTTCGTGCCCTCCCACCACCCTTCGCCGACGTCCTTCCTGATGATGGTGAGCACATCGCCGCATCGGATGGTCAGCTCGCCCGTGCCCGCCTGGCCCTCGAAGTCGTACAATGCGTGAGCCTGGAAAAACAAAGATCGAATGTTAATGCGCGTTCGCAGTGTTTTGTGCACTAATGGAAACTGCTGAGATCGAATTACTACGCGCATACAAAACCATTGTGCTTTCGTATCTTATCGTATCATGTTTCAAGCCTCCGTCGACAATCCGAACGCAGCTTTCCACGCCCGACGAACTTGGCCTCAAAGACGGACCTAATTAAAACTTTCTTGCGCCGGCCGCAAGTGCGTGCGTGGAGTATGGACGGCGTAGGACTTTTAATTACCTTGGCTGGACGGTCAAATTCATCGGGAGGGAAGTCGTATCGGACCATTTTGCGTCCAACTGATACCACCAAATCTCCCTCTTCCTCCTTAAAAGTTTGTCGATCTCAGCTGTTTGGCGCTGATGCTGCTTCCTCACTCACTGGCACCAATTTGAGCTGGCTGGCTGTTCCAAACGGGCGCCCCAGACAACCGATCGCAGTCGCACCAGTTCAACTCCTTCTTTGTCTCCAGTCGCTCGCTCGTCGCCCAAGAGCGGTCTAATCTATTCCAGACAATGGGGATTGGGGAGGGAGTTGCTCACACTGTGTATATTTAACTCCCTGATACTGCAAGTAGCTATATGTCTCTACTGCTGTGAAACTGCAGTGCACATATAGGCCTGAAACGCTGGAGCGAGACACGCGAAAAATGTCCACTGGCTCGCTCGCTCGCTCTGTCACTTTGCTGCAGCCTTCGAAATTCGTTGGATTCAACTGTTGAACGCGGCGGCGGCGGCGGCGGCGGCGTGCGTAGCTAGCTGCTGCGGTATATTCCGCCCGCCCTCTGTCTGTCCGTCTGTCTTCCTGAGTGCGCTCTACGTCGTCGTCGCGATGGCGCACTCGGTAGGCGTACTAAAACGTAGTAGGTGCAAGAGGAGGAGGAGGAAGGATAGTCGCGCGTAACTTGCCAGCCGCAGAATGGATGGATAGTACTGTGGGAATCCGAGATCGCTTGCGGACAGAATGACGGCGGTGGCTGGGGATTATGATTCAGATAAATTGCGAAAGCACGCACACGTATGTATAAGTCATGCTCGCTCACGTACGCGTACGTCTGAATTCCCTTTAGCTTCAGCTAGTAGAGCAAGGAGGCGACATCATCATCGTCCCATATAATCCGGACGGAGCAAGCAAGTGAAAAATGTCAGTGACTGGGCCTGGCGTGTTTTGCGTCGCCCGCTCCGTCGGCCTGTCGGTCGGGTGCGCGCAAGTCGTCCGGCCGTTCATACGCTGGAACTGCGTTATCAGTGTTCACGGGGGTCTGCCCTGCTGAGATCCGGGAAAAAAAAGAAATCGCGCAGCGGTCGGAGAGGGCGATTTCAAGTGTTGCTGCTTTAGTGCCAACCCCTGACTGCATACAGTTCTGGCAAGTCTGACTGCGCAGCATTTGCATTTAATATGCGGAGTTTATGAGACTCGGCCGTATGGAAACGCCAGTCACCCTTTATTTGGCTAGCGGGTCGGTCGGCCGTCTTTATCGTTTATACAAACTAGTCAAAAGCACGACGCAAAAATCGCTACGGAAGAAAGTGACTCGGCACCGTTCTCGTTCAGTGGCCATCGAATACTTGAAGATTAAGATTTTGACGAACTCGTTCTTAAGCGAGGGGAGTCTGCAGCAGGATATGTCGGTCAACCTGATGCACGAAGCATGTGTAGTATATGTGTAGACACGTATCATAAGTAATACTTTATGACAGGTCGTAGGGTCCACAGGTGCGCTATAAGAGCCAGGGAGGGAACTTCTTTTAGTGCATGCATCAGCCGACACTTGCATGGAAGCCAGACTGGCGGAGGCGTAGTAAAAGCGTGAGTCATTGACCGATTACGTACTTTTGGGGGCGTACGAGAGATATACGTAGGAGCACACTCCAGTGAGTGTAGTATGCAAAGTAGGTTGGTGACAAAACGTACGAAGTACGTGCTAGAACTCACCTTCACCATGATTGCGCGTTGATGTAGGAGGCGGCGACGATAGGCGTGGGCTAATGAGACGTCTGTTTGTCGAGACAGACGATCACTTCAAATACAGTTGCAGCAGATGTCCCAGGTATAGCACTCGATCTGCCTTGCAGCGCAGCGAAGGTCGAGTCAATACGTAATGTCAACTCCAATGACCTTGGTTATGCTCGCTTATTATTTAAACGCAATTGCAGTCGTGCACGTATAACACTAGCTCAACGCCCGTCATGCAGTCACTTTTACTACGTCTTAATTAGCTGCTCAGCCTCGCATTGGCGGTGGAGGCTCCCCTCGCCTCGGAGAAGCTGCACTAGGGGTTCGTGCACTTGGTCGACAAGCATGCAGCTGAGTCGATCGAGCTGACCAAAATCACGCCGTCCGTCGTCCCGACGCGGCGCGACGCGACGGGCCGACCACTTTTCCTCCCTCCTAGCTAGCTCCCTCGGAGCGTCGTTATAATCAAGGGCCACTCTCCGATCTCACTGACCAGACCTTATACGTAGCTTCCGGACCAAGTCACCTTGGTCGCTGGCTTTATCCGCTCTTTCTCCACGCAGTCAGTCTCGTGGGTGCACAGTAGTATGTCAGCGGCGGCGGCAGTGGCACTGGCACTGGCACCCGTCGTCGTAACTCTCCGGTCTCACTTCCAGCCCGTCCTAACTCCCAATTTGCGCGCCTTGAGCGAGGCGAGGTCCGTCCGTCCGTCCGTCCGTCGTTCCGTGGGTGCAGGAGCGACCGACCGACGGAGGGTCACTGAGGCCAGCTACAGCGAGGATGGCGACGGGACCGCGGCGAGAATCGACGCAAGGCACGAGAGAAGAGAGAAGAGAGCAGCTTTGTACGCAGGCAGCTAATGCGGAGAGGGACTATATACGGTAGTAATATGGAAGGAGGAGGGCTCTCTCTCTCTCTCTCTTGTTGAGCGGAGAGGAGAGGGAGACCACGACGCTCGGAGGTAGGCGTACGGACACGCCAAGAGCTCTCTCTGCTCGCTCTGCGCTCCCTTCCTTCCTTCCTTCTGTCCTCTCCGCTAGGACGGTGCAATGGAGGCTGCACGGACGGGACGTTGGCTCGTTGCTTTCCCCAGATACGTGGTGGACCGTGGACCTGGTGGTGCCGTGGTGGTGCCAGAGCAGAGCAGAGCAGAACGGAGGGAGCCCACAACACGTACAAAACGGGTGTTGTAGTGCGGGGCACGTAAAGCTCACAAAGCTGGCACCCTGTCACTTTGCCTGTATCCCTTGCTCGCTCGAGATGGACATGCACTTATAATTGTATCCTCGTAATCGTGGACAAAGGGGGAGGCTAGCTGAGGACGTTGTTGACGCTGTTATATTCCAGGAGGAGGAGTTTCTATCTATGATGCTCTGCACTATGTTGTATCTTGTATGTATCGCCTATCGCCTATGTATCGCGCCGCTCACGTATATATCGCAAGCAACAGCAGCCGCCGCCGCATACACGTAGCTAGCTAGCTAGCTCGCTCCGTATTTTCTCAGTCGGCAGCCGCACCAACAAAGAAGTGCTCAGGGTCTCGCTCTCTCCTCATATGATATGGATGGAGCAGGCCAGGGAGCACTGAGCAGACTGCATGCATATCACGGACAGGTCGAATGCGACGCAAGCCATGAAGACATGGAACATTAGAGGGTGCATTGAAGGCACAGGTTCACTGTAGAGGGAACATAAAAATAAAGGGTTCGATATCTAGGGAAATTAGACGATCTCGCCTGTAAACCTAAAATATTTGACAATTATAGGTGTTATGGTAATATTTTCATTATGTGGTTGCAATCATTATTACCTGTCTATGATGCTATGAGGGCCACGTTGACGCAAATGCTCACTAGATGGCGACGCCATCGGAAAGAATTTCGTAGAGCAGCCGGATAATAACAAACAATCAGCTGACTTGAGATTTCACGTGTATTCGTAAGTCACGAAAGTGCTTTCTATCTTGGTGTCTATTTTTCGACGATATTTGCGTTCTATATACGCTTAAAGTGCGACCAACATTCTTCTACCATGTCGTCGATTCGCCGCCCGGAGCATCAGGCTCCACCAGAAGTGGTACGTCGGAGTTAAATGGCCGCAAACGAAAAGTCCTCCTAAGCCTCCTCATTATGCACCTACGTCCTTACTTTTTAGTTTTACAATGCGGACGAGGCGCAAAAGTACACGACCAAGTAAGTGTGTATATCATAGTGTGTCGTTAATGTGAAGATTACAGGCCATAATTGTTTTCAGCACCCGTATGATGGAGATCCAGAGCCAGATGAGCGACCGCGCGATCGAGCTGCTCCAGCTCCCGGATGACCAGCCTTGCATGGTGCTCGACCTCGGGTGCGGATCGGGGCTGTCCGGACAGAGCCTCGAGGAGCAGGGACACTTCTGGGTGGGGCTGGACATATCGAGGGACATGCTGGGTAACTGGCGGATTTACACCCTCGCTTAAAGACCTTTTCCCAACGAGTTTCATTTTAGACGTGGCCCGTGAGCGTGAAGTTGAGGGTGACCTCATCCACGGCGACATGGGCGACGGCCTCCCATTCCGGCCGGGCAGCTTCGACGGCGCCATCAGCATCAGCGCGCTGCAGTGGCTCTGCAACGCGGACAAAAAATACCACAAGCCGCACAAGAGGCTCCTGAAGTTCTTCACGTCGCTCTACGGATGCCTGGTATCAATTGGGAACCATTAAATAAGCTTGGGTGTTGCAAACTGTCCGTTGTTCTAGTCTCGAGGAGCTCGCGCCGTGTTCCAGTTCTATCCCGAGAACTCGCACCAGATTGAGATGATCACGTCGCAGTCGATGCGCGCCGGCTTCACTGGCGGACTCGTCGTTGACTACCCGAACAGCACCAAGGCCAAAAAGTACTTCCTCGTGCTGATGACGGGAGGCGCAAACCAGCAGATGCCGGCCGCACTCGGAACGGAGGAGGGCGCGCAGAGGAACCAGGTCTCGAACGAATCTCGCAGGTATGAGTGGTCAGATATTTATTAGACGCAATCTTAGGAGATCCGAATCGGCTATTTTTGCAGGGAACGCGTGAAGCAGGCCCGGGGAAAGTCTCTGAAGAAGAGCAAGGACTGGATTCAGGAGAGGAAGGAGAGGAGAAGGAGGAAGGGTCTGGAGACGAGGCCGGACTCCAAGTTCACGGGGAGAAAGAGGGCGGGCAAGTGGTGATATCGATTTATCTGTTATATGGAATAGAGGAAACATTTATCACGACATCGGGCTCATTTCTGCGCCATGCTCAAGTCGTCGTCTGCCGCCGATCGGGTGACCTCGTACTCGTGGCTGAAGAGGCTCTTCTTCCCCTTCCAACTGTCCCTCCTCTGCGCCTTGACCATGCCGAAGCTGAGCAGCACCTCGTAGATGAAGGCCGCGAGCGCGGCGCCGGCCAGGGGTCCAACCCAGTAGACGAAGTGGTCGTCGCCGAAGGTGAGCCTGTTGGCGACGGCGGGGCCGAGACTGCGGGCGGGATTCACGCCGCAGCCCGTGTACGGGATGGCAAAGAGGTGGCAGACGGCCACAGTGAGGCCAACCGCGAGCGAGGCGTCCAACTGAAAACGGTGTTGACGGTGTGTTTCAATCATGAATTTGTTGAAGTTTCTCATATCTTACCGAATTCTTCCTCCTTTCGTCCGTGACTGCGAGTACTACGAGCACGAGGAGCAGGACGGTCATGAGCTCGACGCCGAAGCCCTGTAGTTGGGACACGTTGTAGCCGTTGTCCGCGCACTCGCCGTCGGTGCAGTTGGCGCCGTCCGTGTGCAGCGCGTTCGACCCGAGAGTTTTGCGGAGGTGGTGCGGCGTTAAGAGGAGAAGAATGTAACCTCCGACTATAATCAAAGTTCAACGTTAAAAAGCCATAATTGAAATGGAGCCATTTATTTACCTATGCCACCGGCACACTGCACTGCGATGTAGAGGATCGCCCGGAGCAGGCTAACCCTGCCCGAGAGGAACAGCCCGAAGCTGACCGCCAGGTTGAGGTGGCCGCCGCTCACAGGACCGGCTATGGTAACGCCGGCCAAGACCACGAGTCCAAAGGTCAGGCTAGGAAAAGGGTGATGCGTCTACATGCGAAAATGTCTTATCTTCTTTGCGTTCCAAACCTGATTTGGACGAGGTCCGTCCCGGTTGCGAAGTTGAGGGCGGCGCCGCACCCCAGCAGAATGATGAACATGGTGCCTATGAATTCGGCGATGAGGGCAGAGGCGACCGCCACCGGTCCGGCCGAGGCCAGGTCGTGGCAGCCGACGGCCTTCTTGAGTCGCTTGGCTGCTGACATGATCCGCACGTAATACTTTGGGCCAATCGAAACGGACGAATGGCCGAAGACATCGAGCTGGTCCGCAAGAGCATATTGGTCTTGGTTACAGGGAGTTCCAGCCGCCGCCCCCAGGCCTATATTTGTAGCAACGAATCTAGCCGGTTAATTGACCGCCCCGTGCCCAATGCGAGCCAGTGTACTCTGGTCTCACGGTGTACGGAGTTACAAGGCCCACAAGCGATGGTCGTTCTGACCAGTCACAGTGCCAACACTCCTAGCCAGCCGTAGCCGACCGAGGCGCTCATCTTGAGCAAACTTCCACAATGTGCAAATGAAACGGAATGACGGAGACAGACACACGGCCAGAATGCACAACGAAATTATTTTGCACAATAATTCGACGACATATGTGATACAGTCTGTGAACCTGTGTCAACGTTTATTGGGTGTATTAATTACGTACTCAAAAGGATAGCTTCCGTCATGTATGTATTTAGGAGTACAGTTAAAGGAGTGCTGATTCAGCGAGCCACAAGAAGAGGATCATTCCTCCCGGTGAAATGTACGAGCGCTGTGCGCGATTTCACCGAAGAGAAATGACCCGATTCCGTAGCTTCCTCCGGCGATATATTTTCTTAAGATGGCAGAACGCCGTTCGGGACTTCTTCCGACGACGAGTGGCTATTTCGAACTGAGGAGACGCGCTCGGATACCGACGCCAACTCCGGATGCCGGGTGGGTGTCGACCGCTCATTGGCGGCCCCCGAGCAAAACCTGCCTCCGCTGACCCAATGGTGTGTCCGCTCCGCAGCCGGCGAGCAGATGACGGACGGTTAGCCTACTAGGTCAGTCCGATCGTCCATCTATGTATAAGTGCTAGCTAGCAGCTGGCCTGGAGCTGACCGTCGGCCGGCTACCCAAGGAAGTGGGTGGCGGACGGACGGCGTCTGTAGGACAATGAAGCGATCGATCCTGGCTGGATCGACTAGCTAGAGCTATAGGTAGGTGAGGTGACTGCAGAAAAGGGTTAGAATTCGGATGGCTAGCAACCGTCGACGGGGCGTCGCTAGGGGCAGAAATGCGGCTGGGTGTATCTGAAATCCTCTATTTTCGGTCAGATTTGGAAACATTCCTCTCGCTGTGAGCGCAGCACTATGCTTTTCAATGTCGGGATGCAAATTATAACGTTCCTGTCTGTCATGAATCACTATAAAATCTTGCCATAAATCACATCATGATTGGTGTCTACGTAGCTTAAAAGTATGTGGCGAACGATTTAACGATGATCTTGCCGAACCTGACGAGCTGCTCCTTGCTCAACTTGGTCAGGCTCTCGACGGCGGTGGCCAGCCGGTGCATGTCGAGGTGACCGACGAGGAAGGCGGCCGCGAGGACGGCGCCGCCGCTCACGAAGAGGTGGTTGTCCATCACCTGGCCGAGGTTCTCCCTCTCCAGTCCGGCCATGGCGGGCCGACCCTCCTTCTCTAGGAAGAGTCGGTCGAGCAGGGGCCAGCGGTTTAGGAGCACGTAGGCGAGGACATGGCGGCCAGCGTCGAGGGCGTCGTCAAAGTCGACGTTCGGGGAGAGCTCTCCCGCGGAGTCGATCGTGTAGAAGAGGATCTCCAGGTGGGAGAGGAGGGAGGACTCGGGCGGGGGGAGGCTGAAGTCGAGCACGCGCAGCAGCAGGCACTCGTTCATCATGGCGAGGCGACTCCTATATATACGTAGATTAAAGTCAATAGCAGATGGCCATAACCTTCAACTTACGTGATTTTGGGAATGACAGTGTTTATGTCCCTCGGTCTGACCCTCTTGTCTGGAGAGGCCAGCTTCGATGCGATCTGGACGGAGGCGGCGATCGCGCCCAACACCGTCAGCTTCCTCATCCTCGGTTTCTGCGGGAGGCGAATAGGCGGCGGCGGCTTGGGCAACACAAACGAGAGCGGCGCGGCCATCAGACCCCTGTCGAATCGACGCTGTCCCCCGCTCGCTCCGACCGCGCCCGCGCCCGGCCGAGGGCGTTTCCTCACCGTGCTCGTCAGGAAGCTCCTATGCAGGGGGTTCGGGTAGGTCCGATTAGGGGCAGGGGCAGGGGCAGGGGCTCCTCCGGTCGCCACGCCGCCCTTGAGGAGCAGGAGGTCAAGGAGGTGGACGGCAAGAACCTAAAATAGTTTTAACATGGAAATACTTTAATAGAAGCTTGCCTTTATCGTTGACCTTAGCGTCGAAGTCCAGGTTGAACGCGTCTGCGATTGCGAAGGCGATTCTGACGGCTGTCCCGTCCTCCGTGAGCTTCCTCCTCGCTGCGAGCTCCTCGACGCTCTTTTTGGCCACGTCCCTCCTCTGTTTCCGCCCGACGTGGTGCAGATGGCACAGCCAGTCGGTGACCAGGCCGTCTCCCGCGACACACGAGGACGAGGACGGGGCCGTAGTTCGCGACGGAGTGGGGGGGAAGGGGAGAAAGAACGACATAGCAAAGGAGAAAGGCTGAAAGAAGTGAAGGCTTTGAAGGTGAAGGTGAACTGAATACAGCGTTTTAGGTATGCTATGCGTATCAGCGTACAGGCGGTACAGCGTATACTATGCGAATTTTTGCATATTTGTCAAATTGTCAAAAAAGTAAAATGATGCCATACCGTACTCATAACAGGCCAAAATCAGGGTTCTCAGTTTTCACTTCACATCCGACCTAACGTCCTAAAGTTTAAACAAACCAAAGGTTTAATTCCCATTTCGTATTTCTTTTGTACTACTTTGAAATGTTGTGATGAAAATGGTCAAAGAGAAATAACTTGTCAATGTTAACTGTCAACCTGGCATCAAGGATTAAGATACCCCTGTTCTCCAAATCCGCACTGTTACTTCTTATTGAGTACGTATGCTACGGGCTACCTACGCAGCTACACAGTGAGCCTGAGTGAGGGCCGGGTGAGGCTACACTATGCTTGCTCCGCATAATGAAGCCCTGAAGCAAGCAGTGAAAGTTGACCAAGCCAAGCTACGTACACTACTAGCCGTGTGGTACGTGTACGTGTGGCCAAAATCCAAATCAATCGCCAAAATTCGCCATCGCTGCAAGATGCCTCACCCCACGCCCCCGTCGCCGTCGCCATCGCCGACGATCTGCCCCTGCCTCGTGACGGACCCCTCCGACACGCTCGTCATCCGGGGCCCGTTCGAC
>JAAUYK010062643.1_pt1 | contig 11784 bp, 19 predicted proteins | sample 7278021 | NCBI WGS metagenome assembly JAAUYK01 (sample SAMN14350223, study PRJNA611818) | marine sediment metagenome | isolation source: surface marine sediment (1.8m) | place: French Polynesia: Moorea | collected 2018-08
ATACTGCTATATGCGGAACATGAATCGAGGAAGCTGCACGTACGAGAATAGCACTTTGACGGAGACAAAAAATCTTGACGTGCGGAATCGAGGCCTCGAGGCAACAGGGAACGACGGTGTCAATCTCCCTCTGGCCGGAATCATATCCGCCGCGCCCGCCGGCGCGCTTGAAGATGGCAGCAATATAGTACGTACGTATTCGCCGACCATGTGGGATTCACAATATGCATGAAATTAAAAACATTTTTTGATTATTGCACATACTACAGTTCTATGTATTCACACTTATCTGACCACTTTCTCGAGCATCGTGTAGTAATATAAATGGCATTTACATACCAAACCCATCGGTTTCCTCCTCGTACAATGATCTCATCAAAGCAGCAAATTTTTTCTTTTATATAAATTTGGTCGCCGCGTCCGTCTTAAAATACTAGTGACATTCCTAAATCCGATTTCCTATAGCGATACTCCTGGAATGCAACGCGCGCTCGAGCGAGCTGTTCAAATCGCGCTGGAGTGCGCGCGTCGATCATGTCCTGCCTACGCATACGTATATAAAGAGGTCTAATTCAGTACTCCGACTCATAGGATCTCTCTCGCCCGTCTCGATCGCCGATCAGACTGCCTGCCTGCCTGTGCCGCGCAGCGCCACTTTCCGCTGCCGCAATTAAGTACAACCAATATTTCACAGCAATGAAAGTCAGCTTCATTAATTACGCTTTTTACGTAGGTGCCATGGCCATCCTTTTTCTCCTCTCTGCCCTCGCCCTCCTCTCGTTACAGTCTTGCCATGCCTCACCAGATCCAGAGGTGAGCCGATTTACTGCACAATAATTGCTTCTATTTGCTTGCATGATTTTGCCACAAAACAAAAATCCCAGGCCGATCCCGAAAGCATCGACACCATCCTTGCGAAGCACGGGTACTCGCCCTACTCGCAGAAGTTCCTCCACGACAAGCACGACAAGCCTCCGGTACACTACTGCCGCGACACCCTGCGCACCGATTACGCCGAGGTGTGCGCGCCCGAGGTCGCCAGCGGCTTCGAGGGCGTCGACCGGAAGGTGAAGCGGATCGACGACGAGGAGACCTGCTTCATCCAGGCGAAGCCCGTCTGTCAGGTCACGACGCGGTTCGTCGAGGAGCGCGAGGCATGCGTCTACACCTACAGCAGCGAGACGGTCGAGGTGCCAGCGGAGACTATATCCGTAAGTGAGAGTTCACGGTAGGCGTCAAGGAGCTAAATGAAAGCCAATTCCGCGTGTACGGACATTTTTATGTTATACTTCAATTATCCTCTGCAGTTCGATCCCGACACCGAATCCGACCCTGTGCTCCGCACGCACTGCTACCCCTGCACCGAGGAGTACAACTGCGAGAAGAAGACTGACTACGCGTACGGCCCCCACTCCTACGAGGAGGACCACCTGGTCTGCGTCTCCCAATACCAGACCTACAAGGTGCCCTCCTCTCAGCCTCAGGAGACCACCTTCGAGGTGACGAACCCTGTGGCGTCCAAGATTTGCCGCACGCTGCCCGCCGTCGAGGTGATGGAGACGGTGTGCGAGGAGGAGCGGAAGCGGGTGTGCGCCACGCTGCCCGTCATCCGGGACACGACGCAGCGCGTGCAGCAGTCCAAGACCGGGCTGGACGACGAGGGCGGCCCCGACTGCCGGTTCCAGTCGCTCTCGCTGCCCATTCAGGTCTGCAGGGAGGTCACCTTCGTCAACCCGTACAGGGACCCGTTCGAGGTGCACCACCACGAGGATGAGTACCACGGGAGCGGGGAGGGAAGCGGATCGGAAGAGGATTACAGTGAGTACTTAAATTAGCCGAGCTCACGACGCATGAAAATACGCCTTAAAACGTAAAATACGTACACAATACAATACGACTTTTTCCAGGTTACGAGGAAGATGATGGCAGCTATGAATACGACAGCGAGGAGAGCAGCAGTTACGAGTACTCCGAGGAGGAGGAGAAGGACGAATCCGACGAGGACAACGAGGTGGACGCGACGCACTACAGCGATTTCAACGCCACCCCGTCCCACGCGTTCCGACACCGCCAGCACCATCCCCACCCGGCGGCGAGACCCTACGGCAGCGGAGGAGCAGGAGGAGGCTTCCACCACCCACCACCCGTTCACCACCATCAGCCGAGCAGAATACGCTACCACGAGCCGCCGCGTCGCAAGAGCCACGCCAGCGGTCCGAACCCGGGCGACGACGAAGGCGGCGACGGGAGTGCTCACTACAAGGTCCAGGGGCGGAACTTCAAGTCCTACTTCTCCATGGGCTCGTAACCAGAAGTGTGATAAGTGCGCGAATGGACGGCTGGTAGTCTAAAGTTGCGGAGACGGTTTTCTAGAGTGATCCTATTTATACTCATAAATTATGTAGAGACAGCAGAGACGCGAATTCGAACAGTATTTGTGTCTGGCGTCTCGACGTGGCAAAATAAATAATTGTGTGTCATGTGCGTGCGTGCTGCCGAGGGCTCTCGATCTGGATATGTCCGGCATTTTAATATTTTGCTTACTTTTAGGGAGGGGTATGACATGTACATGAGTGCAAAATTTTGCGGTCCGCCCAACTTGAGTATACATTTTGTACTGTGTAAATTTTGACGCTAATTTTGGTTCGGCTTTCCATAGGTCCAAGCATTAGAAAGGACCTCTCGAAAAGTTTGCCCTATTCCTTTGTGTTTGTGTGTGCTATGCAAACTTCGTGGAGTTTATTCGTTGATAGTCACTCATTTGAGTGGAATGAGGAGCGAGCTTGCAATCATTTATTTCTCTAAAGGGTACTTGTGAAGTTTAAAGCAAGTTGGTCTTCATAAGCAGGACCGGCCATGAGTGCTAAGATTGCCGTCGCCGGCCTCCTGAAGTTCATGGGGATGGCCGTGTATTTCGGTCTGTTCGCGTACTTTGTCAGCAGGTCTAACGGCGCTCAGTGCTTGACAGCGGTCGAATTTACATGTAACAAAATCCATTTAAAGAGTGATTATGTCGGCCAAACGCCTCAGCGCTAACAAACTCGGCCTATCGGAGGAGGTCGTCGTGAGCACGGAGATCGAATACCCGTCGATGACTGCCTGCGTCCGTCCGTACCAGGAGGAGGCGTTGAAGGAGGGCAAGATGAAGGACAGATTCTGGGGTATCTCGTATTTCAATGGCAAAAAAAGGTGAGCCTCCGTTGTATGTGTTTTTGGCTTTCAAGTAATCTATTAATTCTCTGGGCCAGAGACCAAGTTGACATGAATGGGCCGCGCAACCGGCCCCCGACTTTCGTCACCTTCGGCGCAATGAATCCCTACTACTTCACATCCGACTGGTGCCTTACGTATAACCCGCAGGTGGCGATCCCGGCCGGCTTCGCTAACAAGGTTTTGGGCACGTATACCTAGTTAATAACCGCCGCCACACGTGGCCGCTGTCTCTTTAACGCAGGTCAGCATGTACATTGACACAAACCAGAGCGGCGCCGTCGACGTCTACGTGCACAACAAGAACCAGGCAAGAAAGTCGTGCCTTAATTCTGGCTGGGATGCGCTGTTTTGTATACCCTCTCACACAGATGTACATCCCGAACCTGAGTGGCGCCTTCGGCACCGCCCACTACAGCATCGTGTTCGACAACTCGATCGAGAGGATTGGCCTCTACCAGTACCTGGAGGTCGGTTTTGTAGAGCGTAAATCGCTCGATCGTCCAACATCAAGGCAAGATCACATTTCCATGTGCATTATTTAGCTATCTAAATCTGCATTCATTCCTATACGTAGGTGCAATTCCTCCTTGAACACGAAGCCGGACGTGTTCGGCTGCCTGCGAAGGCACGTTGAGAATCAGACGCGATGCCGGCAGTTGGGAAATATCACCCACTCGGACCACCTCCCGCTCTGCACCGAGGCCGACGCCAATGCCTTGGTCAAGGCGTCCAAGCCCCTCGCTGACGGCGACAGATTTGAAATAGAGAAAAAGACCGGCTGCTTCGTCGCTTGCTCCAGGAAGATCTACTCCATCAGGCCCTATACGGAGCTGAGGAATGAGGTGAGCGCCGCTCATAGAGCATTACGTAGATCATGTTACGTTGATTTCATTTAGTAGTGATTTCTCCTTTAGGGAAAGCATCCAGGCATTATCTGGATCCACCTGTTCCTGGCGTCCTCAGCCCGCACGGTGACGACGCAGTACGTCATCTACGATGTCAACAGCTTCGTGGCCGACGTCGGAGGATACCTCGGCCTACTGCTCGGGCACAGCCTGCTCGGAATATACAGGGACACGGTCGCCGCGGTGGCCAAAAAGTTGTGTTCGATTATCCACGTATAATGGAACGTTGAAACTATTGCTTCGTTAAATTTAATTCTGCCGGCAAAGCAAATTTACCCAATCTGTAAGCAAAGTCCCCACTCTGTGAAGGCCTATGACTGATTTATGGCTCTTGATGACCCCACTAAATGGTGCTTGTTGCGGGCTATAGTATACGCATGGTAGACATAATTACACGACGTAGCTATTAGGATAGGCAGACCAATCCGTGAAGCAAGAACATGAGTTATGCGCATTTAATGATTAGGCAACAGGACAGCGACGATTGACAGACGAGATACAATGTCCTCGCTAGCTATACCGTCGCTAACGTTGTGAATGTTTAAGGCCATGCAGTAACTTGTGGGACATGACGCGCTTCAGTTCGGCCGCCTTTGTTCTCTCGCTATTTATTGCTGCGGCTAGCGCAACAACGGCGCAGGAGTTGAGCGCATTGAAGGATTCATGCAAGTTTTGGTACGTACCCATTGGTATATTTATCCACGTCTGGTTAATATTCTGATCGATATAGGCCATTTGCAAGTTCGTCTCCGGACTCCGGCCTGCACGAGAATATTAAGGGGTACAGCGCGTCTGCCCTGCCACATCCCGAGCAGGAGGTGTTCGCCCGGATGTCCATCTCTGACGACGTTCGCCTCGACGACCAGAGGAAGACGATCGCGCTCTCAGGACTGTTCTTCATCAAGTACCACGACAAGAGGTATTCAAACTATGTTGCGTGTACTAGTATACCGATATACCTTAATCGACGATCTAGACTATCAATTTCGTCCACCGGTGATTCATGCCTGAAATCTGCCGTCGCCGACAGCCTCGAGACTACGGTCTGCAATGGCACTGCGAAGCTGCAGCGTCCGTACAACTACGGTTCCATCAGGGGGAAGGTCTGGGTGCCTCTGATTCAGAATGTGAAGGCGGTGGAAGGGTGGCATGGGGAAATAGGAGACCAGGCAATACATACTAGATGAACTCTCTCGCTAATAGTGCGTTCTTAAGTTGCAACTAAAATATTTTCTGTAGATGATGGCACGTATTGACGGCTGCACCGGCACCGTCTACCTCAGGGAAACAGTTCGGTTCACCGCGTCGTGCCCACTCAACTACAAGTGGTATCCATTTGATTTTCAGGCAATACAATTTTACTTTAATGTTAAGGCCTCTCTCTAAACATGTTAATTTATTTCCTAGATCTGTACCATTCTTTTCTGGCTGAGGACCTACGAGGGGCAGAAAGTCACCCCCGTGCTCTCCTGGCATCCTCGACCTGGGCCTCCGTGGGTGGAGCGTTTCGAGCACCACGGCGACGACGCCGGTGAGCACGACAAGAACTTCATCCGGTCGGGCTTCGTCTACAGGCGGGACGGAAACTGCACCGGTTGCAGGAAAGACCTCCTCATGATGTCGTTCATGTTCGAGGTAACAATGACAGCTGGCACATACGTATACTGGTAGAAAATGTGCATATGCGTCCGGAACGTTTTCAGCGTAAGCAGACCAGCTACATGATCCAGACAATCCTGCCCTCTATCATGATGGTTGCCATCAGCTACGGATCGCTCTTCATACCTCCGACGGAGGTGAGCAGAGCGAAAAGTTATTGAACAAAGACTATAAAAGTGCCACTTAATTGTCTGTAGGTTCCTGGTCGAATGACACTCACCATCACGAGGTAAAGATTATTCTTTTCGGTTGGGTTGCCATAAGAATCCGTACTTGATCCCAGTACTCTGACGCTGGTCTCGATGAGCACGGGCCTGTTTCGCAGCTCGCCGCGCACTTCCTATCTGAAGGCGATAGACGTGTTTCTCTTGGTCTGCTTTTCCTTCTCGGTCGTCGTGCTCGTCGTCTTCTGTTCTGTGATCTATTTGAACGGCGAGGAAAAGGCTAAAAAGGTGGTGCGTGTTGTACGAGGGAGACATGTCAAAACCTTGATTTCAGACCGACTCCGCTAAACCCAAAACTCAGATGATGCCGCGTAGCTCTCAGAGGTAAGGGAAAGACTACGTATAGTGCTAAGTACAGGAAAATAATGTCTGGATATCACTATAGAGCTTTGAAGTTGGAGCGACACTCGCGCATTGTCCTGCCCCTGCTGTTCTCCGCCTTCACCCTGATATTCTTCGCCACAGTATACGCGTTCGGTGCGAGCGAGGTTGACAAGCTCGACGGGTATACGGTGGAGCCAATGGCAGTCAAGGAGAGATCGCTAACCACAGTAGGATGATCGGATGGACTTTATTAATTAAATAGCTTTGATTACTCTATCGCGTAAAGTTCATGTATGATAATAGGCATAATCATTTTCAATCAAGCCGTGGACTTCTTCCGCGGCTTATAACAGCACTCTTCCCAGTCTGGCCAGTACTTCTCCTTGGTCCTCTCGATGAATCCCAGCAGGTTTCCACAGTCGCCCTTGATCGCCTCCCTGATGTAGTGGCCGTCCTTGTTCTGGAAGTAGGCCACGGCCACGTGGCCAAAGAGGCTGCAATCGGCAACACTGGGACTGCTGCCGAAGAGGTACTGCTTGTCATCCAGCAAGTTAGAGAAGGCCTTCAGGTCGCCCAGGGTGAGTGCCTTTAGCTCCTCGTGGCTATGCCTGCCCACCCCGTGCTGGTAGGTCTGCTTCTTCAGAGCCTTGACCAAGTAGTTCATGATGGGACCGTGCAGGAACTTGGGGACCTTGGACGGGAACTCCATCAGGTCTGGGACGTCCTTGCATTCGTTGACGACGCACAGGTCGAGGAGGACAAGCCAGTAGAACCTGTCGTCCAGGGCGACCTGCAGGGTCCTCGCGACGGCCGCCTGTTCGGGACTCAAGCTGGTGTTCAGTCTCCCTCGGGTCTCCTCGAAGTGCTCGATGATGAACTGCGAGTCGGACATGTCCCTATCCCCGCCGATGGTTACCCAAGGGACCTTGCCTTTCGGCCCGGGGTAGCTCTTTGTGACCGGCTTGTACTCGACGTTGGCCATCCTAAGGTACGTCTCCAGCTTGAGTATGAACGCGGACGCGCTCGGCATCGGCTTTGCGCGCGGCATCATGTGTACGACGACCGAGTCCGGCCCCAGGGCCTTCCAAGTCTCCCTCAGCGCCGGGGTGATCTTCGGACGAAACATATTGACAAGGTACAAGCCCCTGGGCCTGGCCTTATATTATACGTATATACGCAATCGGCAACGGCAAGTGTATCAAGTAGCAATGTCAGCTAGCCATCGCTTCTCTATCGTTACCGGATCGAGATTGAGAATCCAGCACCAGGCTCACAGCACGCACAGGGTCTACATCTACAACCGCGCCCTCTGTCTCGGTCGTTCTTACAATTTGGACTTGCTCCTTGGTGGAGCTCATAACTTGCTGTAAGCAGAAGTAATAAATTACTAAAGAGACTCCTCCTTTTTCTTTGCCTCCTAATTATTGGAATGACAAAAAATGCTCCGGAGAAATCGTGGATCGTATACACGTCATAATTTTCGTCGCGTACATTGCTGCCATCTCTGGGCGGAACCTTGGCAGGCTTGGCTTAATAATGTAAACAAGTCGGGACTGTCGAACTCGAAGCTAGTTAAGCCAGTCAATTTATGCGTATTATAACGGCGTTGCGCGTCGCGTATTACGCAGAATAATAATTGGGGACAGACACCCCTTGCCTTCCTTCCTTCCTTCCTTCCTCCGTGATGTCTTCTGGCATGTCTCGCCTGTTCCGCTCCCTGACGCTGTCTTCCGGCTCCCACTTGAACCGAGACGGCGGCGTCGGCGGCGCCTCCGGCTCCGATGCCCCCGACGGGATCGGGACGGCCTCGCTCACGCCTGCACTGGGACTCGGCGACGAGGACGACGACAGCGACTGGCTCGACGCAGGTTTCGCGTCAGACGACCACCACCTGATGGCCGTCTACCACTTCGCCAACGTCCTCGCCTTCGAGTTCGGGCACGACAAGGCAAAGGAGACGATCGTAGGTGACCTGATCGCGTTCTTCGACGCTTTGCTCAACATGTTTTGCTTCAGGAGCGCGACCAGCGCGACTGTCTCCGCACCGTAGGCTCCCCGTTCGCCGTCTCCAAGTGGCAGCAGTTCTTCGGAGTGCTGGCGCAGTTCGCCGCAGCAGAGAAGCAGTACATGGCCATGGGATTCCTTGCGCCGAAGGGGTTCCTTCGACGAGAGGCAGGAATACGGTCAAATTGAATGGTTTAACCCATGTAACTTAATTCGTTCGATCCCCATGCAGAACTCCTTGAAAACGATATACGAGTCGATGGCATCTGAGCTGGAGAAGCTGGACATGTACGACGACATGCCCGTGCTGGCGGAGCTCTCCTCGCTGCTGCGCTTGGCGGCCAAGACGAGGCTCAAGTTGATCGCCTTCTACGAGAGATTGCATCAATTGGCGTCGGCATCAGCGGCAGCGACGGCAGCCTCGGCGGTCAGACACCAACAACAGCAACAGCCTACCCGCCAGCGTTTCATCGACTTTTCCGGCCTGCGGAAGGAGCTCCGGGACATCGTCGCTCTGCATGACCTCGAGTACCACGGCTGTCTGCGGCCGCTTAGGTCCCTGCTGAGGCAGGAGTGCATCATCGTCGGTGGATATCTTGGCTGCCTAGCAGAGCTCGATCACTGGAGGTTCAACATTGCCCTGGCACCGGTAATTATAAAGCCACTTTAGGGGAGTTTCTCTAGCTGACAAAGCCCTAGCTGTGATACATGACTCAGATGACCGAGGCGAAACGCACCTACGACAAGTGGGTGGAAGCCATTCGCGTGTGGAGAGACTCCCACAAGGCGTCTGCCGGCTACGGCGGCGTCCTCGGCAGCCTCGTGATGGGCGGCGAGCCGGCCGAGCCGCACCTCTTCCAATGGATGGGGCGACTCAGGGCCGCGGTCAGCGCAAAGTACACGCTATACTTCTACCAGAGGTTGGAGGCCGCAGCACCGTCGTCTCAGATGTTCACAGAGAAGTTGCAGCAGTCGGGCGTCGTGAACTATGCACAAAAGTAAACGCACATTACACACCCGAATTGTCTCCCAACTTAAGGTTCCCTTTCCTAGATTGCAACACTTTCAAAAGCGCCAGGACGCTCTTCACGTCGGCCTGATCTTCGACGGCGCCTCCGACTCCACCTACACGGGACCTGGATTCCAGATAGCGTCGAGGGGAGGAGGATTGGACGGCGGCTGCGCGTTTCCACCTTCGAAGCGTCCATCCGGCATGGACCTCTACCCGTCGGCATTCTTCTGCCCCGGGGACAAAGAGCACCTGTCCCTGATGAAGAAGCGCCACTGGCCCAGCCTCGTCATGACCATCGCAGGGATGTCGGAGGGCGGCGGCGGAGACAATTCGGGGAGGGACGTCGAAGAGGCCAGGGAGGGCGGCCGACGATGTACTGTCTACGTCTACGATCAACGAGTATTCATATTCATATTGCATTTAATTTTCCTCATTTTAACTTTGCACTTTATGCTAGACGAGGGTCACGTACTTTGTTCACCGCGTGGACCCGTTCATGTACCTCATCGCCGTGTTCGACTACCACAGGTCCGAGGCGGATCCCGCCGTCAGGGGATTCCTTACCGATGTGGGAGGAGACCTCAGGTGTGCCAGGGTGCTGGCATCCATCAAGCCCGGAAACAAATGATTTGTCAGAAGGAAGAAAAGTCAGAATAGGCGATATACTCGCCCTAGTACATGTTCATGTAGTAAATACTGTCCAAAATCGACCCTTAATTCATATGCGGGCCGGTATATCGACCGCCATGTAAGAATTCGTGACACAGTGAATACCTGACGCTGCCGAGGGCTCCCCTCGAACTCGCATACCTGGCATCGTATTCTTTATTGTCACCTGCAAGCATTAAGTGAAGATGCGATACTTTAGTAACTTTACATTAACTTTTATTTGCCTTGTACTATAGCAAGATCTTATGCATTTTGCCAATTTTCCCTTGGACAGGACACAAGAAAATACTCCATACGTATTTAATGCCGCGGAACACTGAACGAGCGATCTTCAAGCAACCCTTCAAAAGGTAAACACATTCCTAACTCAGCAGATATATTTGCCCGACTGCTCCGAGGAGTTTCGGGCGCCGTCCGTCATGGAGGCCACCCAGTTGGCCTCCGAGGTCCGCAAGTGGCTGGTCGACTCCGGCGTCCTCCGCGAGATGCACGCCAGTCTCAGGGCGAAGATGATACACAGGATTCTAGACAAAAGCAAGGAGAAGAAGGACTCGGCAGAGAGCAAGAAGAGAGTGTGCGGTGCCCGCCAGTCCGCCTTCAACTCGCTCGTCCTCGAATTCCTGTCGCGGTCGCGGCGATGGTACTCCGCGGCGGTGCTCGCGAGGGAGGCCGACGGAGAGTTTGCCGCCGGCAGGACGAGGGTCGCCGAGAACGGAGATGCCGAGACCGAGAAACTCTCAGAGGAGCAATTAGAGGCAGTCCTGGCAGCATTGCAATGGCCGAGGCAAGTAACAGAACCTGATTGACCTGTGAAGGAACTATTAGAATCTAGATGCTTTCATAACAGGCGGCTGAACAACGACTCCCTTCGCGTGAGCTACTACGGCCGCAAAGAGAAGAGTCTGCTAGAGGCGATTCTTGACGGCGCCGACGCCGCAGCGTCCGTGAAGAACACGGAAAATGATATCGAGATCTATCAGCGCCTCGAGGCCGTAGAGAAGGCGATCTCGTCGTCGGCCGGCGCCAACAGGCCGATCGACTCGGCCTCCGTGAAGCGGAAGGTGGAGCGTCTGCGGAGGAGCGTGGAGACCAGCTTGAGCGAGAGCACGGTCACGACGAGGAGGAGCAGCAGGACTCGCAGCGCCTCTCCGAGCCGCCGAAACAGCAACAGCAGAAGCGAATCGTCCGAGGTGGAGGACATGAGGCGCCGGCTCCGAGCCGCCCACGAGGAGTTGGAGTTGGCGAAGGAGGCGAGCCGGGCCGAGGCGGCCGACCTGAGGACGATCATAAGGCTGCAGCAGGAGGAGCTCGAGCGGCTCCGAGAGGACATCCCCGTGGACGCCAAACCCGTCGATCAAGAGCCGCCTCCTCGGCGAGAGACACCAGCTGATGAAGGCCGCGACGTCGGGCGGTTCGTGCGCCAAGTGCGGTCCCGAGTGGACTTGCTCTACCAGAACAGCACCTCCATAGACAGAGAATTCAGCTCGGTGCACACAGCCTGAGCATAGTCCAAACTCTAAACAAAAAAGTAACATACGTAAAGTCGTAAACTACTGTAAACTAGTCCGTCCATTTGTAATATTCGATCTCAATTACATCTGCGAAGTGCGTACATGCAAGATGTCTGTTTAAACTCGCCTTTAAAAACTTTTCACTGCCTCTTTTGCAGCCATGGCCCTTTCGCACATGCAGAAATATGGCGTCGTCTATGGCATGTCGGCCCTCATCATCGGCGGCCATTTGGCCTGGATGAAGCTGCAAGACAACCCCGAAC
>JAAUYK010172840.1_pt1 | contig 11783 bp, 10 predicted proteins | sample 7278021 | NCBI WGS metagenome assembly JAAUYK01 (sample SAMN14350223, study PRJNA611818) | marine sediment metagenome | isolation source: surface marine sediment (1.8m) | place: French Polynesia: Moorea | collected 2018-08
CGGGTAGAGGGCGTTTAGCAGCGAGCGCGCCAAGATCTGGTCGGGGGACGACATGGCCCCATTCATTTCATTGAAGACAACCCCTTTGAAGACCAGGTTTTCCTTACCCTGTTCGTCCGTCTCGAAGTCGAAGCGATGGCCCTCCTGGCGAAAGCTGGCCTCTTCCAGACGGGGAAAGAAAACGGCATCCAGATAGACATCCATCAAATTGTAGAAGTCTTTGCGATTCTGGGTCGCAAACGGGTAGAGGGTCCAATCCGAGGCCGTAAAGGCGTTCATGAAGGTGCTCAGGCTGCGTTTGAGCATGGCGAAAAAAGGGTCGCGCACCGGATATTTGTCCGAACCGCACAGCACGGTATGTTCAAGAATGTGGGCCACCCCGCTCGAATCGCGCGGAACCGTCTTGAGCCCCACGCCGAAGGCATTTTCTGTATCGTCACGGCTGATATGAATATAGCGGGCCCCGGTGGGCTTGTGGGTGAGGGCATAATAAAACCCGCCGATCGCGGTCAGGGGCAGGGCGTTATCGATGGTGAAACCGCTGCGGTCGGCTTTGGCCTGCAAATCTTCATTCAAACGATCCTCTGGTGCTGCATTCATATATAGTCCCTTTCATCGGTGAAATGTCGGTGCCCTTATCAACCAGGAAGCGGCGGGCCGGCGTGATGCAATCGCTCGCTGAGAGGGCCCTGTCAACCGCCCTGGGGCGCACCGGCGCGGCTTATGGGGTTGAACCGGTGCCAGATCCGCGTACCCTTATATGGCGGTATAGATGCCACGACTCTGGCGCTTTATTTTTTCAAGCTTGTTGAGCCGAAAGATGATGTTGCGGATTTTTTTGTCGTCAAATCCGGTTTTGGTTTGAATGTGTTTGAAGGAGGCCCCGTTGCGTGAACGCTTGATGACATTGTAGACGGTATCCATGGCTGTGGCGGCACCCCTCGTACTGCGGCTGGAAGCGGCGGCGGTGCGACCAGTCCCCGAGGCCGCTGTGGATCGGATCAATTTTTCCAACTGGGTGATCCTTTTTTCAATCCGATCGAAGTCCTTTTTGGTGGGAATTTTGTAATGCTGCAGAAAAAATTTAACCATGGCATCGAAACTGATCGGTTTTCCCTTTTTGCGCGTCATTTATTCCTCTCTTTGATTGCGGCCGGTATCGGACGTCGATGAGCATTGAACAGGAAAAAAATTACCAATGAACGCGTTAAAGTCAAGCCGGCTTGCCCTTGCTAACCCGAAGAATCGACAGCAATTTTTAACGATCAAGCCTTGAGGGAAATGCTTGCGGCATGACTCGCCGCAGTTGGATGGCAGCCGTATCCTCGGCGCAGAGCGCGTCGCGAACCCGATCGGGTCGGGTCGTGCGAAACGTATCGGGTTGCCGTCCGCGTGTATGCAACCACGGCACCGGGGCTTGAAAGACCGTCGTTATCCGTATTAGAGGAGCCTGGACAAAGAACAATGATCGGAAACGGGCACCCGAAGATGGATATGTCACGCTGCCCTTTAGGGTCCACAATAGGGCTTAACGCTGCGTTCCCGGCTCGTCGCAGCGCTGCGCGGAGGGGAACTTCCGCATGCCCCGCCCACTGGCGAGCGGCCCAGGATAACGCCTGATGATACCACCGCGCACACTGCTCCAGTCCCGAGGATTGCGGGCCCGCAAACGTCTTGGGCAGAATTTTCTGACCAACCCGGCGATTGCCGAAAAAATTATCGCCCAGGCGGCCGTCGGCCCCGGCGACGTCGTCCTGGAGATCGGCGCCGGTCTGGGGGCCCTGACCATACCGGCCGCCCGCAGTGCGCATGCGGTCGTCGCCGTGGACAAGGATCCGCGGATATTCGATCTCCTGCGGGCGGAACTGGCCGCACGCAACCTCACCAACGTCGAACTGGTCGAGGCCGACTTTCTCAAGTTGGACCTGAAACGCCATCTGCCCGCAGGGTGCGGGCCGCTGATCGTTATCGGCAACCTGCCCTACAATATTTCCTCCCAGATCCTCGTGCGTCTGATTCAAAACCGGCAGCGCGTCCGGCGGGCCGTGGTGATGCTGCAGAAAGAAATGGCCGAGCGCCTGCTTTCGGCACCTGGAAGCCGCGACTATGGCCGCCTGTCCGTCATGCTGCAGTATTGCGCGGATCTAAAAAACGTGATTGCCGTTGACGCCACCCAGTTTTTCCCGCGCCCGCAAGTCGGTTCGGTGGTCATCGAAGCGCGTTTCCACCGTCGGCCGAAGGTGTTGGCGGACAACGAAAAGCTTCTCTTTGAGGTCGTCAAAGCGGCCTTCGGGCAACGCCGCAAGACACTGCGCAATGCCCTGCGCGGCAGTTTTTTAGACCTGTCGGCGGCGCTTATCGACCGCTGGTTGGCCGCCGCCGCGATCGATCCCCGCCGTCGCGCGGAAACGCTGGATGTGGCCGAGTTCGTAACGCTCAGCAACTGGCTGCATCATCACCTTGCAGCCGGCGATTGACATGCATAAAAAAATCAAATAAAAGCGTCTTTTTTTTTACGGAGCGACGCGCGCATCCCTTATGGCGGTCCCCTGACGGGACCCGCGGCACGGGGGGCCGCGTTTTTCCCACGCGCAGATCGATAATTGTATGTGGTAAGTGAAAAGAGATGCCCATGGACAAGATGACGGATGCCAAAATTCGCGCCTGGCTAAAAGAAAACGACCCATCGATATTAGACGCCTACAATCGCTATCTGGAAGGGGCGCTGGCGGTCCTCGGCCCTCCTTCAGGCGATACGTCCACCGGACCGGAACCTCTGAGAGTATGGCTATTTAATCATTATCCGGAAATTCTGGATAAAATTTCAGTGGTTTAACCGCCGGACCGGCCCACCGAGCAATACTCACCCGGCACCATGTGGGGGGTGCCGCCGCTTCACGGGTCAGTAACAATTCCCGCCGGGGATAGCATCCGGCAACCCTTCGAAATGATTGCCGGACGCGTTTTCACCCTCTGGTTACCGGCGCTGCGGCCCCTGCCGCCAACCCATCCACTTCCCGATTCGCCTTGTCCGAACATGCGATCAGGACGTGGCGATTTGCACTCGCCCCGAATATGTGATTGAACATTAATGATAATCGACACAATCAGGCTTTACCGGACCTGACCAAACAACGGGCCCTGCATTACCGGCCCGTGACCTGCCGCCGTCTGGTAACGATCGGAAATGCAGGTCGCCCAGGGATGCAGAGACCCTGGTTGCGAAATGGCCGGCCGATGCCCCTTGACGGTCAGGCATAAATATACAGCGGGCGCCCATTTGAGGGTCCGCCTTCGGCATCAGGATCAATCTTCGATGACGCTAATTACAGAACGGCGAAACAAATACCGGTTCTTAACGCAACTGGACGTCCCCGAAGAAGCGGCGCGCACCGGTCGTGCCAACCGCAGGGGGCGTGCCCGCCTTCGCCTGCCCATATGGCTGCAGTTGTCCCTGATGACAGTCTTCCTGGCGCTCATCGTCATCTACATGCTGAGCTATTTCTTTCTGAACCGTCAGAAGGCCCAACTTCATCAGCAGGCCGTCCAGCGCGGCATGCTGACGTTGAGCCAATACGCCCAACAGGCGCGCCTGCCCCTTGTCGAGAAAAACGATCTGCCGCTCAACACGCTGATCAAGAACGCCACCAAAATCGAGGGCCTCGTGCTGGCTTATATCGTGGATAATACCGGCATGATAAGGGCCCACACCGAAATCGATCGCCTGCACACGCCCGCTGTCGTATGGCTGGGCCACGAGCGGGAGGAGCGTGATGGTGAAACCGTTTATTTCAATACGGTATCCGAAACCGGCGAGCCGCTGTTGATTCTGCGACGTTCGATCTGGTTTCAGGAACGGCTTCTGGGGCAGATTTATATCGGCCTCTCGCTCGATCACATCCAGAAAGTCATCCGCGAGGATCAGCTTTCGATCCTGATGATGATTCTGCCGCTGCTCGTGATCGGTGTGCTGGTGGCGGTTTCGCTTGGATTCTGGTTCTCCCGGCCGATATCGCATCTGGCCCAGGCCACCGACGAAATCAGCAAGGGCAATTACACCTACCGGATCAAGCTCAAACGCAATGATGAACTGGGGCATCTGGCCAGGGCCTTCAATCATATGAATGCCGAACTGCTCCAGAAGGATCTGATTCAGAAGCGTTTTGGCAAATATGTCGGGCTGGAAGTGGCCGAATTGATTTCCAACCAGCCTGAAAAAGACTGGTTGAAGGGTAAACGTTGCGAGGCTTCCATCGTTTTTACCGATATCCGTGGCTTTACCCGCCATGCCGAAACCCTCGAACCGGAGGATCTGGTCGAGCAACTGAATGTCTATCTCGAGATCGCGGCCGAGGTCATTTCAGTCCACGGGGGCTACGTGGATAAATTTATCGGTGACGCGGTTCTGGGTGTTTTCGGCGTGCCGGTTTCTCAGAACGATCACGCCGATCAGGCCCTGAATGCCGCTATCGAGATGCAGCGGCGGTTCAGCAGCGGCCGGCATGCGAGCAACACCATGCTCCATGCGGTGGGCATCAGCATTCACACGGGAATGGTGCTTTCGGGCAACATCGGCTCCAAGCGGCGCCTGGAATACACGGTTATCGGCGACTCGGTCAATGTGGCCGCCCGCCTCAACGGTGTCGCCGGTCCGGGCGAGATCGTCATCACCCAGAACTGTTACGAAAACATTAAACAAACGATCGAGGTCGAGAAACTGCCGCCTCAGATGATCAAGGGAAGGGTTTCGCCAATCGATGCGTTCCGCATCCCTCAAGGCAATGCCGCGAACTGAAAAGCCCCTTTACGGGCGGTTTTCAAGGGAGGTACGCTTGGCGGTCTGCCTGCCGTTTCTGGTGCTTTGGTTTGCGGCCTGTGCACCCCCGCAACAGATCCGCCCGCCATCCGAACTGCTGGCGATATCGGTCGGTCCCGAAGACAATCTGGACGAATTGGCCCGTCGCTATCTGGGAGCGGCCGACCGCAAATGGATTATCGAAGATTTCAATCGCATTGACGCCCTTCACGACGGCCAGTTGCTTTTGATCCCGCGGGGGAATTACCGGCCGGGCGGGCTTGGCCCTGATGGCTATCAGATGGTTCCCGTTTTGGCCTACCCGGACCTGACGGCGGTAAAAAGCGAGCAGACCTCCCGCATCGTCGATCGTTTTCGCAGCCAGATGCAGTTTCTCCAGTCGGAAGGCTACCATGTCGTCGACATTCGACAACTGGCGGCCTTTATGGCTTTCGACGCCACCCTGCCGCCCAAAACCGTGATCTTGACTTTCGATGATCAGTCGCGGCTGTTCTATGACCTCATCTTTCCGATTCTGAGGACCCTCAAGCTGCCGGGAACCCTCTTCATTGCCCCCCCGGCCGTGGGCGGCGAAGCACAGGCCGACTGGTCTCAACTGCGGGAGATGACGGAGTCGGGGATCAGTATCCAGTACCGTTTTCCCGCGACCGTGGCCGGGACGCTCAAACCATTGCGTTTTCCAGACCGATCCCGGCTGGCGCAGATCGTGGCGACACTCGCCCGCGAACGCATCCAGATTGAAACGAATATTGGCCAGCCCTGCCGCTACCTGGCTTATGCCGGCGGTAAAATGGCGGCCCTGAAAATCATGCTGGCGGAGAAGGCCGGCTTTGCGGGTGGATTCAACCGCTCCGGTGGCAGCAATCCTTTTTACCGCCATCGATTTGCCGTCCAGCGTGAGCCTGTCAGGTGGGATGAGGCGATTGACAGCTTCCGCAAACATTTGGACGTTTTCAAAGATGAGGCCCTGCAATGAGCCGGATGCTTTGCGCCCTATATCTGATCGCCAACCTTCTGTTGCTTGGCTGTGCTACCGACCCCCTGCGTGCCGCCGGTTCACACGAATCGTCTTCGCAGCCGATCATCACGGCCCTGGCCGACAAGGCGGCCGTACACGAAGCCGCCGATGAAATCCAGCTGGCCCTGCTCTGCTGGCGCGGTGTGCTTGAATTTGAACCGGACCACACTGAGGCGCAGTCCAATCTGAGGCGCCTGGAGGATACGGCTGCCGAGCGTGCCCGGAGCAGCTATCTGGCCGGGAAGGCGGCATTGACGCAGAAACGCCCCAAGGATGCGCGGCGCGCCCTGCTGCTGACCCTGCGGCTGGACCCGCAATTTGAGGACGCCCGTCAGCGTCTGTACCAGTTCATGAACCCGCCGGTTTTCAAGTGGTACCGCTTCCAGCCGGGTGAGTCCCTTGCGGATCTGTCGCAAAAATTTTATGGCACGCCCGAAGGTGCCGACCTGATTGCCTTCATCAACGATCTGCCTGAAAACGCTGAAATTCTGGTGCCGCGCATGTTGCGCATACCGTCCCTGGCCGCGCGTCCACCCTATCAGACCCAGAAAACCGATCAGGACCTGGCCCGCGCCCGCAGGCTGTCCAAGGCGGGACGCCACGAGAAAGTGCTGGTTCTCACCGAACGTCTGCGGCGCGCCAATCCCAAACTGCGCGAGGCTGTTCGGCTGGAGAACGAAAGCCGTTTTGTTCTGGGCCAGCGCCTCTACCAGCAGCAGCAGTATCTCCAGGCCAGTGAGATGCTTGACGGTATACAGGGTTCGCATCCGGGACTGGCGCCCCTGCGCGCCAAGCTCAAGGTGGCCATGCAGCGGCAGGCGGAAGTCCATTACCGTGACGGCGTGAAGTACTTCCTGAACGATGAACTCCAGCGCGCAGTTGAAACCTGGCGCTTAACGCTGGCGCTGGACCCGGACCACCAAGAGGCGGCGGCCAGCATTCGTGAAGCCGAGACACTGCTGCAGAAATTGAAAACGGTGGACGAAGAATAAGGACGAAGCCTTTTCACCGATGGGTTCGGAAGCGATACAATTCGGTAAATACACCCTGCTCGACAGAATTGCCTTCGGGGGCATGGCGGAACTCTATCGCGCCAAGATCACGGGTGAGCAGGGTTTCGAAAAGCTCGTCGCCATCAAGAAGATCTACACCCACCTGCATTCACAGGAAGAGATGGTGCAGGCTTTTATCGATGAGGCCAAACTGGCGGCCTACCTCCAGCACGCCAATATCGTTGAAGTCTACGATTTCGGCTGTCTGCAAGACACCTATTTCATCGTTATGGAATATCTGCGCGGCAAGGACCTGCGTTCCATCAGCAACCGTCTTCAGGATGCCGACCGGTCACTGGGCCTCAACAACAGTCTCTTCATTGCCAGTTCCATCTGCGCCGGCCTGGAATATGCCCATCAACTTCCCGATATTGCGGGCAACCCCTTGAATATCGTTCATCGCGACATCAGCCCGCAGAACATCTTCATCACCTACAGCGGTCAGGTGAAGATTCTCGATTTCGGGCTGGCCAAGGTTGCCGGACGTCAATCGGCCACCGAGACCGGCACCCTCAAGGGGAAATTGGCTTATATGGCCCCGGAACAGGCCCAGGGCAAAGCAATCGATCAGCGCAGCGATATCTTTTCGTTGGGCATCATCCTCTATGAAATGCTTTCCGGCCGCCGGATGTACGAAGGGGATACGCTCAAATTGCTGCGCCAGGCCCAGAACCGATCGTTCGTGCCGCCCGAACTGATTATGCCTGAACTGCCCCGTTCACTGCAGGACACCCTGCATCGAATGCTGGCCTTTGTTCCGGCCGATCGTTTCACCGATTGCAGCCAGGTTTTGGGTGCCCTGGAGGGGTGCCAGGCGGATTTCTCCTATCGCAGTCAGGAGCGCCAACTGAGCCATATGGTCTGTGAGCTCTTTGCCGAAGAGAAGAACGTTGAAGAAGAAAAACTGGCGGGACTCCTGCAGGGGGGCGGGGAAGCGCCGCCCAATCCATACGTACGGCCGGACACATCGGTAGCGGGGCGCACGGGCGAAGGGGCCGCCATGCTTTCGGCCGGCGCATCGTTATTCAAGCGGCTCCGGCGCGGCCCGACCACCTGGGTCGTGATTGGCCTTGGTGGCTTGCTGCTGGCCGCAGGTCTGGCATTCTGGCCCCACCGCTCCGCGCCCCCACACCCGCAACCTACCGGCGAGAAAATAGCATTCAAAGCCCGCCCCTACGCCGAAACAGATCGGGTGCCCCCGCGCAAGTCGCCTGACGCCAGCGCGGCAACCGAACAGACCCGCCAAACCCAGCAGGCCCTGGCGCTGATGGACACCGACACCGAGGCGGCACGGCGGATGTGGCGCGAGATCCTGGCCGCCGCGCCAGATAATGCCGAGGCCCACTTCAATCTTGGTTTGCTCTATATCCGTTCCGGGGAATACCAACCGGCCATCGCCGCCTTCCGTACCGTCATCGCGCTTCAGCCCACTATGGCGGATGCGCTGTTCAACCTGGGGTTTGCCTACGCCAAGAGCGGTCAGTACGATCAGGCCGTTGCCAGCTATATCCGCGCCGTGGACTTGAATCCCCCCTACCGGGATGAGGTTCTCTATAATTTGGCGACGGTGTATGAAATCCAGGGGGACTGGCAAAAGGCATTGCAAAAATTACAAATGGCGATAGAATTAAACCCTGATAATGTCCGTGCCCGGGAATACTTTGAACAGGTCAAACGCAAATACCGCAAAACGCCATGATCAGACCCCCCTTCGGCCGCTTCGGCCTCATCCTGGCCGCTATTGCGACAGTCCTTTTAGTGGGTTGCACCGCCTTCAAACAGAGGGTCACGCCCCCACCACCACCCGATGAAGCCGCCCGTCCAGCCGCCGCGCCTCAAACCCAGAAAAGCAAGAACCTGCCCGTCGCCAATTTCCGCAACCGGCAATACTATGTTCATCAGGTTCGCTGGCCGAAGGAGTCGCTTGCGCTGATTGCCCAGTGGTACACCGGCAGCCGGTCCAATTGGAAGAAACTGGCGCGCGCCACCCCCAATCTGCGCGAAAACCGCCTCTATCAGGGGTTTGTGGTTTTCATCCCCCTCGATCTGCTGCAGATCGAAACGCCGATGCCCAAGCAATATGTGCAGCAGCAAGCATCGCCAGCGGTTTCAGCGCCCGCCAAGCGGCCGCCCCAAGACCCAAAGCCCCAGCCCTACGGGCCGCGGCCTTACCCCAAAAAGGCAACGCCCTAGCCCGGCGATCGTGAACCCCCCGTCCTGATGCGGGGGCGGGTCCGGGCATCAGAGGCGTTCCATCAGATCACACAGCAGACGCACGCCAAATCCGGTTCCCCCAGCCTCCGTGTAGGCTTGCGCTTTCTTGGTATAGGCGGGACCGGCGATATCGATATGCGCCCAGGGGGTATCGCCGACAAAGCGCGACAGGAAAAGCGCCGCCACGATGGCACCGCCCCAGCGACCCGGACCGATGTTGCGCATATCGGCCAGATCGCTCTTGAGCAAATCCTTGTAATCTTCCGGCAGGGGCATTGACCAGCAGCGTTCGTGTGTTTCTTCGCTGCTTTGGAGGATCTGGTCCCGCAGGGGCGCGTCGGCACTGAACAGCCCGGCAATGCGATCACCCAGCGCGACCACACAGGCGCCCGTAAGGGTGGCCAAATCGATAATGTGCTTGGGCTTGTAGCGTTTGACCGCATATGACAGGGCATCGGCCAGGATCAGGCGCCCCTCGGCATCGGTGTTGCCGATTTCAATCGTTTGGCCTGAATAGCTGCGAACAATGTCGCCGGGGCGGAAGGCTGCCCCGGAAACCATGTTTTCCACCATCGGCAAAACCCCGACGACGCGTTTTTTAAGGCCCAATTCGGCCGCCGCAACGACGGCGGCGCCGACGGCGGCAGCGCCGGCCATATCAATTTTCATCATTTCGATGGACCCGGTCGGTTTGAGATTGAGCCCCCCGGCGTCGAAGGTTACGCCCTTGCCCACCAGCACCAGGGTTTCACGACTGCGCGGCGGCTTGTGGTCCAGGATCAACATTTTGGGTGGATGGCTGCTGCCGGCCCCCACTGCCAGGAGCGCTCCCATCTTCAGACGCTTGAGTTGAGTGGCATCCATGAGGGTCGCTGTTACCCCGGCCTGGCGGGCCGCCCGGGAGATCAGCCGGGCAAGTTCGCGGGGTGTTTTGGCGTTGGCCGGCAGGTTGACCCAGTCGCGTGCGAGGGTTGTCCCCCGCGCGATTTTTTCAATCCGTGCGAGGATGGGCCGCAAGTTGCGGTCCTTGGCCCCCGCCACCATGAATCGGATGCTTTTCAGGGGAACCGTCTTGGTCACAGACTTGTAGGCCGTCAGCGTGTGATTGGCCAGATAGGCCCCTTCCGCCATGGCTGCCAGAGCCCGTTCGGGCCGCAGGACATCGGGCAGATTGGTATCCGGGACCGCCAACACGGCATGCCCGGGTTGGGCGTGCCAGGCGTGACGGATGCTCTTGCCGGCGGCCTGGCGCAGGCCCTCGGCGGTTAGATCCAGGGAGGATCCCAGTCCGGCGAATACGATCCGTTGGGTCTGAAGTCCTTCGGGTTGATAGAGATCGAGAAGTTCTCCCGCGCGGGCGGTGAACGTGCGAATGCCCTTTGTTTTTTCGATCAGGCGGACCAGCGATGCCTCGCGGAACAACACCCGGTCTTCACACAGGGGTACAACCAGCGTTTCGGTTTTGAGTTGGGGCAAGCGTTGCGATGTGAGCTTCAGCATGATCACAATCCTCCACTTTCAGGACAGGGTCAGTTGTTTAAGCTGCGAGAGGGCCTCCCACGAAAAAGCCTCGCTCTGGCAAGGAAAGATGGCGTTGTTGGTATAGATCGGGTCGGCCTCCAGATCGTAGCGTGAAACCGCCACCGCCCGCTGCCAGAGTGATGTGTGGGGAATAGGGGTATAGTAAGCCAGAATCGGGCGAATGCCCATGGATTTGACCGTCTGAATCGATTTCTCGAGATCTTCCCGGCGCTGATCGGGCAGGCCCGCCAGGAGATAGGCGCCGACCTGGCGGGCGCTGAAGCCCGCTGCCCTTAGATTGCACGCGGTCATTTCGAACTCGCGGAGGCCGACCTTGTGGTCCATTCGATGCCCGGGAGCGTCGTTGGCGGTCTCGAGCCCCAGCCGCACCGTTTCGAAGCCCGCCCTGTGCATCAAAGCGGCCATGGCGGGGCTGATTTGACGGATGTGGAGCGCGTTGGGGGTATGAAAGCGCAAGCCTTGGGTTTTCTGCACCAGGGCTTCCAAAAGGGGCAGGGCATGGCGCTCGGCGTCGATCAGGAGGGCATCGTCGTAGAACACAAAATCCCGCACGCCGGGGCGCCGGTGCCAGTGGATGATTTCGTCTGTCACGGCCAGCGGGTCCCGGCGCCGCCGTTGGGGCTGCAACCGGTGCGAGGCGCAGTAGTCGCAGCGGAAGGGGCAGCCCACCGAGGTCAGCAGGGGGGCATAGGCAATGTGGTTCTGCAAATCGAAAGCCGGGTAGGGCCAGGCATCCAGATTGTCGAAGTCAAAAGCCGCCGCGACCCTGTACCCGGTGTGGTCGGCAAGGAGATCCAAAAGCATCGGCCCGGCGGCCGGTCCGGCCACGACTTCATCCGCGTCGATGGTTGCTTCGGCGTGCGCCCGGCAGAGGGTGGCGTAGATGCCGCCCAGGATGACCGGCGTCGCTGGAAAAATCTTTTTTATGGCTCTCACCGTTTCCGCCACGCCGGGGTCCCAGTAGGTCATGATCGAGGTCACCAGGACAAGGTCCGGCGGTGACCTCGATCATGACCTACTGGTACCCCGGCGTGGCGGAAACGGTGACAGCCGTAAAAAGGATTTTTCCGACGACCCCGGTTATCCTGGGCGGCATCTACGCGACCCTCTGCCGGGCGCACGCCGAAGCAACGATCGGCGC
>JAAUYK010054368.1_pt1 | contig 11777 bp, 9 predicted proteins | sample 7278021 | NCBI WGS metagenome assembly JAAUYK01 (sample SAMN14350223, study PRJNA611818) | marine sediment metagenome | isolation source: surface marine sediment (1.8m) | place: French Polynesia: Moorea | collected 2018-08
GAGCATCCGCAGGATGCTGGCCGCCGGGACGAAGACCCGCTCGTCGGGGTCGAAGCCGAGCTGCTCGTTGGCCTCCAGGGTGTCGGCGCCGCGGTCCTGCAGGCCATAGGCACGCAGCTTGTTCGCCAGTCCGATGCCCCGGCCCTCCTGCGCCAGGTACAGGAGCACGCCGCTGCCGGCCTCCGAGATGGTCTTGATGGCGCCGCGCAGCTGATCCCCGCAGTCGCAGCGCAGGCTGCCGAGCAGGTCGCCGGTCAGACACTCGGAATGCAGGCGGACCAACGCCGGTGCATCCGGCGCGAGGGTCCCGATGACGATCGCCAGGTGCTCGAAGCCGCCGTTGCGCGGCCGAAAGGTTATGATCTTCGTGTTCTCGGCGTCGAACAGCGGCACCCGCGCCTCGGACACCCGGTCCAGGGCCTCTGCGGAAGCGATCCGGTATTCGCTGACCGCGGCCGCCGGGACCCGCAGTATCTCGCCGGGCAGCGACGCCTCGACCTTCGGATCGATCTCGCAAATCGCGGCCGCCGGCAGAAGGTGGGCGAGCTTGGTCAGCTCGATCGCCGCTTCCGCGAGCTCATCGGCCGTCTCAGCGGCTGCCGTGATCCCGCCGAGGGTATCGCTCGCAATGGGCTCCGGCAGCATGGGATCGGCAAGCGCCCGCAGGGCCTTCGCCGAGGTGCCGGGCGTGGACAGGCAGAGCACGCTGCCGCCCGGCGCGGTATCGGAGGCCAGGCCCAGGGCCGCGGCGCGGCGCCGGGTCAGGGCAAGGCGGGGCTCCTTTCCGGCGAGGCGGCGCTGCTCTTCCAGCCCGGCGGGCGTCGCCAGTTCCGCGGAGGCGATCAGGGCGTGCCGGCCCTCGGCGCCCAGCAGCACCAGAGGCCGGCCGCGCCGAAGCTCGCCGATCGCACGGTCGACCCTGCGCAGCGGGAGTTCTGGCGTAACTGCCTCAGATTTCAGCGTTTTCAGCATCTCCGGTCCTGCGACTTTACGAGATGTGGCGCCCCGTGTCACCTTCAACTCCGGTCGGGGCCGACTCCGCCGTCGCTCCGCCCCACGATGCCCGCCGGCCGCTCCCCTCGCGGTCCGTCGGCTAGGAATGGCGCCATCTTCGCGGCACCCCACCTTTGAGGCACCCATGTCTGATAGGGTTTACCTGGACTACGATCAAGCTCAGCTCGACGCCCAGATCAATCTGCGCGCCCGCTGGCCGGAACACGAGGCCTACTTCGCCAAGTGGGCGGGGGAAAGCGCTGCGTTCCGGGCCGAAAGGGCAGGCCGGCTCGATCTCCGCTACGGGCCGACGGCCGGCCAGAGCCTCGACCTCTTTCCGGCCGGTGGCGGCCCGGCGCCCCTGATCGCCTTCATCCACGGCGGCTACTGGCAGGCTCTGGACAAGTCGGATTTCAGCTACCTCGGTGCGGCCTTTCTGGACCAGGGAATCGCCTATGCCTCGCTCAACTACGACCTGGCGCCCGAGACCAGGATCGGCGAAATGGTGGCGCAGGTCCGCCGCGCCTTTGCCTGGCTGCAGGCCGAGGCGCCGTCCCTGGGCATCGATCCGCGGCGCATTCTCGCCCTGGGCCATTCCGCGGGCGGCCACCTGGCGGCCATGGCCTTGGCGACCGACTGGCAGGCGGACTTCGGCCTGGCAGAGCCGGCTCTGGCGGCGGCGGGCTCGATCAGCGGGATCTACGACCTCGAGCCGATGCGGCTCTGCTACCAGCAGCCGGTGCTGCAGATCGACGCAGCGACGGTGCGTGAGATGAGCCCGCTGCGGATCGCGCCGCCGCCGGGCGCGCCCGTGGTCTGCGCGGTCGGCGGCGAGGAAACCGATGAATTCCTGCGTCAACAAAAGGCATTCGCCGCCGCTTGGCGCGGCGAGGGGGCCGAGCTGGAAGAGCTGGTGATCGAAGCCCAGACCCACTTCTCTATCCTCGATCTCCTGCTCGAGCCGGAGCATCCGCTGACCGCGCGGCTCATCGCGCTGGCGGCAGGCCTTGTCAAGTCCAGGGGCCCGGCGCCTTGAACCGTTCAGCAGCGAGTGATATCTGACACGGTTAAGACCGCGCGGTGCGATGGCGCCAGCCGGGCCCGGAGACAACCGGGCCTCGTTGTCGTCAATTGGTTATCGAAGTCGCAGGCGCCGAAGGGCGCGGAAGGGCGCGGGTCAAGGGGAATGCGGATCGGCAGGCCATGAACGCGACACCAGGCAAGAAGATCTTGCTCGTCGACGACGACGAGGCGCTTCGGCAATCCCTGAGCGAGCAGCTGCGCCTGCACGAGGAGTTCTCCACCGTCGAGGCCGGCAACGGCGGCGATGGCCTGGAGATCGCCAAGCAGGAGTATTTCGACGCCATCCTGCTGGACGTCGGCCTTCCCGACATGGACGGCCGGGAAGTCTGCCGCCTGATGCGCCGCAATGGCGTCAAGTCGCCGATCATCATGCTGACGGCCGCCGAGTCCGATGCCGATACCATCCTCGGCCTCGACGCCGGCGCCAACGACTACGTCACCAAGCCCTTCAAGCTCGGCGTCCTTCTGGCCCGCTTGCGGGCCCAGCTGCGCCAGCACGAACAGAGCGAAGATGCCGTCTTCACCATCGGGCCCTACACCTTCAGGCCCAGTGCCAAGCTTCTGGTCCACGGTGAGACCAAGAAGAAGATCCGCCTGACCGAGAAGGAAACGGCGATCCTGAAATACCTTTATCGGACAGGGAACAAGGTGGTCGGGCGCGACACGTTGCTGGGCGAGGTCTGGGGCTACAACGCCTCGGTCACGACCCACACCTTGGAGACCCATGTCTATCGCTTGCGCCAGAAGATCGAGCGGGATCCGTCGAACGCCGCGATCCTGGTCACCGAGCCCGGCGGCTATCGCCTCGCCCCCTGAGTTCGAGTTTCGGGGTACCCTGTTCCACTTGGGTCCATCATAAGAGTATAAGTGGGTCTTGCGCCTCTCACCGGGCGTGTCATGCTGCCGAGGGGTCACCTTTAGGGCGGGTGCCGCCGGCCAATAACTTGGAGTGAAGAAGGGCAGCCCCTTGGACGATGACTTTCTGCTCCGCTTCTGGGGCGTACGCGGCTCGATCGCCTGCCCCGGGCCGGACTACGCGCGCTACGGCGGAAACACCTCCTGCATCGAGGTGCGTTGTGGCCCGCATCTGCTGATCCTGGATGCTGGCACCGGCCTCAGGGAGCTGGGCAACAGCCTGAACGGCGGCCCACCGCTGGAAGCCGACATCCTCCTGACCCACACCCACGTCGATCACATCACCGGGATTCCGTTCTTCGCCCCCTTCTTCGACCAGCGGAACCGCCTGCGGCTCTGGGCCGGCCATCTGCTGCCGCAGCGCATGCTGCACGAGGTGCTAAACAAGTACATGGCGGATCCGCTGTTTCCGGTCCCGACCTCGATTTTCGGCGCCAACGTCACGTTCCACGATTTCGAGGCCGGCGAAGTGATCGCGCCCCGGCCGGACCTCAGCCTGAGAACCGCCGCGCTCAACCATCCGAACGGTGCGACCGGCTATCGCCTGGACTACAACGGCCGTTCGGTCTGCTACGTGACCGACACCGAACACGTGCCCGGCAAGCTGGACCAGAACATTCTCGGGCTGATCCAAGGCGCGCAGATCCTGATCTACGACTGCAGCTATACCGACGAGGAATTCCCGAAGTTCGAGACCTGGGGCCATTCGACCTGGCAGGAAGGGGTCCGCCTCTGCGACGCCGCCGGGGTCGAGCGCCTGGTCGTCTTCCACCACGATCCTTCTCACGACGATGCGATGATGGACGGCATCGCCGCCGCGGCGGAGGCAGCCCGACCGGGCACCATCGTGGCCAAGGAAGGACTGGTTCTGCATCCGTGACCCAGCCGACGCTGCGTGCGGCCTTCCGGCGTCTTCGCTTCGGGCTCCAGACCGTCTTGGGCCTGGCGCCGCGCGGCTTCTTCATTCCCTACCGCTATGCCGGCGCCGTCACACCACCGGATCAGCGCTTGCCCTATCCGGCGGCGGAAGCCCGACTTGCCGCCTCGGCGCCCGGGCTCCAGGAGGTGCTGGATTGGATCCAGGAGCTCGCCGACGACCTCAAGGCGATCGAGACCGAGCCCCAGGGCGGCCAGGGCCGGCCCGCCCGTTGGGCCCAGGACTGGTTCCCGAGGCTCGACGCTGCGGCCGCGTATTGCCTGACCCGCCGCCTGCGCCCGGCCCTCATCGTCGAGATCGGTGCCGGCCATTCGACACGCTTCTTCGCGCGGGCGATTTCCGATGGCGGCTTGGACACCCGTCTGCAGACCATCGACCCAGCGCCCAGGGCTCGGTTGGAAGGACTGGCCGTCGAACATCACCAAAGCACGCTGCAGGCGGCCGATCCCGGAGTCTTCGCGGCGCTTCGGTCCGGTGACGTCCTGTCCATCGATTCCAGCCACATCGCCATGCCGGGCAGCGACGTCGACGTCCTGTTCTGCCGCCTGATCCCCGACTTGCCTGCCGGCGCCTTACTGCACGTCCACGACATCTTCCTGCCCGACGACTATCCGGCGGACTGGGCCTGGCGCGGCTACAACGAGCAGCTCCTGGCGATGCAGCTGCTGGACAGCGATCGCTGGGACGTCGTCTTCGCCAGTCACTACGTCGCGACCCGGCTGGCCAGTCGTCTGACCGGCCACGTCGTCGACTCGCTGCCGCTTTCGGCCGTCGCCCGGGAATCGAGCCTCTGGCTGCGCCGGCGATAACGCGTGCTTCACGGGAAACTGAGGGCAATCCCCCGTCCGGAGAGCTTAAATAGGAAGCCTAGATCAAGCTGGGATCAGGTTGAGTCAAACTGAGCCGTGAATCACGCTTTAGCAATCAACGGCAAAGCTCCGGGGGCACAATGTTGAACAAGCTGCTCGGCCGAAAGGCACCGGCGACGGACCTGCCCGTGCGGGTACGCCGGGAAATCGAAGAGTCCCAGGACCGCAGCGAAGTTCTGATCGGCTGGCTTCAGCTTGGCGTCGTCCTGACCTTCGCTGTCCTCTACCTGCTCGCCCCCGACCCGAGAAGCGGGACGTTGCGGGACAACTCGGCCTGCCTCGATCAGGAGCTCATGCTTCCGCTGGAGCTCAGCATTCCGATCGAGCCAGGGTTCGCCTTGGAACCTTGGGCGATCGGCATCTATCTGCTTCTGACCGTGGTCCGCCTGATCTGGGCCAGCCGGGCCCGCCTGCCGGCTTGGTCCCTCTTCATGTCGATCGTCTTCGACGTCGCCTTGCTGATGGTCCTGATCTGGAGCTTCCACCTGAAGTACTGCCAGCCGGCATCCTTCTATCTGAAGGCGCCGACGATGCTCTACGTCTTCATCTTCATCGCCCTCAGGGCCCTGCGCTTCGACTTCCGTTGGGTCGCGCTCGCCGGGCTGATGGCTGCCGCCGGCTGGGGCGCTTTAATCCTCTACGTGATCAACGTTGATCCGACGGACACGATGATCACCAAGAACTATGTCGACTACCTGACTTCCAACTCGATCCTGCTGGGCGCCGAGTTCGACAAGATCGTCTCGATCCTGGTGGTCACCGCGATCCTGGCGGTGGCGCTGCAACGCGCCTATGGCCTGCTGGTGCGCGCGGTCGCGGAGCAGACGGCCGCCCAGGACCTCTCCCGCTTCTTCGCCCCCGAGGTTGCCGCGCGAATCAAGGGTTCCGATCAAGCGATTACCGCGGGCAGCGGTGAGCTCCGCGAGGCGGCGATCCTCAACCTCGACCTGCGCGGCTTTACCAAGCTCGCCGAGACCCTGCCGCCGGACCGCGTCATGGGCCTGCTGGCGCAGTACCAGTCCCTGATGGTACCGGTGATCCAGAAGCACGGCGGCAGCATCGACAAGTTCCTGGGCGACGGCATCATGGCAACCTTCGGGGCCAGCGCGCCCTCGGAGACTTACGCGGCCGACGCGCTGAGGGCCTGCACCGAGGCGCTGGAGGTCGCGGCCGCCTGGCGCCGCGACTGCCAGACCAGGGGCGAGCCCTGTCCGGAGGTCAACGCCGCGGTCGCGACCGGGCGTATCCTCTTCGGCGCGGTGGGCGACGAGACCCGTCTGGAATACACCGTGATCGGCGACGCGGTGAACCTCTCGGCCAAGCTGGAGAAGCACAACAAGACCCTGGGCGTCCGCGGCGTCTGCGACGCCGGGGCCTACAAGGCGGCCCTCGCCCAGGGCTTCAGCCCGAAGGGTGCCGCGCCGGAGCGCGGCTCGGCGACAGTCGAAGGCGTCGGGCATCCGGTCGAGCTGGTGGTGTTGGCGCGCTGACGCCATCGCGCTCGGCCCTGTCGAGCCCTTCTTGAACCGGCGAAGCTTGTCTCGGGCGGACTCGGCTTGAAGAAGGCGGGCCGCCCGGCTATGAGCTAGCGGCGCCCTCCGCGGCCCAAGCGGGGGGCATTGTGATCCTGGATCAGGACGAGGCGAGATGGCGAAGCAAGACGAGCCGCGCAGGCTCTGGGCCTCGGTCCGGCGGGCCCTCCGGGGCCACTGCCCGAGGTGCGGCGGCGCCGATCTTTTCAAGTCCTATCTCAAGCAGGTCGAGGCTTGTCCGGCCTGCGGCGAGGCCTGGTCGGAGGTGCGGGCCGACGACGGCCCGGCCTGGCTGACCATCCTGATCGTCGGCCATCTGCTGGCGCCGGTGGTCCTGCCGATCGCGCTGGTGGATCGCATGCCGCTCTGGCTGCTGATCGTCGCCGTGTCCCTCGCCTCCGCCGCCCTCTGCCTGCTCTTGCTGCCGCGCTGCAAGGGCGTCTTCATCGCCATGATCTGGGCGCTCCGGGCTAACTCCTCCTAGCCTTCCGATGGCGCCGCCGCTGATCCACCTCAAAGGGCTGCGTCTGCGGATCGGCGCCACCCAGCTTTTCGAGGACGCCGAACTCGCGGTGGCCTCGGGCGACCGCATCGGTCTGGTCGGGCTGAACGGCTCGGGCAAGTCGACCTTGCTCAAGATCGCCGCCGGCGAGGTCGAGCCGGACGCTGGGGAGCGCTTCCTGCAGCCGGGCGTCACCCTGCGCTACCTGCCGCAGGAGCCGGATCTCTCGGGCTTCGCGACCGCCCTCGCCTATGCCGAGTCCGGGCTGGGACCGGACGACGACCCGCACCGAGCGCGCACCCTTCTCAAGGCGCTCGGCCTGTCGGGCGACGAGGATCCGGCCAACCTCTCGGGCGGCGAGGCGCGCCGCGCCGCGCTTGCCCGCACCCTGGCGCCGGCGCCCGACGTGCTGCTCCTGGACGAGCCGACCAACCACCTCGATCTGCCGGCCATCGAATGGCTGGAGGCGGAGCTCAAGGGCCTGAGATCGGCGCTGGTCCTGGTCTCCCACGACCGGCGCTTTCTCGAGAACCTGACCCGCGCCACCGTCTGGCTCGACCGGGGCGCCTGCCGGCGGATGGAGCGCGGTTTCGGCGACTTCGAGGCCTGGCGCGACGAGATCCTGGAACAGGAAGAGGCCGAGCGGCACAAGCGCGACCGCAAGATCGTCCGCGAAGAGCACTGGCGCCGCTACGGCGTCACGGCCCGGCGTAAACGCAACGTCCGTCGTCTTGCCGAGCTCCACGCCCTGAAGCAGGCCCGGCGCGAGGCCAAGGCGGCGCCGGGCAAGGTCAAGCTGGCCGCCGCCCGGGCCGAGACCTCCAGCCGTCTGGTCTTCGAGGCGGAGGACTTGGCCAAGACCTACGATGGGCGGCCGATCGTCGCCGATCTCTCTCTCAAGGTGATGCGCGGCGAGCGGATCGCCCTGATCGGGCCGAACGGCGCCGGCAAAACGACCCTGATCAAGCTGCTTCTGGGCGAGCTGGCGCCGGATGCCGGAAAGGTGACCCGCGGCGCCAGCCTGCAGGTGGTTTCCCTGGACCAGAAGCGCGAGACGCTCGATGCGACCGCGACCCTGGCCGAGGTCCTGACCGAGGGCCGCGGCGACACCGTCTTCGTCGGCGGGCAGCCGCGCCACTTCGTCTCCTACATGAAGGACTTCCTCTTTCTGCCCGACCAGGCCCGCCAGCCGGTCGCGCGGCTGTCCGGCGGCGAGCGCGGCCGTCTGCTTCTGGCCCGCGCCCTGGCCCGGCCTTCGAACGTCCTGGTCCTCGACGAGCCGACCAACGACCTCGACCTGGAGACCCTGGACCTATTGCAGGAGACGCTCGCCGACTATTCCGGGACCCTGCTGCTGGTCAGCCACGACCGCGACTTCATCGACCGGGTCGCGACCTCGGTGGTGATGGCCGAGGGCGCCGGCCGCTGGATCGAGTACGCCGGCGGCTACAGCGACATGCTGACGCAGCGCGGTGCCGGCGTGACCGCACCGGCAACCGCCAAGCCGGCCAAGCCGAAGCGACCTCGGGCCGCCGGGTCGCCTCAGGCCGCCCCGCCGCGCAAGCGCCGTCTCTCCGCGCGCGAGCAGCATGCGCTCAAGACCCTGCCGGCGGAGATCGAACGGCTCTCGGCCGAGGCCGCGCGCCTCGAGGCTGCCATGGCCGACCCTGCGGCCTACGAAAAGGACCGGGCCCAGGTGGAACGCACGGCCCGCGCCCTCGACAGCACCCAGGCCAAGCTCCAGGCGGCCGAAGACGAATGGCTCCGTTTGGAGCTGCTGAAGGACGAGCTGGATTGAGCGGCGAGCGCTACTTGTAGGGGTCCGCAGCGTCGCGCAGGCCGTCGCCGATGAAGTTGAAGGCCAGCACCACCACGATCACCGGGATCACCGGGATCATCAGCCAAGGATAGAGCACGACCACGTTGATGTTCTGCGCTTCGGACAGCAGGACGCCCCAGCTGGTCACCGGCGGGCGCAGGCCGAGGCCCAGGAACGAGAGCGCCGTCTCGCCCAGGATCATGGCCGGGATCGAGAGGGTGACCGAGGCGATCAGATGGCTGGTGAAGCTGGGCAGGAGGTGCCGGCCGATGATCCGCGCCGGCGAGGCGCCCATAAGCTGGGCGGCCGTGCAGAAGTCTTCCTCGCGCAGCGACAGCAGCTTCGAGCGCACCGCGCGGGCGAGTCCGGGCCAATCGAGCAGGGCCAGGATGATGGTCAGGCCGAAGTAGACTCCGATCGGGCTCCAGGTCACCGGCAGGATCGCCGAGAGCGACATCCAGAGGGGGATCTCCGGGAAGCTGCGGACGATCTCGATGCCGCGCTGGGTCACGTTGTCGACCCAGCCGCCGTAGTAGCCGGCCAGGCCGCCAATGATGATTCCCAGGAGGAAGCTGAGGGAGATGCCGACCAGCCCGATGGTCAGGGAGATCCGGGCGCCATAGATGATCCGGCTCAGCATGTCGCGGCCCAGACGGTCGGTGCCGAGCAGGAACAGGGTGCCGTCCTCGGCCGGGCAGACGAAGCGGAAGCTGCCCTCGATCAAGCCCCAGAAGCGGTAGGTCTCGCCGTGGCAGAAGAACCGCAGCTTCTGGATCTTCTCCGGGTTCGGCGTGAACTCCCGGCTCAGGTTCTCCATGTTCAGGCGGTAGTCGAAACCGTAGACGAAGGGCCCGACGAAGCTGCCCTCGTGGAACAGGTGGACCGCCTGGGGCGGCGCATAGATGAAATCGGTGTGGCGGGCGTGGAGGTTGTAGGGGGCCAAGAACTCGCAGATCAGGATCGAGGCGTAGAGCAGCAGGATCAAGACGGCCGAGAACAGCGCCACCCGGTGGCGCTTGAACTTCCACCAGACCAGGCGCCATTGCGGCGCCATGAAGTAGCGCTCCTGCTCCGGCGTCATCGCCTCCTTGGTGGAGGGATCGAAGGGCGCCGGATTGACGTAGTGCGGCAGCGGCGCCTCTGCGCCCTTGGCGGTGCCGCCTTCGGGAAGGGACGTATCGGTCACTTTTCAGCCCGTCCTTCCAGCCGGATCCGCGGATCGAGCGCCGCCAAGCCGAGATCGGAGAGGAAGGTGCCGATCACGACCAGGAGCGAGAGGAACATCAGGAATGACCCCGCCAAGTACATGTCCTGGCTCTTCAGGGCGCCCAGCAGCATCGGCCCCGTCGTCGGCAGGTTCATCACCACCGAGACCAGCACCGCGCCGGAGATGATGCGCGGCAGGATGTTGCCGATGTCGGCGACGAAGGGGTTGAGGGCGATGCGCAGGGGGTACTTGAGCAGCAGCTTGCGCGGCGACAGGCCCTTGGCCCGCCCGGTGACGACGTACTGCTTCTGAAGCTCGTCCAGAAGGTTGGCGCGCAGGGTACGGATCAGCGAGGCGGTCCCCGACGTGCCGATGACGATGACCGGAACCATCAGGTGCTCAAGCACCGACCCGACCTTCGCCAGCGACCAGGGCTGATCGATGTAGCTCTCGTCCATCAGGCCGCCGATGGAGATCCCGAAATAGACGTTGGCCAGGTACATCAGGACTAGGGCGAGCAGGAAGTTCGGCGTCGCCAGGCCGAGGAAGCCCAGGAAGGTCAGGACGTAGTCGCCGGAGCTGTACTGCCGGACCGCCGAGTAGATGCCGATGGGAAAGGCCACGATCCAGGTGAAGATGATGGTCGAGGTCGACAGGACCATCGAGAGCCAGAGACGGTCGCCGACCACCTCGCTGACCGGCAGCTCGAACTCGAAGGAATAGCCTAAATCGCCCTGGAGCAGCCCGAAGACCCAGAGCAGGTATTGCTCGTACATCGGCTTGTCGAGGCCGTAGATCTCCTTCAGGTACTCGATGCGCGCCGGGTCGACCTGCTCGCCCTGCGACTTGAGCTCGTTGATGTAGGTCTCGAGGTAGTCGCCGGGCGGCAGCTGGATGATGACGAAGATGATCATGCTGATCGCGATCAGCGTCGGGATCATCACCAGGATGCGGCGCGCCGTATAGGACAGCATGGTCTTCGGGCCCTCCGGCTACTGCGCGCTGCCGTCTTTCGGTTCAAGCCAGACGTGGTCGAGGTGGTATGAGCCGAAGAAGGAGCCGGGGTACCAGCTGTAGGTGCCCTCCTTTGGCAGATTGTGCAGGCGCCGGTTGACCACGACCGGTTGCGGGATGGCGCTGACGGTGCCGATGGTGAAGACCTGCTCCGCATGGATTTCCAGGATCTGTTTCCAGACCTTTGTTCGCGCTTCCGTATTGGGTGCGGCGTACCAGTCCTTGTAGAGCTCCAGCAGTTCGATCCCGGGACGCAGGTTGGGCGCTTCGCCCGAGCGGCCGCGGGTCTCGTAGTGCTGGCCCCATTTCGGCCATTGCAGATGATCCTGGGTAATCGGCACGAACTCACTGGGGCTCATGTCCGGGGTCGCGACGCCGTTGTCCAGGCCTTTGGAGACCGCGATCTGTGCCTCGCCGGCGAACACCCGGTTATAGAAGACTTCCCGCTGCGACGGCTTGGTGAAGAGCTTGACGCCGACCCGCTGCCAGGAATCCCGAATCAGCTCCAGGACGTCGGTTTCCTCGGTGCTTTCGCCCGCCGATTCGACGATCAGCTCCAGCGGCCGCTTGTCGGGCAGCAGGCGGATGCCCCGATCGTTTCGCTCGGTCAGACCAAGCTCGTCCAGCAGGGCCGAGGCCTGCTCGGGATCGTAGTTGGCCCAGCGCTTCAGGTAGCTCTCATCGAACAAGGGGCTCGTGCTCAGCAAGGTATTGTTGCCCGGACGGCCGAGGCCGAAGTAGACCGCCTGGTTGATCTCGTCCCGATCGATCGCGAGCGACAGGGCGCGCCGGAAACGCACGTCCCGGAAGAGCTCGCGAAGGATCGGATCCTCGACGTTGAGGTTGGGAAACAAGGTGACCCGCGAGCCGATTCCGGTGTTCCAGAGCCGGACCTCGAAGTCCTGC
>JAAUYK010130328.1_pt1 | contig 11771 bp, 19 predicted proteins | sample 7278021 | NCBI WGS metagenome assembly JAAUYK01 (sample SAMN14350223, study PRJNA611818) | marine sediment metagenome | isolation source: surface marine sediment (1.8m) | place: French Polynesia: Moorea | collected 2018-08
GTCGTGGAACTCGCCTTCCTCCAGGGCGGAGTTGACCTCGTCGGTCACTTTCTTCACGAAGCCGAGCGTGTCGGCGTCCCTGTAGGCGAGGATCAGCGCGTTCTCTTCGGGATTCGCCGTCAGCAGCTCCTCGTCCTCGTCCTTGGCGATGTAGGAGCTGTAGCCGCCGCAGTCCGCGCTCCACCCGACGCAGTTCAAGAAGAGCCTCGCGTCCAGTGCGAAACCGGCCGAGACCGCGTCGCCGTCTGTCAGCATCGTGTAACAGCCTTGCTTCCAGCGCCTGTGATTGGAAAACTGCTAATAGTTCGTCTCCCAAGTTATAGTTGCAATTCTCACCTCAGTTCGACCGAGCACCGCGGATCAAGCACCTTCTTCTCCTCTTCAGCCTCCGACTGGGGCTCTGACTTTGACGACGACGCCTGTGGAGATTTCGGTACCCCCGGCTGTTTCTCGCCCTTGCCCTCGAGTTTCGGCTTTTTAAGCGGAGGTTGCTGATCTGAACGCGAGCCATCGTCGTCGCCGTCTTCTCCTTGCTCCTCCCCAGATTCGTCGTCGGAATTGTCATCGTCTAGAATACGGGACATGGCCAATTCTAGTCAGCAACAACTTAACGACGCTTTTACCTTCAGCCGCCAAATGATGCAGTCTCAGCCCTGTTAATGTGGATAGCAGGAGGAACATTGCGTCTGACTGGAGCAACTTGAGGCAGTCCCTGACAACGGCTGGAAGATCATCACCCTCAAGATTGGCGGCCTCGTATTGCTTCCTGTTCGCCGGGCCCGCCTTATGCCACTGGATGATCGATCGATCCTTGAGAGCTGCCTTCAATTCCGCATGTTTTTCCTCAGCGAGAAAGGAATTCAAGCTGTATATAAGAGGAAGAATTGAGCTCATTTTCATCAGATCTCTCTCACACTTACGTACCATATCTCGGAGCTCTGTCCGAAGCTCTCCTGAATCTCGGCCTGAGTCAGGGGGTCCAGATAGCTGGGGTTGATCCACTCGAAGAAGTCGTCTTCTGATATGTCGCAGGGTTTCTGCATGGGGATTACGGGCGGTGGCGCGCGGCTCGGGAAGGCGACGCTCTTGCCGCGAAACCAGCCACCAACGGAGATTCGGGTCTTGTCGCGGGTCAGCACCTCGGCTACCTGATGGAACGACTTCGGCGTCACTTCGAAGAAGACGAAGCTGTTGAAGGAGGGCACGATAGACCTGACCACTTCGCCTGGGACGGGACGGCAGTCAGGGGACCCAGCGCCAACAGATTCGAATAGATCTAGGGCGCCGCCGTCGGCCTTTGTCCAGGAGTCGGGAACCAAGTACCTGTATAGGATGGACATATTACGTATTATGCATACGGATTCTACAAAGTTTCTACAAGTACCATATGAACGCGATCCTCCGCCCCTCGAGTTCGTCATCGTGACAGGACAGGTAGTCTGTGTAGTCGTAGCGAGCGCAGAACATGTCAACTTTGGAGTCAAATTCGATGCCCGTCGCCTAGTTTAAAAACGCGAAACGTCAAAAAAAAGAGTGGATTGCGCGTAAATAAATGGCATATGATACCTCCTGCAGCCAATCTTTAACCGCCGTGCCCATGAGTTCTCTCAGGGCTCTGATGCACGGAGTGGTCGCTGCCTGGAGGTCTGAGGACTGGCTGAATTTGTAGAGGTCATTGCTCTTCTCGTGAAACTCGAGCTCCTCCAACTCTGACATCAAATCGGCGACGCTGTTCCGATCCTTGACGGACCAAAATTCACAGGCTAAAAAGTTTTCTACTTTTCTAGCGTAATTATTCTAAGTGCCGTACCTTGAGCAGATTCTTGACTGTGCAACACGTGAACGGGGTCTGCATGAGCCCGATCTCCTTCGACTCGAACGTCTCTGACTCTTTCCAAGCCCTCCTCAATCCCTCGACCATGTCGGTTGAAGTCAGAGCTGGATTGAGAGAGAACACGGATGACTCGACCGCAGACGAGTTGCCGTTCGAGTGCGCGGTGGTGGCCCCATTGCTGAGCGTCTGGTGAGAGCCGTTCGAGCTGGCGGAGCTCTTGCCCTTGCCCTTTCCCTTGGACATGGCTGCTATGACTTGGTCGATGCGATGAACTGGATGTACGTATACCTGAAACGAAAATGTAAGACATGTTCTTGGAAAGGTCTTAAGCAATAATTACATATTAAAGAAAACATTTTATTCCCGGCGCTGCCGAATCACTTCAGTTTCACAAACTGCGCCTCGAACTCCGAAATCACTGTGGACTCCGACGACTTCTCGTCGTAGTCAGCCCAGTCTTTGTCCGACAGATCGACGTCCTCGAACGCGGTGCCGGTCTCCTGGCCCTCGCCGTCCTCGTCCTCCTTGTAGCCTTTCGCCGCCCAACCGTTTCTCGGGGAGAACTCTACGGGTTCCATGCCGCGACAGTCCATCGCCACGATCGTCTTCCAGTTGCCCGAGTCCTTCGCGTCGTAGGAGGCGAGCGACGCCTCGAGAATGTCTAGGGAGTTCTCCCTCGAGCACAGCTTACACTTGGACACGCAGTTGGCGTCGCCGCGGCCGCCCTTCACCGGCTGCTTCTCCGCCATGGAGACGTACTGCCAGTGGTCGGGCACCTCGCCGCAGTTGGCGCACTTGAGCTTCAGGTAGTAGCGGAAGTCGTCGCCGTCCGCGCGGAGGCCGGTCACGAACTCGAGCGTCGCGCGGATCTGGAGGCCGATCTTCACCATGGCTGCAATAATGTTAACACGTAGCGTGAGATAGACTTGCATCTTTAAATGCGATCTATGCCGTACAGTGGTGATATACTTGTTCATTCGTTCATATCACAAGTAGCTAGGTAGTAGGCAATGTTGAGTCCTATTGCCTACTGGGAACTCTTCTGAACACAGCGCACCACTTGTCTCCCTTTGCCCTGGACACCTTCTGCCCCTCCTCAGTGGACTCGTACAGCTTCGCCACAACTGGGTCGGCCGACAACTCCTCCTCAGTCAGCCGCTCGAAGAGGGGATGCGCTGAGAGGTGGCCGGACATCCACTCGTGCAGGTCCTTCACGTCCGTGATCGTGTACACCTTCCCGCCTTCGGCCAGGACGTAGGCGTACTCGGCCAGCAGCGTCTCGTTGATGATCCTCCACTTGTGCTTGGCCTTCTTGAAGTGCGGGTCGGGAAAGAGGAAGAAGAGCTTCTCCAGCTGGCCCTTGTAGAAGAAGTTCGGCAGGTACTTCATGGCGTTGGACCTAAAGAGAAAGCAGATGTTGCAACACCTCTCGTTTCGCAACGTGACCGCAATTCGCCCACCTGATGCAAGCAATGTTCCTGTACCCGCCGGTCTGCTCGTTCTGCTCCCGCAGCGCCTTCACCCTGTCCTTCACGTAGTCAGACACCTTCACCCTGATCTCCATGCCGAGCATCAGCTTGTCCGGGAACAAGGGCGAGAGCTGGACGAGGAGCCCGCCGTACCCGCACCCGATGTCGGCGAACCTGACCTCCGTGCGGCCTTTCTCGTAGTCCGGGTAGTGCTCCTTCCAGTCCATCTTCTGCGGCGACACCGGGTAGTCGAAGCAGTGGTCCGACATGGGGTTGGAGTGGGCGCGTTGGCGGTAGTAGCGCTTCTGAGGGAGCTTGGCGACCGGCGCAGACGACGCAGAGGAGGCAACGGAGGACGACATGGCGTACACCAGATCGAGGAATAAGACCCTGGAGACTTACGTACGTACGCTCGCCCTATATAGCAGTAGCAGTAGCACCACGTTGTTGTTGTTGTTGTATTCTTTACTATTCTTCACAGCGGTCGCTAAATTCAGGGTTACCCAGAACCTTCTCAAAATTTTCATGCGGGAGCTTTTTAGTCCGTTGAAATTGGCCAAGCAGGCTATACGTAAAAATAAATAGGCTGGATGGCCAGGATCCTTCGTCCTGGATTGAAGTGTACCACCGGCTTTTACAGTTTTGACACCCTAATGAGGACTGAGGGCTGAATCGCAGAACAGAACAGAAGCGTCAAGCTCTCCGGACCTGCAGTTGGACGTCCTCCTCAACATCAACGACGCGATGGACAACTACCAGTTGGCCAACAAAGATGACCCCGACAATGACCCCACGGACGCCGAAGTTAGAGAAACAAAGAAGGTCAAGCCGGTGCACATCGTGGGCGGAGTCATTGCACTCTTGGTTGTCGTGGCCATCGTCGGCATTGTGATCGGCGTCCTCTCCGGGGAGGGGAAGGAGGACTGCTCCCAGGACGGGTTTGAAGCCGTCGTCTACAACATAACTGGTGACACCGGCGAGTCACGCTACATCAAGTACAAAGCATTCGAGAAGCCGGGCTACAGCTTGTACAACTTCTTGGATGCAAAGCAGAAGTGCCTCGATGTCGAGGGAAGTGGTGCTGCACTCTGGGAGGTCATAGACGGGAAGCCTGAATGGGAGGCCATCTACCCAAGGCTGAAGGCGGCTCGTAAGGATCCCGTCTGGCTGAATGGGGTGACAACCGAGCTGTGCGGAGGGGATCAGGAGGCAGCACAGTGCAACCATGAAGAGGCCAAGGAGGGAAGAGGGCTCAGCCTGAATTGGCCGTCCACTGGGAAGCAGGCCAGCTACTCCAGGCTCATCGGAGGTGTCGCTGGGGGGTGCATCAGGGCAAGCAAGGACCAGGTAGGATATCCAGGTTCCCAGCTCAAACGATATTAATGGCGATTTGGCCATGCATCCGTTAAGTTAAAGTACCTGTTTTCATGTCCTTTCAGGAGGATCTCTGGGTTCGGAAGAGCTGCGACAAGGAGCTTTTCGCGCTCTGCGTCAAGCGAAACTGCAAGAAGCCGGCCGCGGCCGACGGCAATAAATAGCCGTAAGTGTATGTGGGACGGACAACACGTTACCAAGTTCATCCCTCCGTCCAGTCCATATGACCCTATGTGAGGTGCATATATGGGCACGAAGAAAATCTGCCAAACACACGATAAGTCAGTTTGTGAGTCGGAATACCGAGAGCATCAAAAGAATCTCTCCCGATCAAGTGGCTGTACCAAGTGCAATCGCAGCACGTACATAGATTTAACATTTTAACTACAGCAGGATAATAGCGAATTTGATTAGCAACTTTTATTAACGTGCGTTTGCTGATGTAGGTGCCTATGTGTTGGGGTACTCAAAAGGTGTCGAAATACCTGTGTAAATTTCTTCAGCCCTTTTAATATAGCCGGCTTAAAATCGACCCATCCGTTATCTCCTAAATTAAATACTAGTTGCTATCACCTTGATAATTTCCCCGTACCTGCGACAGCGCACGCTCAACTTTCTAGTCAGAGGACAACCCAAAGGGAATAATGTATCGGAATAAAAGCCGTTGCTTTGCCTTTATTGCGGTGGGAATATTTCTTGCCGGTGTCGCCGTCAATGCCGCCGCCTCCCGTACTCAGCCCTGGGAGACGTTCGCGTTCGTGGGCAAGACCCCGGCGCTGGACTGGGCGCAGTTCGACTGGAAGAAGCTGACCACCATCTGCCCGGTGGGCTACTTCGACCCGGACCTGATCAAGCACGCGCACGACAACGACGTCCGCGTGGTCTCCATCGGAAACGTGCCCAAGGAGAAGCTAACTGACAAGCAGTACAGGGCGGAATGGGTGCAGGCCAGGGTGAAGGAGGCCCAGCAATACGGGCTGAACGGGACCAACCTCGACTTCGAGGACGATTTGGAGGAGGGGAGCGCGGAGGCGAAGGCGCTCACCGCCCTCGTGGAGGAGCTCGCGGTGCGGTTCCACGCCGACATTCCCGGTTCGCAGGTCTCCGTGGACGTAGCATGGTCTCCTAACTGTATCGATGGGCGCTGCTTCGAGTATGCGAAGATTGGACAGGTTGCCGACAGGCTGTTTAGTGAGTTAAAAGACATGGCGAGACGTATTAGTAGTCCTTATAACCCTATTGTCTTGCAGTAATGGCATACGACGAGCAGAGCCAGATTTGGGACAAACCGTGTTCGGCGAGGGCCAACTCGCCGGTGCGACAGACCTTTGCCGGCGTGAAGGAGTATCTCAAGCTGGGCATCAGCCCGGACAAGCTGATCCTGGGCGTTCCCTGGTACGGCTACAAGTACCCTTGTGAGGCCTACAACCCCAACACCGACCTCTGCCTCATCAAGGAGGTCCCGTTCCGCGGCTGCAACTGCTCCGACGCGGCCGGCAAGGAGTTCAACTACGGCAACCTCGTGGAGCTTCGCAACCAGTGGAAGGCCGAGTACAAGTGGGACGAGGGAGCCATGTCCCCCTACTACACGTACGGCCCCGACGGCGGCCAGATGCACCAGGTGCGCTTCGACGACCCGCGCAGCCTCCAGATCAAGTACGCGAGCGCCAAGGGACTCGGACTGGCCGGGGTCGGCATGTGGACGGCCTCGGCCGTGGACTACTCGAACGCGACCCAGGTGCGGGAGATGTGGGACGCCCTTCCTTGACCGAATCAAAATACAGTACTACAGTCGGCTTGAAGCCCGTGGTATAATATGATAGTGGGAGTGGCAGGCCTATTTAAGCACTACGGAGCACTAGTACACAGCATGAATATCTCCTCCGGTAGGAGCATGAAGTCTGTCTGTTCTGTTCAGTTCTTGGCGAGCGTCTGAAGCGTCTTGAGTACCTCTGCCGCCGACTTGTTGGTCAGGTCGACGCTCTCCTCCTGTCCGTAGGCATACCTGGCCCACACGCGTGGCGTGATGCCGGAGCACTCGCGCACCAGGATCGGGAACTTGGGGTTGGCGCCCTTCAGCGTCGCGTAGTTCTTCGTGATGAACTCCCGCACGCCGGCCGACGCGGCCGACTTCTGGCACAGGTGCAGCCGGATCTCCCTCAGGGAGGAATTGGCGGCCAGCTTGAGCGCGTTCGAGGCCATGACGGAGACGGTGTCGGCGCCGCTCGGCTTCAAGAAGTAGTACGTGTGGAAATTGTTCTGTTGAAAGTGTTGATCCAAGTTCCAAGATGTCAGCTGCTGTATCGTCTCGTCAGGCAGGCGTTGGGGACAATGCAGTGCACTAGAGGTCGCTAGCTAGTCGTGGGACTCGTGGCGAAAATATACTGCTCCTCGATCGACTCGTCCACTGGCCGACAGGACGACTAGCGCTGCGCCTGCGCTGGCATGCTGCCTGGCTGACTGGGAGGGGGAATGGGGGAAAGTTGGAGGTGTTTTCATGAGAAATCACTGCATAGACGCCATATGTACGTGTACGTCCCCCAATGGCCAATGGAATACCTCATGTGAACAAGGAAAAATGCAAAGTTTGTTGGTGGTCTTATGGCCGTTTAAAGAAGCCATATCACATGCTCTCTTGCCGTACGCATTTGTTCTTTAGCCCGCACCCATACTATATTCGCATTCCATTTCCGCGTTATTCGATCAGCTTTGGTCTGTGCGCAGCGTTCACTCAGTCGGCTTCGACTTCGTCCATCGGAGCTGAGAAGGGAAGGGCAGGAAGGTTGCCAGCCTGGCTTTGGGCTTTTTCTGTCAGTCGCAATCGCATACGTACGTACAGCTCTGCTCTCCTCTCCCGACCCCGTCCCGTCAGCTCAGCTGGTTTCTCGCGACTCCTCGTCGGCGTCAGACATCATGTAGAGGGCGACCGCCAGCGCCACCCCCGCCGTCTTCAAGGTCAAGAATCTCGGTGCTACGTCCCGCGCATAAAGCTGCCCCTTGCGCGCGACACCCGCCTTAATCAAGCAGTACAACTAGGCTACAATTGCCCTCCACGTGACGGCCAAGGTCGAACTCCAAAGGATACTCCCCTCTCCCTCGAATCAGACTCGCAATGGACAATCACGGAGGATCTGGGAGTGGCGGAGGCGGCGGAAGTGGCGGAGGAGGCGGACCCGCGGGAGCTGCAGCAGGATCAGGATCGAGGAGCGGGTGGAGGCAAAACGACGGTAACATCTTGGCAGAATCGTTGATCCCATATCTATTGAAAACTTTCCCTTTTTATCAGGCCTGTCGTCGGGCTTTCGCAAGCCCTATCGGCGCGTGTCGCGCGATCACGACTCTGGGGCGTCGGTGTTGCCGACCGCCACCAAGAACAGACTGCACCAGCTCTTCAAGGAGGTGGAGAAGGAGTTCGAGGCGATCTACATTGATAACATTCAGCTTAGGGAGAAGATCGCCATGCTAGAAAAAGGTACAATTACTCTGTTCATTATCGCCGAGTACGTATTTATAAAACTAGATGCGTTATATACATTTTCAGGTGCTATTGACAGCTACGTAGACGACAAGGACAAGATTGCCTCCGAGGAACCAGATGCCTTTGAAGCCGTACTCAAAACGTTCGCGAAGAAAAACGCGAAGACGCGACACAAACTGAAGGCGCACACGAGCAAGATCGTGTCCAGCTTCAAGCCGCCGCAGTTGTCATCCGCCGTTGTGAAGGAATACAGGGGACACAGGGACGGAATATGGGACATCGCGGTGTCTAGTCTCGGCCACCCGCTGATCGGAACCGCTTCCGCCGACAAGACTGCGCGTGTCTGGGGCATCGACTCCGGCAAGTGCCTCCTCACCTACGTCGGACACAGCGGGTCGGTCAACGCCATCAGCTTCCACCCGACGAAGGACCTCGCCCTGACCGCGTCCGGCGACGGCACGGCGCACGTTTGGAACGCCGCGGCGCTCCCCGAGTCCTTTGCCGGCGGAAACGGCGCAGGAATGGGAGGCATCTCCAGCGACGAGTCGGCGGCCGACTCGAGCGAAGAGGGCGGCGACCTGACCTCGGCCAACGCCTCGTCCTCTAACCCGTTCGGGGCTGGTAATACAGCCGGCGGAGGCGGTTCGAGCTCCCGCAGCACCGTTGTCCGTCAGCCGGTGGCGACACTCGCCGGCCACCAGGGAGTCGTGATCAGCTGCCAGTGGCTGGACAACGAGATCGCAGTGACTGCCAGCTGGGACAGGGTGGCCCACCTCTACAACGTGGAAACTGGGGCCATGCTGCAGGCACTGGCCGGACACGACGCGGAGCTGACGCATGTCGCCTGCCACGCGTCGCAGCGTCTCGTGGCGACGTGCAGCAACGACACCACGTTCAGACTGTGGGACTTCAGGGAGACCATTCACTCCGTGTCGGTCTTTCAGGTGGGTGCACAATACCTTCACATAAAAATTAAGTACGTCTAACGCAAGTTTTCCTCTCCATGTAGGGCCACACAGAGGCCGTTACCTCCGCTGCCTTCAGCAGTGCAGATCAGATTGTGTCCGGTTCCGACGACAGGTCCGTCAAGGTGTGGGACCTGCGCAACATGAGAGCTCCCGTCACCAACATTCAGTGCCCGTCGGCCGTGAACAGGATCGCAGTCTCGCAATCAGGTATATTTTAACCCGTGATATTCTTAAATTAAAATAACGTGCATACGTATGTTGCAACTTTCAGGCACCATCTGTGTCCCCAACGACAATCGCCAGGTGATACTCCACGACTTGTCCGGCCAGAAGCTGCTCCGGCTTCCCCGCGACGGCTCCAAATGCCACCACCGCATGGTCACCTCGGTGTGCTGGGCCGCAACTGACAACAGCGACCAGTGGCGGTCTCGCGCCAACCTCTTCTCCGCCGGCTTCGACCGCATGGCCTTCGGGTGGAGCGTCAGGGCGTCCGGAAGGGACAAGGACGAGGGGATCAAGATCAAGGAGAAGGTCAAGGACAAGGAAGGAACGTTTTAGAGCTTACGCTTACCTCGAACTTTTTCGGAACGCGTCATACATAGATAACGTACTATACACCACACACACATGGTGCCACCTCAACTTAAAAGAGATCTGTCAATTGGTACAATTGTCATGCAAGAGGAAAACTACCGTCTACTTAGATTACCGTTTACAGCCACCACCACTATATACTTATTAGGAAACTATGAAAGGAAAGTCAAGAGCCGTCCACCTGAAGTCTGCTTCAGACAGGTCGAAGAACGCGAGTATAAAGAGCGGAATCTCGATATGCATAGAGTAATATATAATGTAGTGTATTTATTTTCTAAGGAGAAGTTAAGAGCCACCATTCTCGCCTTATTGGTTACTAGAATTCAGTACGGATGTATTTCCATGTGTATTGGATTAATAAAGCGTTATATACCGAGTAGCCAAGCATTATTTACGTATTACGTATTTATGTACGTAGCGGCCGACGGCGGAACCCGAATGGCCAACTTTCCCTGGACATAAATCAGACGTTTGTCCGCCGCATCTTCACACCTGAACTCAAACTGCGAGATCTTTCTCTGGTCCAATCGCTCTAATACGACCCTGACGGTGGACCCGACAGGACACGCCCGGACGAACTTGGATTCCAGGTTGAGCACAATGGATCCCGGACCCGGACACACTGTTCCCGCCGCTCTGCTCACGAGACCGAGCAGGTAAACGCCGTGGACGATGGCGGCGTCGCCGTCAAAGTGAATCGGATTGGTGTCGCCAGTGAGCCGGCCGAACTCCTGAACGTCTTTCGCGGTGACGGTTCTCGTCAGCTCGACCGGCGGCGGCGCGGCGCTGAAAGGGCGAAGCTGGAGGAGGCCGGGCATCCAGCGGCCGGAAGAGCGCATCAAAGTCGACACCGACATCGCTAGAAATTCCAAACGTCTTTTAAAGCTGTCGGTTATAATCGTCAAGTGCAGAAATCGTTGCGTTCGTTATTTAATAGCCATCTATCATGCAGCAACAGTATTTTACTTTTGCTTCTTCAGCTTGTCCTGCACCAGGTCCCTGAACTCTCCCAGAATCTTGTTCTCCCTCTTCTGCCTCTCCTCCTTGGAGAACATGGCCAGCGCGCGCTTCTCGTCTGCCGAGTAGATCTGGTTCTCCTTCCTCAGCCTGACCGCCTCCATGCGCCTGTGTCTTGACCCGGACATGACCCAGCCCTCGTCCTCGAACCGGACGATCTCCTCCGAGGTGAGTCCGATCTCGCCTCGCCGAGGGATCCTCTTGCCCTCGGCGACGTATGCCGCCATCGCGGAGCCCTCGCCGGGCAACAGGGCAGTCCCCATCTCCTTGTGGGTGAGCTGCACCTTTTGCGGAAGCTTCGGCCCGATGGCGTCGTCGTCCTCCTCCTCCTCGACGGCCTCGTTGGCCGTCCCGCCAGTCCTGGGGACGAGCTCCTTCTCCACCCACTCCTCGCCGCTGCTGCTGCTGTCGGAATCGCTGCTCGACGACGAAGAATCCTTCTTCCGGCGCTTCTTCTTCTTCTTCCCCTTCTTACTCTTCTTGCTCTTCTTGTGCTTGCTCTTCTTCTTCGATTTCTTGCTCTTTTTTGCCTTCTTCTCGCGCTTCGCGGCCTTCGCCGCCGCCTCCACTTCCCTCTCGTCCTCGGTCGACACGAGGTCAGAGTCGGGGTCGTCCGCGGGGGTTCTCACCGGCGACCTGCCCCAAACCTCGTGCGCCCCCCGCTCAGTGACTTCCTCCCGTTGCGATCTGCGGTGAGCGAGAAAGTCTTCGCCGAGAGCGCCTCCGCCTCCTCCGCCTCCGCCACCGCCCCCGCCGCCTCCTCCAGGCCTTCCTCTACCGAATCCGAATCCCCTCCCAAAGCCGCCACCGCCTCCATCGTCGTCCGGTCCGTCCCTGCGTCCCCTGCCGAATCCGAACCCGAGTCCTCTACTGTCCTCGTCCTGCAGCTGTCTGAACCCGTCCTTCTCCCAGCGATCCTGTCCGTTGCGAGGAGGTCTCTCAGTCCGGTCGTCTCTCCTGGGTCTGCTGCGTCTCTCTGACGACCGACTCCGACTGCGAGACCTGGATGAACCCGAGGATGAGGATGAGGATGAGGA
>JAAUYK010045373.1_pt1 | contig 11768 bp, 7 predicted proteins | sample 7278021 | NCBI WGS metagenome assembly JAAUYK01 (sample SAMN14350223, study PRJNA611818) | marine sediment metagenome | isolation source: surface marine sediment (1.8m) | place: French Polynesia: Moorea | collected 2018-08
ACGACAATTTCCCCATGATGGTTGGCCCGGTGCCGCACATAGTCTTCGTCTTCATAGTACCCGGCTGTACCGGCCGTCGCCAGGGACTGTTGTTTGCCAAATGAAACGATAAATTGCGATATATCACGCACCAAAACATCCGTTGTTTCAATGGAGGTGCCTGCTGGCAATGCCACGGTAACATGGTAGCGAAAATAGTTACCTGGAAAAAATTTTACCTTAATTAGAGGTACGATGCCGGTGGCCGACAAAACCAAGACGGCCACGGAAAGCAATAAGGCCATTGCCAAACTCACCAAGGTTGTAATTTTGTGATCCAACAATGTTTCCACCAACCAGTAGTAAATGCGCCATAATGGCGCAAACAGGCCTGTTTTTAAATGCTGAAATGGATCTTCAGATGATGTATCATGATGGCCGCGCGCTTTACGCGGTCCCCAGTCCAAAAAGTGAATGGGAAGTATGAAAAGCGCCTCTATCAGAGAGGCAATTAACGCATAGGTAACGGTTTTGGGAATAATAGCAAAAAAATCGCCTGTGCTGCCGGTCATTATCAGCATCGGTAAAAATGCCAATATAGTCGTCAAGGCCGCACTGATAACAGGCAGCATTACCTCGGCCGTACCGTCCACAATCGCTGTGATTTTGGCTTTCCCCATTTCTAAATGGCGAAAAATATTTTCAATAATGATGACCGCATCATCCACCATGATGCCGGTTACCAGGACAAACGAAAACAGGGTAATTGTGTTAAGGTTCATGCCGGTCACCTTCATGATCATGACGGCACACAGAAACGAAAAGGGTATACCGATGGTGGCCAGCAAGGCATTGCGAAATCCAAGTGTCACCCATAATATGATCACAACCAGAGCCATGCCCAGCAACAGGTTGCCGCTCAGGGTATTTACCGAGTCACTTATCTCGATGGTGGAATCGTTGGTAAAAACAACACTGATGCCATCGGCTTGATGCGTCTGTTCAAATTCTCGGGCAATCTGTTTGACCTTGCGCGATATGGCCAACGCACTGCCGGCCGTCTCTTTCGTGACACGCAATCGTAGGGTGCTGTGGCCATCTACCGAAGGAATGGTGGTGGGATCGCGATGGCTGATGCGGGCGCTGGCAACCAGATCGGCCACGCGTATAAAATTACCATCGCCATCGCGCCGCACAATCGTTTGTAAAACACTTTGCTGGGAGTTTAGCCGTTTGCCGGCATCCAGCATAAATTCTCTATCATCGCGACCAAAGCGCCCCGTGGGCAGCTTGGTGTTGGCAGACTCGATGGCTGAAACTACTTGTTGAAAGGTAATGCCGTAACGTCTTAATTTCGATGGGTTTATCGACACATGAAATTCTTTTTGGAATTCTCCGATAATATCGACTTCGCGTACGTGGGCAATGGGCAGCAGGCGCGTGCGCAAGTCTTCCGCATACCGCTTGAGACTTTCCGGCGGCACATCGCCAATTAAATTAACAATGATGACGGGAATCCAGATGTTGGTATCGATATAGGTAAACGTCGGCTCATCGACATCCGGCGGCAGCTCGTTTTTTATATTGAGAACCCTAAACCGAATTTCATCATACAGATCGCGATAATCCGAATCATCGATCAACTTGACACTGACGAGAGAAAAATTGCGAAAAGAATGCGATTGGATAAATTCGACATTTTCAAGTCCATCGAGGGCTTCTTCAATCTCACGGGTCACTAAGGTTTCGATATCTTCCGCCGAGGCCCCGAAATAGACCGTGTGAATAAAAACCCGGCCGATATCGACAAGTGGCAAGTTTTCCACCGGTGTTCTGAACACGCTGAAAACCCCGGCAATTACCAGGATAACAAAGACCACATTAACAAAAACGGTCTGTTTTAAGGTAAATTTTACAATTGGTTTCATGCAGTTCCGAGACAAAGACCGAAAATTACATAAATGCGCGCCATGTGCTATGAGCTAAAACAGTTTCTATCAGGCCGAGTCAGAATATGATTACCATCATTTTATCACGGGGAATTGGTTTCAGAGTTAGTCGCTAATCGGACACCCGGCGCTAATACGGAATTTTGCCCCACAATAAAGGCTTCTTGGGTTTCTCCCAAAATAATGATCTGAACAAATTGGCCGTTCTTCTTGAGCTTTACACGTGGATTTTCAAATCGGCTGGTAACCGCCATCTTTGGAATCAGTAGCCCATCAGATTCGATACGCAATGGCAGCCTGCAAAGCAGACCCCCACGCCGGGGACCAGAATAATCGCGCAGCACTAATTCGATACTCAGTTTTCTGGTTTTTTCATCGAATTCGGGATTAATCCAATTTAGTGCGGCTTTTGACGATCGGCCCTCCACAGTAATAGCAAAAGTCGGTGGTAAATCTTGGATGGCATTTAATTCCCGACTAGAAACCGATAGCGGCACAACCAGCGTACCATAATCGGCAACTTTGGCGAGCGGCGTTCCCGGGACAATAATTTCACCGGCTTCAACCATCTTTTTAACGACAATCCAGCCAGCTGGAACACCAATCGAATGGCGGCGCTTACGCTCCCGCAGCTCCTTTAATTTCGCTTTGAGAATGGCCATTTCGACGCTTAAAGATTGGCTTTCTATGCGCGCTTGGGACAGATCTTCAGCAGCAGTATCCCGTTTGCTTTCAGCCGTGCTGTTTCTTTTAAATAAATTTTCTAGACGAATGTATTCCTTTTCCAGAAAGTCCCGGCGTGACCGGTTCTTTGCCTGCGAAACCCTGACGTTCTCGATTGACTGCACTGTGCTCTCAATTTCAAGATTGATAAAGGTCGGATCGATTTCGAAAAAAGCCTTTGAACCGGTAACATCGCCGACATCATAATTGACCCGCAAAACCTTACCGGATACTTCTGATGATACGGTGACCGTCGTTTCACTGCGTGTATAGCCGGTTAATACAATCTCTTTGGTGGCAGCCTTTACGACCAGATCGTCTTCCGCCGCTAGTGGCTTGGATATTAAAAACAATAGCAAAAAACAACATACAGTTTGGCGCATGCGCAACTCCATTAGAAACAGCAATCATTCCAAACAACCCGACACGTTCTAATCAGCAGGCCCCGGGCGATCGACTAGTTTGACCATTAGTGTTGGGGCGTAAGATTTTCTCACAGGACCACAGAAAAACTATTAAATATAAAAAGTCTGTAAGGATCAAGCATTGATTCAACTTAAGATCCGCTTGCGCGGTTCTTTTTAAAACCAAAAGCAATGGTAAATACAGTTTTTAGTTCTGTAAAGGCTTGCTTGGTGTGTGCATTTTTCAGTGAACGGGTTATGCTATCCACCCAAATATACCTAACGGATCATATATCGATTAAAGATAGCATGGATGATAGCCCGTCGAACCGGGTACAGAGCTGTTCCATGCCGTATCTTCTTTACCGTATGCAACGGTCTTAAATCAGTGATGACCCCATTGTAAAAAAGGGCTTGTCGGCATCTAAGATCAACTTGACATTCTGTTGCTTCAGGCCTATGCGGTTCGAGCCGTTTCACCAACCATTCAGTGATATCGAAAGAAGGAACGCATATGATCGATCCTGCCCATATCGCGGCGGTTGCCGACGAACAAGATCTAGCAGAATCGCAGATACAGGCGGTGGTTAAATTGTTGCGCGAAGATGCCACCGTTCCCTTTATTGCCCGTTACCGCAAAGAGGTCACCGGCAGTTTAGATGAAGTTCAAATCACGGTAATTCGTGACCGGCTATCCCAATTGGCCGAGCTGGACGCCCGTAAAACCGCCATATTGAAATCTTTGGAAAAGCATGGCCATTTGACTGCCGAGCTGCAAGCAAGAGTCGAAACCGCCGCGACGATGGCTGTATTGGAAGACATTTACCTGCCCTATCGACCCAAGCGACGTACGCGCGCTACGATAGCCAAAGAAAAAGGGTTGGCGCCCTTGGCACATCTCATTTTTGAACAAACCGGAATTGACCCCCGTGAAACTGCAACCGAATATGTCGATTCTGAAAGGGGCGTGGATTCAATCGAGGATGCCCTATCCGGCGCTCGAGATATAATCGCCGAAATGGTGAATGAAGATGAGCAGGCCCGATCCCGTTTGCGTGAACTTTTTGCAGCCAAAAGTCGAATTCAAAGCACAGTTGCAACCGATAAAGCAACCGTCGGCATCAAGTACAAGGATTATTTTGATTGGCAAGAGCCGGCCATTGACGCACCTTCGCATCGCATCCTTGCCATGCGCCGTGGTGAAACCGAAGATATTTTAAATCTAACGATTACACCACCGGAAGACCAGGCCATCCGCATTTTGGAGAAACTTTTCATAAAAGGAGATGGACCTGATCGCCAACAGGTTACTTTGGCTGTTAAAGACAGCTATAAGCGACTTTTATCACACGCCATGGAAACCGAAATACGCCTGGCGACTAAAGAGCGGGCTGATACAGAGGCTATCCGAATTTTTGCCGAAAACCTGCGTGAATTATTGTTGGCACCACCGCTGGGCGCTAAACGCACCATGGGTATTGATCCGGGATTTCGCACCGGCTGTAAAGCTGTTTGCCTGGATTCCCAAGGGCAACTGCTCCAGTACGAAACGATTTATCCGCATACTTCCGCAAACCAAGCACGGGAGGCTGCTCGTGTCATTCAAAGACTTTGCGAAGCACACGGCATAGAGGCCATTGCGGTGGGCAACGGGACCGCCGGCCGGGAAACCGAAACATTTTTGAACAATCTGCCGCTGGCCCCATCGATACAAATCATCATGGTAAATGAAAGCGGAGCCTCGGTTTATTCAGCCTCCAAAGTAGCCCGGAATGAATTTCCTGATCTCGACTTGACCGTTCGCGGGGCCGTATCCATCGGCAGGCGCTTAATGGATCCGCTAGCTGAACTGGTTAAAATCGATCCGAAATCGATTGGTGTCGGACAGTATCAACACGATGTCGATCAAGGCGCATTAAAACAGGCTCTGGATGATGTGGTCATTAGTTGCGTCAATGGTGTCGGGGTGGACGTGAATCGCGCCAGCATCCAGCTTTTGACGTATGTTTCGGGCCTTGGTCCCCAATTGGCCGCAAACATTGTAAAATATCGCAATGACCAGGGGCCCTTTAAAAACCGCCAGGCGCTTAAGAAGGTCAGCCGATTGGGACCCAAAGCGTTTGAACAGTCCGCCGGATTTTTGCGAATTCCCGACAGCGACAACCCTTTGGATGCCAGTGCGGTCCATCCGGAAAGCTACAGCATTGTTGACACCATGGCCCATAATCTTGATTGCACCGTACGGGATCTCATTCAAAAAACAGCGTTAAGAGAAAGAATTGATCCCGCAGAATACGTAACCGAAACCATCGGTTTGCCGACATTAAAAGATATCCTGCAAGAGCTGGCCAAACCGGGGCGCGACCCGCGTCAAAAATTTGAAGCATTTGCATTTGCGGAGGGCATTGAAACGATCGATGATCTTGAAGTTGGAATGAAACTGCCGGGAATTGTGACCAATGTAACCGCCTTTGGGGCTTTCGTGGATATCGGGGTTCATCAGGATGGTCTGGTGCACATCAGTGAGTTGGCCAATCGCTTCGTAAAAGATCCGTCAAAGGTGGTAAGGGTTCAACAAAAAGTAAAGGTCCGGGTTATTGATATCGATTCGGCACGCAATCGAATTTCCTTGTCGATGAAATCACCGCTTAAACCCAAAGAAAATAATGTAAAAAAAACGCCACCACCACGCCAAGCCAATAAGCAAAGGTCAAATCGCAAGCCGCAACCATTTAACAATCCGTTTGCCGAAGCATTTTCCAAAAAATGAGCAGCCGCTAAGCGGCTCTGCGAACGCCTGATATCACAGCGGCAACCGCCGCAATAACCGTCAGCAAAAGAAAACCGTTTCGAAAGGCGGTAATCGGGATTGCAGCCCCCGTCGCCGATAAGTTCAGCACGACGCCGCTTATCGTCGCCCCCAATGTCGCACCGATAAAGCGCATCATGTTAAAAATACCCAGGGCAACGCCCAATTCCTTCTTCGGTACCAGTAACGTAATACCCGCTGCGGCGGGAGATTGGGTAAATCCCATGCCTAAACCAATCATTGTGAGCATTAAAACCATCAATATCATGGGTGTTTGTTTGGTCCAAAACACCATGCCGGCGGTCACCGCCGCAACCGCAGCCATGCCGCAAATCATAGTGAAACGATAGCCCTTGCGGTCGGCCACACGCCCGGCCCAAGGCGAGCAAAGGGCCAGTGTGGACGCCAACACCGAAACCACCAAGCCAGCTGCTGTCTCCGAGGCTCCTCGCAAATCTATCAAATACAACGGCAGCATAATCTGAAATCCCATCAGACAGAAGAACTGTGCGGCCGAGGCCGCCACTACAGCTGAATATCCCCGATTGACAAATAGTCGCAGGGCAACAAATGGTTGGTGCACCCTTTTTTCAGCAAATACAAAGCCGGTCAGCAGCACTAAAAACAAAGCCCACATTGCCATACTGCTTCCCGAACCCCATCCTAATCTGCGTCCCTGGGTGATGTTGAGCAAAAGACTTAAAACGGCAACCGTAAACGTAACAGCCCCCAACCAGTCAAATGAATGGGTGTGGCGGTTGTTATCTGGTGGAACGAGATACCAGATTAAAACAATTCCTACCAAGGTCACGAAGCCATTGAACCAGAAAAGCGCCTGCCAGTTAAATGCTTGCACCAGTAACCCGCTTATAACGGGGCCCAGACCGTGGGCCGCGCCATTGACCGCCGCCCAGGCACCCATGGCACGGCCGCGTTGGTTTTTAGGAAAAATTTGACTGATGATGCCCATCACCGAGGGTAGCGTGGTCGCATTACAGATGCCCTGGCACACCCGAAATAGCAATAACCATTTAAAACTTGGTGCAAAGACCGCTGCCCATGAAAAAAAGGCAAAACCACTTAATCCTGCCAGATAAATTCGCCGATATCCGTATCGGTCACCGATCCAGCCAAATAGCGGCATCAAAACCGCCACCATCAATACATAAACCGAAACGATCCAAACACCCGAGTTTAGCGGGGTGCGATAGAAACCCAAAATAGTGGGAAGGGCCACCGGTATCATGCTATTGCCCAGCGTGCCGACCCAGGTCCCGATCAAGGCAACCCCAATGATCCACCACCGTTGATGATAGATTTTATCTATATCGTGCTTTTTCATTTTAGTTGTCAGCAGAGGTCAAGATAACATGACGTTTCCCAATTTCGCTTTTGTGATTAGCGAGAATTATCTAAAATTGCAAATCATACGACCTGATGATAAATGCATTGGCTTGGATCAGATAAAGTTGCTGTATTTAAACAAACGGTTAATAGCGCAACCCGGAAAAAAATATTGACAAAGGAAAACCGGATCAGTAATAAAGTCACCCGGTAAAGGTAAACAAATGGAAATGATGCGACAGACAGATCGGTACTTTAGTTTCGGACGCTTCTTTTTTAGCTTTAGAAGCGTTCATCCGGTCGCCTAACCTTTCGCGTTACATACTCCGGGTGGACTCACAAAACCACTCGGGGTTTTTATATATAGCCCTGAGAAAAATCTCAGGGCTTTTTTTTTGGAAAGAATCGCAATGGAGGAACCCATGAAACCAAAACAGATTTCCATACCGCTGGAAAATTCGAGCGTTAGGCTGTATGCAACAACCCATATCCTGCAAAACAGCGGTATTGAGATTTCTTGGATTTAATTTGGTGAACAACGGCTATTCGGGTGAAATCCGACTGATTGTTTCCGATGTCATCAATGCCGCAAAAATGCAAGCGCCGATGGTCGAAACATCGGGGGAACGCAACGCCACCTGGCAATTATTCATACATTTAAATAATGCGCAGACATCAATTTCTCATAAAAGGAATCCACTATGAAAAACTTAAAATTGGCTTCATTGGAAACCGCCAAGCAAACCGTCGTAAATGTAGCCGGCGTTAAAATCGGGCAGGACTTAGCGGTCATCGCCGGACCCTGCAGCGTGGAAAGCGAAGCACAGACCCTGGAAACAGCCCATGCGGTCAAAGCCGCCGGCGCAGACATGCTCCGGGGAGGGGCTTTTAAACCCCGCACTTCTCCCTATGCTTTTCAGGGCCTTGGAATGGGTGGTCTAAAAATTTTAGCTAAAGCGCGACAGGAAACCGGCCTGCCGATTGTAACCGAAGTGATCGATCCCCGGGATGTTTCCTGGGTGGCTGAATTTGCGGATATATTGCAGATCGGCACCCGCAATATGCAAAACTTTTCGCTATTGAAAGAAGTGGGGCGCGCTGGAAAACCCGTTCTGCTGAAACGTGGCATGTACTCCACCCTGGAAGAGTGGCTCAATTGTGCGGAATATATTCTCAGCGAAGGCAACCCGGATGTGATTCTGTGTGAGCGCGGCATCCGCACGTTTGAAAAATACACCCGCAATACGCTGGATTTAAGTGCCGTGCCGGCTATAAAGGAATTGACGCATTTGCCCATTATTATCGACCCGACCCACAGTACGGGACGACTCAGCCTGATCGCCCCCATGAGCCTTGCGGCGGTTGCCGCCGGCGCCGATGGATTACTGGTGGAGGTGCATTGCAACCCCCAAATGGCAATGTGCGATGCCGATCAGGCCCTCACACCGGATATGTTCACAAATATGATGCAACGTTTAAGACCCTTGAGGTCTTTCATGGATCAACTGCCGTTAAAATGACTTTTGCAAATATCTGACGAAAAGAGGTGACAACATGAAACTGGAAGAAATCCGCCGCAAAATTGACAAAATCGACCGTGAGCTGCTGGTTTTGCTTCAGGAAAGAATGGGGTTGGCATTAAGGACCAAAAAGTTCAAGGGCTCTGTGAGCGATCCCCAGCGTGAGGCCGAGTTGCTGGCGCGCGCCGAACGCATGAACCTGGATCTGGTTGAACGATCCTTTACCCGCCAACTGCTCAAAACGATCATTGAAGAAAGCAAACGTTTACAGGAAGAAGATCGCAAGCTGGTTGCCTTTCAAGGCGAACACGGGGCCTACGGTGAAGTTGCCGCCCGCAGCTTGGTGCCTTCCGGCGCTTACATTCCCTGTTTGGAGTTTATCGATGTCTTTAAGGGCGTAGAGGAAAGTATCATCGATTTAGGCGTCGTACCGGTTGAGAACTCTCTTGAGGGCGCTGTCACCCAGGTTAATGATCTGCTCACCACGACGTCGCTTAAAGTGATTGGCGAGGCCAAGGTGCCGGTTAGTCATTGCCTGCTGGCCACGGAAGTAACCGATTACCGTGAAATCCGTGTGGTCTATTCGCATCCCCAAGCACTGGCCCAATGTCGCGGATTTCTGATGCGCAATAAATTGGAACCGCGCCCTTTTTACGATACAGCCGGTGCTGCGAAAATGCTGGCCCGCGAAAATCCCAAGGCTGCGGCGGCCATCGCCAGTTCCTTGAGCGCTGAGCTCTACGATCTGGAAATCATTAAAGAGGGTATCGAAGACGGGCCCTCCAACACAACCCGCTTTTTACTGCTATCCCGCGAGCCATACACCAACGATGGTGATAAGACATCGATTATATTTGCCACCGCCCATGAAGCCGGACGGCTGTTCAGTGTATTGCGTTTATTTGCCGAGGCCAATATCAACCTGACCCGCATCGCTTCCATGCCGCTGCGATCGGACCCCAACAATTATTGTTTTTTCCTCGACTTTGAAGGCAACGAACAAAATGAAAAGGTCGCAAGTGTACTCCAACAGATGGAAGACCTGACCATTTCCATGAAAAACCTCGGTAGCTATCCAATGGATCAGATTCCTTCATAATGGCGCCGCCTGTTGAAAGGCCAAAACCAAAGAGAGGCGGCGGGTCGACACTCGTCGCCTCCACCAGCCCAATCAATAAAACCTTTCTTCACACTTCAACTGGCTATCAATAGCTGAATCCGTTTCTTCCACAGTGTATTTATATTAAACTCAGTTTATTTAAATATTTATGGACATCACCTAATTTCCTTTTAAATAACATGCCAACTGGAGATTTCTTTAATTTTTGGCTTTCTTGGGCCAACTGTTTAATAGATTTTGGAATACACAGATTAAAAAGGCATGACCAATTAAATTAATGACCATGCCTTCTTAATTAATACCTGAATCGCTTAAATTAGTAGATACTAATCAAGGTATTCCATAAATAATTCATATTTACAAATTTTTGCTATTCTTTGATCCTTATTAAAAACATCTACTCTATTCTCCTTGATGAAATATCGGAAATACCCTCACAGATCTCCCCGTCATCACCTTCCCATGTCCACCTTGATATTCCGGTTAATGTGTTGCCGTCTTCACCGATCACAAAGGTAAAATCACCGACAACAACCTGGCCTGGACTGTCCCCATCTGTACTTACCTGTTTGATACCTTTAAATGCGATTGAATTTTGATATATCTTACCAATTAACAGACTGTTATCTTCGATATCTACTACTTGAATCGTATCACCTTCCTGCGTTATTTTATATTTATGTACTTCCTTTATATGGCTTTCCCCACATCCCCACCAGTATTCAGTCTCTATCCAGGTCCCGGAAAGGTCAACCGGTGCGTTTACTGCCTTTTCAGTTTTTGTGACGTTTTGTGAAGCCTGATCAGATTTGATGGCGCTTTGCTTAGTCTGGGCACAACTCAAGGAAGATATAAGGAAAAGCGCAAATGCAAAAATTAATGCCTTTTTCATAACACCACTCCTTTCGGGTATTCAATCACGTTTTAAAGCTGCTCTTTCTCTGCATTACGAGAAACAGGGGCTTTTTTTAAAGGACGTCGAACAGATTGGGGTTCCACCCCGGCCTTCAGCGCATTCATCACGCCTGCGACTTCCCAGTAGTTTTCCACTGTTATCAATTGACCGGGATTCCATGGCAGCACCGAAAGATCATTCTCCATCTTGTTGCGGTTCTCTTTGACCGCGATAACCGGAATCCCCTGTTCAAGTGCGCCAAGAACGGGCAGTCCGACGCAGCCATCCGGAATCACAAGACAAGTGACATCTTCCGCCGAAATTACCGACTGGCGGACAATCACATCCCGGTCGCGGATTATCTTCGGGCTTCTGTGCAGCCCCTTCAGGAGACAGTGCATGAAGGTGAGCGAGACCGCTTCAGCCGCCATACGGGGATCAACGACACCCAGGTCAATGTCGTATATCGCTTCAGATTCGAGCATCGGCGCATGCGCCGAGGGCACACCGTAGAGTTCCGATATCGTGTGGGTCAATATGGCCTCGACACCACCCCAGGGATTGACCATATTGCCGTTACTCGTAAAATAGTCGCTATGAAAATCATAGGGCACCGGTTTCACCGATGAGAGCGATACCGCATCATATTCACCCCGGAACTCGTCGTGTTTATCACAGAGGTTCTCGAGCTTCTCTATCCTGCCTGCCGCTCGACCTGAGTTTGTGTAAAGTGATTTCATTGAGATGGGGGTATCGAGCACAACGATACGGACGCAGTTATAACCGCATGAGGCGCGTGAGGCGTTGATCGAGTTAATCGCGTCACGTATGAAAGATGGCTCCGTGTGCGCTTCGATCACCGACAGGATCCGGTTGGAACGCACAGGCTGCAGTCCGGCCGTCCCCATGATCAGACGGCAGATGACACTGCCCTCCACGTAAAGTCCATTTCCGGGTATTTCGTTGATATCCGAAGCATTTACCGCATTCGGATGAGTGATAAGGTTGTCGCAGATGGTCGAAAG
>JAAUYK010087251.1_pt1 | contig 11764 bp, 9 predicted proteins | sample 7278021 | NCBI WGS metagenome assembly JAAUYK01 (sample SAMN14350223, study PRJNA611818) | marine sediment metagenome | isolation source: surface marine sediment (1.8m) | place: French Polynesia: Moorea | collected 2018-08
ACGTGACCAAGCGACAAACGTTGTTGGATGCTGTCGAGCACATCAAGGTGGAATTGAAAGACCGATTGGAGCAGCTTGAATCGTTAAACAAGCTGGTCGAAGCGCAACGCCTGGAACAGCGGACCAAGTTCGATATCGAGATGATTAACGAAATCGGTTATTGCTCCGGTATCGAAAACTACTCGCGCTATTTGTCAGGCCGTAAACCGGGCGAAGCGCCACCGACGCTGTTGGATTACCTGCCTGATGATGCATTGATGATTATCGATGAAAGCCATGTCACGGTGCCACAGCTGGGTGGTATGTATCGTGGTGACCGCGCGCGCAAGGAAAACCTGGTCGAATACGGCTTTCGCTTACCATCGGCGATGGACAATCGACCACTGCGCTTTGATGAGTTTGAAAAACTGGTGCCGCAAACCATTTTTGTCTCGGCCACACCCGGCCCTTATGAGCATGAACATGCTGGCCAGGTCGTTGAGCAGGTGGTGCGTCCTACCGGACTGATTGACCCCGAAGTTGAAATACGACCAGTTGCAACACAGGTGGATGATCTCCTTTCTGAGGCCAACCTGCGTGCTGAAAAGAACGAACGCGTACTGGTGACGACGCTGACCAAGCGCATGGCCGAAGACTTAACCGATTACCTGACCGAACATGGTGTGCGTGTACGCTACCTGCACTCCGATATCGATACTGTCGAGCGTGTCGAGATTATTCGCGACCTGCGTTTGGGCGAATTTGATGTGTTGGTCGGTATTAACCTGTTGCGCGAAGGGCTGGATATGCCCGAGGTATCGCTAGTCGCGATTCTCGATGCCGACAAGGAAGGTTTCCTGCGTTCTGGCACGTCACTGGTACAGACCATCGGCCGTGCGGCACGTAATCTGAATGGCAGGGCTATTCTTTATGCGGATAACGTTACCGGCTCTATGCAACATGCCCTTGATGAAACGGAGAGACGTCGTCAGAAACAAATCGCGTTTAACGAGGCGCACGGCATCACGCCGAAGGGTATTAGCAAGGCGATTACCGATATCCTGGAGGGCGCCTATTCAGAGAAATCCAAGGCCCAGCAATCGGTGTTGAAGCAGGTAGCCGAAGACAAGGCGAAATACGACACGTTGTCGCCTGAAATCTTGATGAAAAAGATCAAGAAACTGGAAGATCAGATGTATCAGCATGCTCGCGATCTAGAGTTCGAGGAGGCCGCGCGGGTGCGCGATGAGATCAAGAATATCCAGATCCACGGTCTGGGCATGGTCGATAGCAAAGCCGGCTAAATTCAGGCTTGTCATTAGGCCAATGTAATGTATTCTATGCCGCCTTTAGATGTAGGTGAGTGGCTTTTATGCCCTTCGGGTGCAGCTGGTTCCAGCGGAGCCAGAACAGAAACGGGTCATAAACCAACATTTATAGTTAAGTAATACCGTAGGCGCGTAGCTCAGCTGGTTAGAGCACTACCTTGACATGGTAGGGGTCGGTGGTTCGAGTCCACTCGTGCCTACCAATTATTTCCACATTTCCTTTTACATGTGACCTTTTGTGGGGGTCACCACTGACAATAGAAGGTGCAATATGCCAATAGTCACTTTGCCTGACGAAAGTCAGCGAGAATTCGAAAATCCTGTTTCCGTTTTAGATGTGGCCTCATCGATAGGCCCTGGTCTGGCCAAGGCTACCCTTGCGGGCAAGGTCAATGACAAACTCGTCGATGCGTCTTACCTCATCGAAGATGACGCTAACTTACAGATAATTACCGATCGCGATCCCGAAGGACTGGAAGTCATCCGCCATTCCAGCGCGCATTTAATGGCGCAGGCGGTAAAAGAGCTTTTTCCCGAAGCCCAGGTGACCATTGGCCCCGTGATCGAGGACGGGTTTTACTACGACTACAAGTACGACCCGGGCTTTACGCCTGAAGATCTCGAAAAAATCGAAAAAAAGATGCAGGAGCTGGCCAAGCAGGACCTTCCCGTGTCCCGCTCTGTGATGTCTCGCGATGAGGCCGTCACGTTTTTCCGTGATATGGGCGAGGAGTACAAGGCGCAGATAATCGAGTCTATCCCGGCCAACGAGGAATTATCGCTTTATTCGCAGGGTGATTTTATCGACCTGTGTCGTGGCCCCCACGTGCCCAGTACCGGCAAGATCAAGGCCGTCAAGCTGATGAAGGTGGCGGGTGCGTACTGGCGTGGTGATGCCAATAACGAGATGCTCCAGCGCATCTACGGCACGGCCTGGCAAGATAAAAAGGCGCTGAAGGCCTACCTGAAACGCCTGGAAGAGGCTGAGAAGCGCGACCATCGCAAACTCGCGAAAAAACTGAATTTACTGCATTTCCAGGAAGAAGCGCCGGGGTCAGTGTTCTGGCATCCGAAAGGCTGGACGCTGTTTAACAAACTTATCGACTACATGCGCCAAAGACAGGAAGCAGCCGGCTACATCGAGGTGAATACGCCTGATGTCATGGACCGCAGCCTCTGGGAGACGTCGGGTCACTGGGGAAATTATCGCGAACATATGTTCTCGACGACGACGGAAGACGAGCGCGTTTATGCGCTGAAACCGATGAATTGTCCCGGTTCAGTGCTCATGTTTTCACAGGGGCTAAAAAGCTATCGCGAATTACCGCTGCGCATGGCCGAATTCGGCAAGGTGCATCGCTATGAACCTTCCGGTGCGCTGCACGGGTTAATGCGCGTGCGCCACTTCACGCAAGATGATGCTCATATCTACTGCACCGAAGACCAAATGGAGCAGGAATGTATCGATGTTATCGAGTTAATCCTTGATATTTATAAGGATTTTGGTTTCGAAGACGTTGTGATTAAGTTTTCTGACCGCCCTGATAATCGTATTGGTTCAGACGAGATCTGGGACAAGCTCGAAGGCGCACTGAAAAACGCGCTGGATGTGATGGGTAAAGAGTACAAATTGTTTCCCGGTGAAGGGGCCTTCTACGGCCCTAAGCTTGAGTTTGTGTTGCGTGACGCGATTGGCCGCGACTGGCAGTGTGGCACGTTACAGGTTGATATGAATCTGCCCGAACGCTTCGATATTTCATATATCGGTGAGAATGGCGAAAAACAGCGACCTGTCATGCTGCACCGGGCTTTATTTGGCTCACTGGAGCGATTTATCGGTATTTTGATAGAGAATTACACCGGCGCTTTTCCGGCATGGCTGGCGCCAGTTCAGGCAGTGGTGATTGCTATTACCGAAAACCAGGCCGAATATGCCAAAAAAGTCGTGGATAGCTTGAGAAATCAACGTTTTCGGGTCGAACATGACTTGAGAAATGAAACGATCGGGCTTAAAATCCGCGACCACGCTATGCAGCGCGTTCCGTATCAACTCATTGTAGGTGCGCGCGAGCAGGAAAACGAGATGGTAGCCGTGCGCACGCGAGACGGTGAAGACCTTGGGGCGATGTCCCTTTCAGACTTCAGCGAACGATTAAATGGCGATATTGCGCGCCTCGGCAGAATTAATTTGGAGGACTAGTTTATTTCCGTAGATAAGAAGACGCGACTCAATGATGAGATCACGTCACCAGAAGTCAGATTGATCGATTCGGAGGGCGAACAGGTAGGAGTTGTATCGATAGATGACGCGTTAAAGCATGCAGAAGAGGCCGAACTCGACCTGGTTGAGATCGTACCCACTGCCAAGCCGCCGGTTTGCCGAATCATGGATTATGGCAAGTACCTGTTTGAACTTAACAAGAAAAAACACGCGGCTAAGAAGAAACAAAAGCAGATACAGGTTAAGGAAATTAAATTCAGGCCGGGCACCGATGAAGGTGACTACCAGGTTAAATTGAAAAACCTGACCAAGTTTCTGACTAACGGAGATAAGGTAAAAGTAACATTGCGGTTCAGGGGCAGGGAAATGGCCCACCAGGAACTGGGCAGCCAGATGTTAAAACGTATTGAAGAAGATCTTGAGGAACTGGGTACAGTAGAGCAGTTTCCAAAGATGGAAGGCCGCCAGATGATTATGGTGATGGCACCAAAGAAGTAGACACAACAGAATTGAACGAGTTGGAGTAATAGTAATGCCAAAGATGAAAACTAACAGTGGTGCGGCCAAGCGCTTTTCCCGATCAGCGTCGGGCAAGTTCAAGCATAAGCAATCGCATCGCAGTCATATTTTGACCAAGAAGAGCACCAAGCGTAAGCGTCAGCTGCGTGGAACGCTGGCCGTGCATGATAGTGATCAGAAGGCCGTGGCCAGAATGGTCCCGTACCTGTAATAGAGGAAAGCAACAATGCCCAGAGTAAAACGTGGTGTCACCGCACACGCCAAGCACAAGAAAATCATCGGCCAGGCCAAGGGTTATTCCGGTCGTCGTAAGAATGTTTTCCGTGTTGCCAAGCAAGCCGTAACCAAGGCCGGCCAATACGCCTATCGCGACCGCCGTCAACGTAAGCGCCAGTTTCGTTCACTGTGGATCACCCGCATTAACGCGGCCGCACGCGAAAACGGTATGTCTTATAGCCGCTTTATGGATGGATTGAACAAGGCTTCTATTGAAATTGATCGTAAGGTACTTGCTGATCTTGCAGTATTCGATAAGGTTGCCTTTGCTACGTTGGCAGAACAGGCAAAATCAAGTCTTGCCAGCTAACCACCAGGGTTTCGAATGAAAGGGAAAGGGAAACCTTTCCCTTTTTTTATGTGCAGGATGCACTGTATGCCGCGAGCGCAGGACGCGCAGGAGCGGCGAATGTTTGTATTATAGGATGTACTGTAATCTCGAGAAGACACGACTACCGATAATGACTCACGGTACAATTCGCTAAATAATAATTAAGACATTTCCATTGTGACGAACACGGAACAACTACAACAACAGGCCTTGGCTGAAATTGAAAAGGCAGATGATCTTGCAACACTGGATCAGATACGTGTTAACTATCTAGGCAAGAAGGGCGAGTTAACCGGGCTTCTTAAGCAACTGGGACAGCTACCCGCCGAAGAGCGACCACAGGCCGGCCAGGTCATCAACCAGGCCAAAGTGGTTGTCCAGGATGCAATTGAAACGCGCAAGCATGACTTACAGGAAAAGAAACTCAACGAGGCAATAGCGAGCAGCAGTCTCGATGTTAGTTTACCTGGCCGCGGACTCGAACGCGGCGGACTGCATCCGATTACCATGACGATGCAACGCATACAGGCACTGTTCCAGCAGATTGGGTTTGATGTTGTAGAAGGTCCTGAGGTAGAAGATGACTATCACAACTTCGAGGCATTAAATATTCCCGCCCACCATCCTGCACGCGCAATGCACGATACCTTTTATTTCCCTGATGGGCGTCTGTTACGAACACATACGTCATCAGTGCAAATTCGCTACATGACTAACAACCCGCCACCGTATCGTTTTATCGCACCGGGTCGTGTCTATCGTTGTGATTCTGATATGACGCATACGCCAATGTTTCACCAGGTTGAAGGCCTGCTAGTGGATAAAGAGGTGACCTTTGCACAGTTAAAGGGATTGCTCATCGATTTTCTCGAAATATTTTTTGAACGTGATCTGCAGGTACGTTTCCGTCCTTCCTATTTCCCGTTTACAGAGCCTTCTGCAGAAGTGGATATCATGGGTGAGCGTGGTTGGCTGGAAGTACTCGGCTGCGGCATGGTACATCCGAATGTATTAACAAATGTCGGTGTTGATCCGGAAGAATATACCGGTCTCGCGTTTGGCCTTGGCGTCGAACGACTGGCAATGCTGTACTACGGCGTTGATGACCTGCGTTTGTTTTTTGATAACGATCTACGTTTCCTTAAACAGTTTAACTAGGGCCTTGTGATATGAAATTCAGTGAACAATGGCTCAGGCAGTGGATCGATCCCCCGATAGACTCAGACACGCTTTGTGAACAAATTACCATGGCCGGGCTAGAGGTCGATGGCGTCGAGCCGGCTTGCCAGGAATTCAGTGACGTTGTGGTTGCCGAGGTAAAGACTGTTGAAAAACACCCGGATGCCGATCGTTTGCATGTTTGCCAGGTTGATGACGGCAACGAGGAACTAACCATTGTTTGCGGTGCGCCCAATGTTCGTCCCGGCTTGAAAACAGCATTGGCCAGGGTAGGCGCGTCGCTACCGGGCATGCCTAAATTAAAGGCGGCAAAACTCAAGGGTGTGTTATCTCACGGCATGCTTTGCTCTGCACGTGAACTTGGCCTTGGTGATGACCATGACGGCATCATGGAGTTGCCGGAAGCAGAACAGACCGGTCAACAATTAGACGAGCTGGTTGGCAAGGGTGATCGCGTTATCGAAATATCGCTGACACCTAACCGGGGCGATTGCCTGAGTATTCGCGGTATCGCACGCGAAGTCGCCGTGCTCAACCAGATGCCGTTCGTTGACAGCCATGCTGATACCGAGCCAGACATAGCGAGTCAGCAACAGCGCGACGTCAACGTCGCCGAGCCTGTGTCCTGCCCGCGATATTGTGGCCGCATTATTGAAGCGGTGGATACCGGGGTACAAACACCTTTATGGATGGTCGAGCGACTGCGGCGCTCGGGTATTCGCAGCATTAATATCGTGGTGGATATTACTAATTACGTCATGCTTGAACTGGGGCAGCCCATGCATGCGTTTGATAATGACAAACTCAATGGGGCTATACAGGTACGTTTTCCTGCCAAGAATGAGCAGGTGACATTACTGGATGAAGAGGCCTACGAGTTAAATCCTGATACGCTTGTGATCGCCGATGATTCCGGACCGCTGGCGATGGCGGGTATCATGGGTGGTCTGAACAGTGCCGTCGGTGATAACACCAGTACGCTGTTCCTCGAAAGCGCATTTTTTGCACCTGAAGCCATTATTGGCAAAGCGCGACAGTATGGTTTGCATACGGACTCATCACATCGGTTTGAACGCGGCGTCGATCCACAGTTATGCATTGAGGCGATTAAACTGGCGACCGTGCTCATCCTGGAGCACTGTGGTGGTCAGGCCGGGCCGGTAACCGCGGTGAGCGACGAGCAGCAAATCCCAGAAAACCCGTCGATTACTTTGCGCAAAGATCGCATTCAACGACTGCTTGGCCTGGTATTGGACGATGCGTTTATTTCAAATACGCTGGATACACTGGGAATGCAGAGTCAATTTTATAAAAATCAATGGGTTGTGAAAGCTCCTTCACACCGATTCGATATTAATATCGAGGCTGATTTGATCGAAGAATTGGTAAGAATCCATGGTTATAACGAGGTACAACCTGCGGCTGTGCCAGCAAGTCTCAAGATTAAACGTCCGGACACGAGCCTGAACAGCCTGGCAACGCTACGCAATACGCTGGTGAATCGTGATTACCAGGAAATTATTAGCTATAGCTTTGTTCCTCCTGAACTTAATAAGTTGTTGAAAGTAAAAGACAAAGGGCTGGCCTTGGCCAATCCTATATCGCCTGAACTGGGAGAGATGCGTCAGAGCCTTTGGCCCGGCCTGCTAAACACGCTGCAATATAATGTAAAACGCCAGCAGTCACGTGTGCGCCTGTTTGAAACCGGGCTCATTTTTAGTGGCGCAGAGAATTTACGACAATATCCTGTGTTAAGCGGTATAATGTATGGAAATAAATATAATAAACAATGGGATATAAATAATACTTTATGTGATTTATATGATTTGAAACAGGATGTGCAGGCGTTACTGAAGGCATCTTTTGCGGCAGATAGCCTGGATTTCAGGTCAGGTGAACACGCAATGCTACACCCGGGCCAGACGGTTCGCGTGGTCGTTGGGGACGAAGATATCGGTATCTTTGGCCAGTTACACCCCCGGATCAGGGCTGAACTCGGCATCCCGAATGATGTTTATCTCTTTGAATTTATTATAAATAAGCTAAGCATTACCAAGCCAATCAAGTACCAGCCTATCTCTCGCTATCCGGCGGTTGCCAGGGACATCGCCGTCGTTCTCGATGACAGTATTGCGCTGGCAGAGGTGCTGGCCGAGATCAAAAAGTCGGCAACAAACTTGCTTACCAACCTAGAGTTATTTGACGTATATCATGGCGAAGGTATTGAAAAAGGGAAAAAAAGTCTTGCCTTAGGCTTGACCTTTCAGACAACTTCTAGCACTCTTAAGGATGAAGAGGTAGAGGCCATCATGAAAGAGGTTATTGCTGGCCTTAATGATAAATTCGGTGCAACTCTGAGAGAATAATATGGCAGCTTTAACCAAGGCTGATATGGCGGAAAAGCTCTACGAGGAACTGGGTCTTAATAAACGTGAGGCCAAGGAAATTGTAGAAATGTTTTTTGAAGAAATTCGCTCTGCACTTGAAGCGGGCAACCAGGTCAAGCTTTCCGGATTTGGAAACTTCGATCTTCGAGATAAAAATCAAAGACCAGGGCGTAACCCGAAAACGGGTGAAGAAATTCCCATCAGCGCCAGGCGCGTGGTGACCTTTCGTCCGGGACAAAAACTCAAAGCACGGGTAGAAGCATATGCTGGAAGCGTCCAACAACAGTGAACTGCCGGCGATACCCGGTAAACGCTATTTTACGATTGGTGAAGTCAGTGATTTGTGTGCGGTCAAACCGCACGTCCTTCGTTACTGGGAGCAGGAGTTTCCACAACTCAAGCCACTAAAACGTCGAGGCAACCGTCGCTACTACCAGCGTCATGATGTCATCCTGATTCGTCAGATTCGTAGTCTGTTATATGAACAGGGCTTTACCATTGGTGGCGCAAGGCAACGGCTATCTGGTGACGAGGCCAAGGACGATTCCAATCAGAGTCAGCAGATTATTCGTCAGTTGCGTACTGAACTCGAAGAAGTGCTTGATATCCTGAGACGTTAATACCCTGTTGTTGTAACCTTTCGCTGGCGTCGGGCTATTCGTTCGACGTGATATCCATTATGATTCCCGCATCGGGGCGTAGCGCAGCCTGGTAGCGCACCTGCATGGGGTGCAGGTGGTCGGAGGTTCAAATCCTCTCGCCCCGACCATTCATAAATAAACCATGTAAACATGGTTTATTTATGAATTATTGAGCTTTGAACCGATGGAGGTTCACAAAAACGCCGGGAGCGTTTTTGAACAGCGAAGCTGGCCCGAAGGGCGCAGCACAGGGATGTGCGGAGTAAATCCTCTCGCCCCGACCATTCTATAATTCAAACTGATCCCGCACATTTCAGAAATAACCGCTAAAACAGTCATACTCCTGATATAAAACAGTCACTTGCAGGTCAAAAATAAAGTATTATTCAGGACTATACTCTCGGGCATATGCCCGTTGTTAAAGCGTGAGACACAGCAATGACATTAACCACACTGCATAAAACGATATTTCTGGCGTTGACGGCGTTAATGCTCGCCGGTTGCGGCGCAGAGACCGATCCCAAGGTGGCATTTGATAATGGCGATTACGAAACTGCGCATAAACTCTGGCTACCACTGGCGAAAAATGGCGATGCAGTAGCACAGAATTACATGGGCATTCTTTACTACCTTGGATTTGGTGTAACGCGTGACTATTTGAAAGCGGTGGAATGGTATGAGAAAGCAGCCACGGCTGGAAACTCCGACGCACAAAAAAACTATGGCGATATGCTGCTGTTTGCCAGGGGAACAAAGAAGAATATCTACGAAGCTTACAAGTGGTACTTTGCTGCCTTTCAGCAGGGTAATGAGGGCGCAGGAAAACAAATCGAAGTGATCGCCGCTTCCGGTAACCTGTCTCCTAATCAGCAAATGCATGCGAAGATAGATGCCAACCCATTCATCATGGACGATTCAAAGAAATTCATGAGTCACGATACCTACATTAATAAGAACTAAGCTATGTGCGGAATAGTTGGTGCAGTTGCCGAACGCGATGTGGGCAAAATATTACTCGAGGGCCTAAAGCGACTCGAATACCGCGGCTATGATTCCGCCGGTATGGCGGTGCTTGGTTCCAGTGACGCTGTGCAGCGCTTGCGCGTTAAAGGCAAGGTGCAACAGCTGCATGACAAATATGATCAATCTCCGGTAAATGGTATTACCGGTATTGCGCACACACGCTGGGCAACCCATGGCATTCCAGAGGAAAGAAATGCACATCCGCATGTTTGTCGTGACACCGTTGCGCTGGTGCATAACGGTATTATTGAAAATCATGAAAAACTGCGTGAGCAACAGAAGACAGCAGGATTTGAATTTACTTCTGAAACGGATACCGAGGTCATCGTTAATGCTGTGTATACCAGCCTGCAGCAAAGCAATGATTTACTTGATGCGGTATTCGACGCCATACAACAGCTGGAAGGTGCGTATGCACTTGGCGTTATCAGTAAATCCGAGCCAGGCAGAATGGTTGCCGCGCGCAAAGGTAGTCCACTGGTAATCGGTGTCGGTATTGGCGAATACTTTATTGCCTCTGACGTGTTTGCGTTGTTGCCAGTGACCCAGCAATTTATTTTCCTTGAAGAGGGTGACGTTGCTGATATTCGTCGCGAACGGCTAACCATTTATAACGATAAGCGCGAAGTTGTTGAACGTGAGATTAATATCTCCAAGCTCAATGCCGATGTGGCCGATAAGGCCGGTTATCGCCATTACATGCTCAAGGAGATCTTTTCCCAGCCACAGGCCATCGCCGAAACACTGGAATCACGCGTTCATAATAACCAGGTAGTCGTTTCCGAATTTGGTCAGAATGCGGAGACAGTTTTTGCAAAAACCAGAAATGTAAAAATTGTTGCCTGCGGCACCAGCTACCACGCAGGAATGATCGCGGCTTATTGGCTGGAAGAGATTGCAGGCATTAAGTGTGATGTTGAGATTGCCAGTGAATTTCGCTACCGCCATGCGGTTACACCGGAAGATACGTTGTTTGTGTGTATTTCCCAGTCTGGCGAAACGGCAGATACGCTGGCAGCGTTGCACCTGGCAAATGAAAGCGAATTCATTAGCACGCTTGCGATTTGTAACGTTGCCGAGAGTTCTATGACCCGCGATGCCGAACTGGTTTTCCTGACACACGCGGGCCCGGAAATTGGCGTTGCGTCGACGAAGGCATTCACCACACAACTGGTGGGATTATTCTTGTTTGTGATTGCCCTGGCTAAACAACATGGGATGACGTCCGACAAGGAAGCTGAACTGGTTCAGCAACTGCTTGGGTTACCCGGTCGTGTAAATCATATGCTGCAGTACGAGGACGAAATTCGTGAACTGGCCAGTGATTTTGCTGACAAGCACCATGCTCTTTTTCTTGGTCGTGGCAGTATGTTACCTGTCGCAATGGAGGGCGCGCTAAAATTAAAAGAGATCTCCTACATTCATGCCGAGGCTTATGCAGCTGGCGAGTTGAAACACGGACCGCTGGCGCTGGTTGATGATGATATGCCGGTCATTGCCGTTGCCCCTAATAACCATCTACTGGAAAAACTGAAATCAAACTTGCAGGAAGTGCGTGCCCGGGGAGGCAAGCTCTATGTTTTCGCCGATAGTAATACTGATATTGAAACCAGCGATGGATTTGTCTCGGTTAAGTTAACTGCAGACTATGATGATATGGCGGCCGTGTTATATACCATCCCATTGCAACTGCTTGCCTACTACGTTGCTGTCATCAAGGGTGCAGATATTGACCAGCCAAGAAATCTGGCGAAATCGGTGACAGTTGAATAAGTGGAATGTGATCGATTCATGTTTTACCAATGGCAAATCAATTAGAATTAGCGTAACTGCTTACTAGCCCAGCAACCAGGTAACACGATGTCGGCAAACAATAAAAA